>ENA-UZWR01003001-UZWR01003001.1-metagenome-genome-assembly--contig:-Day-1-25m-contig-3001_pt1 | contig 39088 bp, 28 predicted proteins | sample MGYA00260337_ERZ794897 | MGnify/ENA metagenome assembly ERZ794897 | reverse complement strand
GGAATGGTAGACTGGCAAAAGTATCCATCTGTAAGAATGAAAATTCATATGGGGACAGGTCAAGGAAATAGTGCGCCAATTATTCATGGATTTTATTTCGATGGAGCCATCTATGAAGATTTTAACGATGACCCATATAGAATGGGTTGGCAACTACAAGGTTCTACTTGGGCAACAGGCACTATTAGTGGAACGTCGGATGTATTATCTCCAATCTATAGAATGAGGTCTGGCTTTGGTGCCATGGTTAGCCATTCGGTATTCAACTCAGGTTGTGAATTGCAATATTCACTGGATAGTGGTCAGACATGGGATACGCTAGTAAATGATGCAATGGAATCGTTAAGTACACCAAAATTCATGGTTCAATTCAAATTTACTTCAAGCAATACCTGTAATATTGATTTATTTGATGTTGAATTAATTCATACATCTGTTGCTGATGGTCTAAGAATAGATGTGGGATTAGATGGAATTGCAGATTGGTCTTTGAATAATCCAGGTGATGGACGTTTTGGAATACAGGACGAGCATAGATTTGGTTCCTCTTGGAAGAGTTCAAATTCAATACCAACCGCACCATCATTCTTTGAGATATTGCTTCCGTCAAAAGGTGTATCTGATTTTTCATTCGCTCTTGCAAGTGATGTTGAGATGAAAAATCCATATGCAACAATTTCAGTAGATGGTACATCGATCATTAACAAACCATTGTCCGACTTATTGACCTGTCAAGAAATCAGTCTGTCGGCGAGTGAATTAACATCATTAAACAATGCTCTCACTACAAATGGCGACTTTTCATTAGAAGTGATAACCATTAGAGTTGGTTCATCTGAGACTCCCGCAGAAGTGATGATGGGAGGTATATTTGCTCCATGGGATACAAATCTTGACCTGTCATTTTCTGCAACAGACGCCATAGTATTGGCACTAAATAATCAATTGACGACAATCGTTCCAATCGCTGGAGTTAAAGAAATAAAATTGCCAGTGAGAATGAGTAGTACTGGGGCGGTTAGATTAACCGTTGATGGAATCACTTCGCAATCATCCGTTACACCTGTTTCACTTACTGTTAGCAATGTAGAGGATACATTTACTCCTAGTGTCGAATGGTATGAAGTTGAAAGTGTATTTGATTTCTCTAATTTAGGAGTTACTAATGCACTATCACATTCTAGGTCAAATAGTTGGTCGGTAGAGATGAAATTAATAGGTCAAAATCAATACTCTTCAATTAGATGTCCACTAACTTCACTCAACATGTCCGGGTCTAGCATATCAGGATGCACAATTTCTGGAGTTAATTTGTTATGGACAAATGCCGGTGCTGATGGTAGAATCTCAGTTGTTGATGCAGGACAGTATATCCAAATAGAGCATAAATTCAAATTTCCCGAATCATGGGATGACGAATCATCATTATCGGCGACAGTATTCTTGATAGCACCAACAGGGCCGATGATTCCAGCGAGTAAGGATTTTGGACTTGGCAATTCGGCAGGAGTAGAAAATGACGTCACCCTAAAATCATGGTCTGTTGTTACATCAACAGGAGTACATTCAGTTGAAACTGCCCCATACCTCAATCCAGGTCAGCAGGTTGATATTGAAGCTGTAATCGGATTTGAAGACGTATACCAAAGCCCTTCACCTCGTTCAGGACAAACCATGGTCAAATTGTTTGAAGATGGTGTGGAAATGACCACTTCTTCTATGGTTACAAATGGAATCGTATCATTACCCTATTCAATCCCAACGGGAAGAGATAAAGTGGATTTAGAAATTATTCTTGAACCTCTAAAAGGACAGGATGTCGGATATGAAACAACCAATAATTTGACTTTTGAGTTTGATACAATCGCACCACTGATGCTGTCAAAAGATGTGGAGCAATTCGACCATCGTGATGTATCGCCACGCACTGAATTCACTTTCCAAATCGCAGATAGACCAGTACTGCCAAGTCATGCTAAAGCGCACTTATGGAGGTCTTGGGCAGACGACCTCAATATGGATGGAGCGATGAATGAAAATGAGGTCATTGTAAAGGATTTAATCTTACCAGATGATTTAACCCATCTCCAGGCAGATTATACATTGGACATGGATACTTCACTTGCTCCAGATGGTTCATTTTTCTCAGGATGGCTTGAAATTGCAGACCCTGCTGGAAATAGTCTCGAAAATCCGGGTTCATACCTTGAACCTCTATTTCATGTGCAATTACGAAGTGATGGCGCACCTAGTTTGGGTTCAATTTCTAATGACTGGGGATTAGGAGAAAATGTTTGGATTCATCCAGGGGAATCTTATGTCGTTGAAGTCTCAATTTGGGATAATAATGGAATCAGTGACATTTCAAACATTAATTTGGCGCTATCTGGAAACACCTTTGATAGTGTTGAAATCATTTGGTCTGGTGAAAGCCAGACCTGCTATTCATCGGAAATATTCCTTGATATTGAATCGTGTGAACTAATTCCTCTTGAAACGTCAGAAGTGTTTTCGTTAGAAGGATTATTTACCGTTAATTTCTCTTTAGAATGGGGATTTAATCCTGATGTGAGTTTATTGAGAAGACCGCATTTAACGCTTAATGATTATCAGGGGCAGTCAAATAATTTTGATCTATCCAGTTTAGATTGGAAATTTTCAGGGGAATTACAAATTGATAGAGATGAACTTTCAATCTCAACAGGTGGTGAAGAGATTGATGGATTAGCAGAATGGATAACACCGAGAACGGATATTGAGATATCTGGTGGAATTGAATGGTACCGAAGTGGTAGAGATGTGATTCAACCGCTTGAATTATTGTTTTCAATATCCGATACTGATGCTGAACTTGATTACACAAATGGACACTTTTCAGGGAATATATTATCGCCCTTAGAAGTTGGAACTTTTACCTTGACTGGTGAGTTATTCGACCCACCTAATGGTGCGATTGACAAGGGGGCGAAGACTCCGTTTGCTTGGTTCATTGTTGACGAAGTCTCTCCGAAGATAGTTAGCGTTAACAATCCAGTTTATGATTCAGTTATCGATGAAAAGGATTGGAATGAACTTTCGATAGAACTGACAATTTCAGAAGATGAACAATTGGATGCAGACACGCTCAAATTAAACTGGGCAGTACATCCTGCTGGCCTTGGATTAAACATTGAGTCTGTTGTTAATGGGACGCTCCCTCTTACGGTTCTTGGTGGAAAATTAAGCGGTGATTCAATACCTTGTAAAGCTCAACTTAATTTGGCCGCAGAATTAAGTCAAGAATTACGTTCACAGAATTTGGAATTGCGCATATGGATTACTGGAATGGATAAAGCGGGCCATGAAATCTCAAAGACATTCAATGACATAGACGCTCCTCAATCCGTCTGGCTAATCGAACAAAGAATTGCACAATTTAATTTTGCAACACCACAAATGGAACCGAGCAAGGGACTACATGCAAATGACCCAGTAGATTTAGCAGTATTAATCAGCAATGACGGAAGAGCATCAGGTAGCGCCCAATTAGTGTTAGAATTGGTTGAGAGCAATGGGGCAAGGACACGACTAGATGCTAGAGGGATTAATCTCGAAGCAGGAGAAAATATGGTGTACTCTCATCAATGGACCCCTGACCGTATGGGTACTGTGTGGGTTGAATTCCACATAATAAATGGCCCTAGTACTCAAACCGCAACCGTTCATATTGACGCGGCTGAGACCGAAGGTATTGTGGCTAGTTTTGGTGAAATCAATCCTTTGTTACTGGTAATAATCGTGCTGCTTTCAATATCATTGATAGGTTTGATCACTTATGGATTGAAAGATGGAAATAGCGCTAATCGTAAATTTAATCCAGCGAAACAAAAGAAGGCATCAAAATCATTACCGAGCATGGAGGAAATCGCCAATGCTCAGAAGGGTAATGAAACGGAAGTGTTGTCTGAAGGTAACTATTCTGGTGTCCACAGTAGCAGTTCACCCGGCGAGAACCCGTATCAATGAGCAAATTTTGACAACTGCGGTGGACTTTGCTATTTGCGTGAAGTTGAAATGAGTGATGTTAAACCCTTGTTTGGAGGGAGAAGGAGGACCGCTGACAGAGTTCGACTCTGAGGAAAGTCCCCTCTCCATAGTGCAAGTGGTTCGCAGAAGTGAAAAAACAGAGATGTTTAGGTTAATGCTGCAGAAACGATACGATACAGGGTGTGTACAATGATGTTGGAAGACAGAGATTGCCTTGATGTCGGTGAGACGAGCAACCCCACTGGAGCAAGTCCAAACAGTTACGATAGAGCTGCACGCTCTGTAACAGGTAGGACGCTTAGTTGAATGTGGTCGCCGAAAGGTAACAGAAAGGGGCTTACTCCCTTCTCCCTCCCCTTAATCTTCTAGAACTGCATCTAGAGGGTTCATCGATATTTCACTCGCAAGCGATATTCCTTCTCCAAAATCTATCCAACTTTCGTCGCCACGAATTTTGGCTCTAATCGTATGCTCTAGTGTGAATATTGAAGGTAGTAAGAATGCACTTGTTAGGAAAGCGAAGAAGATCAGCATACACATTATCATGAAGAAGTTTTCAAGTCCAGGGAATGCTGCTAAGAAACCAGCAGAAATACCTGCAATAGTTGTAAATGTAGTCTCGAAAATAGTTTGACCGGTTTCTTCGATTGAAGTTGCGATTCCATTAGGAGTCTCACCCTCCTCTTGTATTCTATGCATAACGTGAATGGAATCATCAACCCCGATTCCAAATACAATTGTGCCAATCATCACTGTGAAAATATTGATGCTAACATCTGGATTTTGCATTAATAGCGGTTGCCATAATATTACTACCGCAACAGGAATCATGGAATATAGACCCAGTCTTATTGATTTGAAAACAATACACAATACAATTGTGAGTATGAGTAATGTAATCACAGTTGTTTGATTTTGAGTGTCGTGGATACCTTTGTTGATATCTAAGGAAACAGGAAGTCCACCTGTTAACAATGATGTTCTCGTACCATCCAAGGCTTGTTCCTCAGATAGCATGTCATCGATTTCATCTCTTAGTTCACCAGCAACATTTAGATTCATGTAAGGTTGTGTGACATAGACGATGGCTTTTGTTCCAGCCTCATTTAGTAGCATTGATTTAACCTCATCCGATAATGTGTCAAAAACAACGTTTACCATGTCCTTTCTCAATCCTTTACGGCCTTCGGGACCAGTTAATTCCAATCCTAGCCAGACATTACATTCTATGGGGTCATTACTTTCCCAACAAGGTTCGTGCAGTAGATCCCATAAACTTCCCTCATACAATGTAACTCCATCAGTTAGAGTTATTGTTGCAGGTATTGTTCTAAGGAACGTGATAATGCTCGTAGTATTGGTTGAATCAATATCATCAATACGATTTTCAAGTAAATCAATAGAGTCTAAAACTGGTAAATCTCTAATCTGGTCCGTGTTATTGTCATTCGGTCTATCCTCTGCATGGTAGATAAAAAGTGATGTTTGACCACTACCGAATTGTCGAGAATATTCAGATAATGCATTCAATGATTCAATACCATCGGGTGCTTCGGATGAACCGGTGATTGGTTCATTCATTTCATCCAATGAAAGCAATCCTAGAGTAGTAACTCCGCCTGCTAGCAAGATAATTATCAAAAATCCCTTTATCGGTATTCTACTAATACCGCCCCACACTTGAGGATTAGTCCGTTTGTTAAATTTGGTCAGCCACGACAATGTTGGTACCAATATTATTGAGAATATTAATGTCGAAACAATTCCAATGACCAAAGTTAGGCCAACAGAACGAATAGGAGTTATTGGAACTATTGAAGGAGCTATCAATACTGAGAAACCGATAATTGTAGTCATTGCAGAGAGAAATACAGCTACACCAGTTGAAGAGGCCATTTCCAAAATACATTCTTTGTAAAATGAAGGGTCCCAAATATCTGGAACTTCTTCTGGAGCCTTTCCTTGACGTCTTCTTCGTTCATTTTCGTCATTACAAGTATCAACTTTCTTACGCCGCACTTCCTCTATTCGATTTACCATATGCAGCGCGTAATCAACACCCAAACCAATCAAAATCGGGAAAGTTGCAACAATCATTGGTGTGAGATGAACATCCATTATTACCGAAATTCCAAATGTCACAGCAAGAGCCATCACAATTGGAGTTCCAGTGATTACAATTACTTTCCAAGAACGATGCATCGCTGTAATGAAAAATATTGTGAAGAATACCGACCATGGTAAAATCATCAATAGGTCTTCGTAAATGGCATCAGAAATATCTTGAACAACTTTTGTCAATCCGGTAACGGTCATTTCTGTGTTAGACATTTCGCTTGGTCTTGCATCAATTACTTTTTGGAAATGCGCATGTAATTCATCAAAATTTTGGTATTCATCAGTAATTTCAGGAGTGGAATGCATACCGATGACAATGGCCGCAGTATCCCATATTCCATCGCCATCTTGGTCGTTGGTATAATTGCCATCACCATCTGAATCAACAGTTGGATCCATATCGTTTGTATCCTTGAAAAGTGCATCAAAACCTCCTTCAGATTCTTCAATAATTTGGTCAATTCTTTGCTGGTCTGGTATTGCATATTCTCCACCACCCGGGAGATTACAATCAATTTGAATCGGGATTCTAGTATTTATTCCATGTGTGCACATTGAATTGTTGAATCGGCCATCTGCTGAATTTATTTCTTTGATTACCTGAGCCGGTGAAATAATCCACAACACTCCATCATTTTCACCATGATCATTTTTGTCATAATCAATTCCTCTGCCAGTGGAATCGCCACCTAAATTGTGGTCATCACCTTCGACCCAACTAATTTCATGAAGGTATTCTTCTGAAGTAATATTGACCGTATTTCTCGTATCAAATGCATTTTCAGTTTGAACATAAATTATCGCAATATCGGTAGACCATTCCTTTTCAACTTCCAATAACAGTTCAGTGGAAGGTGCTCCTTCTGGCAAAAAGATTTCAACATCATCGTCAATTTGGTCTTGAAAAGATAATCCCTGTTGGGTGAAAAATGCAGTTATTATCAGCAATAATATCAGTACGGTCATCGGGCTTGCAAGAACGGTTGAATACATATTATCAAGCCGACGCAATGTGCCATTAGCAAGTGCTGTATGAGCCCGTTCAAATGGAGATAAATCGAGGGCATCATCTCCTCGGTCATCATCAGTTGAGCTGCCCATAGATAATGCGAGGCGTAAACCGCTCATGAACCATTCTCAAAAATAATGAGAAATAATCAGTCTAATCCGAATTCACGGACAAGCAAGTGTCGCAAAAATCCACGTGCACTTTGCAATACAAGGCCAGTTGCCATTAGTGATAATCCCAACACCCCTATCCAAATTGCGGAAAGCCCTGGGCCAATGATGCTATCGACTTGGGTAGAAACACCTTGTGCGGTATTTAGGCCCATTGCAGCACCTGTGGCAATTAATCCCATGCCTGGTATTCCAAGAACAAGGAGTGGTTTCTTTTGAGAAAGTGATAACATTGCCCAAGTAAGAACAGTGAAGCCATGAGATACCGCAGTGAAATTACTTCCTTTAGGGACATCGTATCTAATTATCGTTGGAACTTCTTTGATCACTAATTTCTTATCATGTGCATCTTCAAGCATCTCAAGTGATAATTCCATACCTTCAGAATCAAATCTCAATCTATCCAATGCATTTTTTGAGAATGCTCTAAAACCAGATTGGGTGTCTTTTATTCCTAAGTCACTAGAGAGATTAGAAGCAGCAGTAATCACCTTTATTCCCAATCTGCGGTATGCGGGCATATCAGTGCCGCCACCGCCGTCAACGAATCTTGAACCGATTGCAAAATCAGCTTCTTCATCAATGATTGGTTTCAACAACTTTGGAATATCAGATGTATTATGCTGCCCATCAGAATCTAAAATGACAAGAGCATCAGCATTCATTGCCTTTGCTTTTTGGAAGAGACTTTGGAGTGCACCACCATATCCGCGATTTACTCTGTGTCGGTGGACAATTGCACCACATGTTTCAGCGATTTTCGCACTAGAATCCGAAGACCCATCATCAATGCAAATTACGGCATCTACGTATCTTAGAGCCATTGTTACTACCGTCCCAATGGTCTCCTCTTCATTGTACACTGGCATGCCAGCAACGATGAATGGTTTTGTCTCTGCAGGAGCCGAGGACATAGTATTCACTAATTCAACCTGAATTTCGCCCATATTTAGCACTATTTGAAAAAATAATCTCAAATATCAGTTAATTAATGCTTCTCTATTGTTGTATTATTGTGTTATTTGTCAATAATAAATATTATTTTTTGGCCAATCACAATTCCTCAGAAAAGTGATTGGCGGAACCCTTACAGGTAAGTTTCAACGCATTGAAACTAATCTCGAAATAAATCATTGGATTATAAGAACCTTAAATTTAGTCTTGGAATTGGGAAACAGTTGTTACAGCTCTTTCTCCACTCAATACTTTGTTTAGGGCATTCAAGGAAATGATCAGTGGCACATAGGCCTGGCCATCGCTTGTCACATATGTAGAGCAATCAGCAAATGCACTAGTATTGATGCTCAATTTCAAAGCACCTCCAGCATTGCTACGCCTAACGTATCCAATCAATACACTGTTTCCAGTATTTTCTTCGTTCTCAGTTTCAGTCTTCTTTGTTTCAGTTTTTTTTACCATGTTTTACACATCCTATACACATTTCTGCTGCACAGTAATTTAACCGAATTACCTCAATGCTCATAATTGTCACTCTTTTTGTCAATTAATACAGGACATCATTTGAAAACACTCATACATAGGAGGTGTGAGGAAGAACCATGCGAGCGTTGGTCACTGGTGGAGCAGGATTCATCGGTTCTCACTTAATCGATAGATTGGTTTCCCGAGGCGATACAGTTGTTGTTATCGATAACCTTTCAAGCGGCAACCTTGATTTCATCCAAAATCACATTGATTCAGGAAAGGTTTCACTGGTTAGAGGCGATATTACAAATTATCAAGATGTACTTTCAGCAATGAGTGGAATTGAATGCGTTTTCCACTTAGCAGCGAATCCAGATATTAGATTAGGTACAAAAATAACAGATACTGATTTGAAACAGGGAACTATTGCTACATACAACATTGTTGAAGCAATGCGGATTGAAGGTGTCAAGAAGATAGCTTTTGCTTCATCTTCTGTAGTATATGGTGAGGATGCACCAATGCCGACACCTGAAAATCATGGACCATGTTTACCAATTTCACTATATGGTGCAAGTAAGCAAGCAGGTGAAGGATTGATTTCAAGTTGGGTTGGAACTTTTGGATTACAGGCTTGGATTTTCCGTTTTGCAAATATTATTGGAACTAGAGGAACACATGGTGTGATTTTTGATTTCATTCACAAATTAAAAGCCGACCCAAGTCGTTTAGAAGTCTTAGGAAATGGATTGCAGGAAAAGTCCTACATGGAAGTTGGTGATTGTGTTGATGGAATCTTACATGTGATGGCGAATTCCAATGATAGTGTTAATTTGTTTAACCTAGGAAGTCATGATACAGCATCTGTAAGGAGAATTGCAGAGATAGTTGTTGAAGAAACTGGTTGTACAGGTGCTTCTATAGAATATACTGGCGGCGATAGAGGTTGGGCTGGAGATATCCCAAGAGCAATGTTGGCTATTGATAAAATGCTAGAAATTGGCTTTGATGTCAATTATAATTCCGAAGATGCGATAAGGCATACTGCACGTGCACTAATTGACGAAATTGGTTTGTAAGAAAGGAGAAGGTGGAAAAATGAAAATAATATCTGATGAAAATGGCGATGCAAGAATGGATACAGCACTAACTGCAATAGCCCTATTTTTGGCTGCTATGATGGTGATCAGTTTCACATCAAGTCCAATCACTACAGGAACAAAAGAGGGCGATAGAGCTCCAAATATTGTTGCTAAAGCATACAATGGTTCAGGATGGCAGGACTTTGACTTGCAATCTTACTATGACTATGATTGGTCCATTGATAATAATGACACCAAAGACAGTCAATGGGTTATGATTGAATTTATGGATACCGATTGTCCATATTGTTTCAATACAGCAGAAGAATATCAAGAAGGTTCAAATTACTTTGTTCCAGAAAACCCAAGTTGGAATGGGCCTCAAGTCAGTTTCATTGCCAGTGCAGCAGAACTTACTGGGCTACAGGGGCACGATTCTACCAGGGATGAGATAGAAGCGTTTAGGGATAAAACGGAAGGAGAAATGTGTAATTCCTCCAATGTTGATTGTTCAAGTAGAAAGGGACAACCATTTTCCATTCCATTTATCGATGATTTGGATAAAGAACATATGGAGAAGTGGGGAATCGGCGGAACTCCAACCTATTTCCTGATTCAACCTGATGGTATTATCGCATGGGTAAGTTCGGAACATCCGAACGAAAAATTCTACGAAGCCATTACCAGGATAGTCCCTCAGGAGAGTGCTTGAATGGAATTATTTGATTCCAACACTATACTTGCATTACTTTCAGTTCCAATGGCAATTGGTGCACTTCTAATATCACCTTTAGGTGAATCATTATCTGCTTCCATGTCAGAAAAATTTCCCTCCTTGAAAACGACACGAGGGCGCCTTCTCACTGGATCTACACTGATTGCAGCATCTGGATTCCTCATTGCTGCAATGACGCTTTGGATTTCTAACACAATTTCCGAAGGAGCTGGTTTCTGCGTTGCAAGTAATATGTTTTCCTGCGATGATGTACTTGGTAATGACGAATACAACAAGGTGCCAATGCTGGGAATTCGATGGGCACTATTCGGCATCATTATCTATTCATTTTTCCTTTGGTTATTGATGAGTATTAACAAGGAGCCACATGCAGATTGGGTTGGTACAAATCTAAAGTTAGGATTTATGGTTACTTCAATGGGTATTTTTGCAATTGCTTGGCTAGTATATGCAGAATCTGTTATGGAGAAAATCTGCCCATATTGCACAGCTGCACATATTGGTAATCTACTATTGATCTACGGATTCTGGAAGATGAGCAAACTCTATGATTCTGGAGATTGGGACCAAAATTGAATCAAGGAATATAATCTCCTTCAAAGTGTAAAGCATCAGCTTCCATCACAGTTTCTTCCATGCGTAGGACTGTGACATCTATTCTTTCACTGTCGTGGTATGCTTGTCGTAGTTCATGAAGAAGGCTTCTTTGTACATCTTGGTGGTTCTCTCCATATAGGATAGAAAGGTGGTGGATTTTCTCCCCACTTACCAAAGCGATGTACTCGACAACCCACTCCTTTAGAGGAGTCTCCTCCTCCCATGTTATGTCTTCCCATGTTTCTGCCATTGTATTATAATCAACTCCTACACTTATCAAAGATGCGGTTCAATGCATCGTTTAACGCCGGTTTCCGGCAACTAATTTAGTGATTCGGTAAGATTGAAGAACTAAAATTAATTATTTTTACGCATTTTTACAATTAATGCGAATCCAATGAAGATAAATGCGTAAATAAGTATTGAATTGTCAATCAGATCGGAACCTCCTTGAGTAGAAATCTCATTATTGCTCTTATATTCAACAACACCAAATGTTCCAATTGTTCCGTTTTCAAGTTGTGAAGTAGTTGGTTCGTGGATTAATAGTACGCTAAAAAACTCATTTCCAGGAGTAAATGTCACCGTGAAATCTTCAACACAAGTTGTTGTTTGAGCAGACAATAAATTGATTTCTGAAATAATAGTTGAACTATTGATATCGCATTCGGCGATGGCCATTAGAACCCTATCTCTTGTATCGCCACCTGGATTGTCAAAACCATCGGGAACAATTTTTTGATGCTGAACAATCATTATCGTCAATTGGCCATCAATGATTGAATTATTATCAATCGCCTTTGCAGAGGCTGTCCAAGTATCATTGTCCTGCAGAATATCAAGGCTAAGACGAGTATATGATTGTCGCTTTATTTCTTCATCTAGAATGTCCAAGTTGACATCAGGCCAAGATTCAGGGCCAACTCTTAACGCCCCATCCTCCACAATGAATGTAGGTGTTGAGCCTAAATTTGGGTGAGTGATTAGTAATCTGTTTATTCGATTTTGAGCGGCAAGAGGCTGAAAAGCATCAATATCATCACTTGGATGGTAGGCGACCATGGCAATTCTAGAACCGTGCGTATTTGCAAAGTCCGCTAAATAAGGGTCAATTTCAGCACAACTTGGACACCAAGTAGCAGTATATTCCTCGATTAGTAAACTACGACCTCCATCAACTGTTTCAATTTGATTTTGAGTTTCTGAGGAAGAACTGGTCGCAATTGGCATTTGAACAGCGATTAACATCACTGAAAGAATCACAAATGCGCTGAAGCGAGCGTGATTGATTGCCATCAAACACCGCCACATAGCCCGACCCCTTCATCCCTTTGATTAATCGGCATTACAAGAGGAGAGTTCATCAAAGAGAGGTGAACGAGCCTAACTTGAGCAGGAGGGGTAATTGTGGCCGACCAATGGATTGAGAATCACAAGCGTGACACATGGAGGCGACAAGCCAAAGCCAGTGGTTATAGAGCACGTTCCGCTTTCAAACTCAAGCAAATTCAAGACCGTTTCAAACTAATAGACACAGGGGATGTAATTCTTGATGTCGGTTGTTTCCCAGGCGGTTGGGCGCAAGTTGCAGTAGAACTTGTTGGAGAAGAAGGAGTGGTCATAGGAGTGGACCTTGAGGCATGTCAACCAGTAGAGGGTGCAAGTCTATTGGTTGGAGATATTACTGACCCGCATACACAAGACCGCATCCTTGAACAATTGGATGGTAAAACATTCAACAATATCGTTTCAGATATTTCACCTCACATCACTGGAAAATGGGATATGGATCAAGCTATTGCGATGACTTTAGTTTCAGAAGTTTTTGATTTTGCACTTCCATTTTTGTGCAAAGGTGGACATTTTGTCACAAAATTATTCCAAGGAGTAGGGGTTGAGGAATTGATTAATGCAGTAAAGCCTCATTTTGAAGACGTTAGGAGATTTTCTCCTCACGCAAGCAGGAATTCTTCTTCTGAAGTGTATCTAATTTGTCGCAGACATCAGCCAGGAGCAACAGCAGATGTTACTATCAGGGATATTTATGAATTTGAATTGAACAAAAAACTCGGTGGAGATGATATTGAAGATGGTCCTGAAATCATCAAATCTTCCTTTTCAGTTCGTAAAAAGAAAACCAACTGAAGATTATTACAATTATTTGTTGTAATGCACTGGCTTCATAATGGTTAAGCAAATTGCTTTGTTTTCATGGCTGAGATCAATAGGATACACCAAAAGGAGAAAATGCACCAAATGTCAGCACGACAAATGGTTGCAGATTTGAGAGCGAATAGAGCAGTTGGCAGAATAGAATTAGTAGTTCTTAGAGTCTATCCGCGAAGAATGGTTTCAACAAATCGCTATACAGGTCCAGTAGCCGCGGCATGTGGTCGGGATGAAAGCGGTATTGTGGGTATTGTTCTGTGGGATGAGCAAGTAAAAAATGTGCAAAGTGGAGATATTATTCGCATAGAATATGGCTGGTGCCGCGAAAGAGAAGGTGAACTAGTTGTTAGTACGGGCAAGAATGGTAGACTAACAGTCCTTGACCGCTAAGCAAGAATCTGTTTTTGACAGTGAAAATGAGCCGTTTTGTCGCGCAACCATAAAGAAGGGGAGGGCGTGGGCGACTTTGTTCCTGAGGAGTTATTATGACTGAGAGAGCTAAGAACTGTACCGCTTCTGGTGTGCCATTGGTAGAAACCGGATCAACTTCATTCCCTTGCCCAGGCTGTACCGCTCCAATTGGTCGCAGTCCTAGATGTAGAAATCAAGGGGTACTATACAACTGCCCTGCTTGCGGATATCAAGGTCCTTGAGGTGTTTTGAATGGGAATGGTAGTAATGACATACAAAATCAATCCTGACTCTGAGGTCGAGGATGTTGATGCAGATGCAATCGCAACACAAATCAGTGGCATGGCTACTGAAGTATACGATGTCCAAAGCGTTGAGGTAAAGCCTCTTGCTTTTGGTCTAAAATTCGTGCAAGTTCACGTCACAATGAATGACGGAGAAGGTCTTGCAGATGCCTTTGAAGGACAAATGTCTGAAATTCATGGTGTCGGAGAAATAGAAGTTCTTTCAATGGGACTAATTTGATTAATTTCTTCCAATCATTTTACTGATTGGCAGCATTTTCAAGTTGCAGATAATTTCAATATTAATTAGTGCCAATACTATTTGCATATTTGCAATAACTTTCTCAAATTTGAGATAGAGGGCATTGCATGAATTCTCTTAGGAGAGTTGTAGCATAACTTCCAGATGATAGAGTGAAGCGGAATCTGATACAGGCACCTTCTGGGTGCCAACGACTGTTTTCATTAGGTCCTGCAATCCATTTCTTACCCATGGTGTCATCATCTGCTATTGGTACTGTATCCACACTAAATTCGCTAAATCCAGTCACCAGTGCGCGACGAGTTCCCTTTGAAGACAGTCTTGATATTGCATCGACATCCCATGAGATGTCTTGAAGATCCATTTCTTCAATCGCAGCCACTTCAATTTCGCCTGATTTTCCTTGACATGTTTTGACAATGCTACCCGGTAGTGGGCCGGTCGGAGTTAATCTTCCCAATTGGCAATTTCGAGTAATTCTTGGCAATGTTCTTTCTTCAATTAGTACACAACTATGCGCATTTAGTTGACCCTTTTCATCTATTCTTCCGACTAAATCTCCAGCGACAGGTATCGAAATAGGCAAATCAGCCTCAATTCTTCTATGTAATGACTTATTGAAAATAACTGACTGAATGGCGTGAACGGTCATCAATTGTAGATTGGTTGGAAGTTTTTTGAAGGAACCAACCCAATCATCTGGATTGTTTACAATATGTTCTAACATTCTTTTTTCAAATCCGAGCCATTTTGGAATATTTTCTAAAGCCTCAGCATTTGGTCCATTGGTTCGAATATTTTCTCTAAAACTAGCGACATCTTCGCTTTCGTCATAACCGGCCATAGAAAGATATGTCATTACAGCATCTTTCCAACGCCCATTGACAACATGCTTTCCAACTTCGGCAGTTACCGGGCGCCCTGAACCAAAACGCTGCGGGCCAATCCAATTTGGAAATAAATCCGGTCCAATTTTGGCAGCCATTTCATTTTTAATCGTTTCAATTTCAACTAGAGCCTCTTCCTCGCTCATGGGACTGCCATCAGAATTAGCGCAGCCTCTGATTACAATTGTGAAACGATTTCCTCTATGATTGCCCAATCCAATTTTCTGATGAGTACGACCTAGAACTTGGATAGAAACATCCGGCATTTCAAGTTCAGCAACCTTTTTTTGAGGCGCATCAATTACGAACAATTGACTTGTTACTGCTCTCTTATCTTTAGTTCCCGCAAAAAATATTCGATTTCTAGGAATTTTCAATTCACGGGAGAGATTTGTACAGAATCTATTTGTTTCCCAATTTGTCAAAGTAATAATTGCAGCAGTAAACCTTCCCTTGTTGTCTAATTTTACACTAGTGGAGATTTCATCAACTCTAAAATCACTTACTCTTGCTTTTAGAACACCGCCAATACCGGCGGTTTTTGTAGCGAAGCCTTCTAGACCTATGGCTTGAGCCAGCGGGTCTTTATTGCTCAAAAAATCACCTCGATTAGAGGCTCAATGAATCATATTCACTAGAGATTGAACTGATAATCTCCTTGAGGATTTTTTCAGCATCATTCTTACCAGTAGTACGAATATAGAATTCTGGGTCATCTAATTCTGGATGTCCAGGGAAGTAATTTGCATATTCAACCTTAGCGTGGTTGTTAATGCGCTCACGTAGCATTTGAAGAGCAGTATGGCTCTCACCAATAACGCGTAGTTTCAGCTCATTTTTTTCGCGGAGTAGTAGCTTAACAGGCATGATGACCACTCCGGCCTACGATGCTTCTCCTTTGAACCTTGTGGATTGACACTTATTTGTTTGATATTGTTTCAGTAAACAAATTGCCTATTTGGTAGCCTTCATTTTTGTGCCAAAATCAATAATTTATTGATAATGTCACCATCTCACTTTTGAACCCTAATGCTTTGGACAATGCAATGGATACTGTCATCATGGAAGAAAAGGTGGCGGGAACGTCACACTATCTACGTCGTGGAGCAATTCCATTTTTGGTAATAGCGGGATTGCTAACAGTTGGATTGGCTGCAAACTTGATGTATTCGCCTCCGACTTTTAAAACAGATTTATCTGAATTCGCGCCAGATTCTGAAAATCAGCAAGCACATCAAAAAATCCATGCTTTTTTTCCAAATGAAACTCGGCCATTATTTGTTCATGTGACTGCTGACGATGGCGGCAATATTCTTTCTCTTGAGAATCTTCAGTTAATGTCTCAGCATTTAGAAATACTACAAAATAGTACTTTAGTCGATGATAATATTCCTGTTTGGACCGCTGCTCCTAGTATTGTGCAAATTAGTTTAGATGAAGAAGCAAATGGAACATTGTTGGAAGACATCGAAAGCTGGAATCAAATGATAGATTTAATTTTGGAAGATGATGTAGAATGCCGTCTTACTGCTGATGACCAATTGTTAAGTGCTGCAACTTATGCATCTTCTGCATTACTGAATAAGAATTTAGATATCTCTCCTACTTGCTCTTACTTAGAGAGTGGAACAGGAGATGGAACGCCAACTTCCTCGTCAACTCTGTGGGTTCTAGAGATAGATCCAGATATGCAAAACCAGTATAGAAAAAAGTTCCAAGACCAAATGAGAGATGAATTTGCTAACTTATCTGAAAATTCACAATTAACCTATGGTGTTGTAAGCCTTGATTTGATTTCTCATGATATTGACCGAGGAACATTTGATAATTTGGCGACATTGATAATGCTGGCATTATTGGTAGTGATAATTCTATTATCAATTGCCTTCAGGTCCTTGAGAGGAGTTGTATTCCCGCTTATTGGACTCTCATCTGCATTGATTTGGACATATGGTTCACTCAATTTAATTGGTACACAATTTAGTGCGCTTGAGGTTGCAGTTGCACCTCTTGTTTTAGGATTGGGTATTGATTATGCAATACATCTACAGAGAGCATATGTTTCAATTCGCGAAGAATATCCCGAGCCAGCAGAAGCATGGGCACGGGCTTGTACAAGGCTTAGTGTGCCGCTTTTGTTAGCAGTAATTACCACTGTTGCAGCATTCCTTGCCAATATGATATCTCCTTTGCCTCCATTGGCGACATTTGGCTTAGCATTAGCAATCGGTGTGGTTTGTGCCTTCTTATCTGCAACATTAGTCGTTGGTTCATTGCACATTATCTTTGATGCCCCTCTTAGGGACTCCTCAAAAAAGTCCATCACATTACCTCGTTCCACTGATTTACTGGTAAGAATACAACAGAAACAACAAGTCCCAGTAATTCTTGTTGCCATCATCATTTCCGGTTTATCTATTGCAGGAGCATCTACTCTAGAAACTGATTTTGATCTTGCCGACTTTATTGATTCAGATATGGAGATAATGTCTGTAAGAGATGATTTGTCAACATCTTATGATAGTGCTGGATGGAAGATGGTCTATATCTTAATGGAACCATTAGAAGGTGAGAATGTAATTCCGGATGATGAGATATTACTGGATCAATTACGAGGTTTACACGCAGATTTGGAATCTAATCACGATGTAGTTGGTACTGATGGTAGAACGTCTTCGCCATCATACGATGGTCCATATGTTGTATTAAGAGATGCAATTCTGAGAGATTCTTCTTTTGGTGATGCATACAATATGGAAGTATTTGGGGGCGACGTCTTCATGAAAGACCATAACGGCAATCTCGACTTGGGTGCAGCTTTCTCAAATTTATCTAGTAACCAAACGGTTGCAGATGCACTGAGTGGAAAAACATGGGTTGAAAGAGTGCAGAATACTGTTAATCTTCAAGGCGAGGATATTGTTCACCTTAGAACTGAAGTTCGTGTTGAAGCGGCTACATCATCTCAATCAAAGATTGTTGTAGATAATTTTGAAACAATGCTTGGTTCTAATGATGAAAGTGGAACACTTCGGGCCACTCTAAGTCAGCATGGACAAATTTACATCACAGGAGATTTGGTAATATTACAAACTGTTTTGGAAGGATTAAGTGAAAGTCAACTGGAATCAACTTTAATCTCATTAGTTGTTTCAAGTGCAGTATTGTTGATATTAACAAGAAGAGTTCTTCCAGCGATAATTGTTCTGTTCCCAGTCGGATTGTCTTCTTTGTGGGTTGTTGGTTCTATGGCTGCACTCGGGTTGAAATGGAATGTATTGACAGTGATGGTCACAGCACTAACATTGGGTATTGGGATTGATTATTCCATACATATGTGGAGGAGATTTGAAGTTGAATTAAAAAGAAAAGACAATCATTGGGAGGCACTACGTGCAGCATTGTCTACAACCGGTGTGGCATTGATTTTGAGTGCCTTAACTACAGCATTTGGTTTCTTAGTACTATTGTTTTCTCCAATGCCTGTAATACAAGATTTCGGGCTGATAACAGCAGTTACTGTGTTCTTTTCTCTTATTCTGGCTTTGATCTTATTGCCAGTTCTAGTTGAGATTGTAGAGCGTGCAAAAGAATTAGAAGGAACATCCTAGTTATTATCTCACAGCAAGAGCATTAACAATATCTTGCATTTCGATGCCCTGTTCCTTTGCCACCAATGCTAGGCACATCCAATTGGTAGCAACCGCGAGAGCTTTCTGTTTTCTGTTGGCTCTACGCTCAACTTCAGCAATTTCAATTTTGGAGGTTTTGGCGATGAATTTTGTCAATCTCTTGGCTAATTTCACTCTAGGGTCTGCTGAATCAATCTCACTTTCCGTGGTTTTTGGTTTCACAACAGCATCAGCAATTGGAGTACTTTCGACAATTTCTTCTACACTGGTGACACCATCGAGTTGAACTGGTATTGGATTAACTAATCGAGTGGGCCTTGGAAACCAGCCGAGAGGGGCGGTAATACCTGTTATGTCAATACTAGGTGTGAGAGCATTTTCTTCTCCTGTTAACCATCCTGCAGAGATTAATGATTGAACTGCAATTTCAGCATCATTAGGCGACAACCATTCCATGTCAAGCGACAATATTCTCTCAACATCTATTGAATCAAGTGCCTTCCCATCGCGAAAACAAATGGCGAGGACTCTACGGATATCCTCCATATCTTCGGCCCCCATGGAATACTGATGAATGGCCGACATTCAATAAGTTGAGGGATGAAATCGGTATTCATTCTATGCGAGTGAAAGATTTATCCTCATTCAATAACCACTTTCCACAAGTTTCACCAGAATAATATGTAGCATCAGATGAATAATCATATTCGCCACCTCCTGGTAATTCAGACCAATCAGCAACAGTGGTTGATATTGGATTCAATGTTGTTTGAATTGCCTCTTCAGGGCTTTCAGTGTTTTCTGTAATAAGTGAATCAAGAGCGCCAAAATGTGCAGCAGCGGTAGCCTGTAAATCTACCTCAGGTTGTTCTAATGGCGCAGTTTGTGAAATATTTGGAGGGCCGCCAGATGGTCCAGATGAAGATTTCACTCCGGGTGGGCCGTTTTTCGGCTTTGGCTTGCCAGGTGGCCCACCAGATGGTTTTGCCTTACCCGGAGGCCCTTTTTTGGGCTTGGACTTTGCATCAATCGCCGGTGGCTCACCTTTCGTAGAATCACTATTTGATTGATTGACAAGTTGATCTAAATTTTCTTTTCTTTTGCTAAGATATATTGCTGCACCGATAAGTGTAGAAATACCACCGCCAGCTAGTGCTATTGTGATGGTTGAAAATCCTTGTTCCTCTCCAGAATATTCCTTTGTCCATACGTTGTTCTCTTCATCCAATTCCCAAATTAATTGTTCATCATCAACTGAAATTAACAGGGTCCATTTTCCTTTTGGAACAGTGATTCTAGAGTTCATTATGATTGCAGTATTTTCTCCTAAATTTTCCTGTAATAGGCGGCCAACCATCGTTTTCTCATCATTTTGGACAACGAATATGCTCAGATTAAAAGGGCTCTGAATTTTCTCTCCACCATTAATTAATTGAACTTTAATTGATAACTTGGAACCCGCCACAGCATCTCCAGATACACTGATATCTCCTAATTCCAAATCAGGCCCAACATCGTTCAATGTACTTACTAGCCAAGGTGATAATTGACTATTTCCTTCAACAGAATCTAGGGGCCAACCGGAGTCATCAAAACCTTCGGCCCAGCACGCAAGTTGTGCTTGATTAGACAATTGTGAAGGGTCACCCGAATTACTGAAATCAAAATTGAATGCAAACATTGTCTTTCCATCGAATATAGTACTTGGTCCACGCGATAGAGTGATTACTTCCCAAGTTTCACCGGTTGACCTTACTTGGCACGATAATGATAAATTAGAACTCCAAGATTGGGGTTCATCAATATTTATTCCAATTTCTACTTCGTCAAGATGATATCTTGAAATTCCACTTGTTAATTGTGATTGCAAAATTATTGGTGCATCAGCATCAACGACAATATTTGGCAAAGGAATTTCTAGTAATTTGGTGACATCAAGTGGATCCCAAATGCTGATTTTTGCATCATTTATTAGTCCACTTTCAATCGGTGTTGGAATTGATAATAGTAGTATCCCATCAACAACTTCAGCAGTTAGTCCACCCTGCCATCTTTCAGTCTGAATTTTACCAGACCAAATAACTCCCAGTTGCCCATTGTAATCTGTGTCGGAAATCAGATGCTTTACTGAAGCCTCAATCTCTATTCTATCGCCAGCCATCAATATTGGTGACTCTCCCAAAGTTCCATTGACCCTTCCAGTTACATCCATCAAACTTTGGAATTGTACATCTAATGCTCTTTCAAGTGACCATTGGCCTTCATGTGAAATACGTATTGCTCCATCATAATCTCGGACAATCACATCTAGTTGGCCTGTAATTAGTCCAGCATTTGTTAATGTCCAATCAACAGTAGCCCACATTTGAACAGTCATTTCATCACCCGAAATAGTTACAATACAATCAGAAGATTCAACAAATAATCTTGCATCCAATGAACTACAAATCCCCTCGTGAGGCAAATATTTGATGCCGAGATTTGAATCTCCTCCCAGTTCAATTTTGAATTCACTAAGGTCTTCCATTTCATTTGAATCGCTTGCGGTTATTTCCCAACCAATTCGGCGTGTAGGTTCAAATCTTTGTCCATTGGTGAAATTTTCTCCTAAAGCAATAATTTCGCTGATTACCGCTTTTTGCGGTTGGCGGCTATGCCACCATGAAGTTCCATTTTCAGCAGCAATAATCGGTAATGAATGGCCCGAAATATCTGCCCCACTAAGTAATGTGCGTACGATTTGATGGTCGGAATTTACGCTATCATTAACAGTCATATTAAGGAACCAAATATTGCCAATATTTACTATTGAGAAATTTCTTTGTTGATATTCACCAATCTGAGCAATACCATCTAGAGGATTGCCATTTGTTCCATCGGAAATTCCCTCAAACCAAACATACATTTGAGTCGTGTTCAGTGTGAATCCACCAACATCATAAATTTGCACTCCAAATAATCTATTGGCATCTTTGTTTATGTATTCTCCATTTGTAATAGTAGTAGATAGAAGAATTGGAACTTCAATATTTAGAACAAAGTCATGAGATGTCTCATCAACATTTAGTATCAAGTCATCCAAAGTTGTTGCTTCAATCCAAATGCTCGATTTTCCTGAAACATTTTCCGGCAGAGTATATTCAATCACGGTATCCTGGCCAATGTTTAGGATAAACCAACTTGTTGTTGCATTATTCCATACTTCCTCTCCTTCTTCAGTCTGATTAAATTCTATAATGTCTAGATGAACTCTCGCTTGAATCGTTCCAGATAATAGTTGGCTTCCCGAAGTAGTGAAATAATTTTCAACTGTCAATGATAGTTTAGTCAATTCTGGAACGACCTCATCTTCTTGTAAAGTGTAATTGCCCGTACTTGTAAAGTCTGCAGTTACTGATTTGACTCGTACATCAACTTCTTTGTCAATATCTATTGGTGTAGCATGAATATATGTTGTATTTCTAAGACCGATCGTTTTGACCTTGACTAATACATGATCTGTTGCAAGGCCTTCATCCAAAGAAAATTGCCAGTCCATCGTTGTTCCATCTTGATTAATCAATCCTTCTTGAACAGATGTTTGCTGAGTAAGTAGCATTGAATCAGGGTCGTCCACTGTATATGTTGCACTATCTTGTGTCCAAGTAATAGTGGTCCATTGAGAAGTAGCTTCCTTGAAACCCTGTGAGTTTGCAGAGACAATTGATAGTTGATATTCTGCGGTATCTGTATATGCATGGTGATGTGTTGTAAAGGTTACAGGTGCAGCATTTGGATGCATTGTAGTAGGGATGGTAGAGGTTATTGCCACATTTTCACTAATAATTTCTACATTGTCTAAATCAGGAGTTGACCAATTTTCCATAGCAGTTGTTGAATATTTTATTCTATATTGCATGAACGAAGTATCTTCGCTCAAAGTGCTGAGTGAATGATTTGCTATTCCAACAAATTCTGGAATACTTGCATTAGTTCCAATAGGTTGCCAAGTATTCATTCCTACGGCAACAGCATCAGATCCAGATTTGTATTGCATCTGCAAGTCTGTTCCATATGGTGTTGAACCATCGAGTGTCATCCATAAAGGAGTTGCAGTTCCTTGAGGCATATATCTAAGGTCCACAGGAAGAGATGTTATCCATCCTTCATGCTCAGCAGGATTTTCAAAATATTCTGTTTCAGCAAGATAGTTAGCACCCCATGTTGAAAATCTGGTTGACGAAGTATCTCCACTAGCGTACATTATTGCACCGCCTCCTGAAGCGATTGTAGAGTCGTACATGCCGATGACAAATGTATGTAGTAATCTCCAAGTTTGTTCTACTGGATTATATCCATACATCTTCTTACTTGCGATTCCACTCCACGTTTGGCTCTCATAACCGCCAATAAAAATGATTTCATCATTAAACACCGTTGCTGAATGTGCTGCGAGTTTAATTGGTAGGTCACTCAAATTTGTCCAAGTGTCGGTAGCAGGGTCATAGACTTCAGTTCTATTAGAATCAATAATTTCAGTCAAATTGGTGACAGCGTTTTTCTCTTCAGAAACTCCCCCAGTGGCGTATAATTTTCCATGGAAGGCGGTTAATGTAAAAGAATGTCTTTTGTAATTCATGCTTGATAATTCAGTCCAATTATCTGTTACAGGATCGTATCGCAATAACGTATCAGTTAGGTCCAAGCGATTTTGTCTATTGACTCCACCTGCAACATAGAGATATCCATCAAGAGCATCAACTCCAGCCAATCCTACCTTTTTACCAGTGGGCATTGATGACTTCATAGTCCAGTTCCCAGTATTCATGTCGTATGTTTGTAGTAATCCGCTAGACCTTATGGCAGGACTAGCAGTGGGGTGATAGTCGCCAGCAAGATAGATTTTACCGCCTATTTGTGCACAACCTGCATATTGTTGGGTCTCATTCAGCATTGAAGTAGAAAAACTCCAGGTACCAGCAGTGACATCAAAAACTTCCACAGCAGTTGTTGGTCCCTCGTCATTGTTAGCTGTTGGATTTGGGTCAATTCTTCCCCCCATCAGCCATATTTCATTTGTTTGTTCAAGATACACGGAACATGCACCGGTACGAGGGAACATCAATCCATTGGCATTAGTTGCTCCCCACTGTATATCAGGACGACTTAATTTTGCCTCTCCAGTGACATTGATCACCGATGTATTTTCATGCAGAAATCCATTGCTGCTATTGAAATCATTATTTGAGTGAGATATGTGCAAAATGGTATCATCGCGAATAAGTGAATATGAATTGTCTGCTGTAATCATAGAAGAGCAGGAAGAAGTCAACAAAATGATTAGTAGAATCAAAACAACTCCATTATTGCTTCTCAAACCTTTCTCCATACTTGAGGGGGTAATCACCTGCTTCAATTAATTTGTTGATTGCTGTTTTGGTAAATAATGCAAGAATCGGTGATAGACTTAATAATCAGTTGCCAATATATGTCTATGCTAAATGAAGAGAGCATTACTGCCATAGGTTCAAGCCTGTGGTGCTAATGCGGGCATAATAGGGGTGTTAGATTTGTCTCGTGAATACATCGCAAGGGACCCAAGAACTGGGTTGCCACTAAATGTGGGAAACAAGAAGAAATCTAGGAAAAAAGTACTCCAGAAAACCGAAACTGGTCCATGGCAAGGATTGCGTAAGCAAGATATTATTCCTTTGGCCAAAGGAGATATCAAAACTGCAAAATCTGTTTGGACTGATAAGGATTATCAATTGACTCAAGCCGATGGAGTCAGAGCATTACAAATGCTCAAAGGATTTGCTTCAAAAGAGGCTCACAAGGTATTATTAGTTTCATTTGAAAATGACGACCCAGCAATCCGGATTGCTGCCTTAAAGGCACTACCGGAAGTAGCGATTCAGAAGTCGGATGAAATGTTTGATTGGCTAAGTGTTCTCCTTGACGATGATGATGTAAATGTCAGTATGGCTGCGAGTAAAGCGCTTGTGATTTCGGCACCAGTTTTCCCTTCAGCAGTTGAAACAATCTTGGTTAATGAGTTGCGTTCACCGATTGATTTCCGTCAAAAAAACGCCTGGGAGGCATTGAAAGGATTGTCAGAAACTTGGCCTGAAGTAGTCTGTATTCATATCGATAGTCTAATGCTTGAAACGGATGAAAAAATCCGAATCAAGGCATCAAAATTATTGCGTAAGGTGATGAAAAAAGGTGGTTCATCTGCCTGGGATTTGGTGTCATGGGCACTTAATGATGAAAGCGATGAAGTTCGCCGAATTGCAGCAAAAACATTGCCAACATTGGCAAATCATGAACCTAGAGTTGCTACCTTATTTGCAGAGCGGGCGGTGGTGGATAGGGATCCGGCGGTGCGTATTTCAGCGATTAAAGCAATCCAAAATTTGGATAAGGATAATGGTAGGGCTCAAGACATCGTTCTTTCAGGAACCCGAAGTAAGGACTTACAAGTTCGTATTGCTTGTATCAACTTACTACCGCGACTATTGAGCGAAGATGTATTGCGTGTAACTGCTGAAGAATTGCTCCGCACTGAAAAGAATAGTCAACTGATAAAGAGCCTAAAAGAAATGGTATTCGATGCAGAGATTGAGGGTACTGAGGCACAAAAGAATAGTTACCTTGCAGCAGCACTACCGGTGCCTCAAATAGATCGTGAAATTGCAGAATCTCAAGGCAAACAAATTGGATTAGAACCGCTTCCATCCGAAAAGAAAATTACGGAGGAAATTAGTGAGAAGCCGGACCATTTGTTAACCGATGCTGAAAGAGTTCAGAAAATGATTGAAATGAATGAACGCATCAAGAAAAAGGAAGCCGAGAGGAAAAATGCATATCGTTCCTTTTCGCAGGATGAGATATATGGCTACGATGATGATTTTGCACCAGATTTTGATTCCGAAGATGGTTCTGAATTTTAATGATCATTAGGCCAATTTTGCTTACAGTGCTTCCTTTTTGGTAACAATAAAATCCGACACCGTTAAGAGGGGGGGGTTAGTGGCCCGAACGCTAAAGAGGTGTGTTATCATGAGTGATTCTCCGTTCAACGACAAAGAAGAGCAATTTGACAGGCTATGGGACGGTATGACCCCTAAGGGAATTAACCGTAACAAGTCATTGAAATTTAGACAATACATTCTCGAGCATGTCCGCCAAACACGCCGCCCAATGAATAGAGAAAACGCTCTAAAATATTGGATGGGCGATTTACAAAAGGAAATCGCAGAAGCGGATAATTACTGATTTAGTGCTGAGGACTCTCACTCCGTATAGAGGGTCCAACCCAAATTAAACGGAGATAATAGAATGTTCACAAACACCCGCTTCACAGATTGGGATTTACCCGAAGGTGTCATCAAAGGTATTGATGACCTCGGATGGGAATTTTCAACACCAGTTCAAAAAGATACAATTCCTTTAGCACTTAGCGGTCGTGATGTTATCGGCCAAGCAAGAACAGGTTCAGGAAAAACAGCAGCATTTGGAATACCGATCATCAATAAATGTGAGGCAACTGGCAAACTTCAAGCTCTAGTCTTAACTCCTACGAGAGAGTTGGCCAATCAAGTAGCAGAGGAAATTAATAGTTTACAAGGTGATTGTGGACTTACAATCCTTACAGTATATGGTGGGACAGACTTAGAAAAGCAGGCCAAAACTCTCCAAGACGGTGTGGACATAATCGTCGGAACACCTGGAAGAGTAATGGATATGACCGAAAGAGGTCATATTGAATTAGAAAATGCGACCACATTTTGTCTCGATGAAGCAGATAGGATGCTAGATATGGGATTCTTCCCCGATATTATGTGGGTAGTTGAGAAAATGACCTCACGTCAACAAACTCTACTATTTTCAGCGACATTCCCGCAGGAAATTATTGATGCTGCCAATGAGTTCATGAATGAACCAGAGTTTGTTCTAACAAACGTTGAGGAATTGGACATACCTCCAATTGACATGTATATGGTTAACATTGGCCGTGCAAATAAATTATGGGTTACAGGACGTCTTCTTGCTCAAACAGGTGATGAAGGTCAAACAATTATTTTTTGTAATACAAAAAGAATGGTAGATTTGGCTGTTCAACGCCTTTCCAAGCATGGATTTGATGTTGCTGGATTGCATGGTGACTTGAACCAAAACCAAAGGGAGAAGGTTCTAGGAAAATTCAAAGATGGTCAGTTTAATACAATCATCGCAACAGATGTTGCAGCACGTGGATTAGATGTTGATGGAATTACAATGGTTATCAACTATGATATTCCTAATGATATAGATTCATTTATCCATAGAATTGGTAGAACTGGCAGAATTGGAAGAAAGGGAGAAGCATGGAGCCTTGTTTCAAGAGATGATTCCGCTCAACTGAACAAAATCATCGCTACGTATGGACTTAATATCATTGAATCTGAAGCACCTGAACTTCCAGAGGGCATGGATAGAGATCCTGTCAAAAAGCAAGATGATTACGGTGAGACTGCAAATGTGTTTGGATTCGTAACATTATCTTTGGATATTCCACAGAGTGCGGCAGGTTCTTCAAGAACTGTATCAAATTGGTTCATTAAAGCATTAAATTGTAAGGAATTAGAAATTGGTGATGTTTCCTTTGAACAACAAAAAACATTGATTAGTATTCACACAAGTAAAGTTGGTCTTGCGATAAAGGCTCTTGGAAAGAGAGAGATGGCTGGACAAATAGTTTCAGCATCTATTGTTTGATTTCTTTGGATTAAAATCCAAACATCAGTAGTAGCATCAAGAAAAATGCACCTAATAGGAATGGAATTGACATTGCAGTAATCAGTCCATAACCTAATGACTTATTCCCTCTAACAAAAGAAATAACAGTTGCACCAATTCCTATCAGTGGCATCAAGCAGAAAAAGGTATCAGCCATGTCTCCATCACTGTATTCATCCTCCAATTCATTCTGAAGTGCTCTATCAATAAATTCGAACTCAAATTCTATTTCATTACTATTATGCGAGTCCGTACTAAACCAAATAGTTCTGTTATGATGAGTATATTCTCCTACCACTACTTCACTTTCTCGGCCATAATTTTTCACTTCAATAATATCTCTATCATTGCTTTCTGAAGACCAATCGCAACGATATTCATATTCTTCTAGGTCACTGATTGAATAGCACCAGTTGACTTCAAATCTATCATATTCTGTAACTTCCTCACTAAAAGTATGCGTAAAGGTGCCATTATCAGAAGACACTGTAATAATTTCTAATTTATGCACCTCGTCCCATCTATCGTCCCAACCATCATTGGAAAAGTCAGAAATAACTGTCAATATCATCATGATGGCAATGGGTGCAAAAAAACCAATTGCGAATTGACCCCAATTCATGCCTTGCTTTTTTTCAGACATATGGTATCCAGAAGTTAGTGCAGGAGCAGAACTAACGTAGCCACTTTGAGCAGAATTATTCACAGTTGCAGAAAAGTGAGTAGGTTGCTGCTGTCCGAGATTGCCAACCACTTGCGCCTGTGGTGGAGAAAATGATTGAGTTTCTGGTAATTTGGTAGTTGTAGCATCTGGTGCTTGAGCAGAATCCCAAAAGGGTTTTTGTTGCTCGGGAGAGGATTTGTCACCTGATTCCATTGCCATTACCAAATATTGGTAATGAAGCCAATTAATAAAATGAACACCGACTTTGTAACAATTATCTCACAATAGAGATATCATTCTTCTTCGCTATTGGAGTTGCTGCGTTTTTTCCATGAGCCAGATTTCTTGAGCGCTTTCTTCCTTTCTTTTTCGAGGGTAGCAGCTCCTAATTCTTGTTCTTTGAGCAATTCTAAGCGATCTTCTTCTTTAGCGATTCGTTCTACTTCCGAAGGCCATTTGCCGTCACTATTTGGCCTTTCGATTGTGAATGTAGTCATGGCAGCGACAACCAATGCAAGTGCGCTTAGAGACCAAGCATAGCCAATAGCATCATCCCAACGATTTCTTGCATTATCGCACTGAGCGCTAACTGAATCCCATAATTCACAGTCATCTAATGTCTCCTTTGCCTTCATTGCTTCTTCATTTGAAGTAATATTATATGCTGCAGAAATAATGAATAATACTGCCAAAGCAATTGCAATAAAGTGTTTTGTGTTCCAATTCTTTCTTGCAATAATTCTCCAACTATCACTGCCAGCCAAACTCTTGTCCATTGCCCTAGATGGGCCGCCGACCTTCCAAAACCACAATACCCACATCGTAATTAGAACTAACAAAAAGCCCCACTCATAGATGGCAGTATGGAAAGTCCACATTCCATATAGGCAAGATGCTTGATTTGGATCGGCTAAACAATCTTCTAATGCGATTGGATAAAAGAGTACCAATCGGGTAAGATTTAGTATGTATACCAAAGTACACATCACTGCAATTGATTTAATTTTTAATTTTTGAGAAACACCATCGGTCATCGCCACCAAAGTAGAAATGAATATCATTTCATGAACTCCAGCACATTCATCTGAAACATAGAGAGAAACAGTATTCAATGGACCAGGAAAACTATTGTGATGGAATTCAATGCGTGTCAACCATCCATTATTTGTGGACAATGTATGCGATCCTGTACCATATAATGCATTACCAATTTCATTCCACAGCCATGCTTCGCTTACTTGAATTGGTCCAAGAGTATCTGTTGGCATTGTTAAGAACCAATAAAAAGCCTCTACGAACAAAAGTGCGATCGGTATTTTTGCATAGACCAATCCTAATTGAGCAACTTCCTTCCAAGAGAGGTCCTCTTGTGGAGTCGCAGCAGTTCCCATAAACCAAGTCAAACAATCATTACACATCAAAGTAAGGTTTGACCAATCGCTAACTATACAGCAATTATCACCTATATTTTGAATGGATGCGTTGAAAGCATGAAGCGATATCGCAGTAATGTGGTGGAAGTCTCTCAAGTTAGCGCAGATGCGCAAAACATTCCAACTCACAGGTTGAATGTGATAGGTTTTCAATGTCCTATTCCGGTTGCAGAATCCAAAAAGGCTCTAAAAAATATGAACGATGGTGATATTTTAGAAGTCTTGACTGACGACCCTGAAACATACCATGATATTCCGTTGTTATTAATGCGCTATAATCACAATTTATTATCTATAGAAAATAATGCTGGAGAGTATAAATTTATCATTGAGGTGAAACAATGAATGTAATTAATTCAGACGAAGGAGTTGTTCTAATTGAGAATAATGATGTTCCTAGTGAGGCGAAATTACCTACAGAATATGGGGATTTTTTGATTAGAGTGTTCCACGAGGAAAGTACAGGCTTAGATCATGTTGCTCTAACTCTTGGGGATATGCAAGGGCCTGACCCTGTATTGATTAGAGTCCATTCAGAATGTTTGACAGGAGATGCATTTGGTAGTCGCCGTTGTGATTGTGGCCCCCAACTGCAAGCAGCTTTGCGTGCGATATCAGATAGAGGCTGGGGTTGCTTACTTTACCTAAGGCAAGAGGGGAGAGGCATTGGACTTCATGCAAAAATTCAGGCATATCATTTACAGGACAAGGGTGCAGATACACTAGATGCCAATTTGATGCTCGGATTACCTGCAGATGACAGAGATTATTCTATTGCATCATGTATGTTATCTGCCTTGGATATTCAAGAAGTTAGTCTTCTAACAAATAATCCAAATAAAGTAGAACAACTTCGAACTCATCAAATAAATGTAGTTGAAACGGTACCTCTGATTGTCGGAGTTGGAGAACACAACCGTGATTATTTACAAACCAAAGGACAACGAATGGGTCATAACATCAATCCTTCAGATTTGTAAAGTGGCGAAAAATACCACGCAATACGCCATTTGATAGTAAGAGGGCCGTGGCCGAGAATCGAACTCGGGCTGGCAGAACCACAATCTGCCGTGCTAACCCCTACACCACCACAGCCAAGAGGTAGTCTGCCGTTAAGCGTGAGGTATTTCAATAATCCCCCCCTATAATCATAGTAATGTTTCTGGCTTGCAGTGAATCGGTCAACCCCTACCCTCAAGTGCATTCGCATTCTGGCTGTAATATGCGAGGTGGTCTAAAGCCAGCCACACTGGTCATGGTTGTTCTAGTTTTATTGCTAATTGCACCGTATAATGGAGTTGCAGCGAGAACAATCCATGATGCACATTCAGTAGATTTATTTCCATCGGGTGATTTTTCACAACCAAATCAATGGGCAGTAGATGATACACTTACTTATTCAAACGATCCAGCAACATATACAGAAACAATGGTTGCTGAAAATAAGTTATCCTTCATACACCAGCGCCCACTTAATTCTCAACAATACACTTTCTGGGCACAGACCTCAACAACTGATTCTAATGCATCTCGCTATGCACCTGATTTAGCATATTCCTGGAGCACAGGTCCCGAAATATCTGTCAATGGATTCAATTTTAATTCATACGACCAATATGAATTATTAAATGTTGAATTACTGCTACATATTCGTATTACTGATGCGCTGTATCAAGATTCAGTAAGAATCTCCACAGAATATTCTGGGCAATACGATCTTATCAAGACATTCGCTCATACAACCGGTGAATTAGATTTCATGAATAATCCAGCGTGGACATACTCGCTTGGTGATGGAGTAAACAATAGTTGGGAGAATTTATCTTCATTGGAGGTTACATTAGACTATGTTTCCGTCGGAAGCACCGATGATAGCCAATTGAATGTTGATGCGGTTGGTTTGAGAATTGAATATCGCTCTGCATGGTATGGAGGCGAAGTCGGTCATGCCAGTTCATCGATTTCAGGAATAGAGGTTCCAATCAGTTCTCTTGATTTGGCGTCTGGAATCTTTGATAATATCGCATATTCTTCATGTGGATTAGAGTCGAGTATTGAGGGAACTAGTGGAAGTTGGACCAGCGATACGTTTGAAACTCCACCTTCGCAAAGAATTGGTCGGATTCATTATGAATTGGCAAACGAATCTCTAGATGATGTAATTCTTGAATACGCATCCTCAAGCGACGGAATAATCTTCTCTAATTTCTCAATAGTAGATGAAAATATTTTACTGCCCGATGTTGCTTTTGTCAAGGTAAAGGTGAGTACAATTACCGCTTGTATCAATTCTATTTCAATTGATATAAACGACCCAAGACTGAGCATCAGTGGCCAGATAATGGGCAATTTGGATGGATTTAATTCTCAGTACACAAGATGGATGGTATACATCGATGGTGATGTACTTTCCAATGAAGCAATAACAGCAGGTTCCTTCTCGCTGAGTTTCCCAATCGGCAAGTATTTGACAGCAGGACAAACTTCGATTGATGTTGAAATAAAGTCTTGGTTTAATTGGGATTCTGAAGGAAATAAAAGCACCACAATTGTTGAGATTAATTCAGTTGCAATAACCGGAGGGTATGAATTAGAATGGGACGAAGACCCAGTTTGTACTGCTGTGGGTGACCAAACATTGATTGAAGATGGAAGTGGAATAATATTGCCATTTACAAGTCGCTGTAGCGACGATAGAACTGCATTAAACGATTTACAAATCACATTGGAAAATTCAAACCCAGATATTGTGACTGTTGATTTGGCACAAGGAGATATTAGGATTTCTTTGAAATCTGAAGAATCGGGTCAAGCAGTTGTTACTACTACTGTAAGTGATTCAGCAGGAAATATTTGGAGTGAAACCTTCACAGTCATTGTTGAATCTGTGAATGATTCACCAGTAGTTAATGAGTTTCCATCATTGGTGCCAGTTGAGCACGATTACTTGACTGAAGTTGAATTATTATTCCATGATGTTGATTCAACAACACTAACTGCTTTTTCAAATAGGAGTTGGGCAGTGATTAATCTTGAACTCGGTATTATTGAGATCACTGCGCCGAATCCTGGTTACCATTCTGTATTAATTTCTGTTTGTGATACAAATTCCTGTTCAGAGAGAGTGCTTGATTTGGAAGTATTAGCCTTACCTGATTTAATTGTTGAATCAATTGATATTGGCGATGACACAATTAGAGAAGGGGACCTTGTCGATGTTCGCGTTTATGTTAGAAACAATGGTCGTACTAATGCTAATTTGATATCAGTTCGTTGTGATGCTGACAATGTCCTAATCGCGATTCCACAGCCTATTTCATTCCTTGAACCGGGTGAATTGGGAGTTGTCACCTGCAGTTGGATTGTTCCAGAAGGAGATGAACTTGTGGTTCTATCGGCTGTAGTTGATAGAGGATTAGAGATTGACGAAGTTGATGAAAGCAATAATGAGGCTGAGATTGTTGTGACGATTGAGGCAGCAGAAATTGAGAACCCAGCAAGTGATGGTTTGCAAATCTCATCTACAATGATGCAGACTTTAACAGTAGTATCACTGTTGGCAATAATTGGATTATTTGCATTATTTGCTCCTTCAAAAATCAGAAAAATAGAGTAATTTTCTACTGCTCAAATAGTTGCCCATTTCAAGGTGCATTTGTCGTATAACGCAAATAACACCCTCAAACTTGATAGGCAAACCGTGTCAGACCAATTTGCTTTGAGGCTGGGGGGCCGTTCACCATAGGTGACAAAGTAGGTTGTGAACCACTATGTCTGAACTTAAAATCAGAATCGAAACAGAAGAATACATTTACGAAGAATATTTTGAAGCTTAAATCAACACTAAGAAATTATTATCCATCTTTGGATAACGATGCGGTGTATGATCATTCAGACTTTTTCCATCTTCTTGGATACAAGTCTTGGTCGAGAAGTACCATACTAGGTCGTGCTATTTCTCCATTTTCCATTTCTTCAACAGAATCGCTTGAGACTATCATTTTGACTAATCCGACAGTTTCGCCCTTCATTGTATTGATTACTATTTCTCGCCCTTCACTAACCGCTGAATCAATGCTTACAATGCCTGGGCGCAATAATGGCGCTCCATGCGCCAATGCAGCCGCTGCACTATCCTTTACAGTGGCACTTGGGTAATCGAGGAGTAGTTTTTCAACAGGATGAATTATTCTTAGTAGTGCCTCTGGCTGATCGGACTCTTTCCATAGCCAATATGCATCAGCAAGTTGCTGAAGTGTCACACAATCATCAAGAGTGAATACACCAGAAGTTTCTCTTCGTAATTCCTTTAATTCAACTTTCATATCCAATAAGAGTCCCATGTCACGAGCCATTGTTCTAATGTAAGTACCAGCTTCACATTCAATACGTGCAACCATTTGTGAATTTTTCAAGTCCAATTGTTCAAACTTGAAAATCCTTCGACTTCTTACTTGTATTTTTACTGCGGAAATTTCTGGAGGTACATTGAATACCTTTCCAGTCAAATTTCTCATTACTTCATTCAATTTGTCGCTATCTGGTTGTGAGGCGAAGCGGAATACGCAGATGTATGTCTTATTATGAGTAAGAATTTTCTTAGTTAGTTTCATTGATTTCCCTGCCATCAATGGCAAGACACCAGTAGCGAATGGATCTAATGTACCACCGTGCCCTAATCTTTCTAATCCGAACATATCTCTTGCCCATGAAGCAACTTGATGTGAGGAAGGTCCTGCAGGTTTGTCGAGTAGGATAAATCCAGAGTTGAGTCTTTCCTCAACTGAACGAGCATCAGGAATTTTTCCGAATGCAGCATCGGTTTTTGCTTCGGAATCAAGCATTATTCTATTCATTTGAACTCCTCCAAAATATTGACGACACAAGATAGCACTTCGTCAATGCTCATCTCACTGGCATCCACTACATGGGTGTATGCCTCAGGGTCTTGAGGTGAAATGTTGTATAATTCATTAAACCGAGAAGCATCTATGGCAGAACGTTTGGCATTTGCCTCTAGTGCTTGAGATATAGTTCCACCTTCTCTTGCAACCACTCTTTGGGCTCTAACTTCATCACTGACATCAATCCAAAGGCGAACGCAATCAAGATTCAATAGGTGTGCCCACCAACCTGCCAACCTTGATTCAACAATGTCAACAGAATCAGCACCAGACATTTTTTCTTTCAGTAAATCATCAAGTTCTCTATCGACCTGTAGATCATTTTTGCATAATTCACCAAAGTCAGACAGTGTCATTGAGCGTTTCTTTGCTTCTGAACGAAATATATCGCCACCGTTTAGTGATGTCCAATTCATAGATTCTACTAGTTTGTTAACAAGGGTGCTAGTACCGCTACCTGGATGTCCGGATACGGTGATTTTCACCATTACCTACACCCACTCAGTCAGGCATACAGTACATCTTTTTGTTCTCGGACCCTCGTTTGTGAAGGATTCACTTCCACAATCAGGGCATTCAATGTTCTTGCCCACTGTATCTTTTGAACTCTGATTATTTTTAGTTGAGGCATTGGCTGAAGCAGAATTTTGCTTCTTTGGACCACTTTTGCGCTGGGAGCGTTGTTGTCTCTTCCTTGCTTGAGATGATTTTTCGCTTGGCTTTGTAGCGACTAAGTGCAATAGTGGTTCCTTAATATTCTCTCCAGCAGAAACGAGTGGATGATTTCTATATCTGAACAATTTGATATGCCTGTCAACAATTCTTCCAAAAGGTGCACTCATGCAAATATATGTACAAATCCATGCAGGGAAAAAGAGGAATTTATCAGTCAATAATTTCCATTCAGGGGCCCATGGAAGAGAAACATAGTCTACTCTAAATTGTTCCACAGAAGAAGTGAGCCAAGCAAAAATACCGATGATGAACACCATTGTAAACATCATCGGTTTCATAGCACCCATTTGTATTTTCATTTGCTCAGGCATCATTTGTTGTTGCAAAATTGTTGATTTTTCCTGTAATATTGGGTCACGTGACATTCTTGCATCATTCATCATTTTGCGAACTTGGCCTTGGCGGTGACCGATATGTGCTTGAGCCATAGGGTCCATGAAGAAATTTCGAAGAACGGTATTTATTGTCATAGAAAATGTACCGAGGATTAGTACGGTTAGAACGAAATATGATTGCTCTGGTAATATTGGTGCAAGAATCGGGTCAGCAATATCGCCGAGAGAATTTCTTATTCCTGGATTTAATATTAGCATGGTCATTAGGATCATAATGACTAACATCATCCCCATTGATCCACCTGGTGGTGAAGGTGGCGGGGGTCCAGAATTACCTGACATAATTGGTGGGCGTAGCATAAGGGGCATGAAGGTTAGCATTACTTATGCCCTATTTCAGCGAGAAAGAGGATGATTGGCATCAGCCAACTTTTCGCATATACAGATTGTAATAGGGCTTTTATGGGTGTGGAGTTGGAGGTAATGATACGAGGGTATGGTATGCGCCGAACAGAACCATTGAATGTTGATGAATTATGGCACCATCCTCTACCTATGCCTATGCCAAACCAGCCGGTATGCGCTACAGAATTAGAGTTGATTGAACAACTTAACAAACTCCCTAATAGTCCTAGAATATTCATTTGGACCGATTCTGAAAGACGTTCTATACAAGGTTGGGAGTTTCTTGCAAGTGTCCGTCAAGGAGTTCCACCTCAAGGTATTGAAGCAGAATTAATTGCATGGTGTGAACAATATCCTGACGCTTGGTTAATCGTTGATTTGAGGGATGGAGTAATTCCTCCAAGTACCGCTCGGCCATTGACAGATGTACTTTCCTCAATTGGCCGTCAAGTTATCGTGATGGTCAGTTCTTCATCAAATAATACAAATTGGCCTCAGTGGCAATTGCCGCTGTGAAATCTATAGAAATAGACTTTGAGAGTCATTGTTGATTCACTAATACTTGATGAGTATCAGAATGTAAATCCACATGCAGAGCATGTTGCAGCATCAGAAGCATTCTCGGTTGAGCAAATAGCACATGATTTTGCACCATCTTCAGCAGGTGCTTCTTCAACAGCCTCATCTTCAGCAGGTGTTTCTTCGACAGCCTCTTCAGCAGGTGCTTCTTCAACAGCCTCTTCTTCAGAATTATTTGCATTCCAAGCTTCAGCAGCAGTTTCCAATTCAGCCTTCTTTAGGTATCCGTTATCATCAGAATCAAATGCTACTGCGTGGGCAAGGAAACCTTCACGATCTTCTATTCCATGAGCTTTCATTACACGAAGAAGAACATCCTCTCTCCAATTCATTGCTGCAACTTCAGTCTCTTCTTCAACAACTTCTTCTTCAGGTGCATCAATTTCTGCTACATCTTCAGTTTCAATTTCATCACCGAAATGTGCTCCATGGAATCTGTTGAGTGCTTCAGCATCAATTTCACCCTTTCCAAGAACCTCAAAAGAAACATCTAATCTCTCGCCCTTACCAACAACTGGTATGTGCCAAGTGATGTGTGTTCCATCATCTTGTGAATCAGTGGACATTTCAACATCGTCTCTCTTACTTCCACCAGCACCTCTAATGTGCCAGTCCTTCACTTCGAAATTACTAGGTAGTACGTCATTGATATAGACATCCTGTAGAGCAGTGTCTCCATTGTTCTCAAACAGAATTAGAACTTCGTATCGTCCATTGCCGCCAAGAGGTATTGCTTGCTTTCCAGCCGCGAAATTTCTACGGTGGTGAATAACCTTGATGCTAGGTGGTTGTTCTACATCACGGGTACAAACTGGACCATGTACTTCTGAACCAAATTCAATTCTTGCAGGTGCATCAACACGAGTGTTCTGAGGAGTTGGGTCTGGAGCATTCAAATCATATTCAATTGTGATGCTCTTGCCTGGCACTAGGCCGACTGGTGCATTCATTCCAATGGTCATTGTTAGTGTATGTCCCACGCCATCAGGTGAACGGTGTTCTTTCTCCAAAGTAATTCCAGCTGATACTTCAGCCTTGTATTGGTCTTCAGACATTTCCTTGCCATTGACCTTTATTCTTAGTGCTGAGACATCAGGTGCTGAGAATAGCCCCGGAATATCTTCAGTAACACGAAGCAAATTGATATCTGCTGAACCAGTATTGGTCAATTTCAAGCATGAGTTTAGATTTTGGCTTCTGTATGAGCGGAGTCCAGATGTTGAGTATGTTTTCTCAACATTTGCTTCCAATACTTCGAATTTCTCTTCTTCTAATTTGATTGAACCTTCTGTAGAGCTTGTGGCACGAGGTAGAATTGTGTATGATAGGTCGTAGGTGAAATCTGGTTCAGATTGTGCCATAACCGCACGCTCTTCCGATTCCCACTTTCCATTTGGAACGACATCGTCAGAAACATCTGCGATATCGAATAACAATTCATCACTACCCTTCATTCTTACTTGTAGTTTAACCAAATCTACTGCAAAGGAAGATCTATTCTCAAAGATTGCCTTGCACAGCCAGTTGTCTGGTCTTTCGTCTTCTACAACTCGCATGTATGTGAATCCACGGCAGAAAGCATCTAGTTCCTTGAATGATAAACAGGAAAGAGTTGAGTCAGCACCGTAAGTTGCAGAAGCAGAACCTGCCTTGATTGTTTTTGTACTGTTTACAGTGATTGTTCCCTCAAGACTCAAGACTCTCTTTTCTCCAGGGGATAGAACTCCAACATTCCAAGAAATAACATTATCTTCAATGCTGGCTTCAGAAGAATTTGCAAAAGAGATTTCTTTTGGTAATGGTCTTGTTACCAAGACATCTCTCAAAGAAACATTCGACACATTCTCAACTTCTAATTCAAGAGCTAATGGTCCTCCCTCTTCTCCAGTAGCAACCGAATATGTACGCTTTTCAGTTCGTGCTGGGTGAGTGTCTAGGCGTTCTCTAAGTATGAGCATACGCTTTCCATCAACCTTGTATTTCATGCTGTAACTTTTTCCAGCCTCTAATTCATCAACGGAAACTTGATCTCCTCCAATGTCAGTAGCATCAGCACTATCCAAAACTACGTCAATATCGTAAATTCTATCGTCAGATGATGGATTTTGAACGGTCAGTGTTCCCTTCACCGTTTGCTTAACAATTTCTCCTTCAGCAGTCAGTGTTGACTTTTCAATTTCATGAATAGTACCAACAAGTTTGTCCCCAACGACTTCATCCACTTCTTCGCTGGAACGAATAGTTGCTCCTGCTAATTCTCCTCCAACACTAGATATTTCTTCTGGTGGAGCAGGTGCTAGTAAGTCAGCAGGTGGTGCAGGTGCATCTAAGAGTGGATCAATATTATCTTCCTCTGCAACCACTTCTTGTTCACTTGTTTCCTCGAGCATTGGTGGCATCTCAGGCATAGGCGGCATTTCTGGTGGAGCAGGAGGTGCATCCATTGGAGGTGCAGGTGGCATCTC
>ENA-UZWR01002178-UZWR01002178.1-metagenome-genome-assembly--contig:-Day-1-25m-contig-2178_pt1 | contig 44495 bp, 64 predicted proteins | sample MGYA00260337_ERZ794897 | MGnify/ENA metagenome assembly ERZ794897 | reverse complement strand
TGCTCTATGGGGGATTTGCACCCCTGATTGTAACCCCTTCGGAGGCTGTTAGAATGACTTATTTTTGTGTAGAGTCTAACCCTACAAGTGAAGAGGATATTAATGAAGCCATTGATAATGGTACTTTGAAAGGTGCTAGTGTTTTACGAAGGTCATGGTCTAATGCTAAGATTAACAAGTATTTTTATGATGCTGATTCGGTATTAGTGTGGAACGGTACAGCATGGGTTAGGAGAGTGATTGAATGAGCGATATTCTAGCACGTATCGAGGCTAAGAGGGCCGATATGGAAACGGCTCGAAATAACATGGCTCTAGGCATCAAATATTCATCTAGGTCATTAGGAGGCCATACTACTCAATACCGCAAATTAATGAGAGAAGCAGGTCTTGAAATCGTAGTTATTTCTACGCCAAAAGTAACCCCTCAAATCAGCAAGCCATGCCGATATAAAGCCTGCAAAGGTCGTGACCACAAGGCTCACGGTGAGAAGTGTCCTATTGCATCAGCAAGAGGTAAAACAGGCGGTCAGAATGGTGAGGGTGAAGTCAAGGCAAGAGTCGGTTCATTGAATGGCCGATTTACAGGATTTCGTGAATGTGGATGTCCTCAAAGGCAACATCTACCAACCTGCCCGAAAGCCGGATTATCAGCCGCTAAAATTGCCCTCATTAATGAGGCTGTTAGTATTAAGAAAATAATAAATATCAACCCGATTACATGGAGGCATTCAGCCGATTGTATCACAACCGAGGCAGTTAGTTTTATGTTAAAAGGAATTGCCGGGGTATGCTCAGGCTGTAAGATTGAGATGCCTGCTATCAAGGCATCAAAAGTTCACAAGAACGATATTAGAGAGGCTAAGATGCGAGTAATATGTAACGCTTGCGATACACAATAAGATAGTTTTAAGAGTAAAGGATAAGGAGAGAGATATATGACAAGAACAAGACACGGCAGACACGGAGAAATATGCAAGAGACAAAACGGAAGAATAATGATGACTGTAAGACCGACACCAACGGTTTTAGATGATACAGATATAGCCATGCTTTTAGGTTATATCTGTAATGTAAGTAGACCGGATTATTATAGTGAAGAAGTTATATCCAAATCTGATGCTAAACAGGCAATACACGATTGGCAATATAATACAGGTACTATTACACCTTTGACAAAGAAACTGGTTATGGGATACCTAACAAGTAATTATTACCTAGCACAAATCGAAGAACATACCGATTTGATTGATATTTATGATGAAGATTGTGAGGTATGTCAAGCATTACTAGAAAAAGTACATCAGATATTCCCTTCTTTTGTGGTAGAGGAAGATGACGCTTGTGAGGCGGAATAAGATAGATTTAAGAGCAAAGTACGTTTAGAGACAAATACAAGGAGAGAGAAAAATGCCAACCTACGAAGAAGAAGAAAATGAAAGACTAAGAGAGAAGAATAGAAGATTGATGAAAGAAATTGAAAGACTGTATGAATTATTAGACAAGGGTTCATATTAAAGGAGATGAAAAAATGATATACACACAAATAAATAAATATGAAATGATAGACGCATTTAGAAAATACAGGCGATTGAAAACTAGTGAGACGCATGGTAATTTTACCGAAGAAGCAGTTGAAGAGTTATTCGATTATTATGATGGGTTAGATGGAAATAAAGATAGCCCCTATTATGAATTAGATGTTGTAGGTATCTGTTGCGAGTGGACTCAATACGATAACATAGACGAAGTAAAAGAGACATACTCTAATATCTTAACTGCTTGCGGCTGTGATGTTTTTGAGTACCTAGAGGATAACACCTATCACATCGTTTTAGACGATGATTCAATACTAGTGAGGGAGTTTTAATGTACGACCCTAACGCACCTTTAATTAGGGCTAAAACTAACTATGCAAAAGCGAAATATCAACACACGACGCTTGAGAAGCAGGAGGCGACACCTTTAAGAGTAGAAGCCTCGAGGACAATTCACCCAACAAACAGGGAGGAACAATAACATGACTATGAGAAACATGATGGCGGCAATTGGCCGCTTTGGAAATGACGCACAAGGAACGACTGCCGAAGAGGTTTTGGCTAACGCCGGACTTAACTTCGATGTGGCTATTGAGCCACTATATACCTCGAAAGGTAAGCCGATTAGGTCTAAGTTTAATCGTATCTTTAGACAAGATAATGATATGACTTTAGGCGTAGTAGGCCGTACATATGTACCAATGCAAAATGATAGATTATTAGGTATTGCTAACGAATTAGTACAACGCGGTGAAATTGATTGGGATAAGATAGGTATGATTGGCGAAGGTGAGAAATTATTCGCTTCTTTCAAACTGCCGGAAGGATTTACAATTAGCGGTTGGGATGATGTAGACCAATACATTTACCTTACAAATACGCATGACGGTAGCGGCGGAATTAGAGTAATTCCTAGTAACGTAATTATCGGATGCTCTAACCAATTNNATTGACCCTAAGAAATTAGTAATACGCCACTCAGCAAAGCAAGAAGAGAGAGTTGCGGAATTAGTAGAGGCATTGAAAGTTGTGGATATGCTCAACGAACAATTCGTCTTGGATGCTCAAGAATTAGTTAACATTGAGATGACTCAAGAAGATAGAGTTTCTTTCTACCTAGATACTTTTGGGATAAAACAAAATGAAGAGTTAGTTGAAGCGGCTAACCCTCTAGGATTGACTACAAGAGGCAACAACACACTAGACAGATTACTAGAAGTTGAAGCACACCCTACCAACAACCACAACGGCAACGGTAGAAGTGCCTTCGCTGCCTTCAATACAGCAACGTACTACATAGACCACGAATGGACATTTGACCGCAAAGGTGAGAAGTCTAACGACAAGAGAGTTGAATCGGCAATCATGGGTACAGGCTCAAGAATGAAAGCAAAGGCGTGGGAGTCTCTAGTAGGAGACTACCTATAAACATAAACTGATTGGGGGGGCAACCCCCCTTTCACGTTTGTGAAGCATACTACTACAACCTTAAAAGTAAAGTCGGAGTCGGAGTACCATGAGATACAATAAAATGTCATGCAAAGAGTCCGGTTGTCCTAGAGTTATAGGCGAGCAAGAATGTAGAGTATGTGGTAAAAATTATGGAGCAAAAAGGAGTGAAGAAGAGTGAATAATGAATTGTTAGTTAAAATTGGTGAGGCTGACTTGAACCTTGAACAGTTGCGAGTCTTAAAAATCATTGTGGATTTGAAAATAGATTTAGCGGAAGAAGAGATGAATACTTCACTTTATGAAGAGGTGATTCAACAATGAATAATTATGAAGAAATGTATTTACAATTAAAAAATGCTTTAACTCTTATTGGTGAAAACCTGTCTCATGAAGAGGTACTTGAGATAGCCCACAAAGCAACTTTCGAAAGAGTATTTTGGGGTGATTGAATGAAGATTAAATGGTATGATACAAGATATTTAGTATGCCCTGTTTGTATGGATTGTTCACCTACATGGTTTTATCTTAAAGATATTAAATCGTGGGTAAAAATACACTATGAAAAGTGTGATGCAACGAGTTTCAAAGAAGAAGGATATGTTGAGGTGATTGAATGAGTGATGGAAGCATGGAAAAATTAATTATGATGAAACAGATAAAATTTGACCACTTCTATGATTTAGAATACTTGGTTAAAATTACAAATGAGAGGTTAGAAAATACTAGATTGCATCTTGGTTCAATCGTAAAAAGAATAGATGAATTAGGTGGATACATAGACGATGAAGATAGAAGATTTCTTGACCCTTTACAGAGAGGTGATTAAATGAATATTTTTATCCTAAATGAAAACCCCGAATTAGCAGCAAGAGATTACTGCAATAAACACCTACCTAAAATGACTGTTGAGATGCTTCAAATGCTAGGTAGTGCCGTGATTAGACACGGTGCTATGCCCGACATGATGCCTCTTACTAAGAAAGGTACACCTCTTAAGGGTGGCTATCATAATCATCCGTGTACTCGATGGGTAGGCGACAGTAGTGATAATTACATTTGGACTGTACGCCATGCCCTAGAGATATGTAAAGAATATACAGACAAGTATAACAAAATACATTTTTGCGAGGCAGGTATTCGACACCTTAGTAATATGGTAAAACTAATTCCCGAAGGCAATCGTACACATTTTGCTCTTGCTATGCCCGATGAGTACAGGCCCGATTATATGACTGCTGTAAGTAAGCCCTTTGCTGTATTAACAGACGATGAAAAAGGTATCATCAGTCATGCAAGAGGCGAAGAAGCAATACAGGCTTATAGACGCTATTATCATAGCAAGGAGTTTGCTACGTGGGATGATAGGCGTACCCCTCATTGGTGGTTGGGGTTGGTCGAATGAAGATGCCCGACCTATATTATAATCAAGGTAGTTTATATTATCCTAAAAATAAAAAGAGTCAGCGTATTATTTGGGTTTTGGATTTTCTTCAAGAGGCGATAGAATGAGAGACGATGATTTTTCACAAACTATTATCTTAATAGTATTATCATTAGTATGTATATTAATAGGTGTATTATTATGATAAAAGAAAAGTGTGAGCATCCGGCAGGCGGTAGTTGTGTTTGGTCGGTAACGACAATATTCAACGTATGTGCGGCATCAAACAATAGATTATTGACCGAGTGTGATGTTGAATGTCTCAAGTGTGGTACAAAAAAATACGTAGTATCAAGTGGTAATATATTAGAAGATGGGGATGACATACAATGAGTAGTTTTTTCCTAAATAAAACTCAAGATGAGGGGGCGGCTATATTTTCCTCCTTTTTAAATAGCCGTCGCCCTCTCACACGCTTGCGTAGCGTAGTGAAAAGACTTATAAAAAAAGACATGGAGGCCTAGATATGAGACATACAGACATAACAACACACGGCATAAAAGAAATACGAATAGGGGCAGTCAATCCCGACCTACCCTATTTAGTGAAGATTCATATAATGGACACCGAAGGTAGAAAAAGTAAAATCTGTTTATTCTTTGAGGATAAAATTGACATTACTTTAGACGCTGACCTACCTATCAATGAGTACGCAAACATAACTACAATAGGTGATACAGTAGTACGTGGTGAAAACGTAAATTGGAAACTAAGGAGCGAAGAGGAATGACAGACAGTAATACAAGATGGATAAACTTTGGAAAACCGAGCAATACATACAAGAAATACAGTAGCCCACCGATAGGTAGGGGGGAAATATTAGATTGTAGCCTGTTCAACGGGGTTTTCGATAGCAAACATACCGATATACCGATGTTATATCTCAAAGTAGAAGTAAATGGTGTTATGTATGAAGGTACATTACCCGTAAAACTAAGTGAGGATGAGGAAGAATGAATGAACATACATGGGAAAAAGAGGATGCTGATATGAGAAGCGAAATGTCCGAGCAATACATACAAGAGAGATGCCCGCATGAGGATTTGTATGTAAATGATATAACGGTAAAAATAAAATCAAGACCTATGTTAGATAAGTATTCAACCAAAATTAATGACATTATTAGAAGGGTTGAAGCGTATGAGAATTGGCAAAAATACTTAGCAAAAAATGGGACAGAATTATTTGAATTATATGCCGAAGTAGTATGTGTAAAGTGTGGTTCGACCCAAGAGCAATACATAGACATAGATGACGTAGAGTTAATACCGTGGCAATTATTGGAGTGGGAATAAATATGGGTAGTAGGCGACCACGAAAATTGATGTTAGATTTCTCTTACAGGTATATACAGAAGCACGGCATACAGACCCCGACAGAATTATACAACGCATACATTAAAGATACTAGAAAAGGTTATTCTGATATTGGAGTGTGTTCAAGAAAGGCATTTACTATGACTCTATCTAAGAGTAATATTATGGTAAAAGTAAAACAAGATTTCGGTAGAGATATTAATAAAAATAAAATATACAAGTACGACATCAGAGATATTGATGTAGTCGCACGTAGGTTGGCTTCGCTGAAACATTTACAGACCGAGCCAAAACATTTCCCTAGAATACTGAAAGAAGCGTATGACGCTTGCATAGCAGAACAGGAGTCTTTAAGACCTATGGATGAGTCGGTAGGAATAACGGAGTGAAGAAGAATGCCTAACAAAAGACAGAACAAAGCAAGACGCATACTATACAATATGAAATACAAAGCACGTAGAAGTGCTTTATTAGTAATGCTAAACGACACAGGAGATGAAGAAGAATGAATAAAGAAGAAAGAAGAATAAAAAATAAAGAATTAAGAAAGACTGCCCCTATACCGGAAGGTGAACACGACATTAGAGGATATAGGTTTGAGAACTACCACAACGGTATTGAGATGATGATTGTTAGTCATTGGGTGGGGGATGAAGGCGTAGTCCTATGGACTTCCGACGCCGGAGATATATACTCGACTAGAAGTATTAAAGCACATTGGATGATGCTAGAAGAAGAACCGGAAGGATGGTGAAAGAATGAGTACAACAAGTGGTAATATTACGATAAAAGTAAAAATAGATATTGAAGAAGAAATAGAGATTGAAGCACATGATTTGATGCACCGAAGTATTGATGATTACATGGACTATGTTCGCGACCATATCCAAGATTACATAGACATAGATAGCGGTTTTGATTGGGAGTTGCCTTAGATGAGTAAGATGATTGAGGTTAGACTACAAGAGATTGCCGAGGAATTGACAATGCTAAGAGAAGCGGAGGAGGCGTGTGAATATGCTATGCACTACATAGCAGCATTAGCACAGGTTTTACCGAGCAACGTGGCTATGAGCCACCATGCAGAAATGGAAATAGAAGAAGTGCATTCAGAAGTATGTGATAGAATACAAGACTTAGAAGATAAAATAGGGGCGATATAAAATGAGTAGTTATGTTATTGATGTGGAACAGGAGATGATGAAGAATGATTGACAAATACGAAGGACACACACCTGCACCGTGGAGATTCGGTAAGCAAGGTGCGACACATTCAGAAGATGGTAAAACAGCCATCATAAGACCATACCCACAGTTGGAAAGTATTGGTGGTGAAGATAAAGTTACTTTGATTGCCATTCATCATGGAGATGCTACATCAAAAGACCTGAAACTTATGGTAGACGCACCACTTCTCCTAGAGGAAGTCAAGCGGTTGCGCGAAGGTATTGAGGACTTACTTAGATGGAAAACATCACTCAACGAATTGACTGTTACAAAACTAACGGAGTTGATTGAATGAGTGAATTAAAAAGAGATTATTGGAGTGATACATTAGTTTGTATTACCGGAAAAGTAAAGATAGACAGACGAGAGATTGCGGCAGTAGTTACATCACATAAGAATGATAAGCCTTTTACCCTAGAAGTACATCTAAAGTCCGGTACTATTTTTACCATAACACATTGGGATGTAGATACCATAGCAAACCTATATTTGACACAATCACCACACGAAGAAGTCAAGGTAGTACCTAATAATAAAGGAGAGGAATAAAATGAATGAAAGATTTTTTATTGACATAAAAGTTGCAGGATTAAGTCATGCACGACCTAGTGGATATTATGTTAGATGCAACCAATTGAGACAAGCCATAGAGAAGATAGAAAAACAAGGGCAATCGTCAGTAGTTTTTGGCGACCATGTGGATAGAAAGGTAGTAGGTATTGTATATGATGGGTCAAATACAATAGAGTTAATTCTTGACCCACCAATAGGAGATGATGAAGAATGAAACAATGCGATTGTGAAGGTAGGGTTATTGATTACCCTAAGCCTGCGTACCCTAGTATATGTGGTAAATGTGGAGGTTGGTTCTGATGAGTAGTATTGAGGAAAAAGTAATTGCTGAAATTAGAGAACGTGCTAAAAAAGGCGAGGCCAAATACGGTACTACAATGGATAGGGATGACTTATCTTTTGTCGAATGGGTACAACATCTCAAAGAAGAATTGATGGATGCGGTAGTGTACGCACAGAAGATACTTGAGTATTCACTAGATGCTCACCCAAACGAAAATATTAGAGATGTAGCAAAAGCGGCAAATGAATATGTAGATTATGACGCTTGCGACACCAATACGAACCCTTTAAGTGATAAGAAGGAGACGGAGTAATATGAAGAGACACGCAAACACTAGAGCCGCAATCACTAAGGCTCTCAAAGAAAAAGGTGAGCCAATGACGGCGGAAGAAATATACCGAAGCATTGACGTTAAGAGAAGAGGAAAAAGAGTTAGTAACAGCAAAGCAGTTAGTAACCTACTAAAAGGAATGAAGAATATTAGAGTCATAAAAGCAGGCTTCACGGTCAAAGGTGATGTCGCTTCTGAATACAAGGTACATAGTTACGTGTATGACGATGAGGGGGCAGAAATATGAGTGAAGAAGAGAATGATATTAGATGGTGGATAGAAGAGGCATTGACTGAATTAGAAAATGCAAAAAAAGCACTATCCAAACTGTATAGAGAAACGGATGTATTCGATGATGGTGAATGGTGGAAAATTACTAGAGCGATATGGGATATAGAACAAATACTAAAGGAGAGGCGAGATAGATGAGAAAATACAGCGAAGTTTTAGCGGAAAAGAAAGCGGCAATTGAGGCCGAAAAGATTAGGCTTGAAAATCAGACTGATGAAGAGAAGTTACATGAGTACCGTATCTTAGTTAGTGATATGAGAAAGTATATGAGTATAGGTTCATGGGGTAAAAAGACTCCGCAGAAAGTAACAAACGAGTTTAGAAGTTTGATGAGTAAAGCCAATGCGGTTCACGTCGAGAGGATTCAATATGAGTCAAAAGAGTGATTACTTTATCCTAAAAGTAAAAGACTTAGAGTTATTAGAGGCGACTCCATACACAAGAGCAGCCGAAGGTAATAGAACTAAACCATTTTACAAGAAGCCTACAATACTTTTACGGGATAAAAAACTAGATAAAGATTTTGCCCTACTTGATACAAGTATGTTCTCAAGATTTATCATGGCTATGGATAACGAAGTATCATTCTTAGACTGTAATCATTGGCTCTCTTTATCCATAGATGGTGAGTTAGATTTCTATGATTTGGTATTATCATTCATACAAGATTATCCCGATTCATCTTTTGGTGTGTGGGTTACTTCGGGTATCATACATGGTATTGATGACGGGGCATGGGATAGTAAAAGTAAATATCTTGTGGAATTATACGAGCAGTTACCCGCTTATCTCATGGACAAACCTGCTGATTGGGATTCATACATGAGGATGAGTAAGATAGATGGTAAAATGTACCCGACGCTTGCGTATCATAGTGGTAAAAAACACATAGAAATAGTGTGTGCTACACAGCGTACTTATATCGTGGGTAGGTATGAGGTAGGGGATGGGTTTATTCAACCTCTACGTGCTTCTATACTACCATTTTGGACACATCTAATACCACTTGATACATTCCATAAACAGGTCGAAGAACATTTACATTGTTTAGACCTACTAAATACTATTGGGGAAAAAGAATTACCCGAACAACCATTCACTAAAGCAAGGGCTAATAGTATAGACTTTGCAGATAGAAATAGACTAGAACATGAGAATTATTTATTAATTTTTCAATAATTAGGGAGGTCGCAAAAAGAATTAATCGTGGTACTGCGCCTTTATTTTTTAATTTTTTAATTTCTTCAATAGTATGTATGGTAATAGGTTAGTCTCTTAACCATTATAGAAGAAATAAAATAAATAAATAATAGGCTCTCAGTACAGCGTTTTATTCTTTCTACGCTTGCGGTAACAAAAGAAAAGAATTAAAGGCGAAGTATATTGGTGGTATAGATATGAGTAAGAGAAGCGGTGCTTTGAATAAAAGATTTCAAACAGAAGTCTATAATTATTTGAGCCAAGAAGGAGAGAAGAATACTAGAGAGATAACCGATTGGTATAATGAAAGGTTGAATAAGAAGGGGATGAAGGCTAAAGATACCATTACGTGTATAAGGGCGGCCTCTGTATTGAATAGAAGTATATTGTTTGAGAAGATAGGTAACATACCACATCAATACACAACTGCTAGTAATACTATATCATTATGGGATGTAAGACCTATTGAGACAGCAGTAGATAAAGTAATTTTATCTAAAAAACAACTACATAGATTCCCTAAGTTTTTGAGGGATGCAGTAACAAGGAGGGTTGAAAATGTTGAATGAAAAAATGATACAACAAATGGGTGATACTGATTTAGTATGGTCTAAAAACGTGTCAGTCGAGCCTACGTCTTTGTTAGTATATTTCCAAGGAGAGCAGGGGTTCGCGTCATTTGTAGCGTGTAGTGGTCTTGTAGGTGAAAGTGAACCTATCTGTAAGATATTCTCTAAACTACATAATGTCGAAGCAATAAACACCGTACCTAACCCAAGTTTTGCCGAGTGGAGATTGTATGAAGCATACAATAATACCGGCAGAAGATATTTTATCTTACGTATGTCTCACACTTATGTAGTGAATCAAGATAAAACTAAAGCGTGGTTATACAATTACCCTGTAATGAGAGATATAGTTTTATCCTTAAACAAAGTAGGTGTGGATGAGATGACATATCTTACTACGAATATTATGCAGGAGTTTATGTATCAAGATACATTACAGATACCCGATAATGATTTGTTGATTTATGACTACCAAGAAAAACCCGACTACTCATTTTTCCATGACAGCGTTGAGGAAACAAAAAAACAATTGATAGTACCCCCGCCGGCGTGGATGTTTTCGGAAGTCTTTGAAAACTTTTCCCTTAATAATAATGGTAATTATTTAGTGGTTTGTAGCAATACAAAAAATACTTTTGTGAATGTTAAATCGGTTGATACAATAGTTAAGTTTTTAGCCGAGACACATTTATTGCCTATTGATGCAGACTTTATGTTGAAAGTTGAAGAGGCATTACTAGATATAGAAGGACATACAGCAGGTGAGTAAATGAGTACGCAGATAAGGAGGTTTAATGTCTTTGATAAGGCAATAGAGTTTGCACAAAAAAACCATTTCGTAGGAGTCGAAGATAAGATACCTATATTTCTATGTAGTGTCGGAGGACATCTTTTTAATACCTTAAATAAATGTAGTCGTTGCGACTTTGACCCCGATAGCCCGTTGGTGAATGAAGAAGATGGTGATTTCGTCATAGAGAATTGCCCGCTAAGGCATGACAATATGCCCTTCTACACGCCTATGTCTCAACTACCCGATACACGTATTCACATACTAATGAGAGGCGCTAAAGGTAGCGGTAAATCGGTTCTAATTCTTATGTTCCTAGCAGAAGGTACAGGATTACTATACAATACAAACCAAGACTTAGGGCAGGGTATGAGAACAATGATGGGCGCTAACTCTATCACCGAGGCGGGTATGTTCGGGTCAGTAGATGAAGAGGGCAACATAGCAGGTCGCCCAATCGCTAGAGAAATGTGTGGCGGATTCCTAGGGTTTGAGGAGTTTAGTAGTATGTCTGATGCGTCTAAAAAAGACCACAGCCTAGACATGAAAAACCAATTACTTACATCACTAGATAATGGCAGGGTACAAAAAGCCATGAGAAATGGTTGGGTAAATTACACTACTAGGTATTCTATTTGGGCGGGTACACAGCCTGCTAGGTTTGAGTTAGACTCCGGTTTAGATAGACGTTTCTTTATCATAGATATAGAGATGACACCCGAAAAAGAGAGAGCATATAAAATTGCACAGCATCGTCAAGCAAATATGCAGGCAGATGAGAGGGCTATGTTAGCAAATCTAAACCTAGAGATTAGAACATGGATTAGACAACGTGTAGAAACTGCGGTAGCAAATCCTCCTTCGGGTATAATCTTTGATGATGACATCATGGAATGGATTGATAGACCTGATGTACGTTCTTTTGAGGCAGATTTATTCCGTCGTCTTTGTATTGGTTATGCTATGATGCAACCTGAATATCGTGGTGGAGAGCCTTTGATTATCAAACTCGATGATACTTTAACGGGAATACTAAATCAATCTCTAGCCATGAGAAGAACCGTTATGGATGCAGACCTAGACTTGATACGCTCGGCGTTTTGGATGAAGGATATTCCTAAGAGTCAATTGTTGAAGGAGATTTCTAGGATGATTACTAATGGAGATTATCAATCCGCTAAGAGATGGCTCATAGAGAACCTTGAGTCGCAAACGTGGTACACCGAGCATGAGCCTGCTGTAAAAAGACGTGGCCGCAAAGGTGTAATATGCCGCTTTGGTAATCTTAGTGAGAGTGCTGAGAACCTACAATGGGGGAATAAAGCATGAGAAAATTAGAGGGGAGGTTGAGTCGTCGCACGATGAGTAAGCAAAATGACGCCATTAAATGTTCCGCTAGGTATCTTTTAGGTAAAAGTACGCCACGTACTGCTGCTGAATGTTTTGAACATATGACTTTCAAAAGCGGTAAATTGTATAGGATTAGTGCTAGGGCTACTACTTTAAGGAGACTAGAGAGTAGAATGGTTAGACACCCTATACTCACCAAGCATGATACTAAACCTAGAACATATAGTTGTAAGTTAGAAGATTACGAAGAATATTTTGATTGCGACCCGTTCTATGATTACACAGACCAAACTGTTAAAAATAAACAATCACACGATAAACCATCAAGGAGAAAAAGAAATGAGGACTAAAAGAGAAATTGAGTTGAGACTGCATAACGAGAATGATGCTTTTGTGATAGAAGTATTACGGTGGGTGCTACAAGGGTCTTGTGATTTTTGCGAACACAAAAACCGTAAAGAGATGGAGTTAGAAGTACACATAGGAGATTCTTCTCCTGCGTATCTTGAAGGTAAATATAATTGGGCTGATGGTACGGTCATGCACCACATGGATTATCACATGGAGTACGACCCTAGTGAGGCTAAACACGTAGAAGAAGCACGTTCTCAGTCAATCAATACTCTTGATGCGGCGGAAGATATTGTGCTTAGGATTCAGTCATACTTAGATGAGTTAGAAATAAGAAAGGAGGCAGAAGGTGGTATATCTTCCGAGTTCGTTGCCGATGCTTCTAGGCTTATTGGACAGGCTAATACTTCCTTAAAACTAGTTGGACAATTGAAGAAAGAGATAGGTGTTGATTCACAATTACTTTTAGCCCAATTACAAATGTCAGATGTCAGTAGAATATTAGTAGATGTTCTCGGACATGACCACTTGTTGTTAGATAATGTAGAAAAGAAACTTAATGCGTTATCCGCACCTGTTATAGATGTAGAATATAAGGAGGTAGAATGATGGTTAAAAAGTGGAGAAATAAACCTGCACGTATGATGATAACCCGTACTTTAGAGAAAAAAGAAATACCTAATCTCATTGAGGCTATGGCCGAAGATGGCGTTAGTGCCTACATAACTAGTAGTGGTATAGTGTGGTATCACGCCGAATACAAAGTAGCCAAGAATGTTATAGGTGATGTTTGGGGCTTATCTTCGACGCAGATGGATAGGGTAAATAATTACATATATGGTAATGACCCATTTGTTAATATTTATAAACACGAATATGAAAAAGTTGACTAAAAAAATTCAAAGGGGGTATAGGCATGATAATTTTTACGATAGACCCTGCGCCATTTATGACAGGAGATTATCTTGTCATGTATAGAACATTAGATACTGCGCCGACGCAGGCCAATGTTACTTACATCTTACATACAGATAAGTTTGGGGTAAAAGAAATAGAGAAATGGTCGCCTGTTATACAGAATAAGTTAGTTATTGTTACGGAAAAAGCACCTAAGATAACAAAAAAGATAGAGGATTTAGTTGTCGTTGATGACAAGTTGCTCATAAAAAAAAGAGATAATTATTTTGGTGCTATAAAATCTCTACTCACATGGAGTGATAGAAGAAGAGTGAGCAAGGTGTTGCACGACACACCACTACCATTAGTTATTGCTTTCTTAAAACAAAATGATGTGGACATAGAAGTGTGGCGCAGTCTAACGAAAACACATCAAATATTACCGGAAAAATACTCTAGGGCTTTGTTAACTTACAAGATTAAACCCAAAACTATGAGAGTTAATTGGCCTAAAAAGAAAACAAAGGAAAAAGAACGACCCGATGTGTTTGAATATGACGATGAACATTGGGAGATTATAAAGGACAACTCTATAACCGTAGCCAATACCTTACGCAAGCGTAAGAAGGTGACGGATGAATGGCTATAATAGAAATTGTATTATTTTGTTGCTCTATAAGAGTTAGTTGTTGGCTTTTTAAAGGAATGACTGGTTATGATGTAATTGAGGAACATTATAGATATAACGCTTCCGAAGCAGAAAGCAAAGGTATAAGTGAAAAAGATAATTCCTTCGCCAATGCTATTTTTTGGTCGGATTTAGGAAACCATTAATAAGAAGCATAGCGACAACCTTTATACATGAGTGCGAACAACCGCCGAGTAAGGCGGCTTATAGTGGATATACTATGGAAACATGGGGCTATGACTAAAGAAGCAGTTGCACAGAGACTTTCTAGTGATAAGAACGTGAGGGCAGTACCCTCACCGCACAGTTTATCGGCTCTCCTATCTAAGAATCCTCAAATCATACCTGTCGGTAGTGAGAAGGTGGAGAATGCCGTAGGATTAAAGGCTAGCCATCTTGTCTATGACATAAATAGAGCGTTAATCAAGTCTACTGATGATATAGTTTATAGTCGAACTCCAACCGTGATGACACCTACACAAAGGAGAGATGCAGTACAATGCAAGTGCGGAAGGATAAGAGTATTTCCACCGGATTCGGATGTTTGTCTACATTGTGTAAGGAATAATTCATAACACACTAACGGAGTAGGTACACATGGGGGAGATGATGCGAGAGGATATTAGTAGCATTCTGTCAGCCATGTATCATACCCACCATAATTACGACCTATCGTATTTACTCTCTCCCGCACACATTTCCGAAGGTAATTTTATCAGAACAGTATTAGATTATTTTACAGACCCCGATGAGGATGAGGAAATAGACTCTATTATTGTAGAGAAGATGAATCCCGAATACTTGCGAGGTATAATGATGGGGTTAGTCATAGCACTAGACACCGAGAAGGGTCATGGCGAACACATGGGTAGAAGTAGTCATGGTGAGATTCTACATTTGTTCGATGCAGCCAATGCATTCTTGATTGAATCACTACAAAGATAATGTTTATAACCCTAACAAAACACAGTTTTTGTTATGGTAACATGGGCTACTAAGTATCGACCTACTACATTCGATGAGATGGTTGCTAATAATAATTTTTCTTCTGCTAGACAACACCTTCTATTACATAGTAAGGCGGCAGGTGTAGGTAAAACCACTTACGCTCACGTTATCGCTAACCATTTCGACTACCCTCTACATATATTCAATGCTTCCTCTAAGAAAACTAGAGGCATAGCATTTGTTGAAGAAGAGTTATTGCCCTTGACACGTTCCGGCAACTATAAACAATACATACTACTAGACGAAGCAGACCAATTAACGCCCGAAGCACAGGGTGCTTTAAAGGGTGTAATAGAGAATGCGCAAGGTCTTTTTATTCTTACGTGTAATAATATCGAAAAAGTAAGTCCTTACTTACGTTCAAGATGTAGGACACTAGAGTTTAGACCGATAGAGAAAGAAGAGATGTTCAAGAGATTACAACATATTGTTGTTAAAGAAGGTGTCAAAATAAATAATAGTGAAATAAATATGATTTGTCAAGCACATCTTGGAGACTTAAGGAATGCTATCAATGCTTTACAGGCTTATTCTTCATTAGGGGAACAAAAAAGTAAAGCATTCCTACATAGTTTAACGGTAAAAGAGTTTGATAGTAAGTTTCTATTGACTCTATGTTTCCGTGAGAAAGATTTCACTAATGCTATGAAGTTGTTCGGTAAGAATGATGTAAAGCAGACCATAAGAAGCGTATTTGATTACGCAATAGAGTCCGATGCTAGTAGCAACGGCAAGATGACAGTCATTGATGCGGCTATAACAGCCGAGAGGGATTTGATGAGTGGGATTGATGAAGATATTGTCAAGGGTAATTTCTTGAGAATGTTGATGCAACCGCATTCTTTATAACCGTATTAGTGGCGAGAGAAAAATAACTGAGGTACACAAAATGACAAACCCGATGCTAGAAAATATTGCTAAAACGCTGAACGTAGCACCTGAAACGGTGCAAAAGAGGGCTGATGAAGTCCTTGTAGAACAGGGTGCTGCGTGGAGAAACGCAGGCCGTTCCGAAGAAGATTGTGCAGTACTTGCACTAAGAGTCGCAGGTCGACAAATCTCTTCTGAATCTGCAAGACTACGAAGAACAGGCTCAGATGTTTTCGAGGGTATGTTTATCTCTGTACCACGACCTAAAGAGTGGGGTAAAATACTATACAATAAAATGAAGAACCAACTTATGAATGCTACTGATGATGTACGTCAAGTACTGATTGATAGTGGTGCAGTTGTTGTCTTTGAAGATAACAATGACGGTACATATACGAGACTTGCGGCAGAAATGTTCGGGTTCGGTACTGAAAGCGACGTAGGTTCTTTACCAAAGCACACAATGATGCTTAATGGTAACACTCATTTCTTTGTAGTGTGGGATAAGAACAACCCAACATTCCCATCCGGTGATGCTAACTTCAAATATGGTGCGCCTCGACCTCAAGATGAGAGAGAAAGAACATCATTATTCTTTGGTCGAAAACAAGGTACTAATGATTCCTTAAAAATACTTAAAGTAAGTGGAAACGGTGCTGCTGCTGATAGGCAATACCCGTCATTTACTCCATTAACTATCCCTATGAAGGGTGGTAAAAACGATAGATGCTACCTAAACGCAGATGTCTCAGTACATACTGTTGATGCTTCTTTGGCTGACCTATTCCAAGGTGCGCCTACTGACATCATAGGTGGTTTGATTGGTGAAGAGAATCTTCTAGCCGGACTATCTGAACTAGGTACATACTATGATACATACAATGGTAAAGACGGTTGGTGGGATAGAAACTGCGCTGTTATTACCGAAGTAATACATATCGACCCTAGAGACAAAGGTGGATATATCTTAGTTTGTGCTGATACAGACATGACTTCTATGGCAGGTACAGTAGATGTATATTGTGATGAAGAAATTGACTTTGCAGTAGGGACAAAGATGCTACTACTAGGTGGGGCTTGGAGAAGTAGAGAAGGTGAAGATAGATTATCAGTCAATGGTTGGTATGCTTTTGATGTCATCCCTCAGATGGTCGAGCCTGTCGTGGAAAACGACGGGTGGGAACAATGAAGGCCGTAGGTGAACACGTTATCCTAAAGATGGCTGAGACAATCAGTACATCAGGTCTTATTACCGCAAAAGAATATGTTGTTGATAGTATAGGTTCTCTCGTACCCCTAGAAATAGGGTGCGGAGATACCGTACTGTTCAATGGTGATAAGATACAGATGACATTGGATGACGGTAGGGTTTGCCTACATTATTCTGACATCTTAGCGTTTGACGGTGAAGAAGTACCGTACTACATAGGTGGAGAAGAATACTACGACCGAGACGTACATGACGATTTTATATGAGGTATTTTTATGGAAACAATATTAACAGGAATGGAAGCAAAGAGTAAATTACTCAAAGGTGTGAACAAGGTTGCTAACGCAGTCAAGGGTACTTTAGGGGTAAATGCAAGAACGGTTATTATTCAGAATCCTACGGGTATGCCTGTCATTCTTAATGACGGTGTAACTGTCGCTAGGGCTATCAATGATGCAGACCCTTACGTACAAATGGGTATAGACTTACTTAAAGAAGTCGCTAGCGAAGCACAGGAGAAGTCGGGAGACGGAACTACTACTGCTACGCTTATAGCACAGGCTTTGTGTAATGGTTCTCTTACCTTAATAGAACAAGGTGTGAGTCCTATTGTTATTAGAGACGCTTTGGCTCACTACTTAGAAGAGACAATAGATTACCTTAACTCCGTTAAGACTGATGACTTCTCTATCGAAGATGTGGCTACTATCGCTGCTAACAATGACCCCGTATTGGGTAAATTAATAGCAGATGTTGTAAACAAGACGGGTAGTAAAGGTACTATTACCATAGAAAAAAGCCCTACCTTTGAAACATACACAGAAGATGTGCAGGGATTAGAGGTTCTATCGGGCTACGCACATAATGTTATGATAAACAGTCCGAAGGCTAGGTGCATCTTAGATAATCCTATGGTTATAGTAACAACTGAAAGGATTGAGACGTTCAATGCTTTGATACCTGCTTTAGAGTTAGCAGTCAAAGACAACAAACCTATCGCTATATTTTGTACTGACTTTAATCATCAAGCGTTACAGAATCTTTTGGTGAATATAGCACAGGGTAAGATAAGTGCATTATTAGTCAAGCCATCGGGTATGCCCGACGAACAACAAGCATGGTTAGAAGATATAGCGTTAGTTACAAAGAGTACTTTGTTTAAGACTTCTCTAGGAGAATCTATCACTAAACTAACTTCATTTGATGTAGGGTCATGTGATAAAATACAGGCTTCTGCTTTGACTACTATAATTACAGCGAGTGGAGAATCGTCTGATGAATTAAACGAACACCTAGATTCTTTGGCTTCTTATGAAGAAGAAGCAACTAATGATTGGATGCAGCAATACTATAACAATCGTATATCAAGATTGACTAATGGTATATCTAAGATATATGTCGGTGGTAAATCTGAGGTCGAGCAACTAGAAAGAAAAGAACGTGTGGATGACGCAGTAAACGCTTGTCGTTTGGCTATGGATGGTGGCGTAGTCGCAGGTGGTGGTTCAACACTATATTTCTCTCAAATGGAATTAGAACCATACCCCGAAGATGTATCTAGGCACATTGGGAAATTATTCGCTCTTGGATTGGAAGCACCCATACGCACGATAATAGAGAACGCAGGTAATAATACAGGCGAGATACCTATACATACATACGGTCAATACATTTGCGGTAAAACTACTGAGGTTAGAAACGCATTTAATGATGGAGTTATTGACCCCGTACAGGTATCAATCAACAGTTTAGAATCTGCGGTTAGTGTAGCGGCATTACTTCTTATGACTGATGCAGCAATACTTACTGAAAGTTTATAACCCTAGTAATTAGAGGAATATATATGAGCGCATGGGGAACACAAGGAACACCTACGACTAAACAAAAGACTGCCGAACCTGTAAATAGGTTCGATGAGAGTTACTACAAGAATCTCTTTGAGAATAATACTATTAAGGCTATTACTCATAGGGCTGCGTTTGTAGGACATGAGAATACTGCTAAGACAGGGTTGGCTTTATCATGCTTGAAAAATGAAATAGAAGCAGGTAAAACTATCTATATCTTTGACATAGATAACTCGGCCAAATCAACGGTAGACCATGTGTTCCCCGATGCCTCTAATATAATAGTGCTACCACTACACGATGAAACAGATGATTCCATCTTTGATGCAGATAACAACGTGGACTATAAAGCGTTGTTAGATAAGACTTCATGGTACGTTAACATTCTAGCCGAGAAGGTAAAGAATGACCCCGAATCAGTAGGTGGTGTAATCTTTGATGGCGGCTCAACATTCCTAAAATGGTGTGAACACGCTATGAGAGCATCACTACTAAGTCGTGGTGTCATTGAAACAGAAGATGGTACGTTCAATCAGAAAGAATGGAGAGAGAGAAACCGTCTATACAGAAATGTTCTGACACGTTTACACAGTCTTAATGTTGCTAAGGTTTACTTTACCTTTCACTTAAAAGCAGTATCACAATTCATGGATGACGGTACAGGTAAGAAAGTACTAATGACTGTTGGTTTCAGACCGGAATGGGAGAAAGGTACTATGAGAAAGTTTTCTCAACAAGTATTCCTAAACCGATACATGAAGAAAGCAGACCCCGCAGCCGGTGTCGAGGGTGATAGAACCTTAGCCGATGGTGAGTGGGTTGTACGTGCTACCATAGAAGAAATGAAAGGTAGCAACATAGAAAAGGTTGGCACTAAACATGACATACTCAAAGTATCTGACGGTAGTGTTGAGTGGTTCGGATTACCTTTCATGGAGTGATTATATGATTACTGTTGATAGTAACTCCTTGACGTGGTTACTGACTTTGTCGCAAAGGAAACAAAATGTTTCCGGTAAAGTAATGCCACAGGTTCATTCTTTGATGATGAGGGCAGTAGGTAGTAGGCTTACTGCCTGCTCTCTCGTTAAGGATGGGTTGTCGTCATTGACATTATTATCTATACCTTGTTCCGGCACAGGAGACTTTGCTATATCTGATATAGACGCTTTCTTAGGTGCATTAAAATATCATGGTGGGGTTATTAGATTAGAAATTGGTGAAGATAAAATTATCTTAAAATCAAGTAACAAACAAACTACTATGACATCATCTGACAAGGCTTTAGCATTCCCTCACACATCTTCTAGTGTGAATGAGTGGGAGGCTAAGTCTGTAAAGTTGGCTACTAAGATAGACTTACTTGAAAATACTTATCTATTGAATAGTGGTGGCAAAAGAAAGCCTTTCGCTTCTTGGTTAGACATAGACACTACTACTTTGTATGAAGCGTTTAGGTGTGATAATATGAACAACCAAAGGTACAATCTATACACGGTAACTTCTGATGAGAGAGGGTTATGTGTGGAAGTAGGTAAGAACCTTAAAGGTAAAACTATCTCTCAAATAGACCCACAACCACAGACTGTTTTCGAGGCAGTTTTTATGGGTGGTTTAGAGTATGTTTTTAAGGAGTTGACAGGTACAGCAAGCGTACACTTCTTTGACTTTAGACCCGAAGGACAGGGTATCAGAATGCTAATCACATTAGGTGATGGCGACTTTATTTTCCAAGCGAGTAACTTGGGGTGATTAAATGGATTTAGAAATGACAAACTTAGAATTAGGAAAAAACAAAAGAACGATTGAAGGATATGATGTAACTATTACTATCATACCTACTGACTCAGAGCCTCTGTATAAAGACTATGAGTGGTTACATTCACAATATGTAAAACACCGTAGGAATATGCAAAGTATTGCTACTGATTGTGGAGTTACGCCAATGTGTATTAACAATTGGTTACGTCGCCACAACATTGATACCCGTAGTAGGGGCGCAAGAAAGGTGAATTGATATGGTTAATTACACACAACGATGGCCTTCATGTGAAAGATGCGGCGCAACTTTCTCTTGGGTTTTCGTGGAACATATAGACAACGCAGAAATATATGAGTGTGAACATTGTAATGACCTTAAGATGTTTAGGCATGATGCAGAATGATAGTTGAAAAGACGAACGGAAGAAATGTTCTCATAAGGGCTAGAGATAAAAACGGTAAAAGATACGAGAAAACTATTACAGGTTATTGGCCTTACTGCTACATGGAAGATGAGAATGTTCCATACGTAGCGGAAGCAGTTAGAACGGAAGCAGGTTATACAGGTCTGTATGGTGAATCTTTAACTAAAGTTTATTGTGCTACCCCCTACGATGTAAGGCAATTGTCTTATGCAGGTTCAACATGGGAGGCTAACGTACCCTACACTAACAAAGTTCTTTGTGATTACATAAATGATGGTAATGAACCTATACCTAACTACAAACATAGGACATGGTATTTAGATTGTGAATGGTCGCCAACGACAGGACACATGAGAGTTATTGTAGCCTATGATAATTTTACCGGAAAAGAATATGTATGGTTTGTAGAGGCGACGCTTGCGGGGCAGGGGTTGAAGGATGGCGAGGGTGTACCTTATTCTGAATTAGGTGAATACAAATACGAAACTCCTGCTATGGCATTTCCTAATGAGCGTTCTATGCTCATACACTTTATGAGAATACTAAAGAATTGCGACCCCGATATTATTACAGGGTGGTACGTAGTAGGTGCTGACATAAAACAGATAGTAGAGCGCACTAGAGCGTGTGGGCTACCTTCCTACGCCCTATCGCCACTTAGGCGATTAAGGTATGAGTATGGTGATTGGGAACAACCGATAGTGGGTAGGAATTGTATAGACTTGATGCTTGCTGTTTCTAAACTATGGGAAATGAAGAATGGGAAACTACCTTCTTACAAACTAAACGATGTAGCGGAAGAAATATTAGGGGAAAAGAAAGTTGAGTTAGAGAAAGGACACGATGAATCTTGGTACGAAGATAGGGATTTATACATACACTATTGTAGACAAGACGTGAGACTACTACCTAAGTTAGATGATGCAGTAAATGCGTTAGATTACTATACTGCCTTACAACACATAGTACAATGTGAGATTAAGAGTACGCCATTCATAACTAAGATGTTTACTAACTTAGTTTTAAGAGATAAAGACTTTGATAGGAAAATACCTACTCAACCTCAATTCGCTAAGGTGGATTATGAAGGTGCTGAGATACTTAAGGTCGAGGGTGGGGTGTATGACAACGTAGGTATCTTAGATATACGGGCTATGTATCACTCTAATGCTGCTAAGTATAATATCAGTTGGGATAGTTTAGACCCCGAAGGTGTGGACTGCGGTAACGGCTCTAAGTTTAGACAAGGTGAGAAAGGATTACTTGTAAGACAAATGGAATTGATGACTAAGTTTAGAAATGAGTTTAAGATGAAAATGTTTCTGACAGAGGGTGACGATAAGAAGAAATGGGATTGTATGCAGTTTGCTGCTAAGACTCTAGTTGCTTCTATGTATGGTGTGGCAGGAGACGCTAAGTATGGTATGTACCACCCCGAAATAGCGGCTGCTATCACTTATACTTCTAGGGAGACTCTAGGGCAACTTATGGAGAATGCTAGAGAGGTAGGCTTCGATGTCATCTATGGACATACTGACTCTGTATTCTGCGTTATACCTACACCCGAAGAAGGCTTAGAAAAGTTAGGGTTAATTAATGAGAGAATGTACCCTATTGTAACCGAGTTTGAGAAGTGGTGTTCTCGTATAATCATGGTGGCTAAGAACAGATATACAGGTATGGTTACTTGGACTGACGGTGAGTATCACGAACCGAACATTTACGTTAAAGGTATTGAGATGAAACAAAGCAGAATGCCTCCTGTTATGAAGGCTGCTATGTTAGATACTATTACCGGAATATTAACTAATGAAGAAGAGTCTGCTGTAACCGATAGACTATCTACTATGGTGGATTCAGTAATCAAGGGAGAAACAGACCCAATAGACCTATGTATGAAGGGTAAATTAGAGAGAGATATAAGCCAATACAAAGTACTGTCCGGCTCATCAGCAGGTGCGGCTTGGGCTAACGAATATCTAGGTAAAGGATATAGAAAAGGCTCATTCTTTTTAGTTACCTTAAATGAAGATGGTAAGTATATAGCATTCGACAACCCAAAGGATGTTGAAGGTATAGAAACCGTAGGTACTAAGGTTATGGTGGATAGATTTGTCATAAAAAAAATAAAGCCATACTTTGATTTGGCAGGATGGAGTACTCAACCCATAGAAAATGCTAGGAATGGTCTAGCAGATATGAATTGGGTGTAAACTTTATAACGGTAATACAAGGGTGAAAGGAATATGAAAGATGAAGATGTAGAGATGTTTATGCGAGAAACGGTGAATGTGATTCAACACATGGGTAATGATATGTTGAAATTACAAATGATGTTCTATAATTTACTAGACGACATGGGTAAAATGGATAGAGTAATCTGTCCGTCATGCAAAGAAGAAGTTATCAGACCTATACTACCTAACATACCCCTAGAAGATGTTTGTCCGTCGTGTGGAGGGAATCTATTCGACAAAGAGCAAATGTCTATTGACGATTGGGATAACGGAATAACAAGAGAAGAAGAGTGATTATATGGGTACTCTTACCAATGTTGTCACCTCTTCTTACAGGCCATCTGACTTGTCTAATGAAAACTGCCAAGCACTAAGAATTAGTAAGTCATCCTTTATGACATACAAGATGTGTCCTCGACAATTCTATTGGAGATACATAGCAGATATACCTACTGTACCACCAACAGAAGAAATGATTCGTGGTGTCGCCATACATAATGTTATGGAGAGAGGTTTATTAGACGGTGCAGACGTGCTGATGGAAGCGGCAGAACAAGAAGGTGTAGCAGACGATGATGGAGTTGATTCATTAAATATTCTATTACATCAGATAGCACATGACATGGGTGGATTTGAGGTAGTGGAGGCAGAAATAAAGCACGAAGTCTATGAAGAATTGAATGGACATCCTATTGTATGGGTCGGTCTTATAGATGGTGTGTTAAAGCATCCCGAAACAGGAAAATTAATATTAGTGGAGTTAAAGACAGGCAATATGTCTATGTCTAAATTAGGTAGGACTAGAAAGGAATTAATATATTATACTAGGATGCTAAGGAAGTTAGATTACGAAGATGTATCACACTTCTTATACATTAGCCCCGACTACGAATATGACGCAGATGATAAATTAATACTAGAGGGTGGTAAGAGAGGCAAGACTATGTGGATTGGTGCAGAGAAGGGCTTTGCTCTTTTAGAACCATTTAGAGAGAGGTCGTATAAAATATTTGAGGAATCATTATATGACACTATTGAGTCTCTTAGTTCCCAACAATGGCCTATGAATTGGAACGATTACTTTTGTCCAATGTGGTGTGATTTTTCACTAGATTGTGAGGCAGAACTAAATGGCATTAAGGAGTGGAATATAGATGAATAAACCGGAAATTATATGTCAATCGTGCGGTGAAATGGATGCTTGGGAAGGCGAGGAAGAAGTTTGGAGAGTAACAGGAGAGGAAGGACATAAACCTGAATTGATGACTCTATTGGCTTGTTCTTGTGGCGCTACCTATACTTTTGCGGTAAAAGAAGAGTGATTATTATGCTTCTATTTCCGAGAGAGATTGGGCTTCGCCGTTCACAATGCTTTTCTCGTAAAAGTTTTGATGACTACATAGATAAAGTAAATGGTAAAGCATCTTGCTACACATCTTTGTATGCCTTTCAAAGAAAAGACCCTACTAGGCCTTGGAAATATGACGTTGAGAGTGTAATTATGGATAGAGCATGGTGGGATTTCGACATTGAAGAAGGCGGCTCTATGGATGATGTAAAGAATGATGTGGCAACGCTCATATCTCGTTTAGAGGGTGATGTAAGGACTGTCTTTACAGGTAGAGGATTTCATATACATCAGATGTTTAAGCGGCCTGTAATCGGCACAAGTATTGCTAGGCATATAGACAGGTATGAAAGGAGTGTGGCTAGTGATTTGGCTACTTTAGACGGCGTAGGGCATCCACAAAAATTAACAAGAATACCCAACACATATAATACAAAAAGAAGTAAGTGGGCTGTAAATATACCTACGTTAGATTTTGTTAAAGACCCATTGAATTATGACATACCTACCACACCTAATAGGGAGTATGATATATATGACCCGTTTAGAGGTAGGGCTGTGGATAGCGAGTTTGATATAGTCAAATGGATTTCTAATAACCCTATACCTAAAGACCTACATAGTAATGTATTTCACGGCGAGATAACTTCTTCGGGTCAAATACCTATACCTCCCTGTATTGCTTCCGCTATGACTCACGAAAACCCTAAGCATCCTGTTAGGTTGGCTTTGGGGTATCATTTAGTAGAGAATCTTAGATTGTTTGCCGACCCGAAAACATTGAGTACGGCAGACAAAAGAAAGATAGTAGATGAAGCAGTTGCTTTTATCGAAAAATTAAATTGGAGAGATTTCAAACCTAGTATGTCTAGGATGCAATTGTTTTCTATTATAGACCACGAACAATCACCGTCTTGTTCTTGGCTATCCGCTAATGTAGGATGTAAAGGTTCTTGTTGGAGAGATGACGGCACAAGGAGAGTATAAAAATGATGAACCTAGTTAGTTTAACCGAAAAAGAAATGGAAGCCTGCACTATATGTAATAACGCTTGGACGTTAAAAACTTCAAGGGAAAAGTATTGTGGTGATTGTAATTCACACATCATTATATTAGAGGATGAGGTCTACCATACATTAGGATGGTAGGATGTTACTAGTAGATGATAGAGAAAATCCCAAAGTAGTTAATAAGTTGTTAATGCGTATGGGAGAAAATAACGTAAAAGTATGTAGAATGGTGAGTGCAGATTATGAGATGGGAACTTGGGGTGTTGAGGCTAAGGAAATTAATGACCTATACCGAAGTATTCTTGGTATTGGCCGCAATAGAACTATCGTTTCTCAGTTGAGAGACTTACAAGATAACTATGAAAATCCTATCTTAGTAGTCTACGGTACTAAATTAAAGGCTTGGGTAGCCAACGGTAGGCCGTCAGCAAAACAAATCGCTATGGAAATGGCTCGCATGAAAAAAGTAAATACCCAATTCAAAATGACATTTCATCAAAGATTCCCTAAAATTAAGTATATGGAATTGAATACTATGGATGAGTTTGTCGAATGGTTAGTAGTGAATCACACTCAACTAGGAATGGCTTTCTCTAATCACGATTCAGATACACAAAAAGCCATAAAAAAGAGTGAGTTAGACCCTCGTATCGCATTTCTTTCTTCCGTAAAAGGAGTTACGCCCACTATGGCTCAAGATTTACTAGAAGAGTTTGGTAGCATACCTAAACTACTTAGGCTTAGGACTACACAAAAAGCAGTTATGGCTGTCAAGGGTGTCGGTAGGCAAAGAGCGCAGGATATACTAGCACTAAGAGATAACTTAGAAGATGTACCACTCAAGTGATAGTAGAGAATTGACTAGCACTTGACTTAGTATTTGCTGCTGCTCGTCTCATTTTTACCTCTAAATTATGTAGTACTAAAGATGAGTTAGATTTATCACCATCTACATTTGGTTTTCTAGTTATAGTTACCCTAATATTATTACCAACCGTATCTAAACCACCCAAAACACTAGACGGCATTAAAACAACGGTTTTTTTATCTGTATCACCTGCTACATTTACCGTATGACTAAGACTACTATTACCTTCAATACAATCTACCCTGATGTAAAGTACCACATTACTATTAGTTTGATTTGTACCACCGTTACTCACCGAAGCCTGTATAGATAATCTGTTATTTATTATATCATTAGGCACTACGAATGATGTTTGGATAGATACTTCTTGACTTGTAATAGAAGAACTGTCAGTATCTTGTAATCCCTTACTAGCAAATACATACCCTTCTGATGTTACTATTGCGCTACCGGATATAGGGGTTATTTCTACGTCCATACCCTCTATACTTCTCATGTTAGAAGGAGTGGGTGCGGGCTTCTCTTGACCTAGTATAGAAAAAGTATTATTATTAGATAAAAAGTCGCTTTGCATACTCATTCTGCTACCTCTATTTAATACAGGACTTCTTTTACCCCTAGAAAAACTAGCATTCGCTTCTTCGTTACTATCATCTTTACCGTCTAGTGGTTTTTGACCGTCATCATTTATTGGCTCATTCCCCGGATTATTGGGTATTTGAATATCATCGTCTATCTCTTCAACAACTTGAGTACCCGTATTAGATAAATCCTCACCTACTTGTAAGCCATCGTTATTTCGTGAATATATTTTACCTATCAAACCTTGTGCGCCAACCGATTCATTTCTTTCTAAAATTAAATCAACATCTTCTGCTTTTCCTGCGATAATAGACCAAATTACTTTTTGTATAACCATAGTTTCTGCCGTAGCCATACCTAATCCTGCATCAGTCATTGTTACGTAAGTAGCGGGTGTGTAAGACAAGTCTCTTGTTATTAGAATCTTAGGCGCATACCATTCTGCCCTAGTAGTCTTAAATCCACCTGCGCCCATCTCGCTATATTTTCTCATACCCAAAGGAAAAATGCTATTTGCGTTAACAGAACCGCTTCCGTTATCTACGCTACTATCTAGTATGTAATTTGCTGTACCGTGTGCAGTTTGTGATGGGTCGCCACATCTATGGCGTAGTAAAGCCCTACAATATTCTGCGTTAAAACTAACTACCATATTACCTACGCTTGTATCGCTGTATGTGGAAGGTAAAGCCAACTCATAAAAACCACTATGTTTTACATTTACGCTTGCGGCACTTTGACTTGTTGCTTTCCTAGTATTACCAGCAAAAGAATAATCCGCTACGTGTATAGTAAACTCAGCATCATCTATGCTAGTACCTGTTTGGTTTTTTACATCCACCCACATACGCATAGATTCTCCACTTGCCGCTAAGTCGCTAACAAGAGGTGTACTATTAGGTATATGTACGATTTGTACGGCATTAGATATAGACCCACTACCATACCAATAAAAATTGTCATCCCAAGGAATATCACCACTTGTTGTTACATCTTTACTAATACCATATCTTGCGTATAAATTACTAGATGTTTTTTGATTACCGTCTAAAGCATTTACCATACCATTAAACAAAGCCCCACCTGTACCTAACCTAGTCCAATTACATACCCTAGTATAGTCATCATCTGTGCCTTCTAAAGCAACGTAAGCATCTGCTATGTAACCGTACCTACCTGTTTCTATCATTTTGTAATTACCATCTAACATAGGGCTTGCTTTTATTTTCAAGGGGGATTTTTTGTAGTTTTCGTATTCTTTTTTAGCCAAAACTGTTGCTTCAAAACTTTGAGTGACTTTAGGGTATTGTAATATTTTCCACCTAGTAGTATCTGTAAGATTTGTGGATGGGTAGTCAACAAAACTTTTTGCGTTATTATAATATACACGAACATTTTCAACCTGCGAAGAAATATTAGAACTTAACCTATTTACTACCATATTATTTCTAGTTAGAGATATATTACTATTATATTTAGGTCTAAACTCAAACCTATTATCTTTACCGACTAGATAAGAAAAAGTAGTATTAAGATTATTTTCTGTACCTATACCACTATTAGTAAATATGTTTTTAATTGTAGATAAAAAAGTTTTGTTTTTACTGTCAACTACTGAACCATAACTATCATTACTTGTAGTGGAATTATACGTTGTCATGTTAGAAGTAATAGGTATGTTATTAATATCGTAAATGTTTTTAACTGTTGTTGGCGGCAACCAAGTGTCCATAATTGCAGCATTCCATAATGTTCTAAACTTATCACTTTCCCAAAAAGTACCACTATTTTTATTTTTAATGTAGCCTTTTAAGTGCATTAATAATCTAAGCATAAATGCCGAGTGTACTGTGGAATGTACTTCATACGTTTTTGGTTGTGCATCATCCTCTAAAGAATTATAACTTGTATTAACACCGTAGTCATCCCAACTCTTAGGTGTATTATTATGTAAATCCCAAACTTGTTGTTCTAAAGACGTTAAATCAGTAGCGCCCGTAGCAGTTATGTCATCGGGATTCATAACCATAAATATTTTACCTAATTGTATAGGTACTTCGTATGTATCTCCAATCACCCAAGCACCACTTACTTTTAATACAGTTTCACTAACTACTTCTTTAATGAAATGTCTTGTGTATGAATCACCTATTATTTTTTTAATTAACATACCTTTCTTTAATCCGTCAGTTATGTGGTCTGCACCGCTTGGCGCAGTTATTCGTGTGCCTCCACCGGCTTCTACCGTTAAAGTTGAGACGGCGTTTACGGCTGCGGGCGAAGTATATTTTGTGTCTAATTTGTTATGCCATAAAAATAAATATTCTTCATCGGGAACATTTGTGTTATCAAACCTAGCAATTAATTTACCTACCCCGCTATCATCAAAATCACTAGCGTCATCAATAGGTATTCCCATATCGTTTTGTATGAATCCTTCACTTGCTAAACTTACATCAGAAAGTAATCTATACTGTGCCGGATGTTCTAGTGTTACATCACCTGTGGTTCTATAAGAAGGTAATGCTTCCGCCCAATAATTATCTATTAGTGCAGGAAATCCTTCTCTTTCTTGTATGTAATCTATAAGGTCTGTTCTTCCTCCGGCGGCCTGTCCTGTTTTACCACCGTTAGTATTAGTATTAAGGTTAAAGAAAGGTGAAGCATCTATAACTAAGAAAGAGCCGCCTTTGTCCTCCCAATCTTGATACACGGATAGGTCTTTATCGCTACCTGTTGTAATGTAATATTTAGCACCACCTGCATTCAATGTAGTGCTAACAAATGTAGTCTCGGTAATAAAATAAGCGTCGTCGCTTAATCCACCCGTAGCAACCTTATGCATTCCATCGTGATTAAGACTGCCTGTTAGGTGTATGTAATCCCCTACGGCTACTGTACCTGTCTCAGAAGTTAGTATTTTTAATTTACCGCTTGCATCTGCTAGGCTAGTAACAACAACACCGGAAGAATAATCTGCGGGTTTAGAAAATGCACCATTTGTAAGGGGGTCATTTGTGGCATCCATATTCCATATATTTATATCCTCGCCTAGTTTTAGACTACCAAACTTATCTACTTTACCGTTTTCATCAAATTGGTCTGCAAAATACATTTCTAGTTGGTAATTATCTTGTAATGGGTACTGCAAACCAAAACTTTGTTTTCTTAATTCACCGTCAGCATTTGCCTGTCCGTTGTTTCTCATGTCAGCCCAAAGCAACCAAATGTGTTTGTAATCATCTTTATGGTCTTGAAACTTTAAGTAGTAATGTGGTGGGGCATCGGTGTAATTTGCCGTTTCGTAATTACCTGTGATAAACCTAACCCCCGTAAGAAATCTGTCGCTACCCGATGAGTGTTTTCCGGTATAAACAAACTTTTCTTTGTATGTGTTAGTTGGGTTAAAAAGACTAGGTGTTCCAACAGCCACGCCAACGGTAGCGGTTGCTGTTTCCCATATCTCAGCAACACCACTAACGGGCGCTGAATTATATGTAAGGTCTGTAACCTTTATAGTATTAGTACTTGAGTTTAATGTTTGGTCGCCTCCTGCACCGTGTATTAGACCATAATTATTAAGATTTGCTGTGTTTGTATGAGTCCTTTGATTATTAACAGGGTCTTTCTTTACTATACCAAACTGATATTTAAACCACAAAGATAAAGGTAAATCTCTCATCCACCTAGCCTGTATAGCCCTGTGTTTTAAGGTTGACCCATGAGTAGTTACGAAAGTACCATTTACTCTTCCAATATCTTTAGACCATTGGAATCTGTCATTATTAGTTAATAAAATATTATCTTCCGTAGCAGATACAATAAAACTTTCTTGAAATACCATTTCACCTGATGGGAAAGATTGACTTACTCCACTAACACCTGTTAATGTGTTACTAGTTTTTCCTGTCCATGTAAATTCAACAACAGTCCAAGATATGTTTGAATGTACTGTTCTTATTGCACCCGAACCGGACGTACCAAAACCACTAGCGTCTGTTAAAATAATACTAGTAGCCCCCGAAGAAATACTACCGTTTAATGTTGATTCAGGTACATATTTACCATGTTCTGCTAAAGTAGTTTGTAACCCTATACCCTCAGAATATGGAGTAAAAGTTTGAACAACCCAAAGTGGAGTAGCACTAGACCAATCTAATGAGAAACCCGTTTGCGCAGTACCACTTATAGTAGGTGTGGGAGTATTGTAGTTATCAAAATAACCTAATATTTTTTTGACGCTTTTGACTTTATGCCTACCTTCATAAACACTACTAAGTGCTGTTGAATTATCCATAGCCTCTTTATTAATGTAAAAATAATCACCAACCTCTAAAGACGGGTCTGCGTTATAATATACATTCATATAATGTGGGCCGGCAGGTGGGGTTAAATCTGAATAATGAGGATGCTCTTGTTTGAATATAGTCCAATCATTGGCTTTTATTAGTAACGCAGCCAAATCTTGTGCATTTCCTATTAGGGAGTTTAATGTACTAGGGTTAAAATTAACCCATTCATTATAATCCGGTAAAGCACTTTCGTATTTTCCTATATATATTATTTTTGCTGTTTCAGCAGAAAAACCTAAATCACCGGAAGCAAAAGTCAAAAGAGCGCCACTAACTGCGCTTGGGGTTATACTAGTAGCGTTATGATTTGTGCTTGTTATATCTACTGCTGTTGAGGTAGTTACTTCGTGCGTACTACTGCTTAAATGCACTAAAGTGTTGCCCGAAGCATCTTTTTGAAAACCTAATATACCAATACCTTCATAATAATCTTCAATATCATTTGGCCCGTATGTTAAGTTTTCATTGTTATACATTTGTATAGGTAAACCGGAATTACTTTGCATTCTTTGTGTTGATGTTTCTATATAACTACTAGATTTTTCAAATCCTACATCATTACCCGTTAATTTTAGTTTTGTTGCGCCTAGATTCATTATTTCTTTAAATCCTTGTGCATCATACAACCAATATGGAGTTTGCCCTAAATCATCATTCAATCCTTCCTGCCCTATTTCCCAAAGAGGCACTTGATTATCTAAAAACATTAGTGAATCACTAGCAGCAAAAATTAATTCTCTACCTCTATCTTTTTGATTTATTGTAAAATTATTAACTGTACCCCTCCATACAGGTCTGTCTACCCTACTATTTATATCACTAAATACTAGTAACTCCCAATCTAAAGGGGATGGGGTAATAAATAAATCTTTTAGATTTTCCACATAATCTGTTGCGGCTAATCCTGTATCACCATTGGCTGCTCTATCTGCATCGTCAGTTATAGTTACGTTACAAGTACTTATTGAGTTTACACCCATATTACTTTTTAAAGATTTAATTTGTACTTCGTCAGTAGTAGTAATGTCGTCAGTAAGACACCTAACCATACCTACTCTATCTAGCATTAGATAAGATACATAACCAAAATTACCAACAGAAGAATCACTAGTGTTTGTAGTTATTTGGAAGCCATATAAATTTGCCGGTACTACACTAGTACCACTAGCCAAAGCAAGGTCGGTTTTTATTTTAGTACCGTTTAAGTAAACATCATATTTACCTGTTGCATATTTCATAACAAAATCAATGTCTAACCAAGTGTCATCGTTAGTATAACTTTGTGCCGTACTACCATCATATAGTAATCCCAAAGTATCATACTGTGGTTCGTTAGTAGCATTTAAATCTAAAATAAAATTTATTTCGGGTGTACCTGTGTAACCCGTATCGTTTAATAACCCCGCTTGTGTAGAAGCAAAGCCTATTTCAAATTGTATTCCTACTTCATCCCAATCATTTGAACCTTCTGCGATAAAACTTCTTAGTGCTATTCTTGCGGTAAAAGTATCTCTTTCCAATCTTGAGTTTAAATGTCCATCGTAAATAATTGTAGGTATGTGGCTAAAAGAATCGTTTGCTTTTCTTACTGTTTGAATACATAAAAAAGGTTTTTTTGCGGGAGAAATAACTTCTGCAAAAACTTTAGACGGAGTATTAGCGTTTGTACCTGATGGAACAGTACTGTATTCGGATGCGCTTTGTAGTATTTTTTCTCCCATCCAAGAGCCTGTAAGATGCGCTCTTTGCACAAAATCTCCTGTTGTGGAAATAACACCTGCGTCTTTTGCTGCGTAATTTGTAGAGTCAAATCTTTTCATATCTGCCCTACCCATAGTAGCATCATTTGCACCAACAGGTACTATGTAAGATGAAGCAGTATTATGTCCATTAACAAATCTTTGATAACCTACATCTCCTTCTGCTGTGCTGCCGCCAAATCTGTATCTGTTAGCAACGTGTCCATCGGGATATTGTAGTTGTACCCTACCTTCCCATTCGTCAAAACTATTTCTTTTTACATCTCTACTTAACCACTCAAACACTCCGTTGTTACGTAAATATCTATTTACATCGTTTGTACCTAAAAGTGTAGCGTCGTGGTTAGTCTTTAATTCCCTTTCTACAATAGACCAACGATAGCGAGGGTTAAGTGAAGCCTCACCGTTCATAGGATTTCCAAAATGACTTAGTGTTGATGCGTATGATGTATCGGAAGGTAATTGTAAATTATCCGGTATTGCTCTCGCACCGTTAAAATCATCATAAAAGCCCGCAAGCCATATCTGATACTTTTTTGTTACGCTTCTTACCATTCACTCACCTATATAGTATAGCCGTTACCTATACCTCTACTCTCTATCTCCAAAATAATTTGGTCTGCCATTTCCGGTATTGTTAAAATATTATTAAAGTTATTTGTCATTATAACTTCGGTATGGGTAACTAATGTATCAACACCTTGTTGAGTAACCTGTCTAACTAAATCCCCCGTCAAATTATTCTTATCAAAACCATAGAACATTTCTTCTCTTGAATTAGCAAAGCCTGTTAATTCATCATTTAGCATTGAATATTCTTTACCTAGATTATTTACTGCTAATGATTCTTGCCCCATCAACTCTTCTATGCTTGTACCAAATGATTCAGCAGCACTTTCTAAATCTTCAAAGGTTGTAATTTTATGTAAGTCTATGAACGCTGCTAAATCCACATAAGTTTCTTTAAACAATTCTAATTCTCTATTTGCAGCCTCAATTGGCCCACCTAAACTTTTACCCCAATCCCCTTCAATTCTTCCAAATGACGCAACATTAAACGCCTCACCAAAACCTCTTGCTATTCTTTCAGTATATTCTGCTGTGGAGTTTTCGCCACCATCTAGACTTAATCCTACGGGGTCAACTCCCCCCTTTAATTTTTTATCAAGTAAATCTAGTGTATCAAAATAATCTTTTGATGCCTCCATACCTTCTTGCATATCACCATTTTGAAACTTAGTAATTCTTCTAACTTGTACTAACGCCGCTATTTCATTTTCTATTGCGGTAATTCTTGCTTGCGACATTTTATCTTGTGTGCCGTCTAATGCTTTTAATTCTTTAGTTAATCTTGATATTTCTGATTCTACATCTATCGTACCGTCTCTCATTATTTCTAAGACCCTACCTGTATCTAAAGAAACTGAATTAAACCTATCCATTTCGTCTGCCGCTTTCTTTGCTTTTTGGCTAAAGTGGTCGTATGTTTTTGAAACTACTATGGCCGCCCCAATAAGAGCAAAAAGAATAACTGATTTTTTTGCAGCAGAATTACTTATGCCTAACGCTTTTGCTAAAGTTATATTTGCTTCGGCGTGTTTTTCTGTTGCTTCCGCAGCAAACAATTCTGCTGCGCCTACTACACCGGATGCTTCCGCCTTTGCTAACATTTCTTTAGTAGTTAAACCTATTGCTACTGCTTCTTGTAGCATTTCTTTTTGAAACTTTACCGAAGTTTTAGCGGCAAGTAATGTACTACCGGCCTGCAAAATAGTTTTACTAACTTGTATTCCCATAGCAACAGCATTAAGAAGCATACCTACTCTCATTTCGTCTTGTTTGTTTAGGAATGGAATCATAGAATCGGGCAACATCATAAAGGCAGTACCTATTGCGGCAATACCCATAGTATATTGCTGTAATTGTTTTGCTCGATGTTTTGTACCTATTGCTGCAATTTCATTTAATATAGCCTCTTTTCTTATTCTTCTATCTAATGCTTCATCCACTTTTGCTTGGAACATTTCTTCTTGCTGCTTTTTGGCTGTATATTTTATATTATTAGCCTCTATTAATTCATAATTTTCTTCTATTTCTTGCTTTAATTGAGTTATGTTTGTCTCATGCGCTGTTACTGATTCTTTAATCCTTTCCCTTTCTGCATTAGCGGCTTTGGTTTTTGCTTGGCCTAGTGCTACAAGTTCCAATTTTAAGAAGTCAACAGCCCTTGCTTCTGCTTCTATATTATATATTATTCTTGCTTGTCCTTTATTAACTTTTTTTATTTCTAGTCTAAGTTCGGCCATTTGCCCCTTTAGTGTTTTAACCCTTGTTTTAGCGTAATTTACATCTCTCTCACTCAAGCCTTTTCCTGCCGTTAACTCTCTTCTTCTTGCTCTTTGTGATGCTAACTCTTCTTCCTGCATTACTCTATTTTTTTCTTTTAGTAAAGCAATTTCACTCATTATTAAAGAAAGACCCCTTTCTGTACCTTCCATGTGGGCTATTTTTTCCCCATTCAAAGCCCTAGAAATAACCGCTTGTGTTTGTAAGGCAATAGTCATATTTTGTAAATTAACAATCATCATTATAGCAGGGCCGGCAAAGGATTTTGTTAATTGAGTAAATTGAACCATAAGTTGTAATACCGAGCCAATACCTCTTGCGCCTGTTAATATTTCTATTTGTTTTAAGAAAACAGTTTGTTGTTCAGTAGCGGCGGTAAGAGCCGGTAAAAGATTTTCACCTATCGCACCCGAAACATTTTTGTATTCTTTTTCGGCTTGTTGTAACTTAAATAATTCTGTATCTCTTCTTCTATCTATTTCATCCATAGCAGGGAACATAGCGATTGTTGCTTCAAACTCTAATTCTTTTACCCTATCCACGTTTTCAAGTAATTTAATAAGACGGGTATAGTGTCTATTACCCGCTACTTGTTGAGCCAAAGCAGTCTGTTGTTCACCATTCATTTTTTGATATTCAACTGATAAATCTTCTAACACTTTTGATAGTGGCCTCATGTTTCCTTCACTATCAGCAACGGCAATACCTAAATCTTCAACTGCTTTTCTTGAGCCGTTAATGTCAGCACCAAGTCTAGCGTACATCATACGTAAAGCACGACCACCCTTACCTTGTTCTTCACCCGCCTCAATAAGCGTAGCGGATAAAGCAGCCATACTTGCTATACTTTCATTAGTCAATTTAGCCTGTGATGCGAATTGATTCATAACGAAAGTAATCTGTTCCATCGTAGCAACCGACCTATTTTCGACTGTGTTAAGTTGGTTTAACACTCTTATAGAATCCCTACGTATTACATTAGCCTGTGCTTCGGCATCCATACCTTCTTCGATATTCTCGGTCATAAACTTAGTTTGTTGTTGTAAGTTAATTAGCCTTTGCATGGCTGCATCGGTTTCCATACCACTTATTAGACCAAACATCATACCTATTTCTGTACCTACATCCATAGTGGATGGGCCGAGAACACCACTCAACTGTGCCATCTTAGCACCCGCTAACATAGCCTCATCAGCAGCAAAGCCAAGAGCAAGACCTATTTCAGTTATGCTTTCTGCTACTGCATTCATTTCATCAGTAGGGACATCTAAAAACTTTTCTAATTGTATTCTTGCTTCTTCTATTTCTTCGGTAATGGGTCTTATTTCTTCCAATACATCAGTAAACATATCACCTATTTCTTGACCTGCTTCTTGAATACCCATAAAAGTATCTAAATATAAAGCCTCGAATACTGTTTTTGCTGATTCTGCATCTTTAATTAATCTTTCTGCTTGAAAAGTACCTACGATGTCGAAGAAAACCCTAGACGCACCGGCACGTAAAACTAGTAAAGTAATAGCGCATATTATTGGAAATAGACCTGTGAAAAAAGGAAGAATTGTTGCATCAATCATATTTAATCATCACTACTCTTGCCCTCACTAGGCACTCCGCTATCTCTCAATATGTCGAGTAGTTCGTTGTTGTTGTTTAATAGTTTGCGTTTTTCCCTTCTTTGGTCACGTCTAGCAACTACACCCTTAGCATCTTTTTTACTTGCTTCCTTAGTTGCTTCACTTATACTATCATTAATATTAGCCGCTATAAGGAGGTCTAAATCCATTAAATGCCTACCGCCTTCCACATTATATTTTAACCATAAATCCGAGGGTAAAACCCCCTTAAAGGCCATACATAGAGAGGGGGCTACTCTAATAAAGTCTATAAAGGGATAGCGCCATCCTTTTCATCCCCTCTTACAAAGGATAATATTTTCATTAACTCTTCCGAGGTTAAAGAATTAACATCAAATTCTTCTTCTAAAATACATAGAGGAATCCATGATGTAATTTGGTCTTGTACTCCTGCACCGTATTCTTCGATATAGTTACTAAACTCTTCTTCTTGTTCTTCTGTCCAATCTTCCACTTCACCCGCATGACGCATTTTTCTAAATGCTTTTCCTTGCGAATTAGTAATTGCTAGTTTTTCCATACCGGAAACTTGCCTAACCCAAATCTTTGTTTTATCTTCTAACTCTATCTCTTTCTTCATTACAGGCATAATACTACACTCTCGCTCTCGCTAATACATTGTAAAGGGTATTCCTTTAATAAAGAATTACTCTTCTTCGTCTACTTTTACGGGAACAATAACCTTTGCTTTAGTAACTTTAGGTGTGGGTTTTGTCGCCAAAGGAAATCTTCGGCAGTATTTTTTTATCCTTATTTTATTACCGATAGCAATAATGCTCTCTATCTGTTCAGCAGGTATTTCCCTACCTAATGATTTAATGAAATCTTTCAAGTTAAACACCTCATAGCGGGAAAGCAGTTGTTCCTAATGCGCCGCCTTTTGCTGTAATGTCCATACAACCTTTGTCGTTATCATATAATGCTACGAAACCAACAGACATTGTTTGTGAATCTCTTCCGCTTACGTTAGAAGTAGGTGCTTCCCAACGAATATTGTAAAACTTAAACTTTATGTAATTATCCGTAGGTGAATCCTCTTCTGTGAAGTGTAGTGTCATAACAGGGTCAGTACCGTCATTATATGCAAGACCTTTTGATGCTACTAAAGATGTGTAGTCCGGCTCGTCTAATGCTTGGTCGCCATAAAGTACTTTGTTAAACTCAACTGTTCCGGTAACTTCTCTTCGTTGCATCTTTGGTCTACTGCTGTATGTGCTGTCTCCCAAAGCCATAGCGTTATCTGTATCGGGGTTTAGGCTAACTTGGAAATCAACTGATTTAATACTTGCTGATGCCGCCGGTACTGTACCTGCTCCATCGTCAAACAATACTGTTCCGTTAGAAAAGTAAAGAGCGTCTAATGCGTCTCCTTCAAAAGTAATTGCTGTGGCTGAAATATCGGCTTGTGATGCTTTTTCTCTACAACCTACGAAATCAGCACTCATCATAACGTATTCTCCTACGGATGCTGTTACTGATAATGTATTTGCTACCATACCTGTGTAAGTATGTATTTTCTCTTCTCTTCCTACGTCAATAGTAAAAGAATGATATACATTTGCCGCTAAGGTAGGTTCAAAAAAGGAATGCGCCCCTGTTAGAGTAGTGTCATAATCTGTTTTTGGGAAGAATGCTGCTAAAGTATTACCTAAAAACTCATCTAGTTGAACGGCCATATTATAGCCCCCTTCTGAATATTCTTTACCTGTTACTGATTTACCAACAACCGGCCTACTCATATCTTGTCTTGTAAGTAAATCCATTCTTGTTGCGAATGATTCATCATCTACTTCTCCAAAAGTAGTTGGGGCTACTTCTGTGCCGTATGCGTTTGCCGCTTCTTTTCCTAATGCTACGTATCTATTTAAGAACTCTACCATATAAATGCCTCTAGTATAGTACGTTGAGGGGATGACTGCCTTATCAATATTATTATCGGTGTCTCATATCTATTCTTCTCATATAAGTAAGAGTTAAGACATGAACACAAACAGTCTCGTCATCATCCATTTTAGAGTCTAACTTAGCATCATAAGAAACAATGCTGTCTGTTGTACCCGAAACGCCCGTATTTGTGTATAACTCATCGAATACTTCTCCCATAATATTAAGTCCTGCTCGGTAAGCATCTTCATAATTAGTACCTCTAACAGTAATAAACACTCTAACATCATACTCTTGTGTTATTTTAGCACCACCCAATGATTCAAAATTAGGTGAGTTTAACTCAGATATTAAAACGTGTATGCTTGGTACAGGTATTCTGTTAAGCATTTGTGAAGATATATCGTAACCATATACTATTGATGAGTCCGGTACTTGTGTTTTTAGATACATCCTAGTACTATCTTTTAGTTGTTGGACTATCCCAAGACCCATTCTTGCTAAAGTATCTTGTGCAAAGTCAGATATTAGTAATTCTTCGGGAGAAAAAGCACCAAACTTAGAGTAGTGTATAGCCGCCCATTTTACGCTGCCGCTAGTGTTACCCCATTTGACTGCTGCGCTGCTTCCTGACGCGCCTGTAACGCTATAATAGGCTATTGCCCCACTAAAGTCGTTGACTATTTCGTGGGTGTATAGTTTTGCCGCGCCTCCTGCTGCTAAAGTTAGTCTTAAGATTAAAGTAACCGGATTCTCTTCTTCTTTTTTCATGTCTAAATCACTAATAGTAACTGTGCTAGCACCCACTAAACTTAGTGATGAATTATTACCTGTCGATTTTACTTCAACTTTATGCGTACCGTTATCTAAAGACATAAGAACAGCGCCGGAGTCCGGTGCAGTAGTATATTCAAAAGCGGCAACTAATGTGTAAGAGCCACCTGCTTCGGGGGTAATTGTATATTCGCCATTAGTAATTAACCAATCACCACCGGATGCTGAACCGCTACCACTAGCCGACCAACTATCATTAAATGTGCCTGTTAAAGCAGTAGGGTCTGAACCTGTCACCCTACTATTCCAATACTGTGTTTTTGTTGCTATACTCATACTAATTACCTCTTCCATTCTTTAAGTGATTAACTAATCTTTTTGTTCCACCTAAAGGATGTGTTTTCATCCTAAAACTACCTGTTCCTTCGGCTGTTATTTTAGTTAAGTTTGCGCCCCTCTCACCTATAACACCCGTAGGCTCTTGTTCATGTGGTTGCCCAACATCATAAGAACCTGCGTTAAATGAAATAAATTGATTTGCGCCTTTGCTTTGTTTTCTCCCGTACCATAAAGAATTACCTACTTTGTCATACAAATCTCCGCTTGTTGCTTCGCTAGGGCTGTACTCTCCCTTAAATGCCCTACGCATATTTACAATTTCATCAGTAGTATTTACACTAGCAATAACTAAAGCCTCTTCCATAGCCATCTGCATTTTTATTTTTATTTCTTTATTAATACTTTTTATTAATTTACCATACCCGCTTTTGTCTAAATAAGCCTCAAACTTTAAAGGACTTTCAGTATCGTTATTAACTCTTAGTGAATTACTTGGTGTTTGTATATTAGATTTTCCAATATATGCTTTCATATCTTTTACTTCTCTATTTAATACAGCCTGTTGTTCATTTAACTCATTTACAACATTTGCCCTAAACTTACCTATGGCATCTATTCTAGGAAATCCCGCATGAATATAAGGTACTTTTGTAAATCCTTTCATACCATCACCTAATCTACACTACCCAAATGGGCTAGCCTAGTTAGGTTAAATGTACCTCTTTCTCTTAGAACTCCACCACGCAAAGAGTTTTCTTGAAATGTACCTTCATCCTCCATGTAGTAAGCGGCTGCTATATCAGCACATATTTCTCTAAGAACGTGAGCAAACTCGCCCGATTGAATAGTAACGCCTGTGGCATGGTCTGCACTAATACCACTAACACCTGTTAGTATGTTAGAGTTACTAACATCTTTACCTGTCCAAACAAAGGAATCTCCATCTATGTTACCATTACCCGTTGTAGTAAAGGAAGCGGCGCTTGTTAGTGTCATAGTAGTAGCACCTGCACTTACCGCCCCATTAGCAGTAGTTTCTGCTATTGATTTACTAGGTACGTTTCTACCGTAATCTCTAAACACTTGGTCTATATCTATTGTAGACCTGCGTATAGCAAGAGTAAGTTTAGATGCTGCTTGAGTACGCTGTGCGCTATTTAATCCCAAACGCATACCAACGTCGCTAGAACTGCAATAATAAACCATACCCTAAACTCCCTGTTAAAATTAATATAATACTAAAAAGCATACGCTTCTGTATTCTATGACAGGAGTTAAGTGTCTTTTCAAGGTTTGTAAGTCTGTTAGTAACGTCCCTACACCAAATATGCCACTCTTCTTGATTCATAATATCACATCTGCGTAGAAATACCCATAGCACCTGCTACAATTGCTATTAAGGCAAAAATAATTTTTTGCATATTACCCATATAAGAGCCGATAAGACCGTTAGTAATCTCTAATTCCGTAGCCACTTTAGCAAGACCTGTCTGCATACTTACTTGAGATTGAACCAATTGTTCAATTAGTCTTTCGTGTCTTTTTACAGACTCTTCTAAATTGTCTAATCTAATTGCGACAACATCCGATGCGGCCACTAAGCCTCACCCATGTGTGCTTCTAATCGAGCCACAAGGTCTGCTTTTTTGCCTTTTACTGAAAGACCTGCTTCTTTTAGCATTTCTTTCAATTCTGCAACATTGTGAGAATCAAGAGTTTTTTCTATTTTCTCAATCTCTTCTTTTGCTTCTTCGGCTTTTTCTTTTACCTCGTCAATGGAATCTATAATCTCATCGAGAGTTATTTTACCATCTGTATTCAATACTTGGTATTTTTTGTAAGCCCAAGCCCCTATACCTAATAAAGCGACAACCGCAACAAGTACAATTTCTATATCATCAAAGATTGATGACGAAGCCGCCTCTATACAATCTGTTATACATTCTTCTATGGTTGTGTTATTCTCTGTCATTTTACTCGCCTCTATCGTATATTATTTGTTTGACTGCGGAAGTAGGTATTACTGTAAAGTGCCTAGTTGCGCCCTCTCGATATAACTTGAAGCCAAAGGGTGTCTCTTCAATGTTTATGTTGGTATATGCTTTATCGGGTGGAATGTAGACAATTTTACCTAGTCTTTTGACTCTTTCGCCGTCAGCCATATTAACACATTATACCTGTCTCTTATAAGAGGTTACTAACCTAGTATTCCACTTTCTAACAACGCATCAATTATTTCTTTATAGTATTCATAATCTGTTATGGTACACATTTGTTCTATGTGCGTATCACCTAGGCTATAATTAGCGTAGGCTTCGGGTGAAACATATACATTATAAGTATTTATTTGATTTGAAACTTCATCATTAACTTCTACTATTATAGTTACAGGTGCTTCCTTCTCTATTATTTCACCACTTACTTCTCTACAAGTTATAGCACCACTTTTTTCAAAATCTTCTATTGAGGGTGTTCCTGTGGTTGCTAATAATAAACCTAAAATTAATATACCGAGCAATACACCTTCTCCACCATCACGCATGATACTAAGTCAACGTAGTGTCGTATAGATATATCTAAGCGTCTACTGCATCAGTAAAAGGGGTTTGTGTTTTTAAGTTAAGATAACATTGTTTTAGTAAGTTTTCTTGGTCTGCACCATCTGTTACATCTAGGGGGAATCGAAAATTAAATCCGGTAATTGCTGATTTATCACCTGTGTATGCGCTTGCATCCATAAATACTAAACCACCATAGGTTACTGTAAAAGACTTAGTGCCATCTTCGGCTACTTCTTTATCCATTCTAAACTCTCTAATTACTGCGTGTGCTTCTGCACAACTTAATCCAAATCCTGTTTCTATCGCTACGGTTAACGCCATATACCTACCACAACATAAGGGTTTAATAAAGGTTTACACCATCCATGTTAGTTTGGCCGGTATGTTAGCATATGCTAATTCCGGTGTTGTGTAGTCCTGTGGTAGTGTTAATAAATCTTGTCTATACTGCTCCAATTCAGTTTTCTGTGTTTCTGTTAGATTACTATATGGAATTGCCAATTGGTAAATATCCATTTCTTTTAGTAGTCCTTGTCTTATTCCTCTTAATTCATCCCATTCCATTTAATCACCTCAGAAGTTGTAACTCACCCATAACATAGCCTGTGAGTTGTTAAGGTCTGTTGAGCCACCTTGTCTCTTTACTTGTATAACATCACCTGCGGCAAATGTAAATAATACATCACTACCCGATTTTACAAGACTATATTGAGTACCATTAGTATTATTCAAATCACCTTCTGTAAATGTAAAATCTTTAATATCGCTACCACTAGTGCCGCCATTCTTTCTTATTCGTATTGTATTAGTATTTCCACTAGTGCTTATAGCCGAACCCGCAAAGAGGAAAGATGCCGCTACAACCTTACCTGCAAACGGCATTGGATAACCATTAGGATTAGCAGTTGAACTTTGTACTGTTGGAACTCTAAAGTCAACAGCACTTGTATCTAATGCGCCTCTTTCAAAGAATAGTGGCGTTAATGCACCTAATACAACACCATCTTCATTACCTTGAATCCATGTAGTTCCACCATCACCATCTGATATTGATAATTGACTATTTGCTGTTGCACTTGGAACATCGGCATTTCCAATTACTACATTGTTAGCCCCTGTTGAGATATTATTTCCGGCTTGATAACCGAGCATAATGTTCTTAGTGCCGCTTGTAATCATAAAGCCGGTTCTTTCACCAATACCTATATTGTCGCTTCCTGTATGGTTACCACCATTAGCAGCATTCTTACCGAGATAGATATTATTGTTAGCACCTGCACATTGATAGTTCATACCACTTTCGCCTATGACTATGTTACCTATACCCGTTGTATGACCCCCACCTGCGTTATCTCCAAGAAATATATTATTATCTCCGGT
>ENA-UZWR01002050-UZWR01002050.1-metagenome-genome-assembly--contig:-Day-1-25m-contig-2050_pt1 | contig 45343 bp, 58 predicted proteins | sample MGYA00260337_ERZ794897 | MGnify/ENA metagenome assembly ERZ794897 | reverse complement strand
AATTTAGAAAAGATAATACAAATGTTGGTACTATTGGTACAGCAGGTGGAGGTGCGTTATATATATCTGATGGAGGTTATGGTGGATTAGCTTTTTCAGTTCTTGGTGCAGGAGATATTAATCCTTGTAATACTACAGGTGGAGTAAGAGATAACGCAATGGATTTAGGTCAACCTACTGCAAGATTTAAAGACTTGTATCTTTCACAAGGTGTATTTCTTGGTGGCACAGGCACAGCAAACAAATTAGACGATTACGAAGAAGGAACTTGGACAGGTTCAGCTAATGGAACTACAAGCACCAATACTGGTACATATACTAAAATAGGAAATAAAGTTTATGTAAGTATTTTTCTTAGAGGTCTTAATGTTACAAGTGCTGTTTCTGCAAGAATTACTGGCTTACCTTTTACAGTAACAAATGATGCAAATTATTATACAGCAGGAACTATTGCGTACAATACTTATGCTAGTAATTCTAATGGTGGTAATGGTTTTTTTAATGTTAATAATACCTATTTTCAAATGGTGCAAGGCGATTTAACTAGCGATGCCACTTCGACAGTAGGAACCAGAGAAGTTATGCTTGCAGGCTTTTATACAACAGATGCTTAATTTTAACAACAACAATGGAGACAACACATGGCAATAACTAAAGAGACACAGATTGGTAAAATCGAAGTGGTCGGAAAATACAAATCAGTTCAAGTAAGAACAGATACTGTAGTTATCGAAGATGGCGAAGAATTATCAAGAAAGTATCATAGACATGCTTTGATGCCAGACGCAATAATTACTGACGAACACAATGAAGTACAGGCAGTATGCAACGCAGTTTGGACACAAGATGTTAAAGATGCTTATGCAACTTTTAAAGCTGAACAAGAAGCTGAATTAGGAGAAGAATAATTAAATGACTAACGCAAGAGATAAAGCAAACATACCAGTATTAAATTTTCAATCTAAAGGTATAACAGTTTCAGATGCAAATACTTCTTTTGTATATGTAGAAGAAAATACTGGAAATGCTGGAGATACAGCAGGAATTTTATTTAAAACTTCTGCTGCAGATGGATTTTTTAAATCTGGTATAATTTTAGAAGATGATGGCACTACTTATGCAAGAGGTAAATTACACATAGTACAAAACAGTTTATCAAACAGCGATAATGCAATAGTATCAGATGCAAAAATTACAATTTTAAATAATGGTAATGTAGGTATTGGAACCGATTCCCCATCAGCTAAACTTCATGTTGATGATTCTGGTGGTGGATATATGAAAATAACTAGAACAGGTACATCTGGTGGAATATTTCTAGAAACAGACGGTACACATGCGGCTATAAGATCATTGTCGTCTACTGGTTCATTAAAATTTCAAACTAATGGAAATAATGAGAAAATGCGTATCTCATCAGATGGAAAAGTTGGGATTGGAACTTCATCTCCTGTTAGAACTTTAGACATATCAGATACTACTTCAGGTGCTACTACTGGCATAAGATTAATTGGTGCAAATAATGGTTCACAAGTTATAGAATTTGCTGACACAGATGATGTAAATGTTGGTTATATTCAATATGACCATGGCAATAATGTTATGGCATTTAGAGTAAACGATAATGAGAGAATGCGTATCTCATCAGCAGGATTAGTTTCAATAGGAAATACAAATGCTAGTTCTTTTGGAAGTTTGGCTACTGATTTAGTTATAGGAACAACTTCTGGAGAACATGGTTTAACTATTGTTACTGGTACTGGTAATAGTGCAAGGATGCAATTTTCTGATAATACATCTTCTCCATTTAGAGGTGCTATTGAGTATAGTCATGGCAGTGATGATTTAATGTTTTATACTGATGGTTCACAAAAAATGAAAATCACATCAGCAGGAAATATTGGTATCGGAACTACATCACCGACAGTTCCTTTAGAAGTTTTGACTAATTTATCAAGCGATACTCAAAGTACACCAGAAACAGTTTTAACTTTATCTACAAAATTTTCTTCTATTAGTGCAGATGGTGCTGCTGGTTCTGGTTCAAGATTAGAATTTAAAATACCAGATGATGAAACTAATCCTATAACTGGAGCAGCTATTGCTGGTTTAAAACAAAATGGAGATGATAGTAGCGCAGAAGCAGCTTTAGCTTTTTATATCTCACAAAACGATACAACACTTGATGAGGCTATGCGTATCAACAGTTCTGGTCACATAATTGCACCTCTTTTAAATACAACTGGCTCAACAAATAACAGGTATCCTTTATATTGGGTTCATACTGGAACAACTGGTTCTATAGAACCTTATACTGGTTCAATTAGAGCAATGAAAACTGATATTAATGATATGGGTTCTGTTGATTGGATACACTCTTTAACACCAAGAAGTTTTAAATTTAGAGATTATGAAACAGACGAAGATGGTAATAGAACTTATTTAGAAACTACAAATGATTTGCCTAATACAGAATATGGATTAATTGCTGAAGAAGTTAATGAAGTTAATGGTTCTGATTATATATTAGATAAACAAATAGATGAAGATGGAAATGAAAATCTTAAAGGAGTTCTTTATCATAATTTAGTTCCAGTTTTATTAAAAGCTGTACAAGAACAGAAAAACACAATTCAAGAATTAGAAGCTAGAATAACAACACTAGAAACAACAACACCATAATAGGAGAAAATAATATGGCAACAACATACGAATGGTCTTTCCCAAATTTTGAGACAGACAAAAATAACAAAGTAAAAGTTATCCATTGGAGATATACAGCAGTTGATGGAGATAATTCAGCAACTATGTATGGTTCAGATGGTCAAACTAGCGACCAAAACTTTGACACAATAACTAAAGAAAATGCTAAGGCTTGCGTATTAGAACATTCAGATACTACTGAAGATGATATGAAAGCTAATCTTGATGCACAAATCGCATCACAAAAAGCACCTACTTTAGTATCAAAAACTAAAGACTGGTAAACATCAAATGCCTAGGAAAAAAATAATTAAACCATATCCTGAAGAAACAATTGGAATAAGATTATCTTCGCATGAAAAAATTTGTGCTGAAAGAATGAAATCTATTCAAGATAGTATTAAGGAATTAAATAAAGAGGTTAAATGTCTTAGGCAAGATGTTTCAAAAGGCAAGGGCGCAGTTAGTTTATTAGTTTTTATAGCAACTATAATAGCTGCACTTATTGGAATGTTTCAATTTAAATAAGGAGATTAACATGTGGTTTCAAGCAATTAAATTAGCAGTATCTGCTGGCAGTAAAATTTACGCTAACAAGCAAAGGACTAAAATGGCTATGTCAGATGCTCAATTAATGCATGCATCTAAAATGGCTAAAGGGGAAGAACAGTATCAAGGTAAATTATTAGAATCAAGAAATGAAGATTGGAAAGACGAGGCCGTATTATTAGTATTGAGTGCCCCTATAGCAATTCTGGCCTGGGCAGTCGTATCAGACGATCCAACAGCGATGGACAAGGTAAAATTGTTTTTTGATATGTTTGCTACACTTCCTTCATGGTTCACAAATCTTTGGATTCTTGTTGTAGCATCAATATATGGAATTAAAGGAACTCAGATTTTTAGAGGTGGTAAAAAATAAAAATGAATATATCAGATAAAACATTAGTAAGTATGCCAATTAAAAACATGCTAGGTATAATAGCTGGTGTTGTATTAGGTGTATTCGCATATACAGAAGTTACAGCTAGACTTACAAGTTTAGAAACATCAAGAGAATTGATGAACTCTGATCTACTTAAAAAGTCAGAACAAACTACAACTGATAAAGAGCAATATCTTTTATTGGAAGATTTATATGAAACTGTAGAAAAGCACCAAGAACTTTTAGATAAAAATATTCATACTCAAGTTATGTTAGATCACATAGAGGCACAGTTAGAAAAAGCGTTAAAAGATATTGAAGAATTAAAAGATAAGGTAAGAGCCAATGGAAACAATTATTAGTAGTGTGGTTGCTTTGTGTATGTTTGTAGCTGGAGAGTTACAAGAACATAGAATCCAAGCTAAAATGTCAGATTGTTTAAAAGGTAAAAGACTTGCTGAAAGAACAAACACGGGAGATAACATTGAATATAAGTGTGGCAAAGTACAAGCTGAATTAGAAGAAAATATTGATGGTTCACAATCAATTAAAAAATTAATACTAGAATAAATATGGGCGTTTTATTACGCCCTATATTTTAAACTTTATACATTGTATATTTAACTGTTAATTCCTCACCCTTTTTAATTAATCTATTCGTGATTAAATTAATTTCCTCATAATATAAACAATCTTCTTTTTCTTTTATACAATTTGGTTTATTACTATGATTAATAAATCCTCCTAATGGTGTTCTTATAACATGATTAAATTCAGTTATATGATGCATCACACCTAAGTTAATATTTTTCTTTATATCTTTAGTTGCAAATATACCTAAGCCATCAATATCAGATTTTTGTATTGTTAAATTATTTGGTAGTGGTTTATATTTTTTTGTTTTCATATATCCTTTATTTATGAGCCTTTTTAGCAGGTTGCTCAGCTGCTTCGGTTTACTAGTACTGATGTAGGCTAGAGAGGATAGTGCCTATTACTCATCCTTGTACCATTGTCTGTTAGCTGTTGCCTTAAAGGTCTTACATACAGTTCTAACTTCTAACCGAAACCGGTTTATATCACTTCTTTAAAAGCCAAATTACTTTCATGGTAATTTAGTCTTCCAGAAATAACACAATAGGTGGCTTGCCCACACGGGCCTGTCAGCCCAGAAAACCTTGACTTCAGAACTGCAAACTTTACAATATTCCTATCACTTGGTTCAGCTGCCATCATGTTTCTAGCAAAACCTATAATGTCAAAACTTATTTGTTTAATTGATCCCGATCCCTTAATAGAATCTAGATTAGGCATAATACCTTCCTCAAAACTTTTACCTTCGCCAGAACTTTTTCTTAAATGAGATATTAATGTTAAGTGAATATTATATCTTTTAACAATTTTTAATAAAGAAGACATAACTTTATCAACCGCTTCATTTCCAGTTGCACCGCCAACACCTTCACTTACAGCAATAGTTATATGATCAAGAATTAAATAACTACAACCTAAAGCTGCTAAGTATTCAATCCTATCTAACAAAGAAGTGTCGGCTACAGATCCCTGGTGGTCTAAAAGAATTAATCTTTCATCACCAAATACCTTTTCATAACCTTTACGTGCCTCTTCTTCAGTAACATCTTCGGGCATCCTAATATTTTTATTAATAGACATACCGATAAGTTTTGTTGCAGTATCACCAATAGACTCTTCTAATGATATTAAACCTACTTTAGATTCGGTTTTCTCTAATAAATTTAATATTGTTTCTTTAACAACAGTAGATTTTCCAGACCCAGTTCCTGAAGTAAATAAAGTGATCTCTCCAAGGCGTTGACCAAATACTAAATCATTAACACCCTTAAGGCATGTAGGATAAGGTACAGATTTAACTGTAGACCTTTCTTTAAAAGCATCCCATATTTTTTCACCACTAACAAAGTTATCAGGTTTATAAACTTTAGCACCCCATACATTAGATAAATAAGTATCAGATTGCTCTTTACATAAAGCATCGTTTGCATCCTTGTAGACACTATTAACAATATGTGCTTTACCAGGCTTTATAACATGGGCGGCATCATTAGCAGCATCAATTCCTACTTCATCCATATCAAAACATATGAATATTTTTTCATATTTATTTACAAAATCTAAATTACTAGCAATATTACGTCTAGCTGATTGAGCACCATTAACAATTGATACAACATCAAATTTGGCTTTGGCTTTAGTTAACATCTCAAGTAAAGATAAACAATCTATTTCACCCTCAGTAATAACTAAATTTTTATATCTGCCACAATTAGATTGATTAAATAACTCAGGGACTTCGGCTTTACCAACAACTCTAAAATCTTTAGTCGCTACTATTCTCTTTTTATAAGCTTTAACTTTTTTATTAATTGTAATTGGATAAAAATGGCTTATAACATTTCTGTTTTGATCATACTCAACTTTAACACCGGCATTATATAAAACTTTTTTAGATATGTTTCTAATTGGTTCTACAGGAAGTAATGCAATTTCTTCTAAGCTTAATTGTGTTTGTATTACATTAAACTCTACAGATGTTTCATAGCTTCCGGCTTGTGAACTTGCTTTGCAGCTAAAGCAATAAGTTGATCCATTAGAATAAACTGCGTTAGCATCAGAACTTGAACACTTGCTGCACCCTATATGCTTTATGAATGTATTTTTTGTCATTGTTATTTACCTCTCGTTTATATTTTCTATTAATCCATTTACTAAATTGTTTTAAATCATTACCAGTAGCATTACTCATCATATGATTTGCTAACATGCAAACAAATTCAACATTTCCTTTAACATAACCTAATCTAGGATTAATTCGGTCTAATGTTGGACTAAGTTTTCCAACTTGTTTTTTATTTACAATCATTTTATATTTTAATATTGGACATATAAAATCTTTAGGAAAAATTGATTGCAAATAATTTGTTGTTAAATTATATGCTAATTGTTTCTTTTTACTTCGTTTTTTAGCATTTGAATTAGCCATTGAACAAATTCCTCTAATTGTTAATTTATACATGTTTAATAAAACCTTTCCAATAATTTATTGTCCAATTATCATTTTCGTTTTTTAACAAATATAACATTTTGCCCATTATTTCTAATCTATTTCTATAATCTTGTTTATAATATTTTTTATAAGTTTGTAAAATTGATTCAAATTGTTCTTTTAAATTTTTATCTTTTAAAATTTTTTTAGCTTTTACAGGGCCAATGCCTTCAATACCCGGAATATTATCAACTGAATCCCCAGTTAATAATTGTTCATGAAAAAATGCAACAGCATCATATTTTGATACAGCAATTAAATTATTATGCATAATATTATAAAATAATCCACCAATAGTTTTTAAATCTTTATCTATTGTAATCAGCATATATAATTGATTTTTATTTAAATAATTTGTAGCTTCAATTGAAATTGTATCATCTGCTTCAAAACCGTTTTTAGAAATTGGTTTATATTTTTTATTAACATAATCTTTTAATTCTCTAAAATTATCAGGTTTATTTTTTCTTTTACCTTTATAAACAGTATAAGATTGTTTTAAATCTTTTCTAAAATTTCCTTTACCAGAAATATGCATATGATATTTTTCACAGCCAGTATTTAATTTAACATCATTATAAATATTATCAAATACATTTTTAACATTTAAATTATCTTTTATTGCTTTATTACATGCTCTATATAATAAAACATCTCCATCTACTAATCCTATTATCCCTTTATTTGTGTGTGTCATTCCAATTTAATCCTTCTTTTGCGTCTCCGCTCATTTGTATATTTAAATTTAATGTTTTTGTTATATAGTCACCAAAAGAATAGCTAAGTATTTCTTTTACTCTTTTAACATTTTCGGGTTTTGTTTGTACTTGTACTTCATCATGTACTAAAGCCAACATATCTACTTTTAAATTTTCTTTTTCAAACATTTTAAAAGCATTAACTACAGCAGTTTTAACTGTAATTGCTTCAAAAGATTGCAATAAATAATTTAATAATTTAAAAGATGATTCTGCATATACTTTTCTGCCATCTAAAGCAGGTATAAATCCAAAACCTGTTTTGTTTTGTGTTGTATAAAAAAAATTATTTAACTTAGCAATAAGTTCTTTAAGTCCAGGTAAGGCTTCATAAAGTTTCGCTTTAACTTCTTTACCCTTATCAAGATCTTCAATACCTGTAACCATCTTCCCAAGCTTGCGCACCCCAGCGCCAAACACACTAGCATAAAGCACCCCTTTTGCTAAAGGTCGTGATATACCTATTGTATCTGCATTGTGTTGATGAATGTCACCTTTTAAAATATGATCATTAACTTCTTTATTATTTAAATAATGTGCTAATGCTCTTATTTGGTTTCCGCTACTATCACAACCTACCATAACTTTTCCTTCATCTGCAATAAATAATTCACGCATTTCAGATCCAAAAAATGATTTGGCTCCAGGCACATTTACAACTTTACTATGTCTTTGCCGAAAAGTAGGCGTGCCTATATTAAAAGAAGGCTCAACATAAACTCTATTATTATTTGCTTCTGCTAATTCAATCCAACCCTTAAGCACAGAGTGTCTTGATCTTAAACTATAATAATAAATTATTTTTTTTCCTAAATCACTTACAACATTAGTTAAACTATCGGGAGTAATTTTTGGTTCACGTTTTGGCGTCCATTGTGTTGGCTGCCAACCATTGTCTAATAGCAAACCTCTAACCTGTTGCATGTTTCCTAGGTCAGCTTCAATTATATCATAACGTTGAAACTTTTTATTAGGTTCCCATAAATGTGTATCAGTAGGTTTAATTTCTTTATTTAAATATTCAGATAGCATTCGGCAGCTTACAGCACTAAAATTACCATTTTGTAAATACTTAGCTTTCTTAGGTTCTTTATCAATTAAAACTTTTCTAGGTTTTAATGTAGGATTAATTTCATCTTCAATTTTTTTCATTTCAGAAGTTAAATATTCATATCTTTGCCTTGCTAAGTTTATATTAAATTTCCATTTATTTTTAACTTGAGCGGCGCATAATTCCGCAATATCATGCTCTGTTTTTAATGCTTGCTTATATGTAGGCCGGTTTTTAATTAATTCAATTGCTTCTTTAGTTACATAATTATAAACTTTATGATTTAAGTTTACATCTTGTATAGCATATTTTTTCATGTCTTCACTATACTCATAAAAATTACTAAATTCTAATTTTGCATCTCCAAGTATTTGTCCAAAATTTTTTAATGAGTGCTTACCTTCTCTTCTAAAATTATTCATTTGGCTTAACAACATTGTATCAATCATTTTGATACTCTTTGGTGGCTGCCAACCTAAAAGTTTGTGTAAACAGACATTGTCATAATTTATGATATTATGTCCTATTAAAATTTCACACTTATTTAAAAATGGTAATAATTCATTTAAAGGTTTTGAATCTTTATCATAATCTGAAAAAGTAATAATTTCATTTGTGTCTATATTTTTACATACAGCAATCCATATGTTGCTTACTTCAGGTATCAAACCATTTGTTTCTAAATCATAAATTATTTTCATTTTATATTCCTTTATTGAACAGGTTGCCAACTATCAACAGTATATAAATAATTGCATGGATAGTATTTGCGAAATTCATTTGTAATATTTGCCTCATCAAAAATTAACTCTAAGTCTGCAGGATGCATATTTGTTAAATCTAAAATCATGCCAATTTTAACAATAATTTCAATTCTATTTGTGTCTATGTTGTATATGCCTATTTCTTTTTTTTCAATAGGTAAATAAAAACTTTTAACTATTGATTTTTTTGAATTATTTTTAATTAATTTTAATTCATCAATATCCATATTAAAAGAATGCTTAAGCTCAATATTATTAAATTTTGTAATTTTTGTCATATAAATTTTTAATTAGCCAGGCCCGAAGGCCCAGCCAATTGTTTGTTATTAAATAACAGCTGTTTCAGTATCAATAGCTTTAAATTCTAACGTATTGCCACCTTGATATTCTTTAAGATCAGTAACTTGCATAGCTAGCAATTGCACACTAATTCCAGTTTTGCCTAAATAATCATAAGGCTTTAATCTTACTTGAACATTACCTTTAGATCCATTACCAATACTTTTTGTATTAGTTATAGGTTGTAATTGTTTATCAACTACAGCAGGTGGTTGTGTAGTGTATTTACCATCAGCATCAGCATAAATTTTCTTTTTAAGCGTTGCAGAGTAAACTACTTTACCATTTTCTTCGGCAGGTTTTACATTAACGCCAGCTTTTTTCCAAGCTTCGGCATTAACTTTGTTGTCAGTTTTTACTGTACAACTATATTGGGGTGATTTTTTATCAAACCCCAAATCAGGATTAGCAGCGTCAAATTTAACCCAGCTAATTTCTACATTTTCAAGTAACATATATGTCTCCTTTATTAATTAATATTTAATATGTTTTTTAATAAACCTGTATAATTTTTTAATTCAGGTTTTTTAAAATTTTTTCCCTTAACCATATCGGGTAAAGAAAAATTATTTGGTCTTGTCAGGTTAATTCCGGGAGTTTTAGACATATTTGAATTATGTATATTTTCCCAGGCTTTAGGTGTATCACATTTGAAAGCATCAAGGGTACCTAAAGTTACCACTATAATATCAATTAAGCCATCTAATACTTCCACATCGTTTTTATCTGTGTAAGCATCAAATGTTTCATTTAACTCTTCTTTAATAAAATCTAACCTAAATTTTAAATACTTTTTTAAAAGAGTTTTGTTGTCTTCATTATTTTTAATAAAATCCGTAACTTGGAATTTATTATGCATTTCTTTAATATTATCTAACATGTTATTCCTTTAATAAATATTTGATATTATTAGTATATTTGTAGTTTACAATTTCAAGATGTTTTGGCCAAAAAGTGTATAAACTACTTTGAGGTTTAAATTTATATCTTGGTAAATCAAATAATTTTGCTTGTAATTGTTTAGTTGCATTTGCAAAATGTTCTTCATAAATATGGGCATCTGCAATAACCATTTTAATATTTTGTGGTTTTAAATTACTTAAACTAGCAAAACTTAAAAGCATTATAGAAGCTAGCACCATATCAAAAGGCATGCCAATCATCCAATCACCAGATCTTTGATTCCATAATAAATTTAAGTTAGTTCCATCACTCCAAAATTGATAACTATAATGGCAGCAAGGCAAATCAAGATTATGTAAATTTGATGGATCCCAACCAGAAATTAATAATCTTCGGCTAGTTGGGTTCTTTTTTAACTCTGTTAATACTTGTTCATATTGATTTATTCCTTTCCAATTGATCCATTTATTTCCGTAATCAATATTAATATCGCCATCTAAGTTGCTCCAAGCATCCCAGTAATTGCAATTAAAAAATTTAAATCTATCAATATGTTTTGGCTGTCTAATAAATGCAGCGTATTCGCCTAAAGCGCTTTTATAAAAAATTTTTCTTGAAGTTAATAACGGAAAATATTCTGATATATTAAAATCTAAGGTCTGGAAGGGTAAACGTTTTGTAACGCCATTCCTTCCAGATTGTTTAATGCCATTATGCAGAATATTTTTTGCTACTGATAAATAGTTTAATTCTGCATTACTCATAATATTAATCCCTTAGTTTTAAATTTTTTTCGCTATAAACATGCAATACTCCACGATCATCTTCTACAACAACTCTTATTGCATTAGAAAGTTTTGGGAATATTGAAACAACTGTTCCGTCAAAAGTATAATCTCCGCCAACTTTTGAAACTTTATCATTTACTTTAAAAGTATTAGTATTCATATTTGCCTTCTTTTTGTTTTTAAGATACGCAGCAAACATGCATGCATAAACTGCCATATCAATTAATGTATCGTCTAAAGCTTCAAAATTTGTTTTTTGATTGCCATCAACAATATTTCTCATTCTCAAATATTTTGTGTGTAACATATGAGAGTATGATTTTTCTTTATAAGGAAAGTAATCCGATTCATTCCATGTGCCGCCTTGATAATCTTCAGATTTTTTCTTTTTTAATTCGGCAGCTTGTAATAATAATTGTTCTGCAGTAATCATTTTTGCCGCCTTCCTTGTTTATTATATTTTTTAAACATTCTTTTTTCATCTTTACTTTTAGATTTTTTATGTATTCGTATTCGTTTTTTTGGCTTTGCTCGTTCAACAAAAGATTTAAATTTTCTTGCCATAATTTTTTTCCTTTAATTTTGGTTTACATTTATCTTTGCAAGGGCCGCAATTAATACATAAGCATTCGCAAGTAAATTCATCAGGTTTTGTTACTTCATTACAATTATCGCAAATCATATTTGATCTACTCATTTATCCTCCTGTTGTTTTATTTTTGATAATCTGTTAAATAGTTGGTCAAAAAATCCTAATGGATAATTATTTTTATCATAGTAATTATTTGGTAGTAAAGTTTTTTGTTTATTATTAATTGTATAAATAATATCTAAATGATATTCATAACTAATCCAAGTTCTTCTAGGATTTTTAATATCAATTACTTTAATGCCATTAACTAATTTTGTGTTAATTTCAGCAATTAATTCTTTTTTGTTAAATATTGGTGGGGGTGGTGGTAAGTCTTTTAATTTCATATATCCTCCGTTTAATAATCTATAGCCCAAAACCACTATGGAGGATAAAGTAGTAAAGAGCTATAGATTTTGTCTGTTCTCTGTAAGGGTGCCTTATTAAAATATATTGCTGAATTTATTAAGTTTTTTAAAAAGACACTCTTACAGAAGGGGTTAAGCTATAGGCCTATATAAGCTATAGGCCCTTGGCCCAAACATAATCTATCTGTATATAATTAGTTAATATATTAATATATGAGCTTATATGGAGCACTAATAGCTATGTTTTTTAGTGTTTAAAAGCTTATATTAATATATCAATAGGTGTGACAATTATGCCCAAATAAACTATATCTATTTTTAAATATCTTTGATATAAATATTGTATTGGGGTTAAGTGATTCCTGGCAAACATAGAAATCACATCGGGTATATTAGAATACCAGTGACATGGGGCTACACCGAAAATCGACTACCACGATTTACTGAATTTAATAATTCCGCTTTGGCTTCGGGCCTAGTTACAATCCGAGCAGTAGGTTTAATCTGCTAAGCTTGAAATAACCAAATCGTTCTAAATAAATTCTTGTGTTCTTTGATAACATAAATAAAATTTTATTTGTGTTTTTAAAAAACATTTTAGAGGATATAATGATTAAAATAAATATGACTAAACAAGATTATAATAAAATCAAATTTAAAAATCATCATGATCAGTTACGTTTGATCAGACATGATTATTCTAATTATGATTCTATTATTAATGACAACAATTGGAAATATGTAACTAATAAATTTGTAAATGAAATTACAATACACTTTCCAATTTTAATAAGAGCTGCTAAGCAGTGGGCTGAGTATAAACTAACCAACTATGTGAGGTAAATAATATGGATATGTATGATCAAGCAAAAATATGGGAACAAATTGGCAAAATGAATAGAGCCCAATTAGATCAAATTATAAATGCCGTTAAAACAAGACAAAAAACTTTAGCTGCTGAAATGTCAAATACTTTTAAAGTAGGCGATAAAGTTATGTTTGGTAGATCTACGGGGCCAGCTCATTTTGGTACTGTTTATAAAATCAATAGAACAAAAGCTGTTGTTGATACAGGAATGTCAGGTCGATATACTGTGCCGTTTTCAATGATGCAATTTGCAAAATAAATAAAACTATGAATAAAAATATAAATAAAAGAATAGATCATGTTCAAAAAGGTTTAAAAGCAGATCCTTTAAGGGGTGAAAGACCTCTTAAAGAGTTTGCTGAGTTGACATTTTTAATTGGCGCACAATTTGATGATGATACTAATATAATTAAAAGGGAGGTAATTCCATGTCAGATAATTTAAAGTTAACATTATTTGCTATTATTATAGTAATATTAGGCAATGGCTTAGCTAACTATAACTATGGGGTAGGATAAAATGACTGCAATTCCAATATGGATGTTAGCATTATTTACATTTGCAATTTATGTGTTGTTTATGATGCTATTAGAAGCAAATCGAAAAATAAATAATATAAATTTGCAAACTATTATTAATTCTCAATTAGTAAGTAAATCATTTGAAGAAATTGCTATAGATATGGACGCTTTAAATGATATAATACGTAAACTTGATACAGAATATGAATATAAAAAAAGTAAACTATCTAAAACTTATAGTGGATAATACATATGAAGGCAAAATAAAAGACTTAATTGCTAAGCAAAAGAAATTAATAAATGGCAAAATTCAACTACAAGGAGAACAAAAAATTATTAAAAAGTTGTTAAAAGACTACGAAGATCATATAATATTGTTAGAAAATAAAATTAATAAATATAGGAGGAATAATAATGTTAACAGAAACATTAAGTAAACTTGAAACATTAGGGCCAGTAGGTATTAAAATTCGTTCGATAATGAATGAACGTTATGATTTCTTAAATAAAGAAAGTAATGGCCCTTTAAAATCTGGCATTGTAAGAATGATTGATAAACATAAAATTGATTATAATATGATGATTCAATTATCTTATTCTATTGTGGCAACAGGTACAACCGAAGGCCAAAATTTAATTCAATTAGCTATTGCAATTGGAAATAGAATACGTAATTATTATAAGCTGCCAACTAAAGCGGAGCTAGCTCTTAGGTTAGGCGTTTTTGTGTTAAATGCTTATGCTTTAAATAATATGTTAATTATTAAATTAGTTAATGATTTTAAATCTTTTAATAAAGCTAAAACTGTTTATAAAGTATATATGGGTTATAATAGATCTGATATGCGTAAATTAATGAAAGAATTTAATCAAGTTCATGATCCTTTCAAACCTTTATTAGCAGAAGCTCCTAAATGGGAATTTGGTACAGTGTTAAACCCAAATGGAGAATCAATTAAATTAATTAAACAAAGTAAAATTGATACAATTGCAAGAATTAACAAACATAATACACCAATTGTATTAAATGCTGTTAATAAAAAACAGAGTATTGCTTATTATGTAAATCCTAAATTGTACAATGTTTATAAATGGGCTTTACAAAATAACGAAAATTGTTTTGAACATAATTCTGTTGATACAATTACTAAAGAAAGAAAAGAAGCCAAAAAATTTGAAGCATTACAAGTTTTAAAAGCTGCCACTCCATACGTAGGTAAAAAGTTTTATCAACAATACCAAGCTGATAATAGAGGCAGATTATATCCTTTATCTGCTTATCTAAATGAACTTAACTCAGACAATGCTAAGGGTATGTTAAGTTTTGCTGAGGGTAAACCGTTAGGTGAAACTGGTTTACATGAGTTATATCACCATATAGCTAATATGTGGGGTGAAGATAAATTAACTCATGATGAGAAGGTTAAATTTGTAGAGAGAAATTATTATGATTTCGTAAGTTATGGTATAGATCCTTATAAAGCAAAAGGTTGGATGCAAGCAGAAGAGCCTTTTCAATTTTTATCTGCAGCAATTGAATTAGCTGAATTAGATAAACATTTTGTTGCTATGGGTAAAACTGAAGATTTTATATCTCATACTATTTGCTATAGAGATGGATCTAATAATGGTTTGCAATGGTTATTTAGTCTTGTAAAAGATAATAAAAATGGTCATTTAGTAAATATTAAACCTACTACTGATAATAAACCTGGGGATATGTATAATCATGTAGCTGTTTCTGTAAAAGATATAATGCATAATAAAGCTAAAGAAGAAGATAACTTATCTTTAGATTATTATAATTTGTATTTTAAATCTATTGAAAAAATTAGAAATAGATGGAGAATTGCAGAACTTAATAATGATAAAAACGTTGAAAATAAAAAACGTTTAATTAAATGGTATCAAAAAAGATACCGAACTGAGCTTAAACTAACTGATATAATTTATTGGGATAAAGCTAAGTTTACAATAAAAGAATGGCGTAAGATAGTAAAACGTAATGTTATGACTTACGGTTATTCTGCGACTAAGCAAGGAATGGGTGAACAAATTATTCAAGATACTAGAGATATAGATAATGTATATTTGAGTAATAAACAACATTCCGCTGCTAGAGCTTTAGGTTCTTTAGTTTATACAACTATTGAAACTGAATTTCCTGAAGTTGCCGCAGCAATGAAACTATTTAAAGATAATTGTGCTGCTTATATGAAAAAACATAATAAGCAATATTCGCATAATACTTTAATTAGTAACTTTCCATTTACTCAGCATTATGTAAAATATAAAAGTGCAAGAGTAAAATTAACTGATGGCTTATATATTATGAATAATGATAAATCATTTAAATGGGTTAATAGAGTTGATTTTGTAATTAAAACTGAATTGCCTATTATTAATATAGGTAAAGCAAAAGCATCAATATCACCTAACTCAATTCATAATCTTGATAGCCTTCATTTAATGGTGGTTATTGATGAGTGTAATTTTGATATTGTTAGTGCTCATGATAGCTATGGTAGTCATGCTTGCAATTGTGAAGAAATGCAAAAAGTAATTCGTAGCCAATTTAAACGTATAATTGATGGGAATCCTTTGCAGCATAACTTAAACGAAACCGGTAATTTAGTACCAATGATAAAACAAGGGCAACTAAATAGTTCAGAAATATTAAACTCTGAATTTGCCTTTGCATAACAATAGGAGAAAAAATGTTTGATAAATATGTATACCCAATATTAGAAAAAATTGGTGAAGGTATAGAAAAAATATACTGGTTTTGTTCTAATAATAAACAAGAAGTAACTTGGTTTAGTTTTGGCTTTATTGTTTGTACATTAATAAATTTAATTATTTAGGAGGTAATATAAATGAGTAATTTTACTATAGTTGTTCGCAATAATGATGTAGAAAAAGCAATTAAAAAAATGAAAACTAAAACAGCAAAATTAGGAGTTCTTAGGACATATAGAGAACGCTCTAGATATGAAAAACCTTCAGATAAAAGAGTTAGACTAATGAAAGCTAACATAATAAATAGTAAACTTAAAAAACGCAAAAGGGAGAAAAACCTATGACAATAGATAATGAAAAACCAATACCAACAATACCATTTGACGGAGAATAAATGGATTTAATATTATTAAATAACGGGTTATACCATTTAGTAGAAGTCACAAAAGAAATGATTAAAGGAATTGAGTTATTGCAAGAAACTAATTGCTTTGATTTGTGTGATATATTAAGATTGCATCTTACAATTTACCATGAACCACCTTTTAATATTCACGTAATGAAAGATGGGACTGGAGAATTGTACGGTTGTATTTGCAAATAAATTATGTGGCCAATTGGTCTTGGTAGCAATAATGAGGATACACTGACAACTCATTAATGACATGGTTGGTAAGACAACTTAGGTATAATCTCGGGTGAGACCTACCGAGAGCCACATATATAAAAAGACACCCTTACAGACCACAGATCGAAATTTTATATAATAAATAGGAGATAAAATGCCAAGAGGCGGATATAGACCTAATGCAGGTCGGCCTAAACAAACCAGCGAAGAAAAGCTATTAAATAAGCAGCTTTCCACAGTTGATAAGTTAAAAAAGCTTAAATTAGACCCTATTGATATATTAAATAAAGAACTGAAAGCGCTAAAAGATAAAACTGATACAAAATCACAAAATTTACGAGTTCGAATAGCTGAAAAGTTATTAGAATATGGGTACTCAAAACAACCTACTTCGTTACATACATCTGGAACATCAAACATGCCTGTTTTAACAATTGTTAAGAAAAGCCAAGATAATAATGAAAAAGTTGTTAACCCTATTTTAGACGAAATTCCTGCTGAGAATACTAATGAAAACGAAACTTCAGAAACGAGCTGAACAAGCTTATAATGTGTATATCACATACTATACAGACGGAAGTTTTTATATTGGATTCACCAGCAAAACTGGAAAAGCATTGGAATCTTATTTTGGTAGTAATACTATTAAAGATAAGCTGGTAAGCCATAAACAAATTGTTTTTACTTCAAAAAGTAAAGCAACTGCAAAACTCTTTGAACTTTTGCTCCAATTATCCACTATGGATTCCCCGAAGTGTGTGAATGACATGTTAAATGTTCGGGTTAGAGCAAGTCATATGAGAGGTTTGCCCAAGTTTAATATAATATTTGAAAACAATGAATTTAACATTAAAGGCAAATAATGAATATTGCAATGCTTAGAGAGCAACTAAAAATTGATGAAGGTGTAAAATACGAAGTTTATGAAGATCATTTAGGTTATAAAACTTTTGGAATTGGGCATTTAATAACTGCAAAAGATCCAGAATATACTTTTAAAATTGGTCATAAAATATCTGAAACTCGAGTAAATGAAGCTTTTGATAATGATGTTTCTTTGTATATTAGAGAAGCTAAAAAAGTTTTTTCAAATTTAGAAAAATTACCTGAAGAAGCACAACAAGTAATTGTGAATATGTGTTTTAATATGGGTGCGCCAAGATTAGGAAAATTTAAAAAATTTATTTCTGCAATTAATAATGAAAATTATGAAACCGCAGCAATAGAAATGCTTGATAGTCGATGGGCTAATCAAGTTGGTGATAGAGCCGTTAGATTATCTAAACGAATATCAGCTATTCCTTTTAAAGAAAATAGCGATTATTTTAATAATGAATATATGAAATATAATAAATAAATGAATAATACATACACAGTAAGTTTATTTCCTTTTCAACAAGAGGTTTTTGAGCATCCTGCAAGATTTAAAATTGTAGCAGCTGGTAGACGAACTGGTAAAAGTTATTTAGCTTGTGTTATGGCTTATAATCATTGTTTAGAAAAGCCAAATAGAAGAGCTGTTTTAATTGGTCCTACTGTTTCTATGATTAGAGAAAGTATGTGGACTACATTAAAATCATTAGTATTACAAGACCATATTGAAGGATTGCCTAGAGAAATTGATTTAGAAATAAGATTTATTAATGGATCTAGAATATCTTTAAAAGGTTTTGATAGACCTGATGCTTTAAGAGGTATTTCACCATCACCCTCTTTTATTATCCTTGATGAATTTGCCTATATCAAGGCTAAAGCATTTACTGAAGTTGTTTTACCTATGACTTCTGATCCTATTAAAAAAGCAAATGTATTAATTATATCAACACCAAAAGGTGTAAGTAATGATTTTTATAATTTATATTGTAAAGGACAAGAACCTAACCCATTATGGAAAAGTTGGCAATTTACTGCAGCTAATGTTAGGCCGGATATGAAAGAAGAAATTGAATTAGCTAAATCTACACTTGATTTAAAAACATTTGAGCAAGAATATTGTGCTACATTTAATAATAGTGGTGATTCTGTATTTTATAATTTTAATCGTGAAATACATGTTACTGATAATTTAATTTCTTTTGAACCACATGAAGATGTTCATATAGCTATTGATTTTAATGTTAAGATTATGGCTAGTAGTGTATTTGCTCATAGAGGTGATCAATTACATTGCTTAAACGAATTTTACGGGTCAGCGGATACAACCCAATTAATAAGACGTATTAATAAAACGTATCCAAATAAAGATATATATGTATATCCTGATGCTTCTGGTAATGCTCGAAAAAGTTCAGCTGCAACAGGTGTCACAGACTTTAGTTTATTAAGAAAAGCAGGATACCATATCCGTGCTAGAAATAAACAACCACGTATTGTTGATAGTGTGAATTGTGTTAATTCATTACTACAAGATGCGATTGGTAATAGCCGATTATATTTTGATAAGCGTACTACAACCCGTACTATTGCATCTATGGAACAAACTTCATGGAAGCCCGGTAATACTACAGGTATGGATAACGCTATCATAGATAAAAGCAAAAACAATGAGCATTTCAGTGATGGAGTGCGGTATATATGCGAGATGCTGTATCCTATAAGCAAGGATAAGCCCGCTGTAATCCGTGACCGGAGCTGGTCGTTTTAATCAAACTTATGCGGCTGTTTGGTTCGTAATCAAACGCTTAAAAGCATTGGTATTGCTACATTATTTATTTAAATTAGATCCATAAACGCCTCAGCCAGTCAAACCCTGCGCTGAAAAACGTTATAAAACGCTGGTAAAATTAAGCTGGCCTGCGGCCTACGGCCCGGGCGCCTGCTGTTTAACTAGCGCCTGCCCCAATAAAAGCTTATATTATATAGCGTTTTAGGGGGTATGGGGCCCCTGGCCGGAATGTTGCGCTGGCCATTCCCTCTTTTGCGGGGTCAAAAATAAGCTCAATATGGAATAGGCCAAATCAAAACTTAATCAAAACACAAATTAATCAATTTGAAGATAACCGTGTTACTTCTACTAACGTTTTAGGAAAACAAATGTCAATTAAATACACAAATAGTTCGCTTGTTAAGTCAGGTAGAACAACAAAAGGACCCGGATACCCAAATGATGAGTATCTGTCTCAAGTAAACGAGTGGAAACGAAACAGAGCCGTCATCCAAGGGCCTTCATATACAAAAGATTTCGATACAGTACCAAGTTCTGATAACCTATTACTACCTTTTAATCCTACAATGACTCAATCACAGTATGATTTCTACAAAGCTGAGGCTGAAGTGCCTGGAGTAACATCAGAATTTTCAAAAATGATTGTTGGTGGTTTATTACGTAAACAACCTTTATTAGAGATAGATAATGCACCTGCAGAAGCTAAATCATGGATTTTAGAAGAAGTGGGTAGTGATAAATCTAATTTAATATCGTTTTTAGGAAGTGCTTTATGGGAAGAGTTACAAACTTCAAGAGCATGGATACAAATAGATTATCCTACAGTTGATTTAGATAACTTATCTCCCGAAGATAGAAGACAAGTTAAGCCTTATCCTATATTACATACAGCAGAAAACATTGTTAACTGGTCTGTACAAACAGATATAAAGGGACAAGTTAAACTTAACCAGCTTATAACAAGATATTTTACACTAGAAGCAGACCCAACATCCCCATATCATCCTAAATATGTTGATACTGTACAAGTACACAAGTTAGACGATAGTGGATTGTATGTTATTGATACATTTATTAGAAATACATCAGATACTCCTTCATTTATTGATGGTGGTATTGATTATAACTTTGATCAATTAACAGATGATTGGATTGCACGGGGAACCAACACTAATTTATTTATGAATGGTGATAGAATGGATTATATTCCGTTTTTCCCATTAAATGGATCTATTGAAACTGTTGACCCTATGATGACATCTATTGTTAATAGAGAAGTTGCTTTATACAATAAAATATCAAGAAGAAACCATTTATTATACTTATCTGCTACATATACACCTGTAGTTAAGTCAGATTCATTAACAGAAAGTGAAAAAAATGATCTTGTAAAACAAGGTCTAGGTACTTGGATGTTTGTTAATAAAGATGACAGTGTTGAAACGCTTCAAACACCTACAGATGCTTTAAAAGATATGGAAGCAGCTATTAAGAATGGTTACGATGAGTTAACTAGAATTGGTGTGAAGATGTTAAGCCTAGAGCCTAACAACTCCGATCAATCTGGTGTAGCTTTATCACTTAGAAATGCATCTCAAAATGCAGCACTTGCTACATTGAATGCAAAAGTTTCTGAATCTATGAAAAAGATTATTAAGCATATGGTTAATTGGAGATATGATATAAATATTTCCGAAACTGATATAAGATTTAATTTATCTTCTGATTTTACACCTGCACCTAGAGGCGCTGATTGGATGAGATTAATTACAGAATGGTATTCTGGAGGATTAATCCCTAGATCTACATTTATTGAGATTGCTAAAAACAATGACGCTTTACCAACTGATTATAACGATGTTACAGGTAAAGATGAAATTTCACAAGATGATAGAATAATATCACCAAGAGAACAATATGAAAAAGAATTATCTTCTCTTCAACAAAATGATAATGAAGACGAAGAAGAAGCTTAATTATAAGTTCTAGGAGGATTGTATGAGATGGTGGCAATTTAATACGATTATACTAACACTAATGTTAATATTGGCTTTATATCAAGGAGGCCATATTTAAGAGAGAAAATGAAATACACACTACTTATATTTTTAACAATATACTTAGCTTCTATTACTGTACTTGCTGCAAAAGCTTATATGGTAATATAATTAAAATAAGGTAATGAATAATATGATAATAAACGATAGAGATAATTTACTAACAGATTTTGGTAAAACAACATTAAAAGACAGATATCTTTTACCCGAAGAGACATCACCACAAGAAGCATTTATGAGGGCTGCAAAAGCTTATTCAGATAATGAGGAGATGGCGAATAGGATATACGATTATGCCTCAAAAATGTGGTTCATGTATTCAACACCTATTCTAAGTAATGGAGGCACGGGTCGAGGAATGCCTATTTCATGCTTTTTAAATTATGTTGGAGATAGTAGAGAAGGTTTAACTGGCCATTATACTGAAAACGCCTGGTTAACGTCAATAGGCGGAGGTATTGGTGGCTATTGGGGTGATGTAAGATCTGATGGTACAATGACTTCGGGCGGTTCTCAATCATCTGGTACTGTACCATTTTTACACGTAGTTGATTCAGAAATAATGGCATTTAGCCAAGGTAAAACTAGAAGAGGTAGTTATGCTGCATATATGGATATATCCCATCCTGAAGTATTAGAATTTTTAGATATAAGAAAACCATCTGGTGGGGATATACATAGAAAATGTTTAAATTTACATCATGGTATTAATATATCTAATGAGTTTATGGAACTTATTGATAAATGTATTAGTGAGCCAACTTATGATGACACATGGAATTTAATTGATCCACATACAAAAGAAATAGTTAAAAAAGTATCAGCAAGAGAGTTGTGGCAAAAAATACTTGAGAATAGAGTGGCCACTGGTGAGCCTTATGTTTCATTTATAGATCATATCAATGATGCATTACCTGAAACACAAAAAAATTTAGGATTGAAGGTACATCATTCAAATTTATGTACTGAAATAACTTTACCTACTGCTGAAGACAGAACTGCTGTATGTTGTTTATCAAGTGTTAATCTTGAAACATATGATGAATGGAAAGATAATAAATTATTTATATCTGATTTAGTTAGATTTTTAGATAATGTATTAACTAATTTTATTGAAAATGCTCCTGATCAAGTATTCAGAGCAAAATTTTCTGCAACACAAGAAAGATCTATTGGGTTGGGTGCTATGGGTTTTCATGCATATTTACAAAAATGTAATATACCGTTTGAATCTGCTTTGGCTAAAGCTAAGAATTTAAATATATTTAAACATATTAAATCTGAAGCTGTTACTGAATCTAAAAGATTAGCAGTTAAAAGAGGAGAAGCGCCTGACATGGAGGGCACTGGCATGAGAAATGCTCATTTACTAGCTGTTGCACCTAATGCTTCTAGTTCAATTATTTGTGGAACTACTTCACCAAGTATTGAGCCTTATAGAGCAAATGCTTATGTACAAAAAACAATGTCTGGATCTTTTTTAGTAAAGAACAAACATTTAGAAAAATTATTAGAAACAAAAGGAATTAACAATGATAAAACGTGGACTTCTATTCTTGCTAACCGTGGTTCGGTATTGCATATCAAAGATCTGTCAGATTACGAAAAAGATGTATTTAAAACTTCGATCGAAATTAACCAACAATGGATAATTGAACATGCTGCTGATAGACAAGAATTTATTTGCCAAGGTCAGTCATTAAATGTATTTGTACCAGCTGATGTAAATATAAAAGAATTACACGATATACATATGTTAGCTTGGAAAAAAAAATTAAAAACATTATACTATTGTAGAAGTGAAGCTATTAAAAGAGCTGAACTTGTATCATTAAAAGTTGAAAGAACAATAATACCTGAAGCCGATTGTTTAGCTTGTGAGGGATAAGGGAAATAAAATATATGAGCCTATTTAAGACTAGAACACATTATAAACCATTTGATTATGAATGGGCGTTTGAAGCTTATGATACGATGCAAAAAATGCATTGGTTACCAAGTGAAGTACCATTGCATGAAGATATTAGAGATTGGAATGAAAGATTAACTGACGAAGAAAAAAGTCTTATTAGTAATATTCTTAAATTCTTTACTCAAGGAGATGTCGATATTGCTCAAGCTTATTTAGATAGGTATATTCCTAAGTTTAAACCACCTGAAGTTAGAATGATGTTAAGTTCATTTGCTAATTCAGAAGCTAATCATGCGCATAGTTATTCATTACTTAATGATACTATTGGTGAAACACAATTAACTGATTATAAAGCTTTTCAAGAATATAAAGAAATGTCAGATAAACATGATTATTTATTTAAATCTAAAGGATCTGGTGTTGAAGGATTAATAAGAGATATTGCTTGTTTTTCTGCATTTGGTGAAGGTTTACAATTATTTGCATCATTTGTTATGCTACTTAATTTTCAAAGATTTGGTCGTATGAAGGGAATGTGTCAAATTGTTACTTGGTCAATAAGAGATGAAACACATCACGTTGAAGGTATGATAAAATTATTTCATCAACTTATAAAAGAAAACCCTGAAGTATGGACAGAAAAATTTAAAGCCGATATATATCAAACAGCTAGAGATATGGTAGATTTAGAAGATAAGTTTATAGATTTAGCATTTAATATGGGTGGTATAAGGGGTTTAAAATCTGAAGAAGTTAAAAAATATATAAGATATATTGCAGATAGAAGATTACTTCAATTATCATTAAAACCAAATTATAAGGTTAAAGAAAACCCTTTAAGCTGGCTTGATTGGGTTATTAATGGTGTTGAACACGCAAACTTTTTTGAAAGTAGAGCAACTGAATATAATAAAGGTACTATAACAGGAAGTTTATGGGGTTAAATAATGAAATATATTTTAATATTAATGTTATGTTCTGCTACTGCTGATAAATGTTTTAAAGAAGTTAAACATGAATTTTTATTTGAAGATTATTATAGCTGTATAACAAATGGTTATATACTATCAAATAATACATTAAATACGTTTGGTAAACCCACTGTTAATTCAAATAAATTTTATGTTAAGTTTATGTGTTTTGAAGATAAGGGGGAAAATACTTAAGTTGTGAAAGTTAACTAAAGATGACGATAAGAAGAAAAAGAAGAAAATAAGACGTAAATATAAACAATAATAATAAAGGAAAATAAAATGAGTGATAATAAAAATGAAGTTCAAGAAAGAACAATTAATATTGATGGTAAAGATTATAAAGAAAGTGAATTACCAAATACGGTTATAAATAATATAGCAATACTTTCTGATATTAATAATAAAAAAATGTTAACATCTATTGATTTAGATAAATTAAACATTTTATCAGCTACCTATTCAAAAAGAATATCTGATGAAATGAATAAATCAACTGAATCATCAAAAGAGGAAGATAAAACATTTGAAAATGAATCTAAAAACTAATTAAGGAACTAAATGAGTATAAACGATGATATACTATCTAGAGAGCTGAAACACCGTGCTCTATTAAGTCTTTACGAAAAGAAACTAGATAATGATTTAACAAAAGTCATGTCATCCCATAAAAAACGATTAGTAAATTCAGCGTTAAAAAATGGTAACAAAAGTGTAAATGCTTTAAACCGTGCTTTAACTTTAGAAACACGAAAAACTTATCGTAAAATATACAAAAATGGAATTGCAGAGCTAAAAGCTTTAGCTAATACTAGTTCTAAATTTCATAGTAATACTTTAAAGCAAAGCTTAAGCAAAGTTTATAGAAGTAAAGTATATACTGGGTTGAAAGTTAATGATTTAATAATTAATTCAGCAGGAACTTATTCTGAACAAATAGCATCTATTAGTTTGTCACAACAAAGAAAAATTAAAGATGTTGTCAGAAAAGGAATGATAGATAATTTAGCAATTAATAAAATTGCAAAAAATGTAGGCAGCTCAATTAATTTGCCAACAGCGCAATTAAAAACTTTATCTAGAACAGCAATAACTGAAACTTCAAGTCATATATCTAATGCAACTTATAAACTAAATGAAGATGTAATTGATGGCTATCAATATGTAGCAACTTTAGATTCAAGAACTTCTTTAATTTGTTCAAGATTAGATGGTAAAGTATTTAGATTAGATAATAAAACTGGTGTAAGACCACCGCAACATTTTAACTGCCGGTCTACAACTGTTCCAATTGTTAAATCATACGAAGATATTAAAAATACATCTAGTTCAAGAATAAGTAAAAGGCGTTTAAGTAGATTAAATACAAATAAACGTGCTTCTTTTAGTGGACAAGTGCCAGCTAAAACAAATTTTGAAGAATTTTTAAGACAACAAGATTATAATTTTAAATTAGCAATATTAGGAAATAAAAAAAGAGTTGAAATATTTGATTTAGGTAAATTAAAGTTTACACAATTTAGCACAGCTAATGGTAAGCTAGTTTCTATTTCAAGATTAGAAGAATTACTTAATGCATCTACAGTTTCAACTGTTACAAAAGTTAAACCTATTGTGTTAAAGAAAGTTAAAAAGGTTGCCGTTAAGGTTCCTACAGCTAGACCGGTTAAAGCATTAAGTTCTTATAACAATCCGGTTGATGATATTGAAGTACAAATGTCAGAGCTTAAACCTAAAATTAACAACGCTAAATTTAAATCAAGATTATCTTCTTCTATTAAAGCCGCGTATGCGGATCCGAGATATGTAAAAGGATTTAGGTTTAGTGGGGCTCAAGGAAGTGTTGGCGTATTAAGAGTTACTGGTGAAAAATTAAGTAATAAAGAAGCTTTTATAGTAGCTGCACTTTGGGATGAGCTAGGCGATTTAGCTGATAAATATAAAATACCAAAACTAAGAGGGCTAGAAATAAAATCTAATATAACTTTTGCTGCTTCAATGGGTGATGGTGTTTTAAGAGTTAATAAAAAATGGTTAAGAAATTATATTAATGATTTTGATATAGATGAATGGGAATTAAACGATTGGAGTTATAAAACTACTGGTAGATTTGGTAGAAAGCCCGAGGGTTTTGATTCATTCTTTGCAAATGGTACTGATAGAGTTAGACAAACTTTTTATCATGAATTTGCCCATCATATTCACCAACAAATGGGTGTACCAAAAGCTATTGCTCGTGCTCAAGTATATAATGGTGCGTTTACTCCTGTAGTAGAAAGAAGACTTGCAGTGTTATTTGAAAAACACAGATTACACACACAAGGTAACTCTACTTATGGACAAAAGAATCCTAAAGAATGGTTTGCTGAACAGTTTTCAGCTTATGCTATGAATAAGAAGGATAACGTTCACCCTGTATTTAAAAAGTTAATTAAGGAAATTGAAGATGGCAAATATCAATAAATTTGAAAGCTGGCTTACGGCTAACAAGCCTATTACTGATGAACAATATAAAGAGTTCCAGGAATATGGTAATACAAAAATGAGTAAGCAAGAACAACATAGTTACTGGAAACTTGGTGAAGGTATTGAATTACTACGCCTAACTTCTAAGTAACAAAGAATTTATATTTTGTTTATAAGTATAAATTCATTAATAAATATAACAAGGGCCGTGTCCCAAGGAGAAAAAAATGAGTGAAGAAACACAAGTTCAAGAAACAAAACAAGAAGAAACTAAAACAGAACAAGTAGATATTAAATCTCTTGTAGATGCTGAGGTTTCTAAAGCAATTAAAAATATAAAAGTTAATTTAGATTCTGCATATTCAGAACGAGATGCTGCATTGGTAAAAGTCGAAGAGGCTAAAGCCGATAAACAAAAAGCTGAAATAGAAGCCTTAGAAAAACAAGGTAAACATTCAGAAGTTATGCAAATGAAACTAAATGAAATGAGTGCTAAACTTGAAACTTATGAACAAAGAAACACAGAATTAAGCCGAGATAACGCTGTGCGTTCTCAACTTAACTCTTTAAATTTCCGATCTGATAAAGCAGCTAAAATGGCTTATTCAGATATTGTAGGAAGTTTAAAGAAAGACGCTTCAGGAAATTGGATGCATGAAACTGGCTTGAGTATTGAAGATGCCGTGTCATCATATGCTAAAGACGATAATAATGCATTTTTATTTTCTATAAAAGCAAATGCAGGAACTGGAATTAATCCAGCTAAACCTGCATCAGGAAACAATCCTGTCAAATCTATAAAAGAGATGTCAACTGATGAACTACTTTCAAATATTGAAAAAGGTAACATTAAAGTTGACGGAGAATGGTCTGAATAGATCAAATCTTTTATAATAATAACCGTAACAATTATGTTACATAAATAATAAAAGGAAAAAACAATGGCTGTAACAAGTTCAAATTTTAATAACATAGCTAAGGCTATTTCTGCTTACGCACAAGTAGAGAGAGCAGACGCAGCGTTATTAACTTCTACTGCTTTAGTGGGTTCTGACGCAAGAATCACTGACTCAGGAGAAAACTACACAGGTACATTAAGATGGTTAGATTTTTCTGATCCTACAGGTTTCAATAAACAAAATGAAACTGCATCAGACAAAAACCTAAACACTATGGGTGTATCAAACAAATCTGCAATCTATATTAAAAACATAGACCATATTGCTGCTGAAGAATTATCAGTTCAAAAACTAATTTCTAAAGTAGATGGTTTATCTTACTTAGGTTCTCAATTTGCTTCAGTAAGAGCAAGAAGAGAAGATCTACAATTAAGATCAATTATGAATGGTGTTGCTGATAAAATCTGGGGTTCAACTACTGTTGGTGCTTCTGATGCTGCTGCAACTGTAGGAACGTTTGGTTACTACACTGGTTCAGATTCTAGTTCTAATCCAAATGCTTTATTCTCTTTAGAGACTAATGCAAATAAAAGATCTGCATTTTTTGATGTGCTTTTAGATGGCATTACTGCTGTTAAAGGTGAATTCGAAGAGCCTTTCTACTACTTAGTAGTTGATACTGCTACTTACAACACTATGAGAAAACAAAACGTTCTTGACGTTGCTCCAGTTGTTGATGGTAACTTTAACTTCAATACTATTCTTGGTGGTAAAATTAGACTTATTGTTAACAACCAATCATTAACTGCAAACATCACTTCTGGTGTAAAAGTTTCTTACTTAGCAAAAGCTTCTGCTGTGCATTATAGTCAAATTGCACAAACGAATCCAACTGCTCTTGAAAGAGATGAATTAGCTGGAAACGGTGGTGGACTAGTAACTATTATCTCAAGATGGGGTAATATTATGCATCCTAAAGGTTTCTCATGGGCTGGATCAGCAACTGCATACCCTGCAAATTCTGACCTTGCACTTGGAACTAACTGGACAGTTCATGCAACTAATGTTAACCAAATGGGTATATTCCCTATATTCCACGGTTAATTATTATAACTATTAGATACGGAGAAATATAATGGCTTTACTAAAAGGAACTAATTCATTTGTAACTATAGAAGAATCTGATGACTATTTTAATGATAGACTATATTCAGATACTTGGTTTAGTTCAGATACGTTAGTAGAACAAGCTTTAGTAACAGCTACTGGAATTCTCGATGATATGGATTGGGGTGGAACGGCTACGCCTACTACCTCATATCCTTTATCTTGGCCTAGAGATATAACTTATTACGATAATAAGTCAGGCTACTATACAGATTTAACAGACGATAGGTCTGCTACTTCTTATGGTACAATTCCAGAAGATATCAAAAAGGCAACTTATGAGTTGGCACTTCATTTAATAAGTAATATGAAAACAGCTGAAAGTAATGCATCTGGTGAAAATAAAGTTAAAGACTTAACAGTAGGAGCCGTAAGACTTGTCTTCGATACTGCTAGTGGAGTTGATAATTTTAAAGAGTTACCAGATTCTGTAATTACTATCATCACTAAATATTATAATGAAGAATCAACAACCGATAACAGAGGTGTCAGAGTTAGTGGAGGTGCTTAATGAGTTATAAAACACTTATTAATAACAACATCACTAATGCATTTAATTTAATTGGCGATTTAACTGAAGATATACAGTTTACAAATGTAACCGTTACTGGTTATAATTTTGGTACACAAACTGTAAATAGTTCAAGCACATCACCAATTACCATAAAAGGTATTATCAGCAAAAGTTATAAAACTAATGATGATAAGCCAAGATTAAATGCGGACATAATGTTAAAATCTACTGATATTGATTCTAAAGTTTTAGACAATTATGACAGTGTTATATTTGGTGATAAAACTTATGCAATTAATAAATATGAAGATAACGGTTATGTTTTAAGTATTCAAGTGGGAAGGGAGATTTAATATGTCAACAATATCACAATTATTGACTTCTGTAGAAAATCTTTTTACCACAAGTACTTGGACTACAAATAATATAAAAGCATTTCCTGCAAACTATCAAGGCGAGTTAAGTGCCGATGAATGGGTGCGGGTTAGTGTTTTACCTTTTTCATCCGAACTTGCTTTTAATACAGATGTATCAGCTAATGGTCAAATAGTGTGTCAAATCTTTGTACCCTCGGGACAAGGAATGAAACGTGCTTATGAAATTGCTGATTTATTAAAAAGCTTGTTAGATAGGAAAGAAATTTCTGGGTATCTGCAAACAACTAATAGCTTTATAACAAACATAGGAGTTGACGCTAAAGATTCAGGTTTATACAACGTGAATTATACTGTCAATTTCATTTCAATTTAACCAAAAATATAAAGGAAAAATACAATGGCTCTAATAACAAATATAGGTGCTGGAATTTTCACTAGTCTGAAATTCAAAGCAGATAGTAGTTTTACACTACCAACTAATGACACAACTCACCAAGCATTTATTGCTTCTGGTGGTGACTTTAATGGTAGTACTGAAATTACTAATGCAAGAGAATTTCCATCTTTTGGAAAACCTGCTAATATTGTAAATGTACCAAACTATGGTCAATCAATTAGTTCTCAAATTCAAGGACAAGCTGATGCACCAACTATGGAATTTACAGTAAACTACGTACCAAGTGTACATGGTGCTATTCAAGCACTTGTGCAAGATGGTAACACGTATGTATATCAGATAGATCTTAAAAACGCTGAAACAGGTGATAACGCAGCATTTTATGTAAAAGGACAATTTGCATCATTTGAAGTCTCTCCAAACTTGACTGATTCTAATCAGGCAACTATTACGATGAGTACTCAAGGTGATTATGTTGGCCCTTTTGCTGATTAATAAAATATTTATGTTGGGGTGTAAAATCCCCAGCATACAATTAGTATAAGGATAAAAAATGAATGATAATAAACCGTTTAATAAATATTATGTGTTAAGAATAACTTCTTTACATATAAAAAAAGCAATTGATACATCTATTAGAAAAACTTATGAACGTTTAAAAGATGTACCAAGTAAAGTTGAAGTTTTTGAAACATTAGATGTTCTACATAAAATTAGAAAATTAATGGAAGACTTTGAATCAAATAATAAACATTTATATAAAAAACCAGAAGAGGTAGAGAATGAAACATATAAAGATAATAGACATAACGAAGAAAATCCCGTTCATGGGACAGGAAGTGGAAATAAAACAATTGACAGTTAAAGCTGTTAAAGATTTACAAAAAAGTTTAGATGCAAGCAAAGATGATGTATCTGGTTTAGCTACTTTAAGTTCAATATTTAAATCAACTGTAATTGGTGCTGAAACTATGAAAGATAAAGATTTTGAACAATTCCCAATACAAGCATTAACAGAATTATCAAATGAAATACTTGTTTATAATGGTCTTGGTGCTAAAGATGATAAAGGTGGTGAACTGGGGAAGAAGAATTAGCAGAATATGAAATGGCACACCAACTAGGCGTAACTTTAGATGTTGTATATAATATGTCATTTAAAGAATATATTGGTTGGATTTCTTATTTTAATCAAAGACCTTATGGTTGGCGTGATGATCATAGATCTGCTATAATAGCACAAACAACTTATCAAGGTACTAAACCTTTAAAAATAAAAGATTTGTTTCCATCTTTAAAATTATTAGAAAATAGTTCAGATAATCAAAATATTAAATTAAAAATAGGTTTTGAAGAATTAAAAAATATGGTAAATAAAAAATCTAAAACATAATAGATATGGCGGGTAAAACCGCCTGTCTTGAAAGGGTTTTATGAGAGATACAAAAAAATTAGAAGAATTTAGTAAGGCTTCTAAACAAAATTTAAAAGAAAAAGATTTATTTAAAAATCTTAAAAAAGAAGTAAATATTGGTGCTAACGGTACGCAGAAATATGTAATTAAAAAGGGTATTAATAAGGGTAAGGTAATTTAAATGGGTATAACTACTATTAATTTAAAATCAGCAGTTAATGATTTAAAAAAAGATATAGATACTACAGTAGAAAAAGAAATTAGAGCTAGATCTTTAAAAGCATTTGCCGATGTTAAACTAATGACACCTGTTGATACAGGCCAAGCTAGAAATAGTTGGTATATTGGTTATACTGAAAAATATTTTAAAGGTAAAGAAGGAAGTAGTTCTAACATACAAATTTTAACACCTAAAAATAAACCACAAGAAATTATTGTAACAAATGGTGTAACTTATATTCAATTTTTAAATAATGGACATTCAAAACAAGCACCTACAAAATTTATAGAAAGCGCTTTTAAAAAGTACTTTGATGAAGTTACTGTTGAAGTAACTGACGGATAATTAACCGAGTATAGATATAATATTATATTAACTTATAGGATTAACACATGGCTGTTAAACTAAACATTACTACTAATGTTACAGGCCAGGGACAGATCACTAAATTAAATAGTGGTTTAACAAAATTAGGAACACAAGCATTAATTGCTAAAAAAAGGCTAGGTAATTTAGAAAGAGCTGCCGCAAAATCAAGAGCAACTTTTTCTGCATTAGGAACAACATTAAAAGTTGGTGTAGCCGCATCATTAGCCGCTGTAACTTTTGGACTTGGAAAATTTGTTAAAGATACATTTGCTGCTGGTAGATTGACTGAATCACTTCAAGTAAGATTTAAACTATTATTTAATTCAGTTGAAGAAGGATCAAAAGCATTTAAAGTAATGAATAATTTTGCTTCTAAAGTACCGTTTTCTCTAGAAGCTATTGCAGCGGGTTCAGGTAATTTAGCTGTTATATCTAAAGATGCTGGTGATTTAAATAAAATATTAGAAGTAACTGGTAATGTTGCTGCAGCTACAGGATTAGATTTTAGACAAACTGCTGAACAAATTCAAAGAGCATTTGCTGGTGGTATTGCTGCCGCTGATGTATTTAGAGAGCGTGGTGTTAGAGCCATGTTAGGATTTGAAGCAGGCGCAAAAGTTTCAATAGAAGAAACACGAAAAAGATTTTTTGAAGTATTTGCTAATGGTGGACAATTTTCTAAAGCAACAGGAGATTTTGAACAAACATTAGAAGCACAAGTTTCATTTGTAGAGGATGCTTATTTTAGATTTAGACAAGCGGCTGCGCAACCATTATTTGCGGGTGTTAAAGCACAGTTAGTAGAATTAGTTGGTAATTTTAAAGAAAATGATACTCAATTAAAAATATTAGCTGAAAGAATTGGTAAAAGTCTTGCTAATGGATTTAAAAATTTAGGGAAATTTATAAAAATTATTGTTGAAAATTTTGATAATCTTGTAAAAGCTGTTAAAATATTTTTAGCTTTAAAAGTAGTAAGTTTTATTGGAGGTATTGCTTCTCAATTAGCTATAATGGCAACAGCTGCTAAAGGAGCAACAGGCGCTATGACGGCTTTGAATATAGCTATAAGAGCCAATCCAATAGGTTTATTTATTACAGGTGTACAACTTGCTGTTACAGGTATTATTATTTTTAAAGATGAAATAGGTAATTTAATAAATGGAGCATTAAAAGAATTTACTATAAATTTAAGAAAAATAAAAATAAGTTTCTTAAAATTTAGAAATTTATTTAATCGTGGTCTTGATAAAGACGCTAATGTTGCTGCTATACAAATATTAGAAGCTGAAATAAGAGGATTAAGAGTTAGCTGGGATGAAGCGTCTGCGGCTAAATTTTCTTATTTAAAAGGTTCTAGATTTGATGATCATACTGCTGAAATTAAAAGATCGGCAAAAGCACAAAATAATGCGTTTGCTGAAAACAGAAAACAAATATTACAAGATATAAAAGATCGTAGAAAAAGATCACAAGAGTTAGAATTAGCGGAATCTTTTAAAACTAAATTCCGAATGAGAAAAAGATTTAGTGGTATAGATACAGGTAGTAGTGATGTTGAAAAAAAGCAAATAGATATATTAGCTGATGCACATATAAAAGCACATCAAGAAAAATTACGTCAAGTAAAAGAATATAGATCAAAATTAAGTTTAATTGGTGTTGACAGTAAAGTAATTGGAGGAATTATAGGCGATACATGGGTTGAAGGTTTAAGACAAGGTAATTCGTTTTTAGAAACAACTAAAGCATCATTTAAAAATGTATTAGTAAGTATAACAAATACTATGGTAAAAAGATCTGCTGAATTATTAGTTGAACGATTATTTAATACATTACTTGATCAAAGAATTATGAAACAAAAACAATTAAATGCTGCTAAACAACAAGAGGGTAGCATTATGAACAGTTTATTATCTAAAGGTGGTTCACTTTTAAGCGGAATGTTTAGTGGTGGTGGAGGAGGATTTGGAAATATACTTGGTAGTATAGGTAGTTTCTTTAAATTTGCTGATGGTGGTATTGTCCCTGGTGGTGCTCCATATACTGATAGAATACCCGCTATGTTAACACCTGGAGAGGTTGTTATACCTAGAAATAAAACTGATAATACAATGGGATCAACTAATATAACAAATATTAATATAAGTGGTAATGTAGATCAAAGATCAATTGATCAAATAAAAGGTGTAATAGCCCAATCATCTGCTGAAGTAGGTGGTGCAAATAGAACATTTCAAAGAAATTCACAAGGCGTAAGAGGGAGAGGTAGATAATGTCAACAAGTTCAATATTTAAATATGCTAATGATATATCAATAAATAGGTCTTCTTCTTCGGCTCGATCTGTTAGTACTGGTGGTTATGCAAGAACACATAGGTTAGGCCCAAGTATTATATCATTAGATGTAGATCTTCCTATTTTATCTGAAGAACAATACTTAGAAGTTGAGAATGAATTATTTTCAATAGATGATGGTATTAAATTTTTAACAGCTAATATAAGTTCTAATAATGGTAATAATATTATGTCAGGTGTTGCGACACCTTTAGCTACAGGATCAACTAGTATTCAATTTTTAACTACAGATTATTCAAGTTTAAGAACAATTGTTTTATGTAATTTAGCATCTAATGTTGAAAAAATATTTAAGGTTGGTGATTTTATACAATTTGCTAATCATGCTAAGGTATATCAAATATCTAAACCAATAAATGAATCGGGTGCTTATTTTAGATCTAGTAGTAATGGTACATGTAAAGTTAGATTATCTACACCACTATTATCTGCTATAGGTTATAGTAATAATGCATCAACTGGTTATACTAATTCATTTTATATTGTAAACGGTAAAGGTGATAATCAAGAAATGGTTGAATATGATTTTGATGATGGTTCATTTTCAAATCCTATTCCTCCTTCTGTATTTCCTACAGGTATATTTACATTTGTAAATGTAGGTACAAATACACCATATCAATATCTTGATGGTACTCAAGCAATTGTGCATATTCCTCCTGGATTATTTACGTCTACTGATATTTCAAGTTATTTAGATAATTGTGCTAATGGCACAGGTGGAACTTCTGGCCCTTATGCTACTATATCTCAATCTAGAGCAGATCAAAATAATAAATTAGGACAAGTTGTATCTGGGGTTTCATCTACAGGTGTAGGCCCTCCAAATGACCAATTACTTTTTGTTTTTAAATTACCAAATGTAAGAGTTCAATTAACTGCAGTATCTTATGCTGGTGCTGCATTAACTAATGAAACAGTTTTACAAACTATAACAACACCATATAGAAACGGTTTAATTACTTTTAAAAATTCTGATAATACAACATTAAAAGATAGGAATGGTAATGATGCAACAATTATTTTACCCTCTTATTTACAAAATGCTTTACAAATTTATGATTATATTAACAATACAATATTAGCTACAGATTCTACCCATGTATTAAAAACTCATAATATTGTTATAGGAACAACTTCTCCAGGCCCAAATTTTCCTGAGTTATTTGGTGAATCTGATTTAGATCATGTGGGATATTTTAGTTTACAATTTGGCCCTGAATACGGGGATATAAGAATGGAATTAACCACATCAACTGGCCCTGTTGCAGTTAATTATAACCCTATTACAAAATTAAGCGATGTAGTACAGGCTGTTAGTCCTTCTTTAAATCAAATTGAAATAGATAATCCAACAGAGACATATAATGTTGGGGATTATTTACAACCTACTAGTAGCTTAATATCAATTAGTGATATACAAAGAGTATCAAGTGTTTTTATTGATCCTATTTTAAATATAGCGTTTATTGATTTTGATACATCTTTTAATCCAACTATTGGGGCAGCATGGAGCCACACTGTTAATAATAACACAATTCAAAGACATTTAAATACAGCAACTACAACAACTACAACGGGTCTTGTTCAATTACTCAATACTGATACAACAGGTAGTTTAAGTATTGCTACTTTTACTACAGTTAAAACTGGCCCAGATGTTAATTTAAAATTAATGTTAACTAAAAAACCCGCTGTAACTATTATACCTAAAGATGAAACAAAAAATTTATATAAATATGATAAATTTGAATTTCAGGAGGTATTATAATGGTTAGAAGTATTAGTAATAATTATACAGCATCTGAAGGTGGTTATCCTATACAACTTATAGCAATACAACCCGACAGTAATATTAAAAACGCTTTACATTTAAATACATCTTCAAAAAGATTAGAATTTTATTATGATTCTAATTATCAAACATTTTATCCTGGTGCAGGAGTTTTAAATTTAACTGCTGTTGAAGAAACAAAAGATGTTAAAACAAATCAAATAACTATAGAATTAAATGGTGTTCCAAATACAATAATTCCTGTTTTAAAAAATTATAATGGTATTGGTGGTATAGTAACTATATGGCAAGGTTGGATGGATGATGATTCTGATTCAGTTAATGAAACCACTGAGTATCCATATACTGGTGTATATATAAAATGGAAAGGTGTAATATATTCTCATTCTATTAATGAAGAGAATCAAGAATTTGGTAAAATTAAAATAAGTTTAGAGTGTAAAAATATATTAGGCACTATATTGGATAGCACAAACGGTAGATTTACATCTGATAGTTCTTTTAAAAAAACTTCTGCAGGTGATAGATCTATGGAATTTGTGTCAGCAATGGCAACATTTAATCCTAAATTTGGTCAAGAATAATGGAGAATAAATATGAATATAAGAATAGCTAGTAAAGAAGATATTAAAGATGGTATAAAAGAAATAGTTGAAGCGGTAAAAGAATTTCCTGATTTTCATGTAAAAGGTTTAATTGTAACTGATCAATACTATGAAACTTTAATAAATTTATGTATGCAAAATGGAAAAATTATTATTGCAAAAGATAATAATAAAATAATAGGATGCATTATGGGTTTAATAAATGGTAATGTATTTACCGCAATGAATGAACTTGTAACAATTGTTACATGGGTTCATAAAGATAAAAGAACATCATCTGCATTTTATAGAATGTTTAAAATGTATAAAGATGAATTTACAAAATTAAAACAAGATAATAAAATTGATAGAGTCTTAATGGCTCAATTAGCTAATGATAAAACAAATATTAAGTTTGATAAGTTAAATTTTAAATTAATTGAAAAAACTTACGAATGGAGATAATATATGGCAGCTGCTGCACCTATTATTGGGGCAATAACATCTAAAGGTATTGGAGGGGCAATTCTTAGATTTGCTTTATCACTTGCAGTATCATATATTACACAAAAATTATTTGGGCCTGATTTACCAGGCGCTGAGGGTGGTGGCGGTTCAGGTAAAGATCCAGGTGTTAAACAAAGGATACCTTCAGATCCATCTAATAAACTTCCTGTTGTTTATGGTCAAGATAAAATACATGGATCTATTATATTTGCAGATATAACTAGTGATAATAAAACAATGGCTTTTATTATTGCTTTATGTGAAGGCCCGATTAATAAAATAGGTACATCTAATTATGGCACTAACAGTGGTATATATTGGGATGACTATGAATTATCTTTTGACTTAGCTGGTAACGTTATTAATGCTACTCATGCTGATGGCGGAACTGATAGCTGGTTAAATGATAATTTAAAAATTGTAAAATACCCAGATGGTGGAAGATGTTTAGATATGGAAACCTTTAGTTCTAAATGGAACTCAGGATCACAAAATAGATATTTACCAGATGTTGCATATGCATACGTAGAATTAAATTATGATAGAGAGGATAATGTTACAGGATTAACTAGTAAACTAGGTTTTGAAGTTGAGGGTAAATTAATTAGAACAATTAGTTCGGCTCCAAGTTTAATAGGCCCAACACCAACAACAACAACTGTTCAAGGCTCTATTGCTAATCCTAATATTTTTGATACTTCGGTTAAATTTGCAAATTTTTCAGGTAATCAACTTTGGGATTGGGTATATAGTTATGCTGGTGGATGGACTTATGCTTATCCTAGACAATTACTTATACCAGGCGGAACATATAATATTATAGATTTAGGTGAACTGGGTGATCCAAACTCAATAACTTTATCACAATACCAAGCAGGCGCAACACCTCCTGGCTTAGGAACTGGTGGAGAAGTAGAATATGATTTTATTCAAGTTGGTGAACAATACAATGATAGTGGTACTCTTACAAACTTTACACCTATTTCTTATGTAGATAGCAACGGGGTAACACAGCCAGATGATGGTAGAAGATTAGTTAACTCAATACATATTAAACAATGGGGAAATAATTATAGTAATTCAAATTCAAATAATGTTGCTGGAGATCATGATGAGAGGGTTTATATTGAATATGTTTATACAGATGTTCACGGAGTTGTACAAAAAGATTATCTTCATTTAACAACTATACCATTTACTCCTACGGGAGGTATTTATGCAAATTATACTGAACAAGATTATGGACAAAGATTAGCAGATATATTTAATGGTAGTTTAATTACAAGTCATTTTCCACCATTATCTCCCGAAGGTATAACTCAAATGGGTGTAAGAAGACTTAGAATAGAAACAACTGCTGATGCTAATGGTACTTTACCCACTTATCAATATGTAGGTCAACAACAATATTTTACAGCGAAAGTTCCACAAACTGTTCAAAGAACATTATACGGAACCTATTCAACTAACCCAGCTGAATGTTTAGCAGATTATTTAACTAATAAAGTTTATGGTTGTGGACAATCTATTTCAGATAATGATTTAGATTTAGATACATTTTATTCACATAAAGTGTTTTGTGATACTTCAGTTACACATAATGACCCTGATGGTAATTCTGTAACAAGTAAAAGATATCAATGTAATGGATATGTAAATACAAATGATTCTAAAGATTTAAATATTTCTGATATTGTTAGTAATTCACAATCTATATTTAGTTATACATTAGGTAAATTTCAAATGATTTCAGATACAACTGGATCAAGTAGTTATGATTTTGATGAAACTAATATATACGGTAATGTAACTGTAGTTAATGATGGTTTTAATTCTACATTAAATGAAATGAATTTACAATTTAAATCTAAAATAAATGAATATCAAGACGATCAAGTTTTTTTAGAATATGGTGATAAATATTTTAATGAACCTATATTATCTAAAGATTTAACTTTAAAATTTATTAATACAAATGTTGAGGCTCAAAGAGTTGGAACTGTAATAATGAATAAATCTAGAAGCAATAAAATTGTTTCATTTAAAACAGATACAAGAGCCGCTTCATTACAAGTAAATGATGTAATAACTGTTAAGGACACTTATTATAATTTAGATAAAAATAGTGTATTTAGTCATAATTTTGTAACTAATACTTCAAATGGATCAACAAGTAATCCTATAGGTGAATATGTTGTAAAAGTAGATTCTAATCAACCTTACATATATGAAGACACACAAGAAGAGGCTAGGTTTTATGTTCCAGGTACAGTAGCTGGTTATGAAAAATTATCAAATTTTTATAAAGATTGTATTAATGGTCAATTTTTTGACTCAACAGGTCAACTAACAGATGCACAAGTTAAATTAAATAATAAACTTGGTGAAATATTTTCATTTGTATCTTGTGAATTAGACCTTGTATCATCATCTTATGGTTATTATGGTGCAAAATTAACATTTTATGCTAACGATATAATTTCTGGTGGTATAAAAGAAGATTTTCAAATTGATGTAATAACAAACATTTTAAATTCTACATGGGGTTCATTAAATGTTATTAATACTGCATCTGAATTAGGTAGTTTATTTAAAATAAATAGTATTTCAGAAACAGAATTAAATGGTGGCCTTCAAGGTTATTTTATAACTGCTCAAGAATATAATCCTAATGATTATACAGTTGGTACATTAACAGCTACTGCTGCTGCACCACCTATATCATCTACAAGAGGTTATCAAAATTTAGGAGTTGCTACTAATTTAGTTTTAAATAATAGTTTTCCTTCTGCAACTACACCTTATATTGATATAAGTTTTACTATACCATCTAAAAATAATGTTGAAGGTGTTGAAATATATTATGGCAGTGGTGTAAATACTCCAGAAGCAAGTAGAATTTTAGTTCAAACTTTTTCTGCTCCTACTGGTAATTATGCTGGCGGATCAACTCAAAGTTTTAATATACAAAATATACCTACTACAACAGATTTATATATTTGGGTAAGATTAACTAATTCATTTTCAAGAGGTGCATTTTCTACAGGATTAACTATTGGTAATTGGAACCCAACTACTAATATAACAACAATAGGTAATAATTCAATTGCACCTGTTTTATTAGGTTTTGATTATAATCAATATAGAAATTTAATTATTAACGGAGATTTTTTAATTCATCAAAGAGGATCTTCATCTACTACTAGTGCTAATCCAGGTTATCTTTTAACAGATATGTGGTATTCAGATATTAATAATTCTGGAACTTGGGTACATTCACATTCTAATGATACACCAGATAATACAGTATTAAGTAGATCTTATAAATTAGAAAACACAACAGTACCTACGTTAGGTGCTAGTTCTAAATTTAAATTTAAACAAATTATAGAAGGACAAAATTTACAAAAATTAAAATATGGTACAACTAATGCAGAAGATATAACTGTAACTTTTTGGGTTAAGTCTAGCAAAACAGGTAACTATATTTTTGACTTATACAACCATGATGATAATAGACATATAAGTAAATTATATACTATTGATAATGCAAATGTATGGGAACAAAAATTAATAACTATCCCAGGTGATACTAATAACACATCAGCTTTTAATAACGATAATAATAAAAGTTTAGAGGTAAGTTGGTGGTTAACAGCTGGATCTGATTTTGATTCTGGTACTTTAAATACAAACTGGAACACAACAGCAGATGATGATAGAGCAGTTGGTCAAGTTAACTTGGCTGATACAGTAAATAATACATGGTTTATATCTGGAATACAATTAGAAGTTGGTAGTAATGCTAGCAAATTTGAAATAATTCCTTTTGATAAATCATTAGAAAGATGCCAAAGATATTTTTATAAATTGGTCAGCATTGTTGGTGAAGCGTTTCAAGGACATTCAAGTAGTCATTTAAGACATATGAATATTTGGTTTCCTGTTACAATGAGAGATACACCTACAATAGATGCTACATGGAGCACTGGAACTAGTCCAACAAATTTAAGCACAAAACAATATGCTAATGTTTGTATAAATATTGGATCAAATTCAACAAGTGCAAGTTTAACAAGTTTTTCAGCTAGTGCTGAATTAACATAACATTAATTAATATATAGCCATAGTTATATATTACTCATAAATTAACCTATAGGAGATACTATGAGAATTTCAAACATACAAAATTATCTAGGTGGAGCGGACAATGTAATTGTTCGTGAAGTTGCTGAAGGTAATCAATTTTTATTAAGTGTAAATACAAATGATACTACAGATTTTAGTACTGCAACTTTTGATATAAAAGCAGAATGTTTTACAGCTACTGTAGAAAGAAATAGAGGTTCAGTTAAAATAACATCTTTAACTTCTGCAGCAGGTGCAACTGCTCAATCATATACAAAAGGTACTCAGATATTTAATACAGGTACAGCAGGTTCTTTTGATTTTCTTGTACCAAGTACATTATTATCTGATCAAAATAGTAGCTTTACTTCAACCGCTGATGATACAACTCCTTTTATAGTAGTTTGTAAAGTTCAGTGGGAAGCAGGAAACCCTGCACAGAAAAAATCATTAAGGTTTGTATTTATAATTAGATATCAACCTCAGTAATAAAGGAATAAATAAAAATGACAATTACAGTAACTTCAACACCTCTAAATTTAAGCGTTACAAATGAAAGAGGCCCAATAGGCCCAACAGGTTCAACAGGCCCAGCAGGCGCACAAGGCTCTACAGGCCCAGCAGGCCCAACAGGCCCAGCAGGCCCAACTGGCCCAACTGGCCCACAAGGTTCATCAGTAACAGGCCCAACTGGCCCAACTGGCCCACAAGGCCCAACTGGCCCAACAGGCCCATCATTTAATTTAACTAACTATACAACAAATTCAAATATCAGTTCAAATGATTGGATATTCTGGGCTGACAATTCAACTTTTCAAGAATATAAATTACAATATTCTGACTTTCAAACACCTATTACAACAGCAGCAAATGCTTATACAGATACACAAATTAGTAATTTAATAAATGGATCACCTGCAGCATTAGATACTTTAGATGAATTAGCGGCAGCTTTAAATGATGATTCAAATTTTGCTTCAACTGTTACAAATAGTATTGCAACTAAATTAAATTCAAGTGATTTTAATTCATTTTTTGATTCAAGAATATCAACTAAATCTATTGATAATTTTATTGATATAGATATTAGTACAAACAACCCTACAAATGGACAAGCTTTAATATGGGATAATACAAATGGTGTATTTATTCCAGGCGATAGTTTTAGCCAAAGTGATTTTGATTCTGCATTTACAGCTAAAAGCACAACTAATTTAAGTGAGGGTACAAATTTATATTACACAAATGCTAGAGCAGATGCGAGAGTAACTAACGCTATTATTGATGAAGATAATATGTCTTCAAATTTAGATACAAAAGTTCCTACTCAACAATCTGTTAAAGCTTATGTAGATGCACAAGTTGCAACAGTACCAACTGGAGATATTACTTCAGTTGTAGCAGGCACTGGTTTATCTGGTGGCGGAACTTCTGGTGATGTAACTTTAAATGTAGATTTATTAAGTAAACAAGGTGGAACTAATTTTACAGACAGTTTATTAATAGGTCATTCAACAACTGGAACTTTAAATGGTGCTAATTATAATACTGGAGTTGGAACTGGTGCCTTAGACGCTTTAACAAGTGGAGATTCTAATAGTGCATTTGGTAATATTGCTGGTAGTTCAATTACTTCAGGTGTTCAAAACGTAGCTATTGGTGATAATTCTTTACCTAATGTAACAAGTACACTTAGTAATGTAGGCATAGGTTATCAAGCTGGAAAAAATGGAACTGGAAATAGAAATATATATATAGGAGAAAATGCAGGTCGTCATCACAGTTCTGGTGATGGAAAAGTAATTATTGGTGGTGGAGATTTAGGAACAACTGGAAACACAGGATCAAGAATATTAGAAATACATGGCTATGATGGTTCAACTAGAACGACTTGGATTACTGGAGATAGTTCTGGTAATTTAACAACACCAGCAAAAATTACTTTTACAACAGGTGGGGTTACTGGAGAAGCTATACCTGGAATAATGGGGCCAGCAAGTGGTTCTGATTATAATACTGTACAACTTGGTCATGCAAATACTGGTAGTAGTTATCCTTATAATAATTCTGGTAGAAACGTAATAGTTGGTTTTGGTGCAAATTATTATAGGACTTCTGGAGCTGACAACACAATTCTTGGTTGGAACGCTATGCTGTCTGGTCAAGGTGGTCAACAAAATGTAGCTATTGGAAGTGCAGCTTTAATGGATAATGTAAGTGGTGCAAATGTAGCTGCTGTTGGTTATAATGCTTTAAACAACTCTACTGGTAGTTATAATACAGGCTTTGGAGCATATGCTGGTTTTAATATTACTTCAGGTGTAGGTAATGTAATGCTTGGTCATGTTGAAGCCGATAGTGCAACTGGTGACAGACAATTAAAAATAGCAGGTTATGATGGTACAACTAGAACAACATGGATTAGTGGAGATAGCTCTGGAAATCTAACAACAGTTGGTGACGTAAATTTAGCAAACGACAAGAAAGTAATATTCGGAGATGCTGGAGAAAATATAGTAGGTAATGGAACAGCTATGACAATAGCATCCAGTCAAAATATTACTTTAGACGCCGCTGGTGACATTACATTAAACGCTGATGGATCTATTATAAGTTTACAAGATGGTGTAACAGAATTTTTAAGATTACAACACGGTGGATCAAATAATGCGGTAATCAAAAATAATAATTCAGACGCTGATATATTAATTAAAGGTAGTGATGGTGGTTCCGAAATCACAGCATTAACTTTAGACATGTCAGAAGCTGGTGCAGCTACATTCAGCAATAAGATAACCACAGGTAACACCTTTATTAATAGTGGATCAAAAAATACCTTTGATGTAGGCACATCAAATGCTGAAGTTAAAGGTAGTGCAAACGGTATTAGATTAAGAGTTTCAAACGGAGGTGTTGAGGGTTTTGGTGCTGGAACGGAAGGTGGTGCAGGTCATGGTGTAATATCTTTACGAGGCCAACAAGTATTTGTAGGTGGTAACAGTAGTAAAGGTTTTGCAATAGGTAGATCTGTTAGTTGGAGTGATGTACCATCAGGACAAGATGATCTTAAATTAAAAGGTGATGTTACTGTAACAGGTGATTTTACTGTAAACGGTACTACAACAACTGTTAATTCAACAGAAGTTAATATTCAAAATGCTTTTGTATTTGAAGGATCAACTGCTGATGCACATGAAACAACTTTAACAGTTACAGACCCAACAGCCGATAGAACAATAACCTTACCTGATGAAAGCGGTGATGTTATTATTGGTAAAAAAGAAGGAACTAATTTTACAAACTCTTTATTAGTTGGTCATTCAACTACAGGAACTTTAAATAATGCTAATGAAAATACTGGAGTTGGTGTAAATGCTTTAGATGGTTTAACTTCTGGAGATAGAAATGTTGCTTTGGGATATGTTGCTGGAACAAGTATAAATGTTGGTGCTGATAATACGCTTGTAGGTTA
>ENA-UZWR01000873-UZWR01000873.1-metagenome-genome-assembly--contig:-Day-1-25m-contig-873_pt1 | contig 45601 bp, 23 predicted proteins | sample MGYA00260337_ERZ794897 | MGnify/ENA metagenome assembly ERZ794897 | reverse complement strand
GTTGCTGAAGTAATCGGAATCGCTGAAAATGTTGCAATCATCAAGAGAATAGTAATCAATAGTGCTCGTCGCATATTCTATTTGAGCAATAGGACGCACATGAAGGCTTTGCCGGTTTGCAAACTCAGTATGGTACGTCTTTCCAGCCAATTTTGTATCCAATTACGTTGAATGTTCTATGCAAAATCGGCGTAATGATTATGATTATCAGCATCGGAAGAAGCAGATTAGTATCTGATATCAACGCATCCCCCAAAAATAATATTCCACAGGCGAAGACCATTATTGCAAAAGGGAGTGTGTCTAATAATGGTGCTTTAGATGAAACATCGCCCTCTCTCTTCAAACCCCTTCGGCGCTTAACAAATGAGCCAGCAGAGTCACCTAATAGGCAACTAAATCCGAGTATTGTTCCCAAAATAAAAGCGCTTGAAATCTGTGACCCAGTATCCCACCAACTACCCTCATATCCAGTTAATGGATGGATGAATATTGTGGCTTTAGTCTCACTCAATGCAGTAGGTTCTCCCATCTGCAATACAATGAGTACCATCATTATTCCAGAAGTAATTGAACCTCCAATCAAACCATTCCAAGTTTTCCCATCTCCGAGAATTCGATTACCATCTTTCCAATTTCTGCCTCCATCAATTGGCCAAGGTCCATAGCCCGTTTTTGGCAGCCATTTGCCCCACATCATTGCAAAAGTATTGGCTAAAAAACCTGGAAGGTAGAGCCACAACACCATCAATGCAGCAGAAATAATAGTCAACTCTGATATTAGATCTTCAGCTTGTTGTGATGAGGATAAGATTGAGGTCATGTTTTTGCCAAAGCAGTTAGACCTATGAACAAACCCCCTATTCTGTATCTAACTTCCAGTATTTTTACGCGCTTTGCTTATGTGGTGCCGTCATTGACATCATAATATGGCGGGAAACGTAGTTCTTGTAGTCGGAAGTGGTGGCAGAGAGCATTCAATCTGCAAACAACTTGCTCCAAGCCAGTTAGTCGCAGAAGTGCATTGTACTCCAGGTAATGCGGGAACGAGACACTTTGCGACAAACCATTCGGTTTCAGCCACAGATGTATCGGGACTTGTTGAATTGGCTACAATATTGGCTGCAGATTTAGTTATTGCAGGTCCAGAAGCACCGTTGTGTGATGGATTAGCAGATGCCCTATCTTTAGTCAACATCCCTTGCTTTGGTCCAGTTGCCAAACTAGCAAATCTAGAAGGCTCAAAGTTGCATGCGAAACAAGTAATGCGTGATGCTGGGGTTCCAACCGCAGATTTTCATGTTTTGGATAGTGAGTCTGATATTGATGCTGCTCTTGATGATTTTTCTCAAAATCCTTGGGTTGTAAAAAGAGATGTATTGGCAGGTGGAAAAGGAGTAGTTGTCACATCTGATAGAGCAGAAGCAAAGGCATTTATCAGTGCATCAATTATCTCGGATGGGAAAGTCTTATTGGAAAATTTCTTGCCAGGTGAAGAAGCCAGTATGCTGGTTATTATGGATGGTACCGATTACGTAACATTACCATGTTCTCAAGACCACAAACGCGCATATGATGGAGACAGCGGCCCCAATACTGGGGGGATGGGTGCATATTGCCCTGCGCCAGTAGTCACAGAAATAGTTCATCAAAGAGCAATACAAAGAATCATTGAACCGATGCACAAATATCTTTCCAATCAAGAAATACCATATCGCGGGGTTCTTTTCGTGGGGTTAATGATTACAGAATCAGGCGATCCTAATGTTGTTGAATTCAATGTTAGGTTTGGCGACCCAGAATGTCAAATTACTTTGCCATTAATTTCTTCAGATCTTTACACACTGCTGTATTCAGCAGCAACAGATGGCCTGATTGAACAGGAGACAACCTTCCATGATAAACAAGCACTAACTGTTGTTTTGGCAGCCGAAGGGTATCCTGCAACTCCGGTTAAAGGTAGGTCAATTGATGGCTTAGTCGTTGAGGATATTGCCTCGGAGAATGGGACTACATGGGTCAATTTTGCGGGTGTTGGGGTTGATGAAAATGACGGCTATATTTCAACTGGCGGAAGAGTACTATCATGCTCTGCTATCGCTGATTCTTTAGTCGATGCAAGAACTCTTGCATACCAATTGATTTCTCGAATAAAATTAGAAGGCTCACATTATCGAACAGATATTGGTCATAGAGCATTATAATTATATGGCGCAGTTATTTGATTTTTAATGTATTTTTACGGACCAATTAATATTGCTCCGGCGATGGTTTCCACTGCAAAAAATATATGTTCGCAAATGTTGCTAAAAGTGGTGCTGCGGAGTATGTCGGTGTTGTGAGCAACCCGTCACTGTTAAGAAGGCCTCTCAAGTGGCGAACTCGCTCCAGTCTTTAGACTGTAAGCAAAACCTATTGAGGGAAACAAAATGGAACAAAAAACAGGTACTTCGCAAACACCATTACTATCATGGCTAATTGGGCCATTAGCAATGCTGCTTGCAATCGCTGCCATCAAGATTACAGGAATTGATTTTGATCTAAACATGAACACCCTTGCACCTATGGCTGTAGTAGTTATTGCCGGCATAGTTGCAACCCTGCCTCGTGTGCTACGAGACAATGACTCATTTGCAAACATCAATCTTTCCCTCGCTTCTTTGATTGTTGCATTTATCGGTGCTGAATTGATAAATTCATTTACAACACTCGGTGCTGTTAATGCTGGTATTTTCTTCCTGATTGTCTTTTTCGGACAGATGTTAGAGTCAAAAGGTAGATTTGAATTGTTTACAATTATGACATTTACAGCAATTGGATATCATTTCAGCCTGCTTATGGCTCAAGCCACATTGGGTTCATTTTCTCCTGACCACATCTATACTTTCCTAAAGGAAGATGGCGGAGGCGTCTTGGTTCATAATTTGGAAAGAGCCGCAGCAGCATATGTGTTCTTTTCTTACCTTACAATCTTCATTGTAGTTGGAGCATTGATAGCAACTCTTGCACGTGGAAAACTAATACCAGCAGGAGAGGAAGGGTGGTTCTCATTCCTTGGTTCAAATCAAAATGGATATCATAAGGGGAATTTGCCATTACAAATAGCACTTGCAGTTTGGGCATTGGCTCACATCGCATCTCTTTGGCATTTCAATTCCGGTTCAATAGCTGACCAATTAGGTGTTAGTTCAGAAGATGGATACCATGGCTATGTTGGATATTGGGCTGCTTTCCTTACAGGATTAGTAGCAATGATCGTTGCAGGTATGGTAAGCGAACGCTGGAATACACGTGCTATGTTGTTGAGTTCAATGTGGGCTCTATACCAAGTTTCAAGTTGGAATGAGTCTGGACTTTGGACAAATGCTCAACTCGAAGGTTCTTGGGGTGCGCTAACATGGTTTGGTATTACTTTCTTCATATGTTTTGCAATATACAAGATTTCTACTCATGAAAAATATGGCGGATGGGCTAACCTTGAAGACCATGAGTATTCAGGTGCACGCCAATTTTGGAATGAACATTGGGCTTCCTTGATGATAGGAATGGCATTCTTCTTTGGATTGGTAATTCGTATTCAATGGTACATTATTCCTTCAATGAATTCCAGTGGTACAGGCACATGGGATATGACAGGTGGTTCTGACCCTTGGTACATGAAGAGAGTTGTAGACTATATTCTTGCAAATAATGCACACTTGATTTTTGACGCAGACAGATTTTATCCTGTCGGCGGTATTAATCCACGTCCTCCATTATTCACATGGTCTTTGGCTGTTGGAGCAATGATTCTTACACCATTCTTGGGTGAAAATGCATCTGATGCTGTTTGGTGGAGTATGTTGGGATTGCCTGCAATTTATGGTGCACTAACAATACTTCCAGTATCTGCAATCGCAAGAGATCACTCTGGTAAAGTTGCAGGTGTTCTAGCTGCATGGCTTATTGCCTTCATGCCGGCTCACTTAACTCACACAACCTGGGCTCTTGCAGACCACGATGCGTTTGTATTGTTGTTTATCACAATCGGATTCATGTATTGGCTCCGAGCAGTAAAGTATGCTGGTAGCGAAAGGTTATCAAAAACAAACTCTGCAAGTATCGGGGGATTGATTAATTCAGTTCGAGAGGTAATGACTCAGCGCCAATCCGCATTTGCTAATGCTGTTTTGGCAGGTGTTGCGTTTGGAGTAGCCTCATTAGGATGGAAAGGTTTCGTAGTCGGACCATCCATTCTATTCATCGCTTATGCGATTCAAGTTGCACTAAACATGTTCCGCCGTAGAGATTCTACTGCAATCAATGTATTGTTCCTTACAATGCTAGTCGTCAATTTGATGATGGCACTACCATTCTATGCTCACCCGCAGTTGGATTTGGTCTTTGATGGAACAGGTCTTCAACCATTCTTGTTTATTCTTGGATTTACTCTAGCAATTTCATATGTAACAATTGGATTTAGAGACAAGCCTTGGCTACTAGTACTTGGAACTTTGATGGTTGCAGGAATTATTTTCTTTGCACTATTATTTGTCCTAAAATTCTTAGAAATTTCTAATGCCTGGGATGTACTATTGACCGGTTCAGGGTACTTCGCCAAGACCAAGATTTTCGATACAGTTGCTGAAGCAAATGCTCCACCACGTGGACAACTATTCGCTTCCTTTGGCCCAATATTATTCGTATTATCTCTGACAACAGGTGTCTTGTTGGCATGGGAAGGGCTTAGAACTAGAAAGCAGACATCTATTGTATTCAGTATTTGGATTTTAACTGCTTGTTTCATGTCTTGGAACGCAGCACGTTTCATGTTTAATGCTACACCAGCAGTTGCAATTTTAGGTGCATCTGGAATGGTTTCACTCTGGAAGTGGTCCAATTGGGAAGGATTAATTCGTTCATGGAGAAAATTCGGAATCCGTACACCTGCTGATAGAATTACAGGAATGAGGAAAGCAGTTTGGAGAACTCCATCATTCTCTGCTATATTGCTAGTAATGGTAATGTTACTAGGTCAGCATGCTACATACGGAATAGATGCTGCAATGCCTAGGTCTATTGGAGAACAAGAAATGGACGAGGATATTTACAACATAATGCCAGATATTCTAAGATGGGACGAATTTGGCTTTTCATTGCTAGACAGTAGCCCATATGGTGGAAATTGGTATCTAGGATCATTTGGTTCTGGTTTCAATGATGAAGGATGGAATAAAGCATATGACTGGCTTGCTGAACAAGATTCAGAAGATGCCTATTCCGACCGCCCTGCATTCGTATCATGGTGGGATTATGGTTTCCAAGCACTAAATAATGGAGAACACCCATCCGTTTCCGATAACTTCCAGTCTGGAATTCCAGCTACTGGAAATATGTTACTTGCAAGAAGCCAAGAAGATTTGGTCTCTATGTTCATTTGGCAACTTGCTGAAGGAGATATTGCATATAACCATGGAAATACTGGTAATTACGAAATGACAACTACTTTCTCGGCAATTATGGATAAGCATTTGTCCGATGCTGAATATGACGAATTTGTATTTATTGAAACTAAAGTTGACAATGATGCAATGATCGACAAAATCATAGAAAGTTCCTTTGAAGCATACAAGACAAACACGGACGTAGTGATGGCTCGTGGATATCATTCTGGTAACAGCGAACCTGTTTATCGAATCTATGAAGACGGCGAGAGAATGATTTGTACAGAGGACTTATCGATTTCCTGTGTTGACGGAGATTGGTCGGATGAGTTTGAAGCAAACCGTACTTTCAGTAATAATATTAGAACTGGTAAGAACACAGTATTGGCAACTACCCACTACATTATCGGCGATTATTGGTATACTTCTGATTTAGTTGATGAATTTGATTCCGTTTCAACAAACATTCACAAGAAGAATGCTCGTTTAGCATTGACAGTTCAACATTTGGACGAATCACTTACTTCATCAGAAATAATTGATTTGTATGATGATATTATTGGAATGGATGATTACTACGAAGTTCAAGATTACGAAAGCGCACCAGGTAAAACAATTTCTCGTGACCACGAAATAAGATATTTCGCAGTTGACAACAGACTCTATCCAAGAGCAGGGAAGTATACTGCAGACCAGAACTATAACAATCGTCAACCGATGGGTATTTTCGGTGCACCTTCTATCCTGTCTGGACAGGATGTCCAGACATTCTTGAGTACTGTTTACGAAACCACTCGTGGTGGGTTTGAACAAGAGATGACTACAGAAGAAGTTGATGAGGCAATGTATCAAGATATGCTCAATCAACAATCTGGAGCAGATGTCGACCTACTGTCAATTAGCGATGTGAGAGTTGATCATTCTGCAGCATTCTTTGATACGATGCTGGCTCGCTCCTATGTTGGTTATGGTGCAAGTACACTTGGAATGGATGTAGGTGATAGTAATCCGCAACCTGCGCAACACTTTGATTTGCAAGGTTCTCCAGGAAGTTACTTCCAGCAATCTGTACCTCTTCCAGGGGCAATGATGAATCACTTTGTTATCTCAAATTGGTATAGTGAAGATCCTACAATACCAGCAGGACAAGCAAATACCTATGTCAAGATTCTAAAGTATTATTCTGGTGCTGAAGTTTCAGGCCAAGTTAAAATGAGTGACGACGGACAAGGTCTTCCTAATGTAAGAATCTTGATAGAAAGAGATGCATTCTCTGGCGAAGGACCTACTGATTTAGATGAAGATACTTATTGGATTCCAATTGGATATACTGATGCTGATGAAAATGGTGATTGGTCATACACAGTTCCAGCAGGAAGAATACGTGTAAGTGCATTCGCCGGTGAATTCGACCCTACAATTGCTGATGCAAGTATTCGCTCTGGTGAAGGAGGTCAAAACCTCCAAGATTTGTTTACTGCAGTTAACGATGATAGGGAACTTTATGATGTCACTGCAATCCTTGGAAATGTTGCAAATATGAGTTGGCTCGGTGAAACTGAGATGAACGTCACAGGTGACCAAGCAGATAGAATTGAAGATATTGCTGACGAACTCGACATTGAAGTCAAGAGCAGCGGTGTGTCTGGACTAATTACATGGAGTGGCGACGAATCATTCGCTGGTGATGCAATAGAAGATGCAGATTTCATTCTACGTAACATTTGGTCAATGACTGATAACTATTCAATCACAACTACAAGCGGTTCATTCACTACTGAAGAATCTAGAATCCTTCAGGGTACAGGTGAAGTAACCTTTACCGAAGAAGGGACATTTGATAGTGAAGGAATTGCATTTGCGGAAGATTTCACTGGAACTTTCACTAGAACTATTGCAGATTCAAGAACTTACTTCGGCAATGGTACATGGAACGGAAATGGATTGATTGAAGCTTCATGGCTTGAAAATTCATCCTCTGTCATCGATTGTGAAACCGATAATGAAACCGGTTCTATTATGCCTACTAACGAAACCGTTTGTATTTCAGATTCTTCTGGATTACTAACTGTATACTTGATTTCAGGTGAAATAAATGCGCAAGGTAGTTTGACATCTGAAGGAACCTCAACTCTAGTAAAGACTCTTGAAGGTGCTACCTTTGAAGGTACAGGTTCTTTTGCAGGAATCGGTACGATTAATGGAACAGGACTGTTTGTTGGTTCTGGACACTTCTCAGGACCTATGGTTCAAGCAGGTTCATTCTATCAAACAGGATTAGTTCCTGGTATGTACAATATGATCGCTATCTTAGCCAACGGTAAGGAAGTACTACTCCCTGACCCAGTAGACGTTGGAATAAATCCATCATATGATTTGGAACTTGATTTGCCTGGTTCAATTTTCGCAGATAAGATGACTGGAATGGATGATTTACCAATTGCCAACCACACATTTGAGTTAATTGACTCCACCCTTTATGCACAATCATCATCTGATGGAACAACTTGTGATACAGGTGATGGATGCATAGAAATTACTACAGATGAAGAAGGTAATTTCTCATATGGACCATTAACGAGCGGTGAATATTTCTATCGCATTGACATTGATAACGATGGATGGTATGAATTAAATGAGACATTTACTGTACGTAGTGACTCTGAAAACTTTAGTTTAGCCTTTGCAATACCTACCTTTACCGATTTGACGATTACTCTTGTATCACCAATTGATGTCAATGGTGATCCACTAGAAGATGTTTCAAATAGAACTCTAACATTCTCAAATGATTTGGACAGCATTATGTCTGTTGAAGCGACTTCTGATGAAAATGGAATTGTCGATGTTGAACTTGCTCAAGGACCTTATACAATTTCCGATGAAACAGGTGATGAATACATCTTGTTTAGTTCATACGAGGTAACTCTTGAGGATGATGCATTTGAATTAACATATGCAAGAGAGAGTTGGGTTAATGGAACTATTAGAGCAATAAATAGTACTACTGAATATGAGATTTGGAATAGTCAAGATGATACATTGAAGGAATTAAACTCCGAACCTGCCTCCGGATTAGCGGTAAATTTCACCTCAGGTGATTTACTCTTTACCACAGCAACTGATGTTAATGGAACATACAGTATTCGCCTACCGGCTGGACACGAGTTCCAAATGACTACAATGTCGTTATTCACAGCAATGAGTGGAGGTCGAGTCATTGATACTGAACCAGATATGGCTGAACAGGAAATCATGTATTTGGCTCCAACAGGATATGTCTATGGACAAGTCTTCCTATATGACAATAATACTTTCTGGGATTCTTCAAATCCTGGATTTGAAATGGCAACGATTACTGCAACCGATTCTACTGGTGTTGAATGGACAACCGAATTAGATTCAAGTGGTAGATTTGGTGTTCACGTGCCTGCAGGTCTTACTGATGTTTCCTTGCCAGAAGGTCTACTAAACAGTACGAGTGTTGAAGGATTTAATGTTGAAATAGACCTTGAAATGTCAATGCTTGAATTAATCGTTAGCCCAGAATCACAAATGGTAACCTTCCAAGTCTTTATGGATGCAGCCGGTGATGGAGAGATGGATAATGGAACATTGATTAGACCAGCCTTCACATTGACTTCCGGATATGATTTCGTTGAAGATATCAACATCACCTCTGATGATTATATCTCAGATGGAATTGTTGAAATTGAATTACAACCGGGTGCATATACTCTAGTATTCAATTCAACTTTGGCAGCGGATGAAAATGCTACTGATTATTCCTTGACCTCTTCCACATCACAATTTAACATTTATGTGGGTCTTGAAGAAATGGATAATTATTCAGTTGCACTGCACAATAAGTACCTTGTTTCTGGAACTCTAACCGATTCAAACGGAAGTGGAATGTCAGCAATTTTCCAACTTTGGAATTCTGATGGCTCTGACTGGATTAATCTAGAATCTGATGAAAACGGTACATTCGCTGAGTATGTTGAGGAAGGAGAATGGATTGTCGTAGTTGCTCCATTCCTTGATGATAATAACGGTACTGAGCAATTGCGCAGTGCTTTGAGTGTAAGTGCTGAATCAACACGTACAGGACTTGCGCTACAGACTAGTACATCCGTTGAAGTTTCCTTCACATTGATAGAAGCAGTAACAGAATCTACTTTGTCGGATACTAGAGTTACTTTGGTCAGCCATGAAGGACTTGGTAATATCACATTGGAAAAGACTGATGCTGATGGTAATGTGACCTTTGAGGTTTATCCTGGTCAGTGGAGTTTATTCCTAAACAACACTATTCCACAGAAGCAATGGACAATGAACACATCAAGTGATCCTTTCAATGCCGATGGTTCAAATGATTCAGTGAACCTTGGAAATGTTTCAGCTGATTTGGTTGTACAAATTGGTGGAAAGGTCTTCTGGGATTTGAATGAAGATGACACACCTGGTTTGACAGAAGGAGTTCCTGAAGTTAATGTTACAATTATGGGATCGAATAACACTGCAATCAATGAAACAGTGGTAACAGATGAACAAGGTGTTTGGAGCCTATTTGTTCCACTAAGAGACATCTATTCAGTCACAATTGACAAGGAAGGATTCACAAGTGAATCATACGATGTTGAAGAAACAGGTGGATTCCCAGTATATGATGAAATTACATCTCATGACATTGAGATGAATGCAGGTAATGTTTCGGTTAGCGGAACAATCACCGACATCCAGGGAGCAAGTAGACTATCAGATGCAAGTATTGTACTCTATCCTGCATTAGATGTTGAGAGAGATATTATTTCACTCACAGGAACAATGGTTGATGATGTACTTACTTGGGACGCAACTATCAGCCCAGGAGACTGGGTTGTAGTAGTAACCGAAAACAATGCTAGTGAAAATGGCGGTGGAATCGCTATTGGACTGCTTGAAGCAAGTGTTGCAAATGGTGGTACTTTAGAACTTGAAATGACTCTTGGTGGTTGGGCTGAATTAACAACCACATGGGCGGATATCGAGGGTGTACCACACCACGCAGGTTCTGATGATGCAGGATACTCAATGATTACTGAAGCCGTAGTGGTTGAAGTGAGCATTGGAGATGGATTAGTTTGGGAAATGCCAATTGAGGCGGATGGAACATTGAATCTCCTTCTGCCTTCAGGTGACTTTGACATTGATTCTACTTTCATCACCATCCAACACGATGATGAACTTGAGATGAAATACAATTCTGGTGTTAACAGTAATATTGATGCAGACCTACAATCTATTACACTTGAGTTTAACAGGAGAATTAATTCTGAAACCAGTGTTCAGGTGATTAGTGGAAGTATTACAAATGCAACCACTATTGATGATGATAACAACAAATTGATGGCAGGAGAGGCACTCTCTGAGATAGAATTTGATGTTCAAGCAAACTATCTTGGTACAGAGACTACAGATGCATTCGTTGTAACTGGATTGGTCGACATATCACCAGATGAAGCAGATTGGAATCTCCAATTCTGGGACGCAACTGAGAGTGAATGGGTTGATTCAATCGAAATCACAATCGGAATTGGTGCCAATTCTAGCGATGACAGTGTTTCAAATAGTTCAATCTTCAAGGCAAAGTTAACTCTTCCAGATGCTGCAACTGTTTGGCACTTAGAGAATGGACACACGATCAATGTTAACTTGAATACTGAAACAGGTTCAGGTAGCGAGGTTTCAATCAATGTTCAAGTTCCGCAAACCTATGGTTTCAACATCACAGATGCTACAGAAGAAGTAGGAATTGCTCCATCAGGCAATAGAAACTTTGAGTTTACATTAACCAACGATGGAAATGGAGATGACACTTTCACTATTGAACTGGCAGACAATATTCCAGATGGCTGGGAAATAACTCCTACTAGTTCCACAATGACAATTGCTAAGGATACAAACCGAATTCAAATGTTTACTGCATTCGCTCCTGCTGATTTCTCAGAAGGAAGCTTTACTGTTTCAGTAACAGTAACAAGTGAAGATGGAACAACAACCGATTCCTTTGATGTCACGATTTCTTCCGCACGTATCAAGTTGAGAGTAGATCAAGGTGACATTGTAACAAAGTCCGATCAAATCTCTGGTGTAGCTGGAAACATGGTCATACCTGTTGAAAACTTTGGGACATTGGATGCGACTGCAGTTATTGTTTACCTCACTCCACAAGATACCGGCGAAGAGATGCAAATGGGCATTGTGGTTCCTGCTGGACAAACTGTTGATGCGGTATTTGCAATGAATGCAACCAGTGCTGGAAATCATAGATTTGATGTTAGAGTTGATGTAATCGGCGATGACGCAGATGATGTTGATGTTGAAGTAGAAGACTTTGACTTCCAGATGGAATACCAAATCAATGTTGATACAGGTGAAGAATCTGTATTATTCCAAATAGCGATATTCGCATTGGTAATCCTCGTGTTATATGGCGCTGTCAAGATGTCAAGAAACAAAGGCTCCACCAAGTTCTGATTTGAATTTGATAGGTAATTGCTTTAGCGTTATACTAGCGTGAGCAAGGTCACATATTTTGCATATTCATTGAACCAAATAAACAAGCATTGAAACGCATTATTGGATTCACATGGATTAGGGAGTGGTTTGATTGGATGGGCTGGACCGAGTTGACCTCTTACCAGAGCCATCGGATAGAAGGATTCTGTCTGCAATTGATCCCTCAACTTCGGGCTATCATGATGAATGGAGGGCAGAGGTTACAGGATGGGCACCTCGTTATGCTGAACCAATTGCTAAAGTTAGAAGAACTCGAGTTCTCATCAGCAATATTACTTTGTTTGCAATATTTTCAGTAGTTCTACTATTGGTCTGGCAATCGGGATTATTGTTTGTTGAATTACCGCCTCCTACATCCGAGTGGGCATTTGAAACGACAGAGGTACGTCAATTACAAGATGAGGGGCTAAATGGCCAAGGAGTTAGAGTTTGCATGGTTGATACCGGTTTTTCATCAGTTCATACATCATTAAATGGAGTTGATGTCATTTTCAAAGATTTAATTGGTGATTCTACAGTTCCCGTTGATTATGGCTCAGTTGGACATGGAACGATGATGGCAGGGTTACTGGTTAGTCAAAGTCATCAAATTGGCATCGCACCAAATATTACTCTAGCTGTGGTTGCGGCGCTAAAAAACAATGGTAATGGAGAAAATACTGGTGAGGAAAGCATTGTAGCGGATGCAATAAATTGGTGTCAGCAAGACTTTGCTGCTGATATCATTTCACTATCACTAGGAGGTCAGCAAAAACTCGACAATGAACGGGAAGGTGCAAGCGTAACAGCAGCACGGATGGCAGTAGATTCGGGAATATTCGTGGTGGCCGCAGCAGGTAATGACGGTGGCCCAGATGATGATGGAATGGTTTCTGCACCTGCAAATGTAGCGAGAGTAATAACAGTGGGTGCAACAACTATGAATGGGCAAATATGGGTGAATTCCTCTTCAGGATCACAGTTATCCGAGACAGAAAATCCACGTCAGCATCCAAATCTTAAACCAGAAGTAGTATCTCCTGGTCACATGATAGTCAGTACAGGAGATAATGGTGATTGGTATTCAAGCAGTGGAACTTCAGTGTCCACTGTATTCGTATCAGGTGCGCTGGCATTAATACTTCAAGCTCATCCCGAACTAAAACCAAATCAGGACTCAAATGGTTCATGCATCGATTCGGTAAAGTTGGCACTGATGAATTCTGCACAGCAGAATGAATTCGCTTCAACACACGATGATTATTTTGGTTATGGTGAATTAAGGTCGCAATTGTGGCTACAAGAAATAGAAGATTCCGTGCAATGTTAAACTCAAAACAATTTATCATTTCATCGGAATTCAGTGGAAACGAGGGTGCTGCGTGACATTGTGAAGATATTTTTGGAAATAATTAGTGATATTATTAGTGGAAAGTGATATTTTTAATGCTAATTTTATGATATTTTTAATAAAAATTGATACTATTAAACCAATAACTGAGGCGCAGTGTTATATTCAAGTGGATAATGGCATTGTTTACGAGGTGGACAATTTGTCAATACAGTCATCCCACAAGAGCCTATCATTGGTAATGCTATTATTACTATCCAGTTTTGCTGGATTAATCACATTACCATCTGCATCCGCAGTGAACGAAACAACTTCTGGTACAATTACTGGAACCGAAACATGGTCTGGAACCATGAATCTAAATGGCGACATTCTTGTTGCTGAAGGTTCTAAGTTGATTGTAAATGCAGGAACTACGATCAATATTCCTTATGGGAAATTCATTGATGTAGCAGGTGCTATCTGTATCGGCGATACTTCTTGTGGCGCATCATCCGGTTCTGCTTCAAACATGGCACGCTTTGTTTGGAGCATTCCTTCAGCATCAGATTATACCAAGTCTGGACGATGTTACGATAACACAACATCTTACCTCAACAACGTCGATGCTGCTTGCGGCTCTGGAATGATTATTAGAAGTACAATTAACCAAGCATTGACATCCATTAACTACGCCCACTTTGAAAATACATATGGTTACCCAATGTATGTACCATCACTTCAGTCAGTACAATACGGAGCTCTAGTGTTTGATGGTTCTTCAACAACTGCGAATGGTGTTTCCTTCAAAGATGTCAACACTTCTAACGTATTAGCAGTTGATTTCGCAGCCCCATATCTCAAAGATTCTTCTTTTACATTGGGTGTGGATGGTAGAGAATATGATGCAGCAGCAGTGAGAGCATACGGTGCAGGAGCAGGAATTCTAGCAACCTTTAAGATCGAAAACTCAGTTTTTACTGGCGACAATAGCAAAGACTGTGGCCAACAAGGTGGAGGACGCTCTCTTATTTATCTTGAAAATTCATATATCGGCCTAGATAATTTGGACGTCAAGGATAACACATATGGATTGTTTTTGAAGGGTTCATCCGGTTGGTTGGCTAATTCAACAGTCACAACAAAATGTAACGCAATTGATACAAACTCTCACAAGGAAACAGGAAATATCAAGCACACATTATCTATTGATGACACAGTAATTGTGACAGAAGAAGGTGCCGGAATTACCGCTTATGATGGTGCTATTGTGGTAGCAAATAATGTTGATATTTCAGGTGCTGGAGAAGGTTCTGGAATCGGTGTAAGTTCATCCACATTAGAAATTCATCATAGCAATATTGGACCAATTGGTGGATGGAACGGTTTGTGGATATATGGGACTTCAGATGTAGTTGCGGAAAATAACACAATTCAAGATACTGCAAAGGAGCCGGTCCTAATAGGTGAATACCACTTTAAAGATCAAGGCTGGCAAGTTCCTACACCAACAGCCGCAAGACTTTATCTTGCAAATAACATTATTTCAAATAATTCTGGTGTTTGTAGTTCACAGATGTATGGTGGTGATTTCCCTTGTCCAGCGGTACACGTTTTCATGTCCTCTGCTACAGTATATGATAACACAATCTCTGGGAATCAAGGAGATATTATTAGAGCCAGAGGTTCGATAGTTAACGTACAACGCAATGTTGCAGATACTGCAGGTGCGTTTGCAGCAAATATTTCACACTATGACGATGGATATGGCAACAAGTATGGCAGCATCGGATATTTCTCCGGCAACACTTGGACTAATGCTTCACAAATATACAATGTTACAGAATCAAGAGTAACAGTACAATCTGAGTTTATTCCAGACCCTGGTGCAGGAGAATTATATCCTGTAAGCATTCGTTGGTTAGGTGCAGAATGCCCATATGTATTGGCTGAATGTTTGCAAGTCCCGCAAACTAAGGTTTTGCCACCTCGCCATATGCCACTTGCATTAGAAGTAGTTGAAAATTCAACAGTATTTTCATACGCTGATTTGCAAAATTTTGATTCATCCAAAGTACACACTCAAGCACAAAATTCCGCTTGGGGTGCGCAAGTAAGAGAAGGTGAACTAGTAAGGTACCAAGTAAAAGCCAAGAATAGCAATGTTGCAGGAGCAACAGTAGTGATCAGCGATGCAACTGGGCTTCCACTATACACTCTTGAAACCGATTCATTTGGATTCACTCAACAAGTTTCACTTCCGAGTGATTTCTTATTGGATAGAAATTGGAATCACCAAGTGGGAGAAACAAATGTCTCAATCCCTGGTGAAACCGATTCTGAAGGTAATCTAATTTACATCGATGAAAATTCTTGTGCTGATGGATATGATAATGATGGAGACACATATATCGATTCTGCAGATAATAGCACTACCTCAACAGGCACATCTTATTGTGAACCTGGAACCTCCAATCGTGAAATGCCATTTTACAGTGTAAATGCATACAAGTTTGGTAAGGGTACTAAGGAATTTAATTATGTTCTATCTGGCCCTATTGACGATGTAATAAACTTGGACAATATCAAACCGAGTGTTACAGTTGAACAAAATGATGGTTTCTCATTCGCAACTACTGCAGTTCTTACAGGTTCTGCATGGGACGGATTGGCAGGACCATATGCATTGGATATTATCGCTTATGAATCACAATTTGGATTAGTAAAGAAGGTTGAAATCCAACCTCCTGGTTCAAACGATTGGTATTCAGCAGTTGATACATCACAATCAAATGGAGTGATTACACTAGCAAATCACCCATTCAAAACATGGTCATTTACATGGGATTTGTCAGCACATCCAGAAGGTGAAGGAGATGTTACTTTCCGCGTACGTTCTTATGACGGTCTTGACTACTCTCCAGTAGAAGTAAGAAAATTCAAGTTAAATCTAGTCGCTCCAACAATATTGGTTGACACTCCAAATGATGGAACATCCCATGATTCTGGTAAAGTCCTCTTTACAGGAACTGCATCAGACCCATATTCAGGTACATGGGGCAGTGATATCAAGGGTATTTGGTTTGACATTACTGGACCACTTAATTCACAAGGTGAACCTTATCGCTCACACTTCGATGTAACAGGCTCTACAACATGGGCATACGAATGGCAATTTGATGAATTGCCAACTGGACAATATACGTTTGAGATCTGGGCAAGTGATAGCGATTTCTGTATTGACGAAGTTGGAGTGTGCACATCTGAAACTCGAACTTTACAAATCAATAACGATAATCAAGCACCGATTGTTCAAATCAGTGAACCATTGGACATGGACCTAATTCGTGCATCAGAAGATACTCTCATTCAAGGTGTAGCGCGAGATAATGATGGTCAAGTGACAAGAGTAGAAATTGATATTGTTGACTTAGCAAGTGGATATTCTCTACAAAATGGTCCTAATCCGGTGACTAACTTTGCTCCAAATGGAGCATGGTCAACTACTTGGGATACATCTGATTTAATTCATGACCAACAATATGAGCTGAATGTACGTGCATACGATGGTGAAGATTATTCACAATTGGTCACTAACCGAATTGTCATTGATAATCCGACTGACCTCAACAATATTCCACCAACATTCAATGACAGCGGATGGGCTAGTACGGTAACAATTTTCTGTGACTCGCAATCAACTTCTATTGATAGATGTGGTTCTGGTGCAGTTATTGATCTAACAGAGTTCTTCAATGATGCTGATGGTATCGGTACTACGGCTCAAGCACTATCGTTTGATATCTATAACGATGTATCAAATCTAGATGATGACGAATACATGTATCACATCACAATTAATGCATTAGGAATTGCAACATACGACCCTGCTACCCGTTCTGACAGCACAGTTTCAGAATGGTCACTAGTAGGAGTTATTTTTGAAGCAAGAGATATTCATGATTCTGTGGTATATTCGCATAAGGTGAATATTGTTGTGAAATCTGTAGCATTCTCTGCTCAAAGAGAAAACACTGGTGATGTTTCATATGATAATCCAGCAGTTTTCTCCGGACAAGGATTGCCTGGAAGTACTGTTAAAGCACTAATCCAGCAAGGTGGAGTGAGAATTAACTCAACACGAGTTCTTTCGGATGGAACATGGTCAATGGAAATTTCCCAAAGCCAACTAAATACTGAGGGTTCAAGAAATATCATATTCGAAATGGATGGCCAAATATTCCAGGATACTGAAACTTCGGCAGACCAATCATGGTCTTTGAGTGTTGCCAGTGACTCCGATGCAATGAGTGGCCCATGGCTAATGATATTGGGTGTAGTTGCCTTAATCGTGATATTAGCAGCAGGAGCATTTTTCTTTATTGAGTTTGAAGAATTAGATGATGAAGAATCACTTGCCGACCAATCCAATGAAGTTGAAGAAGACCCATATGCTTGGGGTAAGGCAAAATTAACGCCTGAAATACCAGTGGCAGCAGCAGTAGCAACAGTTCCAGAACCGGTACAACAAGTCGCTACACCTGAGGTTTCTCAACATCCTGGATGGTTATGGGATGCAGAAACTAATCAATGGGTAGCCGATCCTAACTACCAACAGTGAGTTGAAGTTTGACTGACATCTTACACCAAAACTATTGAAAGGCTTACTAATGGTAGTGATGATATGGCCGTAAATCAAAAGCCCGGTGTTCAAGAAAGAATATTGCTTCATTTACTTGATTATTCGGATTACAAAGTAAGCGTTGAGGTTCCATTTGCCCTTTCACAAATGGGAATTGCAAACGCTGTATCAATCGCTCGTTCAAATGTTCCTAGGGCAATCGCAGGTCTCAAAGATCAAGGCCTATTAATAGAGAGACAAGCACATGTAAAAGGTGTTTCAAGAAAGCGTAAAGCATATTTTCTCACAGAACCGGGAATGAATTTGGCTGATGATACTTGGAAAAGATTGCGAGACTTCCCAATCAGAGCAATATTAGAGGGTGGAAATATTGTTGCGACAACACTTGGCAATGCGAATCAAGAATTACCATTTTCAATGAGACCAGTTGACTTGATTAGATATCTTGATGATAATGGGATATTGGATACTAGATTACTTTCAAAGGAATTAGTTGAAAGAGATTTGTCTAAGCATGTTGAGAAACAGTTGGTAACTGCACTTGGTGACTTGCCAAGATTGAGACACTTTTACGGAAGAGAAAAAGAACTTGACAATATGGTGAATTTACTTGATGCTAGAGCAACAACTTTGCTAATTCCTGGAATTGCAGGAATAGGAAAAACCACGATTGCTAGCAAATTAATTGAGAGATTCATGCATCGTAGGAATTTATTGTATCACCGTTGTCAAGATTGGGAAGGTTCCCGATCATTCTTCGATTCAGTTGCCGATTGGCTAGCCAATATTGGTGACCCAACCTTTGCCGATTATCTAGCAGCAACCCCTGTTCCAAAACCTTCTGAAGCAGCTCGTTTGTTAGTAGATGCTCTTGAAGGAACAGCGGCATTAATTGTAATTGATGACTTCCATAAAATTGCAGATTCTATACTTCATAAGACCTTTCAAGCAATGTCTTTGGCCCTATTAGGCAGTGAAGAACAAATTGGCTTGGTAATATTTTCACGTTCTTTCAAACCGGTTGTCCCAACTAAGGACGCAGAAGGTAGGATTGCTAGTTTAGTTCTTCCATTAGACGGACTAGATAGCGAAGCAGGAAGAAATCTATTGTCTAGTTTTGAAACTCTTGAAGATGAACAATGGTTACATATTCACGGGTTATCAAGAGGTCATCCATTGGTTCTTGAATTGATTAATCGTGGAGCGAGTGCCGGAGCATTCCACGAAACACTAGAAAACTATGTCTCGGTTGAAATTTTCTCAAAGTTGAGTGCAAGACAAAAGCAAGTACTAACTTGTCTTGCTATTTTTAGAGAGCCTGTCAAATTAGAAGCCTTAGCAGCCCAAGGTTTGGATACTGATGAATTGGATTCATTGGTTGAGCAAGGTTTGGCCCGTGACGTGGACACAGAAACCTACGACCTGCACGATTTAATCCGAGAATTTTTACTTCGCTCACTCGATGAGGAGACTCGAAAAGAAGTTCACAATAAGTGCTGTGAATGGTATAGATCTCTCAAAGCAACACCAGATGTATCAATTGAATTGATATTCCACCTAACCAAGTGTGATTATGGTGAGGAAGCAGCAGATTTGGTTGTGGACCAAGGACGAGAAATTGTCAGCCAAGGTCACATGGAATTACTCGGATTAATCGAATCTATTCCAGAGCAGAACTTGAACAATAATATCAAAACAAAATTGTATCAGTTACGAGGAGAAGTCTTGGTATTATTGGGACGATTTGTGGAGGCAAAAGAAATCCTCCAACAAACAAATACTTTTGCTGAAGCAAGCGGTTTAACAATAGTTGAAGCTGAAGTTCTTTCAGCATTAGCCGATATTGCATTGAAGCAAGGACAATCAGATGATGCGCTGTCAATGCACAGAGATGCACTTGAGAAATTCATTGAATTGGATGATGCCAAAGGAGCGGCTCGTTCATACAACAATATGGGGTATCTCCTGAGAAGACGTAATGATAAATCTAAGGCGCTTGAAGCATATGGTGAAGTTGAGAAGATTCTTTCACAATCTGATTCCAACGAACTACTTGGTAGTCAGTTAATATTGGCCAGAGCATTTTTGGAACTAGATGAAATTGATAGAGCAAGAGACCATGCACTGGCAGCATTTGAGAAAACAGATGGAATTGATGATGTGCAATTGCATGCTAGAGCACAAGCAGTCCTTGGTCGCTATTATGCGAAAATGGGTGATTCAGATGTCGCATTGCACCATTATTCATCAGCGCTTGATACTATGGGAGATGCAGGAGATTTGATTTCATTGGTTGAAATTACTACCTTGCTTGGAGAAGTATTGCAAGATGCTGGACGAACTGAAGAAGCAATGGAACATTATCGTGAGGCTCTTGTATTGGCTGAAGCAAACGACCTAAGAATGCAAATTGGTGAGTTACTTTCACGCCTAGGTGGAGTGGCTACTGATAAGCAAAGAAGAATGGAATATCTACAAAGAGCATTATCTGTCTTTAGAGAACTTGGTGCGAAATCAAGGATGCAAGAAGTCCAAGCACAAGTTCACAGAGCAGTAATGTCAAGATGAATTAAATTCTATGACTGCGGTCTATCAAGTTGAATTGTTGTAATTCCATTATTGTGAACTACCCATACTTTACTTGCACCACCGAGATAAATTTCACCTTCGTGAGTGCCACTTCCTGCGCCAGAAATCAAAACGGTAGTATCAAGAGTGCCACCTTCATCGACTAAAGTAATTTCAGAGTCGGTTAAAATTAATTTAAACCTTGATTCATCAGCCTCTGAAACCCTCCAATCAACAGATTCAGCATATTCTGCTCCATCAATTCGACTTGCTTCATCTGCTCTTTCAATGGCACTAGCGATATCATCCATATTCGCCTCAATAGCATTTTCATTCCATCTATCACGCGTTGCAGTCTCAATATCCCATGCCCATACTGAAAACATCGTAAGCAATAATACACCCAACAAAAAAGTAAACACATATCCTAATTCTGTTGCAGCAGCATGTACATCACTACGCAATCGACTTTTTTCCATCAGATCTCACCCCCAATATCAACGGTCAATGATGACATCTGTAAAGTGAACTGAATCGCTTCACCATTGGTGTGCCAAATGGATTCTGATGTGTCAAAACTTGGGTCCGGCACCCAACCAACATAATCTGTTAGCAAATCGATTCTTCCTGGATAAATGGTCCAATCTTCACTGGATTCTAAGCCATCAGCTGAATCAACTGCAATTGCTTCTCCATACGGTGAGGACCAACCTCTGCGAACTTCATAGGCAGTAGTTGAGGCTAGTGATTGACGATGTTCTAATTCAATATCAAGGCTCAGTTTCCCACCACCGCTAAGGCTGTTTGAGGTTGGATGCAATGATGGAATTGTTGCGGCAAAACGCGGTCCAGGACCGCCTCTATCCGATGGAGGGGTCACAATGAAAGCCTCAAATTCAGGGTGATTAGTTACAACTGCACCACCGCTATATGCAACTTCCATCCCCATAATAGATGAGGAAAATTCGTATGTTAATCTTGAGAGATGGAATGCCCAAACAGTTCCGATGGTTGAATGGGAATTAGCACCTTCAACAGCCAATACCGATATTGACATACTAGCGGGATGTTCTCCGTTCGTCCAACCTCTTTCTACATCAATTTCGGAACGCCCAGAGAATGATTTCCAAGGTAGAGATGTTGTTATCCATCCACTTGCTTGAACATTTATCGCTACACATCTTTGTTCACCATCATGCATCGCTTGTATCAATCCATTACTGCCCGCTAAATGATGAACTCTAATCGGGTTTCCATCAGCAGTTAGTTTACTAGTTCCTTCACTAGCATTGAAAATTGCACTTGGTGAATCGCTAGTTAAAATTGCAGTTTGATTTGCATTCATGCTGGCATTATAGTTTGTGAGGAAGCCTTGCAATGTTGAACTTAATTGGTGCTGAATATTACTTTCAGTTTGATAATGAAGGAATAAGTTTCCAGATGTTGCACCAGTGTCAACAGCAGGAATCAAGTTCACTGAACTGACATTCTGTTGTTTTGTCGTATTACTTGATGCCGACCAGGAAACAAAGATATCTGAACTAGCATCGATAATAGGTGAGTCATCAATTGTTTCAGGCGGCCATGAAATGAATGCTGTTGCTTGTGCTGAAACAGAAGTCCCTCCACCTTTCCATGTGATAGTCACTGGATCATTATTGGGATTTGTGATAGCCAATTCTCCATTCAATGACGGCGTGTTAAATTCATGGCCTAGTAAAGCACCATTAGTAGAAGGCCAAGATGTACTTCCAATTCCTCCATCAATATTTGTTCGCAACAATAAATGAGAACTAGCACTAGTTGAAACATGAACTACTCCAGGTGCTTGCATGCTGATATCATGAGTTGATGCAACAGCAAGTCGAGATGACCCACTCGGAATAGAGTAACTTGTCGTAGTAGTACTTTCTTCAGTAATTCTAACTTGATTAGCAATATCACTTACAATGTGAATCTGTGATTGGCCTGAAGGTAGTGGTATTGACCATGAACGCCCTGTTTTATCCACAGGAGATACATCATTTGCTGTGACTACAGTTGCACCACCATCGCCCGCAGAGAACATTAACACCAATTTATGTGATGACTTAATCGTAAGTTCTCCAATATCTCGTAAATCCAATATGTGAGACTCATCAAGTGCTAATGAGATTTCTTCCTTAACACCATCTTGGTATATGTCGATATCAATTGGTCCCAGTGGAATCGCTAATCCAGGGGCAGCAGCAAATCGAGCATCATCAACCCAACTTGGAACTGAATAGATGTAAGGATTTAGTGGGCCAAGTCTAAGGTCATCAATACAGACAGATTTCACTTCACTTTCGGAATGCCTGATGTCTAAGGAATCATCAAAATCTAATGCTCCTCTCATGCGTAATGAATTGTCATCAAACCAAGTAGCAGAATACCACATCCCTCCTCTAGTTTTATCCCAAACAATATTTCCATCGATTGGGATTAGTTCTACTTCTGTGGAATCTCCTGGCATTCCCGCCTCACTTAATTCAGCAGTCTGCTTTGCCAGCAATGTCATTTGAGACGACATATCATGTCTTTCAACAGAGCCTTGTAATTCTTCAATAACAGGTATCATGGAGATCATCATCATTCCAATAATTGACAGAACTCCTCCGAATAATAGAACAGTGGCAACAGCAGCACTGACAGCCTCTTCATCCCTTACTAAATCATAATTCATCGGCCCACCTCAATTCTTTGTAGGTCAATCTCTAGATTGATGGTTGCACCCTGACTTTCAATTGTGAGGCCATCGGCACCACTCGCTCTCTGGTAAGGAGCGTATCCAGTATAGGTGTCAAGAGTACCACTGGCTCGATTAATTTTGTAATCGGTTAACCAGCTATCATGATATTGTGGAGTGATTACCTCATGTAAATTATTATTGACAATGAAACGAACATTGTAAGCATCTCCTGTGAACAAAGTCAATGCACCCAGTGATTCAAAGTTAACAGCCATATTGTTAGATGAGCCAAGACTTCCGTTCCAGGTGACATCAGTCAGTAGAATTGAGAAGCGGAATTGACCATTTGCAAGTGTATCAATTTCCATATTTGGTAAGCGAGTTACATGCCATGGCTCATTTGGAAATTGAGAAGACCTTGCGTTATTCATCAATGCAATCTTATGTTGGCCCTCACCGAATGATGTTGAGATTGACAAGCCAGATAATGAAATTTCAAACGATCTATGTATTGGAGTATTGTCTTCATCGAATACTGTGACCATCATCCAATGCTGTTTACTGATATTATGAGTGATGACGGTGGCTTCATGCGATGCTTGAAATGATTGCGTGAAACTAGAGTCTTCATTTTCTATTTTCACACTACGAGCCGTTTCATTTGCTGCTAAAATCGATATTGATGTAGTGTTTATATTAATTATTTCAATCCGTTCTGAATTGACTAAATCAGCAGATATTGACCATGTTTCAACATTTTCAACAGGCATTAATATTGTTGATTTCAACGAATAGGTATTGCGAATACCTGTGTTTTCAGGCGATGAACCGGCGACATCAAGCCTGTCATCAATCCTATCGGCAATAGAAACAGCAGACTTCCAATTTGTGTTATCTTGAAAATCAACAAGATATGGGTTGAGAAAAACCCATACTCCGCCCATAATTGTGACGACCATTGCCATCATCATAATGACTCCAAGAACTTCGCTTACCGCCCTTTCATCACCAGCGGATGAAGTGCGAATACGAGTCTCGGGTGACGACTTCACAAACAGCCCACGTTGCTGACCCCATTTAGCACTTGACCTATTCACCCCCCTTAGGGGGTGATTATTCTGCTTTGAATATACATTCAACGATTCAATTCAGCAAGTGTTTGTTTTTTCTCTAAGGCATCGCTACCGATGAAATGAGTAATTTCAGGACCATCTTGAGATGAGACATGAATATCTCCCTCGAACACCTCATCAATGTAGTACAAAACAGTGGATTCTGCAAGGTGTGGCTGGTTATTTCTTTCACTCAGATGTGTCAGTGTAATACTTCTGGTTTTTTCGGTGCAAACCAACGATAAAAATTCACCTGTCTGATCATTTGAAAGGTGCCCGCCTCTACCACTTATTCTTTCTTTCAATGAGTAAGGATATGGGCCACTCATGAGCCGTTTGGCATCATAATTCGCCTCAACAGAAATGTGCTGACATCCACGTACATGTTGGACTAATTCATCTGTCCACGAACCTAGATCAGTAATGATTGCTGCACGCTCCCCTAAGTGGCTGATTACAAACGCCACATTATCCGCCCCAGCATGTGGGACAGGCACTGCTAATAGAGACAAATCTGTGCCAATTTTCATTATATCTAATGATTCAAAGTATTGTGTTTTCATCGGATCAAGGTCTAATTCTTGGACAGTTCTTTCATTTGCAATCACAGGAATGTCCCATTTTTTTTGCGCAATACGAGCCCCTCCACCATGGTCGCCATGATGATGTGAAATGACAATACAATCAATTTCTTGAGGGGAAATACCCAGCAGCCCTAATCTTTTCTCCAACTGAGTACCGCTAAATCCTTGGTCAATTAACACCTTAGCATCTTTAGATTCCAATAGCGTGGAGTTTCCACGGCTACCAGTTCCTAGATGTGTAATTGATAATGACATCCCAACCAAACATAGGCGGACGCGTACGGGCTTTCAATAAATCCCCTAAACAATGGCAAGAAGATATGGTTTGAAAAGAAATCCAATTTTTCAAGCCTCATAAGAGGGGGCATTTTGTTGAAAAAATTCTCACTATTGCTCGATTTTAGTTGAAGTGATGTATGAACAGTGCACCACCACCCTCATAAGTAGTGTTTAGAGGTTGACAGTTTAGCGAAGCGTATGCTTTGTCAAGGTGAATAAATTGCGTCGCAGTCAAACAACATTACTCACAACATTGGCAGTGATAGCAAGTTTGCTATTTATGTCACAATTTCCAGCAGTTTCCCCTGTATCCAATATCCACCCCGATGATACAGAAGGGGCAAAACCGCCAGAGACTGATACCGATAAGGATGGTATTCCCGATGTTCATGAAAATTTATTTGAAGAATGGATGAATTGGAGTACTACTGATGGCAGAGATGTGATTATTCCAGGAATGGATAAAGACAATGCTTCGGATGCATTAGTTGATTTTGACAAGGATGGACTGAATGCAACAGAGGAATATTGTTGGCCATATCCTGCAAACTGTACTGAACCGGGATTTGCCCGTGGACTAACCGGAATGATAGATGAGGATGGAGATAGACAATACCTTGACCCACGTGTATCGGATACTGATGGAGATGGAATGCCAGATGGTTTTGAAGCATACATGTGTGCTAGAATTGGTGGATTTGATTATTCCACTCTTCGCTTTGATTGCTTTAGATTTGACCCATTGAATTCATCAGATATGACAGACGACCCAGATGATGATGGTTTTGATGTCAATAAAGATGGTGTGCTATCAATCTCGGAGAGATTTACATCTTCTGAAGAATACCGTTACGGAGCGCCTGCAAATTATACTGTTGAGCTTGATGGTCTTTGGTGCTCAGCAACATTGCCAGGGGGTTCCATTTTGAAGAGTTGGCCATATTTACCCTCGGGAAATAATGCAACATTCCAAAATCTTTTGTCTGCATGTACTACTAATGCAACCAATGTTGTTGATGAAGATTTGTGGCTAGGTTCTGACCCACTGCTGGAAGATTCAGACCGCTATCATTGGGATGGATTTTCCGTTAGAAGATTATTTCCAAGTTATGGTGATGGAATGCCCGATGGTTGGGAAGCACATTTCGGATTAGATCCATTGAATAGAACAGATGCTCTTCTTGACCCAGATGGCGACGGTTGGGATTTCAATCGTGATGGAGTAATCTCTCCCGATGTTAGCCGTACACGTACTGCATTGAAGATTGGAGAACAATTATCCAACTTTGAAGAATATTTGATACATTATGATAATGGTAATACCATCGCACCTGGTTTGAAAACTGTATATTTGGGTGCAGAAGATTCCACATTAGATTATTATCCTCTAAGTTTCACTGCAGTCGAGGATGAAATGAGCGTTATTCATCATGATATTGTGGATTTAGATAACAATGGAAAACAGATGTATGTGACTACAAAATATGGTATTACTGTTCTTGATTATGAGGAAAAAACAAGTACAGACCAATGGATGCCTCAAGGGGTAGAATTATTTGACTCAATTATATTATCACAGGATTCAGTTGCATATGCATTAGCAATTGCAACTTCTATTGGCGTAGTGGTTGCGCCTTTGCAAGCAGATGGAGGGCTATCAGAATTATCGTCATGGAATTGGGCAGAAATTGGCCAAGTGAACTCTGTGGAAGTGTTGAATATTGAAGGAAATAATAAGCAATTATTAGCACTTGGAGATGCGGGTGCAGGCAATGTTTTGGAAATTGCTCCTGACTCTACTGTTACGGCTATTCGTGAACTTGGAAATGGGATAAAGAGTGCCTTATTTGAAGCAAATGCGAGCGTAACATCGATTGCCCATGGCTCACCGAATGGTGGTGTATTGACGCTATACATTGGAACTGATAGAGGGTTATTGGTTTCTGAAACCGCATCAGCAAGAGATGATTCTTCGGCAACATGGAGATTCTTTTTCACTCCAGAAACAACCGGTGTCCCTGCAATCGTAAATGAACTTAGGAGTTTGCCACTAGGTGTTATTGGCAATCCTGCGGAAGTAAGAGATATTGTTCTTGACGGCCCTAATGCAGCAAATTCACAGGTACTTTGGTTCGGGACTCCTGCTGGTTTGCACCGAGTTGACTTGTTGACTGATACCATCACACACAGTGGCGATTATCAGCATCCGGGAATAGAGGGAGTTTCAATAAAAGAAACTAATGACATATACTCAATATATCCAACTGGGGATGAAATTCTAATCGGTAGTGCTTGGGGAGTTTGGTCTCTTGCAGGTGATTATTCTACAGTTTATGGTCTTCAAGACCAAGAGAGAATTGCTGGTGAAATTGTTGCAATAAGCGTTTTAGATGTTGATGGAAATAATACCATTTTTGGCGGTGCAAGTCCGGGACAATTTGCCAATTTAGAATTGATTGATCCAGGCGCAAATGATTCAGATAACGATGGTATGCCCGATGGTTGGGAAATTGCACATGGCTTAGACCCAACCGACCCATGGGATGCGCAATTGGATAATGATGGAGATGGATTAGACCTCAATCAGGATGGATTTTTGGAACGCCTGTGGACAAATTTAGATGAGTTCCGTTATGTAAAAACAACAGAAAAAGGTCTGAATTCCTCAAATCCACGAGTAGGAGATAGTGATGGTGATGGCCTGCCAGATGGTGCTGAATATTTCGGTTATTATTACGAGCAGAGTAACCTATGGTGCCACTATTCAGTGCAAAATGAGTATATTTGTGGAGATACTGCAGGATTGTCAGCAAATGCCACATATCTTAGCATGACTAGCTCTGATGCTAGTTCAGATCCAATGAACTGGGATTCAGATGAAGATGGAATGCCTGATGGTTGGGAAATCACTCATAGAAGATGGATTGGTTCTTCATTTACCGGAGGTAATAACTGGACTTTAGACCCGATGCGTGCAGATGATGCTGAGTGGGATGCAGATGGTGATGGTCTCGCAAATATTTGTGAATATCAATGGTCTCTAGTTAGAGATGCAGCGATAGAAGGATTGTTATTAGAAACTCATGGAGAATCTTCAGAAGCAGCCGAGCAATGGTTCATCGCAGATCCAAATAATGTCGATTCGGATGGAGACAGTCTTCCAGATGGATGGGAATCCAAAGGGTCCTGTACATGGGATGCTTCACGCGTCGGAATTAATCCACTCAATTCAACGGACATTCTGGAAAATCCAGATGGTGATGGCTTTGACATTAACCATGATGGAATAATTCAACAAAATGAAGCATTTGTGAATTGGCTTGAATTCCATTCTCGTAACAATTTATTTGATGGAAATCAAACCTGGGATGGAGTTGCATTACCAGATGGTCTAACAACTGATTTGTTCCAAAACATCGGCGACTTTGGAACTCCAGAGGCTAGTTTTGGAGAAAGAGCAAGCGGAGCCATTACTTCCACACAGAGTACCATGATATCTGGTGCCGCAGACCCACTAAGTGCAGATACTGATTCAGATGGCATGCCTGATGGTTGGGAAATATGGTATGCACGTTGGGATATTTTGGCTGATGAATGGACTCTAAATCCACTTGATGCAGCAGACAGATGGCAAGATGCTGACGAAGATGGCATGACCAATTGGGAAGAGTATAATTCAGTCGCACCACAGTTATCGGAGACTAATGAAAACCGTACATCTCCACAATGGTTTGTAACTACAGTTGGCAGTGCTTATGCCCTACAACAGTGGCCTAGCATTCTCAATCCAGAATCATTTGGTAGTTTCTTAACCAGTGAACAAATCAATTTAACTGGGTATACTGCTGACCCAAATAATGTCGACACCGATGGCGATGGTATGCTGGATGGAGTGGAACTATTGTTCACTTCTTGGAATACTACTGCACAAACATGGACACTAAACCCACTTGTTGCGGGAGATGGTAACTTTGATGGTGACGGTGATGGTTTAATTGACAGACAAGAGTTTGATTTGGTTAATTCCAACCCTGATAACGGAGGTAATCATCCATTTGATGCACCACTAATGCATACTGATGGAGACCTAAATCAGCCAACTGAAAAAGCGCAAAGAGTCTTCACAATTTTGATTACAAAGGAAACAAGAGGAAAGAGATTGCTTGATGATTTTAATGATTGGCAACAAGGTGAGCCAGCAAATGCATTCATCTCGATGTTAATGGGTATTACCGACCCTACTTTACCTGATACTGATGATGACGGAATGTTTGATGGATTTGAATATTGGTTTACAGAATGGGATCTAGAACAAAACCGCTGGAGTATGAATCCTCTAATCGATAGCGATGTTGATATGGATACTGATGGAGACTCATTTGACTGTGATGGCGATGGAGATATTTCTGACGATGAGCGTTTTTCAAATTTGAGAGAATGGGAATCAAGGACGTGGGGTAAATACCTAAACAGAGATTCAGTTCCAGCCAATACTGGAATAATTGATTTCGGCGAAGATGCAATTTCTGCTTACTCAGAGGAATTGGGCCTATCGCAATACCAAGCACAACTTGCCTTGTACAATGATTTCATGGAAAAGAACCAGGAAAGCGCCGATAGGATGGCCAAATTGAATTCTATTGATTCCGATAATTTCAATCGTACTCTAATTGGTGTAGCCGATCCAACTCACTCAGATTCTGATAGCGATGGTATTCCAGATGGCTGGGAATATTGCTATGCTACATATGGGATGCCTGGTTTGAATACACAAAATCACTGGGCCAGTAACCCAATAAATCCTTGGGATGTTGATTACGATGGAGATAATGATGGATGGTATAATCGCACAGCTTTCGATACTCCTGCAGACCAAGGGAATTGGGATAACCGTGTCTTCACTCCTTCAGGAGTAGTCGTTCAGGCGGGAATTGGAGATTTACCATTCACCAATTGGATGGAGTGGGATAATGCTACTCGTCCAGATCTAAATGATAGTGATGAAGATAGTGTCACATACATTACAACAGTTGAAAATGGCATAGTCACTTCACACATACAAGATTTCAATCTTTCAGATGGGCGTGAAGTTTTCAAATATGGTACAAATCCAAGTGATAACGACAGCGATGGCGACATGCTACCGGACTGGTATGAATACGAGAAAGGATGGAACGAAGACAACGATAATTATAGCACATATATGCAAATTGAAGTAATTTGGGTTGATGCTGCTACGGGCGGACCTTGTGATACCTCTACAATGTCATGTTTACCACTTTCTCAGCAGGGTGCAAATGGAACGTTAGGCCGACCAGATTTGGCCTTTACTTGGTTCAAATTGGACCCGGCAAATCCGGTAGATGCTAATTTTGATCCTGACATGGATGGAAATTGGGATTGTAGTGGTGCTGGTTGTAATTATGAACCATACACTAACTTCCAAGAATTCTATGCGATTACTGATAACGATTTGACAAGTCCAAACGCCGTACGCTTAAGCGGAATGGTCTATGAAGGTGCACCGGTTACTGAATGGTGGCAATTGCGTGGAGCATTGCTTCATATTGGATTGTTTGATGAATCCACAGCAAATTATTTGAAAATGGATAAATCTTTTGGAGGGGATATTAGATATGCCTATGTCGTTGATGACAAAGACACAAATTTCCTCCTACTAGATTCGTCAGATGATGAAGTCATTCTAGCAGGTAACCGGACAGACCAATGGGACATCTATTACGCAGGTTCACCAAATACTGCTCCAGTAAGGAGTGTAGGAGAGCATGAATTGGGCTGGTATTATCTTGATTTAGACAATGACCACATTGCAGAGGGAAGTGACCCAATGAATTGGGATACAGATGGTGATTGGATGGTTGATTGGTTCGAAGTCCATGATGATGAAGATGATGGAATCAGGGGCGATTCATCGCCAATCCGTTATGATTCACGCCAGACTGCATAATATGATTATAACTTTGAAAAAAGGTCACTTTTCTTCAATATATTGAATTGTCTCGGAGGGGTATAATTCAAAGGCTCAAGCGACTGTGCAGGTTATGGTGAGTCTAGTGTCAACAACATCATCCCCCCGTCGCGGAATCATGTTTCTCCTCTTTGCAATTCTCATTTTATCTCCAATGGCTCCCTTTGCGGATGTTTTTGTGGGGGATGCTGAAGCATCAGGGGTTGCTCGGCATGTCTACGAATTCAGCGATGGTTCCACCGAATACATCGCTCTCTTCCAGGGGGCGAATCCGGATACTGGTGCCCACATTAGTATTCCAAAGGGTGCGTTGGTTACAGATGTATCAATGACACTTTCAGGTGCAAGCGCTACTGGTTGGAGTCAAAAAGTAACCGACAATAGGGCTGATTGGATCAGAGGTACTGATTCGATGACAGATTCACGAAGTGGTGATCTTTCTCTTGCACTATCCTCTCCCGAAAAGGTATTTTTTCCACATGGATTTGATGAAAAAGTAAATCCTAACTCCGATGCTTGGTTGGACAATGGTTCCTATTCTCTGCGTCAACCCCACACCTCTAATTCTACCGAGTCACGTTTTTCAAGTCAAGTTACTAAGACCTCTTCCAGTTTGATGTCTCAAGGCCAAGGTGCGGTATTAAAGCACCATGATTGGCTATTTTTGTCAACTTGGTCATCTTCAAAATTCAGTAATATTGTTCAGAAATTATATCCAAATAATGCTAGCCGTCATTCTACAATAACATTGGACCAAGCGCAATGTACTCTGCCTCAAAAACATAGTTCTAGTTATTACGGTCAATATGGATTTAGAGATTGGACAATAACTGATGATGAAAGATTATTTGGAATTCTTTCTGGTTACAAATACACTTACTCTTCGAACGCACCAACTCAATATCATCGAGTAATCGAAATGGATATTTCTCGAGATGATGTCTGGACGTGTCTTGATTCCTATGATGTTTCACCACAATATGGTGATTATACTGGAATTGCATATGACAGAGATTTAGATTTAGTTTGGATCGTGCATAATTCGCAGAGAAGAATCGTTCCATATACATTCGATGGTAATTCTCCAGGCCAATATACGAGAGGCCAGGAAAGTTATTCTTATTCAACTACAAGTGGTTCAACTTGGGAATGTGGTACAACTGGGCAGATTGTTAGAGGTTTAGAAGTAAATGAAACAACTTTCTTCATGCGATGCCAAAAGGGTACAGTATACAATGATAAAGACCAACTTGAAGCTTGGGCAATATCAGGTCAATCCTCTTCACTTGTACCTCAAGCAGGGACGAAACAAGTTTCGGCTCTAGGTTATGGTTTGCAGTTTGATGGTGAGAGATTTATCACAGTTGATAGTGGGTATTCCACATGGAGCAGCAATACGCTATATTATCGAGAATATGGGACGAGTTGGCAGTATGAAACGACACCCGCACCCGGAACTACCACATGGTACGGCCCTGTGACAAATAGTACGGAAGATGTCGTTGCTGCAAATATGGTGACATATTCATCAGCAGCATCTATCGGTGATCGGGTTGATTATTGGATATCTGCAGATAACGGAACTCATTGGCAACAGGTTGAATCAAATGAAACAATTCATTTTGAATTCCCTGGGAAAGAATTAGTTTGGAAAGCACAACTAATTGGTTCAACAGCAGTATCATGGTGGGTTGATTTAGAATATGCAACATCATACACGACTACCGGAAGTTGGACATCACCATATTACCCAACCGGTACCAAAGTCGGTAAAGTTAGGCCGGTATGGGTTTCCGATGAACCGAGTGGTTCAACCGTACAAGTAATGGTTTCAAATGATAATGGGACCTCTTGGTTACCAGCAATTAATGGCCAAGAAACTAGTTTTTCAACGGATGGTGCCGGTGATATTCTACGTTACACAATGGACATTACTTCCGCAGATACAGACAAGACTCCTCTAATAGATTCCTTTGTTCTAAATTATGAAGAAGGTTATCCAGACCGACCTAAAATAGATATTGGTAATGATGGCAATTGGGATTGGGATTCACTACAGTTCCTTAATGAATCATCTGTAGAAGCAAGCGATGATTCAGTTGTTGGAGTTGATGTAAAATATTCTCCAACAATGATTCAAGCATTCAATGATGCAATTCCAGAAAATGGTTTGGGCGATGTATTGGTGACATTGGGTGTGAAAGCTGCTTCATCAGGTAGAATCAAGATTTCAAATATTGATATTTCTTACAAAATGCAAACCCGAGCAATCGATGCAAATCTAGAAGGTGGCCAAGCATCACCAGATGGTGTATTTCGTAATTTAATTGTTAGAGTTGCTAATGGTGATGATGTAGATAGAGTTACGAAAACAGTCGTTGCGCTTGAACATTCATATGGCGACAATCCGAAATTTTCATGGGTTAGAGGAGATAGTTGTTCAACGATTAATGATGTAGGAGGAATAGTCCAATTTGATACTGCAAATTGTACATCTATGGTAGATTCAAGTGGTATTCTAACAATCCGAATGCCAATGAAAGTCAACTGGACATGGGATGATGAAAACAATGCTCAAGCCTATGTTACAGTTGAAGATGATTTAGGAGTCGCAGTTAATTATTGGGAAACAGAATCACTAGATCTAAATGTTGAAAACGATATCCAACTTGATGGGTTAAGAGTTTGGGAGGAAACGGGAAGAGAATTGTATGTCCTTGACTGGGTGCGCGGAGGATTCAATCTCTCATTCAGTGGACAAATACATTTTGAAGGCTCACAGTTAAGCCCTGAGGCTGGCAATTTCAAGTTGAGGTTACTTGGACAAAATGTTACACATGATGGAGTTCCAATAGATGAAGCGATTCTATTAGCTGAGGAATCAAACCCCGCATTTGGCGAATATAATATCACAATTCAATCACCAATGGAATCATCTCCAGGTGGAATGGTATTCTATATGCAAGCAGTTGAATTAGAAAATGGTTCCACATTCGTTAATCCTGATTACAATAGTATGAGATTGGTACTAGATGGAAATTCTCCACTATTGCTTTCAACGACTCCAGTTGATGGAGTTGAACGTCATGCTGCTCCTTCAGGAAGCGGTCAATCAGTTGAAGTATTGATTCAAGATTCAGTAGACCCACCGACTCAAATAACCTTGAATTATTGGATTGGATGCAGAGCGAGTGAAGCAATTGGCTGTACTGATTACAATTTTGATGGATTACCAAATGCTGATGAATATGAACTAAAGACATTATCTTCACCAGAAACTAGAACTGGTGGACTGAATATTTTCCAAGGTTCAATAGATGACTCAATGTTGCAACATGGTCAATATGTTTCTTTCTTCGTAACAGGAAAAGATGCTCAAAATAATGCTGTTGCTATGGGTGGTGGACCTGTTTGTCCGGTATCCACTACTCCTTGTGGATTTGCACCAGGTGAAGATAACCCTGATTGGTCAGCAGATTTGTCAACCTATCGAATTAGAGAGGAATTTGAACCAGAGTTAGATTTGAGTAATTCAACAATTATCGGCCATGACGATGAAGATCCATTACATCCAGGAATTGCCTATACTGCTCAAATCGTTTTGAGTGATAGAAATGGGTGGAGAGATATTCAAACAGTAACATTGGCATTAGGGGGAGATTTCTCTGATGATGATAATTCAATTTTCATCACATTACACGATGATGGAACTGGTAACCCAATGGCATTGATGGAATCCGGTTCGGATAATCTTGCAGTCTCAAATCTATACTCATCAGTTGAACTCAATGAAGATAATGAATCAATTATTATTATCAAGGCTAGATTCCAATTGACTTGGACTTTCCCAGAAGAATTTGATACAGACGGGACATCAAGATTTATTCCTAAGATATTAGTTACGGATTTACCATGTAATGAGGGTGAAGACACTCCTTGTTTTGAAACAAACGAGGGTCTTGGAAATGATTGGTGGAGTTTAGATAATGATTTCCGCTTTGACACAATGGAAGGCCACATACGTGCAATTGAATTAAGAGATAGCACTAATCACTACAACACAGCGCTTGATGAGACACTTATTGGTGCAGGCCAAGCGTTGAGAGTTAGTGGACGTGTATTGTTTTCAGAAGACGAAATGCCAGCACCAGCAGGAGCATTTGATGTTGTCTTTGGAGATTATGACCACGAATGGAGAACATCGACAAGAACGGACGGTGAATTTAGTCTTGACCTACTAATTCCAGCAGTCCGTTCGGGACATTTAGACCTTAGATTAAAGTTGGATGATTTGCCTGGTCTTGCGTTTGATGAGACTAGTTTTACACCACGTGTTAGACTTGCAGTTGATAGCAATAGACCTACGATTTCATCAATTTCATTAGACGATGTCACATCTGGTGGAGAACTTTCTATCGGAGATTGTGGAAACTTACAAGTTCTATTAGAAACGATTGATGATAATGGTTTTGATTTGGATGAGCCAGCAGTACTCCATTACAGAGTGAGAGCGGGCGAGGCTGAAATTTCCCGAGGCAGTTTACCTCTACCAGATACTACTCCTTTCGGAGAACAATTCTTCTGGACCGGATACCTAGACTTAACCGATTCCGGCGCAACTATGCTATTGCCTTCTTATGTTGTTGATGTGTGGGTTTCAGGTTCTGATGAATCTGGAAATCCATTTGACAACTATCTAAATTCTCTAGAGCATCCATTTGCATCATGGCAACTTGCATTATTAGGACCAAGTTTTGATTTGAATTCACAAAATAATACGTTAATTTGGGACGAACCTAGTCCGATTACTGGCCAACAAGTGAACATGGTCGTCAATGCCAAAAATGATGGTGGCAAAGGTGATGTTGCTTTCGTTCTACAACGCTTGATTGTTGGCGGAAACTGGGCAGAAGTTAGCAAGGTGTCACTAGAGGCAGCTGCAGGTGCTGAGGTTCAAGCCTCATTATCGGCAATAGCAGATGTTGCTGCAGGTGAGCAAATCGAATACCGAGTAGTCGTTTTAGTTGATGGAGTTGAAATGGATCGTAAAACTGTAGACCCACTTATCATAAAGCATCAAACTTCTCGCGATGGAGATGCCCTTAAGGAACAAGCCAGTGAAGGACAATTCACAATTGTCTTATTTGTAATTGCAATGTTATCAATTGCATTTGGAGTTTACACGATGGTAATGAGTAGAAGAATATTGAAGGGGGAAGAATTTGATGAAAGCGACCAAACCGCTGAGGTACTAGCCGATATTGATACAAAGAAAATTCCCGCCATCGATATGAATTTGCCGCCGCCACCAGGCTTGGTTATGCCTCCGCCTCAAGGACTAGTTTTGCCTCCACCAAATGCTACAATGGCAGCACCTGCACCACCTATGGCAGAACCTAAGACTGAAGAAAATACAAAAGATGTAGTTGAAGAATCTAGGGGCGAACCTCCAATTCCTCCAAGCGGGCTACCAGACGGTTGGTCACAAGACCAGTGGAACCATTTTGGTTGGCAATATCTTGATGCTCTAAATTGAATTGAAACTCATTCGTACCGGATGTATTGATATGGCTGAAGAAGAAATAGAACATGCCCTTCAGGGAATGGTAACTCTTCAAGAACGAATGGTACACTTAATTCAGCAATTAAGCATGCCATTGGTGGAAGTGAGCATGGTGATTTCAAAACAGATCTCATCATTGATGAAATCATTAAATGAACACATTGAATTGAGTGGTGAATCATTTCCAAGCAATATTACACAGACTTGGGAAGTAATTGATGATGGCACAACAGATGGGGGCTCCAAATCATCATTTGAACTCGACAAGGTGATGTCAATAGTTGATGAACAAAGAATGGATATCCTTGATACTTTGATTAGAGTCACTTTGATTGAGACTGATTCAACTCTTGCTGATGCATTACTAGCACTACGTCCATGGGAACATATTGCACGAACTCAATTATCAAAGGCCAATGGTCCGGGACAACTATTTTCACCGATTGAACTCCCTGAAGATTGGTAAACTAAAATGCATGACTTTGAAATGTAAGGAAGTAGGCGATTAGTTATGCACAACAGACCCCTCATCGTGTTGCTGAGCATTTTGCTGTTCACTCCAGTTCTTTCAGGATGTATTGGGGATGAGATCTTAGATGATGTTATTCCTCAGTTAAAGGGTATTCCTGGTAGTTTAACGATGGCATGTTTGACAGATTCACACGACAAAATGGTTCTTGAAATTGACTATGAAGCAGGCTACAAACCTGAAACCTCCAGTACTGACTTATTGAAGCAAAGAATAAGTGAAGTTTGTAGTTTCTCAAAAGGGATTTCCTTAGAATTCACTGAAACTGATTTTGCTGATGTTGGTACATGGAGTGCTGATGATGTTAGAGAACAAGGTTGGGCAAATAAACAAGCAGACCCGACAAGTGGTAAGACACTACGATGGCAATTTATTTTTCCTGCTGAATCCAACGATGATGACAATGTGCTAGGAGTTGCAGTTGATGCTTCAACAATTGCAATCTTTGGTGAATCGGTTGATGATGCAGCAGGTTTCCTCAATAGACCAAGTGCTGAAGAAGTTGAAAACAGCGTAATTGTCCATGAGGCAGGTCACTTGTTAGGCTTGGTTAATCTGGTATATACTTCACCAGTTGACCATGAATCTTCAGATAAACCTGGACATTCAAATAATGAAGATTCAGTAATGTATTGGGCGATTGAATCTATGACTGTTGCTACTTTCCTTTCAGGTGATTTGCCTACTGAATTTGACCAAGATGATAAAGACGATTTAGCAGGATTGGCAGCAGGGACTATTGAAGTCAGCAATCAAATTTGATCAATAATTTGTCACCATTCATATGCGAAGCGTTATGTTTTCCGACGACATCCCCGTAACATGGCAGCGAAGTTCAATTGTGCTTTGTTAGTAGTTCTATTATTGCTAATGCCACTTACTGCAATTGACAATAAGAATTGGTATAGAACTACAGGTTCTCAATCTGAATGGATTGAATTTAACAATTGAATTATTTTTTAGAAGCTACCATTTTGGTTGCATCTCTCCAAGCATCAAAAATTGAATACGCCCAAAGTGCAACCCATAGAACTACAGTTAATGCCAATGGAATCTGTAAGAGTGTCCAATCCATTGCCCTCCTATGCTTTCGGTTGAAGTGTTGACCTAAGAATAGTAATGGGACAGCAGCGGCTAATGCTGCAACTAGTGGGCGTAGTGTGCCCCACATTCCAACACCGAAAGTAATTTCTCGCCAAATCTCTTTGATTAGAGATAGTGGCCGCAAACCTTTCTTCTCAGCGGGAAATTGCACAACTATGTCATCCATATTTCTCCGCCTCAGTCATCAACTGTGGCTGGGGCTTTGTCAATATGACGGCTGTTTTGTGCCAATTACATCAAAAACTTAGACGATTAGCAGAAGTCGGGTGCAATGATGAAAGTTCTACTGACTGGCTTTCACCCCTTCGCCCAACACCAAACCAATATCTCATGGCAAGTGGCTGATTCTTTCCCCCAAAGTATCACCGTTAATGACCCATGGAAGAATGCCAGAAATGCTCAACTTGATTCCATCCAAGTAGAAATTGATACAATTGAATTATCGGTTGACTTAGAAGGTTCTAAGGTGGTCTCTCAATTGCTGGAAAATCATGTATATTATGATGCAATAATCCATATCGGTCTTGCTGAAAAGTCACAGTTTCCAAGAATTGAAAGAGTTGCCAAGGATATTTTGGACATGCGAATAACCGATAATAGTGGCAGGAAAGTAGTCTCATCAACAATCTCAGGCGATGGTGACTTGGCCTCAAATATTCAGCACCAATATTGGAAACTTGAGAATTTTTCTAATCAAGTAATATTCAGTGATGATGCGGGTGAATATTTGTGCAATGAAACATTATATCGAACTCTAAGCACAATACAAAACTTGCAACTCAAGGATAAATATTCGAGGCAGTTGCCTTGTTTTTTCCTTCACTTACCACTTGAATCAAATTATTCGATTGATAATTGTCACAACATTCTCAAGGATTGTATCGCACATATGTTATTCTTGCCTGTAATTGAAGTGGCTGCTGCACTGATAGAACATAAAGACACATTCCTGATTGCCAAACGAATTGAAGGTGATGAATTTGCAAATATGTGGGAATTTCCTGGCGGGAAATTGGAATCAGGTGAAACATCTTTTGCTGCGATTGAAAGAGAAATAATGGAAGAGTTAGCAATTGAAGTAAAGGCAATTGCACATGTTGGCACATGGCACCATCAATTAACGGACAAAGAAATATGTCTTCACCTTGTAAAATGTAATCTCGATGGAAGGATTAACATCGGTAATACAGAACTTCTCACCGCACATTCGCAATTAATGTGGCATCCAACGGATAAATTGTTAGATATTGAATGGATTGGTTCAGATAGGAATATTGCGCAATTCTTACAACAGGTTTGAAATTACTGTTTTTCCAATTTGTATATCTTGTATTTCATGAATCCTTTGGCCTGAATCCATAACCGTTTGAATTCAAACCGGAAAATCATTGAAAAAATTCGTTTGATAGTATTTATTGTTAACAAAAAATATTCTTTCAGTCCAGGCCAATGTGTTATTTCAAACCCACAATCCTCCAATACCTTGGCCATTTTTGGATTTTTAGTACAACTTAGAATTATTTTTTGCGGGCAACTTTCTATTGCCTTTAGAACTAATTTGTTAGCATTACCCAATCCTCTATATTTTGGGTCAATAATAAATGTAGTAATTTCTGCAGTTTTGCCGTAATCACGAAGATCCGTATAGCCAATAATCCTGCCGTCTTGTCTCAGGGTTGCAATATTTCCGTCAAGAAATTTTTGTTCTGCCTTTAGGTTTCTTGGCGGGCGAACTTCCATCTCAAGTGAAAGCATTTCACGTAACCAGGCCGCGTCTTCCATAATTTCCACTCGCATTCTCTAAAGATATTAATTCGCTTCAGTCAAATCCAAGTTGCAGCCTCGCCGTCAGCATCCATTGTATTTTCATCACCTATTTTCCGAGGTACGTTTTCTCTCCCTAAATGCCATGTTGCAGCCTCTAACCAATCACCTAAACCTTCACTTGTAAGCCTTACAGTAAACACTCCTCCGAGAGGGATTTCATCAGGAAGTGGAAAAGAAACTTTACCAGCTAATGCGGCTTGTCTTGATAACTCAAATACTGTTGTATCTCCATTCAGTTTTCTGCTCATCGCATCAAGTGATGTATCCAATATTCTTTGCTGATGAAGTATTTTCAAAAAATGTGTAAGGTCTATTTGCGTCGCCTTCCAATTAAAATTGGAGCCTTTTCCAAGTGTTGGTTCGTCACAATTTTCTGGAACGGGGAACTCTGGGAATAATTGCAGAATTGATTCAGCGACTTTTTTGGGAGAGTCTGCTCCCCTGAGAGCAGTCTCAATACAAATATCAATACCTTCGCCCACTCCAGTTAATCGGAGTAGCGGTGCTGACATGATTTGGACGACATGTTGCCACTTGATGAACTTGCCTTTTGTAGTAATTTGAGGGCGAAGTGTCAAAGTCTTTCACTTATAGCCAATGAACATGACTGTGCAAGATGGGCCTTCAATAGCCACAGTCATACCAGTCCTAAATGAAGAGGGCCATATTGGAAAATGTCTTGAATCACTGATATTACAGGACCATTCGGCTACAGATCACATGATATTGGTATTGGATGGCGGTTCAACCGACAATACGATTGATGAAATTAACCTTGCAGTAGAAAAATCCAAACAAAATAATGGCCCACAAATTGAATTGGCACAAAATCCAGCCAAGTATGTATCCAATGCAAGAAACCTTGCCCTTGAATTAATTCCTTCATCAGTAACTCATATTATCGAATTAATTGGGCACTGTGTTGTTCCTAAAAACCATATTTCTACTAGAATAAGTTCTTGGGAACAATTACAATCACAAGTAAAAGAAAATAATTTGCCACCTCTAGGTGCTTTAGGAGTTAAAGTGATATCACGCAAAGGCAAGTTAGGAATATTCGAATCATGGGTAGAAGGTGCCCTTTCCTCACCATTAGGTAGTGGAGGTGGACAATTTGATAATTTTAAATCATCAGGACATACAAAAATACCTGCATTTGCAATGCACTTACGTTCTGCGGTTGAGGATGTGGGTGGTTGGGATGACTCATTCATCAGTTGCCAAGACAGCGACTTATCAATGAGAATGATTGAACAGGGTTATAGTTTGATGCGATGCCCAAAAACCACAGTATCAATGGCAAAACGCACATCTCTAACAAGGTGGTGGAAAATGGGTCACCGCTATGGTTTTTGGAGAACAAAAATTGTTCTTAGACACCCAAAGAGAATTAGTTTACGTGAGTATGCTCCTTGGTTTGGGGCAATATTAACTGCGTTATTATTTTCAGTTTCCAGTTCCTATTGGATGATTCCTCCATTGATGTATGGTGCAGTATTATCTCTAGAGGCACTTAGAAGTTCAATAACTAAACGTAGAATTTCTCTTATTTTGGGCATTCCAATCTGTCTGATAATGCTTCATACTAGTTTTTCTGCTGGATTAATCGATGGACTGATTCGCAAAGGCAAAGAGTCTTCTGATAGATGAATCAAATTCTGCGCAGCATACGGTTACATTGATGAAAGAAAAGAACTCCAGAAAGTTTGGTGATAGTATGAAAGCACGTCCAGTAACCTCTTTGGCGATGATTGTACTGCCGACAATTCTATTTACATTTATTCATATTACAGTGACTCCCTTGAAAGAAATGTTCATCGTGGAGCCAAAATTGAAGTATGCATGGTATTTCACTAGCATAATAATTGGAATAATTGTTTGGAGAAAAACAAGAATTCTCAAAGACCATGAATTCCGTCGAGCAAAAATAATGAAAGGAATGAAAGAAGTATATGCTGCAGAAGAAGCAGGCGTTTGGGAACAAAACACTCAACTTGAGAGTGAAATTAGTGTAGAAGGTGAGGCTAGATTAAAGGGGCAAGTTTCCGCTATTGATGATGAAACTCCAGAGATGGAGTTGGATGATGACCACACCGTTGATGTTGATTTCCTCAATGAATCAAAACATGTACAGAAAGCCACAATGCGCGTCACAGGAAAAGCATCATTTGATTCAGAAGAACTTGAATCAACTATTGGTGCAGTAAGAAAGACTAGTCCAATGGATAAAATTTTAGATATTATTACCGGTCTTTTTTCAGGAAAGGATGCTCGAGAAAGCCGTAAAGAAATGCGAAATGCACAATTGATTGCAGCATCAAAGGCAAACCCTGTAGTTGCTCAGAGGCCAGTTGCTCCTATGCAACAGAAAAAAGATACTGTAAGAGATGACGTGAAAATGACAACCATGAGCGATACAGGGGGGCATGAAACAATTGTTTCCACTGACGGAGTTATCGTTGCCCAAGGTTCACTACAAAGCATCAATTCAGAAGCAGAAAAAGTATATGCTTGGGATAAAGAATTAAGCCCTATTCAATCAAATGAGGAGAGTTTGGAATCGATGGCTATGCTAGGTGGTTCACAAAGAACAGCCTCACCTGCCGTAGCCAATGTTACAGGAAGGAGTTGTGGAAGTTGTGGCCTTAGGGTATCAGATTCCGACCGATTCTGTGATGGCTGTGGCGCTTCAATCTAATCGTGATTGATTGGTATTGCCAGTCTGTAATAGCGTGATGTTCAAAGAGGGGCTTGCCCCCCACTGAGATTGTTAGGTGGTTATGGTGGCTGAAAAGCGAGACTATTATGAGGTGTTAGGTGTTGATAAATCAGCATCTGCAAAAGACCTCAAAAATGCTTTCCGTAGCCTTGCAAGAAAGTATCATCCTGACCGAAGTACAGAAGCTGATGCAGAAGATAAGTTCAAAGAAATTCAAGAAGCATATGCAATCTTGTCCGATTCTCAGAAAAGAGAACAATATGACCGATTTGGGCATCAAGGAGCAGGTGGAAATCCATTTGGAGGCTTCGGTGGTTCGGGTGGATTCAATATTAACTTAGAAGATTTATTTGGTGGAGATATTTTTTCTTCAATGTTTGGCGGTGGTAGGCAACGCAGTAACAAGAGAAGAGGAAACGATATCTTGGTGCGTCACACAATAGATATGGAGATGGTTCTAAATGGTTCAAATGAAGAAATAGAACTTGACTTGCCAAGCCCTTGCCAGTCATGTGAAGGTACTGGTGCTGAAGATGGCGAGACTACCCAATGTTCGCCATGTGGAGGACAAGGACGGATGCGAGTTCGACAACAAATGGGGCCATTTGTGCAAGATGTAGTCAAGGAATGTCGGGATTGTTCGGGGATTGGAGAAATTGCAAAATCCCGCTGTAGTGATTGTCGAGGTTCTGGTAAAGTTTCCAAAGCAGAAACGATTCGGTTTGATGTGCCTATAGGAGTAGAACATGGGACTAGAATGAGAATGCGTGGAAAGGGTGAGCCAGCGCCTAATGGGAAAGGTGTTGCTGGTGATCTATTCGTAGAGTTAGAAGTTCAAGAGCATCCATGGTTTGAACGACAAAACTCAGATTTGATCATGTCGTTGCCGGTTGGCTTTACTGATTTAATGCTAGGTGCGACAATAAAAATTCCTCATATAGATGGTGACGAATTGGTAATAAAAATACCATCAAATTCCAGTGCAGGCCATACAATTACTATCAGAAAAAGAGGCCTGCCAAATTCACGTGGTTCTGGACGTGGAGAAGTTGTTGTTCTTCTCAAATTACACGTTCCTAAGAAATTAGACAAGGCGACAAAAAAGGCACTAGAGCAACTTCGTGAGGCTTTATCTCCTGCAGATATTGAGGCCAGGATTAGGACAGATGCTGAAGACCGTAGAATGAATTGATCCAAATATGTGTGTGCCTAATTGAGAATTGTTTGGTAAGACTTACTTAATCATGAGTAATACAGAGGAAAAAGCACCCATATAGAATCCAGCGCCTACAAAATCAAATATTGAAATCCCTAAAGCGGTTGGTGCTAGTGTAGCACAAATAATGAAAACCGCTGAAAATGTGAGGTGTAATCCCCCCATTATTCTTGGAGAATTGCCTCTAAAAAGAACAATTGCAGAGATCAATGCACTTAGGATAAAGAAAAATGGGCTTATCAAAAACAAAAAAGCCGCAATCATGAGAGCGAATTCATCTACAGCTAGATCAGATTCACCAGTACCGCTGCCACCGCTGCCTCCGCCACTACCTCCGCTATCACCAATTATTTCACTCATTAAATCTCCAATTGCTCCCATCATTTCAAAACCTGTCCATTCGAACAAACCAGCTATTGAAATATACGGCAAAAACATTGACACAACGATTAATACAACTCCTAACCAAGGCAGTTGTTTGTTGGAAAATTGGACTCCAACTTTATTTTTTCTATTCTTAGGATTAATTGATTGTGTAGATGAATTAATGGGCGCATAATAAGATGCTTGGGTGATTTCAGATATTGAACGTTGTGATGCAATATTTTGATTATTGAAATGAGTTACTTGTGGTGAATTTTGTGGTGGAGCAGGAATCCATTCGGTACCATCCCACATCCATTCCCCATCAGGCGAAAGGTTTCCTCCAGACATATTATATCCATCTGCTATTAGTATTTAGTTAGTATCCCAGCATTAAGGTTCTTGGAATAATATGCAACAAACAATAGTTATGTTCTTCTAAAATTACATGTTCCTAAGAAGTTAGACAAGGCAACTAAAAAGGCATTGGAGCAACTTCGTGAAGCTTATTCACACCTTCATTCGTCTTCAGTGTCCTCTGATTCACCAATCATCTGAACTCTTTTCAGACGCCATGACATGTATGTCATCAATGCGAACAGTACGGTTATTATTCCAAAGGCCTTCAGGTACATCGGTGTGTCTGTCAATTGATCGTCGCAGCTGCTTGGTTCGATATAACACGGGTCAGTTAAATACCCAATCACTAAAAGCAAGAAAAAGACTGTGAAAGCAATCAATGCAAGTAAGTTCACGATGAAAATTGAAAGCATTCCTTTTCGGTTGTTTAGAGTGAGGGCAATTCCTCCTCCAACAAAATATGTAATTGTCAGAACAACTAGGGGAATTATCTCATTATTGATACCATTTTTTGGGTGAGTCCACCCCACTACCATCAGGTAAAATAAACACAATGAAAGGATGACGAAGAATAGGGCGCCGGCCCTAAATCTCAGGTTTACGTTCGCTTCCTGCACAGTATTGGTTGAACACTTTAATTTACAACAATTGCGGTATAATTCATCTGTTAGAAATAATCTAATATGTACCATTCGCATGGGTTCATCCGATTACCCATCCAACAGACATCTCATGAGTGGGTA
>ENA-UZWR01001119-UZWR01001119.1-metagenome-genome-assembly--contig:-Day-1-25m-contig-1119_pt1 | contig 47195 bp, 56 predicted proteins | sample MGYA00260337_ERZ794897 | MGnify/ENA metagenome assembly ERZ794897 | reverse complement strand
TCAAGATCAACTTTGACAGTAAGATGTGTCTCAGTGTGAGCGTGAACTTGGTAGTTGATATTGGCAAGTAATTTGTAATTCATGATGGTGTCTCCATAAAAATAGGGAGCCGAAGCCCCCTGTGAGTGATTAAGCGTTTGCTAACATTGCTGTTAATACATCGCCAGGAATAGCTGCGATTTGCTCTTTAGTCAACCCTGCAAGTGGGTTAGCTTTAGCAACTGCCTGAGCTTCAGCAGGCTTGGCTTTAGCTTTGCGAAGTGGGCGAAATTTTGTCGCTGTCACCTCGGTGTAATAGCGAACATTGCCGGTCTTCTTGTCTTTGAATGAACGCTCGTGGATGATTCCTTCAATCTCAACTAAGCCACCTTGCTCAGTCTCACGCTCGAAAGCTTCAGCGATCTCACCTTTGAGAGTGATGCGCATGTTATCCCAAGAGGATACTTCTGTGTGAGGATTAGTGTATTTGGTAGCAATTGAAGTATTTACATACTTGATTAGATCACCTGACTCTGATTTGAATGAATCTGAATTGTAGAATTTTGATGAGATGAAGCCTTCGCCTTTGAATGTGAACATAATGTTCTCCTTTTGTTTTTTGGTGTCCTAGATGTAGAACTGGATTGATACTGAGAAACCTAAACCCATTTTAGATTTCTCTTGAGGGAATTTCTTACCCCTCGCCTGTCGTGGGGGTAAGAGATTCACAAAGAAATTATTGATTGAAGCAATCCTGAATTGAATCAACAGTTGATGCCCAATAAGACTTATTTAAATCGTGCATCATATATACCCAGTTGTAGTGAGATGCAAATAATGCACTGAGAATAACTACCTCTGAATCAGTAAAGTAATTCAACTCATCGTTGATAAAGTCACTAAGCCATAAGCTGTATTCTTCAGTTTTGATTGGTTCTCTCAAAGAGAATGAAGCCTCTTGTAGGTCATATCTCTCGTTGAGTTGCCACTCTTGCTCAGAAATAAGCTGATCCCCATCCTGAGGACGTTCTGAAATAGCTGAGTCATATCCCAGCTCTAGTTCGATTTGTGTTGATAAATCTCTCATTAGAAGCCTCCGAATACTGACATGTCAGATTTAAGGTTAGTAGCAATGCCTAGTACTGATACAGCTACGATGCTGATAGCACAGAAAGTGAATATAATTGCGAACATTTGGTGTCTCCGCGTTAAATGAATGTTGAATAACCCTCTTGAGTTACACTGAAAATAAGGTAAGCTCGCTTACGCGAGCCTAAAACCTTTATGCTAAGCAGTTGTTGTCTCTGGCCCAGCATGTAAGAACCTCTCCGATTACATTTTCTTTTAATTTTTCAAGATCAACCTCGATGCCAGAGAATGAGTAGGCGTAATCAGCCCAGTCTCCAACGATGAACTCAATCTGTTCTTGAGTAGCATCCATGTCTGATAGTGATTGAAATGAAGTGTATTTGTTGAAAGATTCAAGTTGTTCTTGTAAAGTCATGATAGTCTCCTTGTTAGTTACACTAAAAATAAGGTAGGCTCGCTTACGCGAGCCCCATCGGTTCGTATCAACGAAGAGCATTAATTGATTCAAAAAAAATGGTCGTGCTTGGCAGAGGGGGCAGCGCAATAGCATCACGAAGTGATCTATGGAGTGAGGGGGAGACTTCCCCCCTTAGACTAAAGCTAAAACAACTAAATAACAGCTATACCCTAAAGGATATACCCTTGGGAAGCTTGAGGATAACATAGCATACATTTACATCAATAGTGTAAAATAGACCCTTGCAAACAACTAAAAACAATAGCATATTTTCTGCGGGACGCTAAAGCAATAACAACGTAAAAGAATCTTAAACTCATTGTAAGACGATCTTAATACATAACAACAAAGCCAAACGATGATACTACACTACAACTCAAGCTTGAACATAGTTACACAAGGTGATTGTATATATGAGGCTCACACGCTACCTCTCGGCTTATACGATGCTACAGTACTAACAGGCTAACCAAGACTCCGACGAGTAACAGCAGGTTAACCTACGAGCATAGACACGTATCTATTGTAAGCTCTACACTCGTGGAAACGTACTCAACTCTTGGATCTTGAAAAGCATTACACAGGGAGGTTATTAAACCACCCCCCCCATCCCTTTCCATCGGGGTAGTCGCCAAGAGTTAATATATCCATACCACACTCCCTTGTTATTTGGCTGTTAATTAGTTATAATACAGTGGAATCGTAATAATAAAGGTGGTACTAGGTGCATTATAAAGACTTTCATGAAAGTGTCCTATATTGGGCTAGAATCCGTGGTTTTGATGAGTCAGACCCGAGATCTCAATATTTAAGTTGTGTAGAAGAATCAGTAAAAGAGATAAGTGAATCTAAGATGAATCTCGACGATGCTATGCTTAGTGATGCTATAGGTGATACAGCGGTTACTCTTATTATTTTGGATCTGCAGTTAAAGAAGAAGAATTATATTTCTCGTTCAGAAGCAGGGATATTGTTTACAGGGGATTATACTGAGTTAATGTATCGTATAGGTTGTATTGGAGCTTCGTTAAGACGTGAGAAGTGGGACCAAGCAGCTTTAGATGTTTCACTTGCTTTAGCTTGCCTTATAGAATTTTGCAATAAAGAGGGTATGTATTTTGATGAGTGCTGCGGTCATGCTTGGGACGAGATTAAAGATCGCGTTGGAATGATGATTAATGGGTCCTATGTAAAGGAGTCTGATTTGAATTGTTTACAGCGTTTAGAGTTTGACAAAAGGATAGTTGATGCAAGATTTCCAGATTAATCCTCAGGGTATGCTTCAGATATGTGAAGTTATTTTAAATCGGGAGGAGCAGCCTGTTATAGACCCTAGAGGCAAGAAAGCTCCTTATTGGATGATTGTATTACCCAAGGGTAGATTGCCTTCTCACAACGATGTAATCAAGGTTACAGTTGAAGAGTGGACAACTATAATGAAGCGCCCTTGGCCATTTAGACCTAAATTAAAGGCTATCGTAAAATGAATATAAATAAATGCTATTACTTTAAAATTGAAGAACTTGTTCACCCGGATATATTGGGTTCTATTGGAGAAGAGAAATGTTGGGAGTTAATACCAGATGTCGTTAAATTGTTTCTTGACACTACTCGTTATGATTATGGACGTGCCATCCGAATCAATGATTACAGCATTGGAGGAGCGTTTAAGGATTCAGGAGTGCGTCGAAAAGATGACACGAGATATGCTAGAATGTCCAAGCATAAGAACTGGAACACCTTTGACCTTAAAGACTTTAGAGGAGACACAGCGCGTTTACATGAGTTCATTAGACGCGAAGCAACTAGGCTTAATATTGAACGTATCGAAAACTTTGAACACACGAAATCCTGGGCTCATTGCGAATTTGGGCTTACCCTTATTGAAAAAACTTACTGGTTCAACCCATGATTAATTATTCTGAGTATTCGGATATGGGCCTTGAAGAAGAGTATGTGAGAGTGTCAGAATGTACTAGCTGCGGTCAAGAGACTAGGGCTATTGAAGCTGAACTTATATGGCGTGGATATACAGCAAGGGAGATCAGACGTGCAAGAGAAAGAGTCTAATGTATTAAAAGAAGGGGAAGGAGGCCAGGAGCATAGAGTACCTGGGAGAGATTCTTCTGGAAATTTTAAAAAAGGAAAATCAGGAAACCCCAATGGTCGTCCCAAAGGGACAGGAAAAAACCAAAAAGCCAAGGCAGAAGAGGCGAAGCGTAAAGGAGAAGAGTCAAAGCAAAAGGTTATTTTTGAAGCAAAAGCAGGTAAAACTGTTGCTGAAGCAGTAGAAATGAACTCTGCTAACTTGATGAATGCTTGTTTTGATTCGATTCAAAAAGGAAACCCAAGGCTTACTGAGATATTCTTTACTAGCGCATTAAAAGACAAAGGTGCTGGTCAAAATCCGTTCGCTGGGATGGGAGACTTTCAAGATGTTTCTCCTGAGGAAATTCAAAATTTAGCTAGTAAAATCAATAACGGAGAGCTTGATGTCTAAATGGAGCCCACAAGTTCAGTCTTTAATTGATAGACTAGGTTATGATAAAGCCATTGCTTTGGCTAATCTTCAAATTGCTACTTATAACAAGAAATATCCTTCAATGCTGTTTATACCCAATCGGGGTCAGTGGAGGATGTGTGAGTTCTATGATAGAGACACAATTCCTTTTATGGCAAACTTTCTAGCTGGTAATGGCGTTGGTAAAACAGCTTTATTAGTGCAAATGTTAATTGGATTTATTTGGAAGGATAAATTTCTAAACCCTGACTGGCTGGGTGCTTTATCTGTATTTGATAGACTCCCCGATGCTCCTAGAATTAGGCTCGTTTGCCACGCTGATGATATGAAAGATGGTGGATCACTTTACGATGAAATAGTTCAGTGGTTCCCTAAAGGTCATTATGAGTTAAAAAAAGCTAGTAAATCTCATTACTCTACCATTGAGTGTGATAACGGAATAAAAGTAGCTATTAAAACTCATGACCAAGATTTAGTTGCTCATGCCGGTCCTAACATGGATATTATTTTATGCAACGAACCAATGCCTCAAAATTTGTTTGGTGAAAACATGGGGCGCTTAAGAAATGCTAAAGTACCAATTTTTGCTACATTTATGACTCCATTATCTGTGTCTGCATGGCTTTATGAGCAGGCTATTGAAGGGGAAGATGATGTCAATACATGTTTGGCTGAAGCTAGTATTTGGGATAATTGTAAAGACGTACCAGGAACTCGTGGAGTATTGCCAAAAGAAAACATTGAGCGAATTATCGAGCAGTGGAAAAGAGAAGACCCTGAACAAGCTGAAGCTCGTATCACAGGGAAGTTTCAACACCTTAGCGGAAGAATTTTCAAGACCTTTGAATCTAGAGTGCATTGTATAGAAGAAGTAGAAATCCCAAAGACCTGGCCATTATCAGTAGTTGTCGATCCCCACGATTCAAGACCACCTTTCGTCACCTTCTGGGCTCAGGACCCTTTGGGTAATTTCTATTGCATAGATGAATACCCGACTTACAACATACATCGTCCTTATCACATGATTAAAGACACTGGCTTTACTTATGATCATTTTGCTGAAGAGATTAAGCGAAAAATGACATCAATAGCTCCAATGAAGCAATGGACTGATTTTGTTATGGATCCAAACAAAGGTCGAACTAAAATTGGAAATACAAATCAAAGCATTCAAAAAGAGTATTCTCAACGCGGAATTAAGTGCCGAACTAAGAATGTTGATGACGATTTAGATAGAGGTCACAAAAAAATTCAAGAGTATTTATATTTTAACAGAGAAAAATGGGAAAATTTAGGTGAGTTGTCTATTGACAATCAACCAAAAATATTCTTTTTTAAAGATAGGTGTCGTCAGACTATTCAATCTATGAACAAATATGCGTTCAAAATGGGGAAGGATCAGGGTCAAAATTTGACATCAAGAATTGAGCAAAAGTATAAAGACCCTGTTGATACTGTTCGTTATAGGCTTGTAAGCGCAAAACCATATTCTAACCCTAAAAATGATAAGGGTGGCACAATAGCAGCAATAAAAGCCGGCCGAGCAAGGAAATAAAATGGAAATGAATCAGTATAATGAGAGTAATCTTAATGATTGTCAAGAAGACAAGCTCATTATGGGTGAAATGTCCAAACAAGAAGAAGAAACTCTTATTGCTAAGAATCATTGGATATGGTATAACGCTGCTAGATTTTGGCAGCCTCATTTATTAGAAGGACAAGACAACTGGGAAGCCCTTGATGGCAGGTGTTTTACCCCTGACGAGTTAAAGAGATACAAATCTGAAGATAAAGAGGCTGTAATGGTCCCTATTATCTTGCCTAAAATACAAGCTTTACAGGGGATGCAGCGAGCTAATCGAAAAGATGGCGTTGTTGTAGCTCAAGGGGCTTCTGAAGATGCCGCTTCAGCTGAAGTTATAAATATCTTACTAAAAACACTGAGGCAACAATGTAACTTGGATCAAGAAAGGTCAAACACTTTTCTAAATGCTATTGTTGCTTGTTACCCTGCTTTTTTATGGATTGATCAACCAACATCTACAACTACTCATAGAAAATTAGATATCTATGCTGAAATCTGGAACGCAACTCTGCCAGACACTAATTTTAAGAGAACTGATATGTCCGATATGGAATATCTTATCAGAGTAAAACTTGTTACTAGAACTCAGTTAATAGCTTTATTCCCTGAAATGGAAGACGAAATTTTAAAAAAGGTGCAACCAACAGGACCCTATGGTGGCACTCAAGGATATGAAAATGTAGGCTCAAATGAGCGTAATCTTTTGATATCATCATTAAATGATGCCCAGGTTCAGTATGAGCGCACTGGCAATATTACAATCATTGAAAGATTTCATTTTATTAGACGACCTGTTCAGGTTTTTGTTTCTGATCAAACTGGCGAAGCAGAAATACTGCCTCCAGAGTGGGATGAAATGCAAATTCGTAATTGGCGTAAGGCTAACCCTAATTATCAAATGATGATTGAAGAAATGAAGGTTCTTTACGTTACTACAACTACTTTAAATGGTTTGTTATTAGAAAATAAGCCTCATTGGTTTCAAGAAGGTCGATTTCCTTGCTCGATGTACATTCCAGCAATGTTTAATAATCAGCCTACTGGACCCATGAAGTATTTAAAAGCTTCTCAAAAGATGAATTCTATTGGTCGCACTGAGTATGTTCATTCTTTAAGATATGCCCATGACCAACTTATGATTGTCAAAGAAGGCACTTTAGTTGATGCCGAAGATGCAGCTATTGAAAAATCTAAGACCGGTGGCGTTATTGTAATTTCAGATGAAGCTGAAATAAGTGACGTGCAGTTCGTACCTGGAGGCCAGGCGAACTCTGGATACATTGATATCTCTGCTATTGCTCAAGATGATTTAGATACTATTTCAGCTATTAACCCAGCAATGCTTGGAACACAAGAATCTGCTAATGAATCTCGCGTCTCTCTTGAACGTCGGATTTCTCAATCTCAAGTTGCCCAAGGTAACTACATGGATAATTTTAATCAATTTGATCAAGAGCTTCATAAAACTTTGCTCATGATGATTCCTTATATTTACCAAGAGCCTGAAATTCTTCGTTATGTAAACGATCTTGGGGTCGAAGAAAATGTTGAAGTAAACCAGCCAGAGCAGACTAACCCTATAACAGGAGAAGTTTCTAAGGTTAAAAACAGGCTTGATGCTGTAGATTATGATTATTTACTTGCAGCTGGAGACAACTCTATAACTGGAAGAGAATCAGAAAATAGACAATTTGTTACTTTAGTCGGAGAGGTGTTGAATCAAATGCCTCAAGAGCTTTGGGCTCCATTCTTAGAAAACGTACCGAATCGTCATGCTAAAGATTTTGCAGGCAAACTTCGTGAGCAAGATCAAGCGCAACAAGAAGCCTTAGCTAACGGAACACAGCAGGGCGATGGTGATATTAAAATGAACTTGAATATCGATGGTGAAGATATAGCAACTGCTAATCCGCTCATCATTGAAGTGCTTAAGAGGAAACAAGTGCTAGGTCAAGACACACAAGTGCCAGAAGAGAAATCTCATGGCCAAGTCGAACAAGAACAAGATGCCATGCTTAATGCTGGCGTTATAGAGGAGGCTCCACAATGAGCGAAGAGAATGTAGATCTTGGTAGTGATATCCAAGAACCAGATTTTAAGTTACCACATGAATCAATAGCTGAGTCAGTCTCTACAATGGCTGAACCAGATATCGTTGAACCAGAGCCGCAAGACACACCGGTTCAAGATGTTTCTGAAAACAAGTGGATGGAATTCAATGATAAAACTGGCGAGATTGATGTAAATGTCCCAGAAGACCCTGATGAATTTGATGAATTTTACGAGTCATTGACTCCAGAACAGCGCAAGGACTTTGATAAGAACTTGGCTGATGATGATACTGATCCCGAGGCTGCGCAACCAGAGGGTGAAGAAGAGACAGATCTAGAAAGCGAATCCCCTGAAGGACAAGAAGAGCTTACTCATGAAATGTCTCAAAAAGAATACGACTCTTTATCGGAGGGTTCTCAAGAATATGTAGATAGTTTGAAAACGCGTCTTGAAGCTTTAGCTCAGTTTGAAGACAAAGAATATCAAGCAGGTCTAGGTAAAATTCTTGAAGATCCTGTTGTATCTAATCGTATTCAACAACTAAACGGTAAAGGGCCTCAAGTTGATATAGAAAAACAGTTTTTTTCAAATGATGCTATTAAAGCACTTAAACTGGATTTCGATTTCGACGCAAGAGGTTCGATGAATCGTTTAAAACAATTTGTTCAGACAGCAGTTTCTTCAGCTACTGGCCAAATTCATGATAATTACCAGAGTCAAAACAAGCAACGAGAATATAATACCAAGTTAGAAGATGAACTACGCTCTATTCAAGAGCTTGATTCTAGTTTAAAATCTGATTTAAAATACAATGATTCTAATCATCCGATGTCAGAATTTATGGGGTGGCTGGTTAAAAACCAAACATCTATTGACGTTCTGAACATTGGTGGAGTAGATACTTACAAATTGTTCTTGTCTAAAACAGGTAAAGAAGTTCATGATAATGTTACGGAAACTACTAAAAAAGTCGTTCGTAATGTGGCTAGAGCTAAATCAAAATTTGCTAGAACTATCCCTAAAACAACTCACTCAAAATCTAGTAGTGCTAAAACTATTGTTCATGGTATTGATGTTGAAAGATTCAAATCTGATGAAGATTATCAGGAGAGAATGTATGATCAATATTCAGACAGCCAACAAATGATCAGAGTTTTAAATCGATGGGCTTTTGAATAAGAAAGGAACTTGAGAATGGCTCAAGGACAAATGAATTGGAAAGGTCGTGGAACCGGTACTACTAAAGAGTATATCGTTGAAGCGGCAATGGAGCGTGGCCTCACCTATGAGTATCGCTTTCGCTCTGCAATAGGTCGCTTATCAGCGCCAGTAAAATCACGCATGATTAAAGATGGTCGTCGCCAGCGTTCTGTCGATGTATCAAAATCAGCAGTAGTACAACGTAAAGAAATCAGTTCTGGTGATGAAGCTCGCTTTACGCTAGTTCAAAACCTAAAAGGTGCAGCCAGTCATGGTGACGCTCCTGTTAAAACTGGTGATTACTTGGCTTACCTACACAAGAACATTCGCGTTAATGCTGTTCGTTCTCCTGGTATTCCATTAATTGAAGAAATGTCTAAGATGCGTGTCAAAGATATTCTTGGTGGTGAAGAAAATGAAATTCGTCGTCAGCTTGAAATGTATCTTGCAGAAGAATACACTTACGATGCTTATGGTGCTTTCTTTAATGGCGCTTCTAAAGGTATCTTATCTGTAACTGAAGATGAAGGTGGACTTGAAATGGATCTTGGCCGAGGTAAAGGCAAGAAAGTTTCAATGGAACACATAATCATTGGTGGATACGGAGAAATATCTAAGCCAGCCACTAACTCTGTTTCTGATTTAAACACTTATGAAGCAGAAATTGTTACTCAACTAAACGCCCAGCAAATAGCTGCTGAAGCTCTTTCTGATCTTGCCGCTTTGCAGACTTATGGTCTTCGTCGTGGTATTATCTCTGATCTTCGTGATTATGTAATTGATCAAAAAATTGCAGGTCTTGATGTTGGCATGAATGAAAAATGGTATATCGCTGTTGATCCTTCAAACATGAAGTCTCTTGTTAGAGAAGGTGGAGAGTTGTATGAAGCTTGGAAGACTTCTCGTGAGCGTTCAAAATCCAACCCTGTTTATGGTTATGATTATGTTGAATTAGATGATTTCATCTTTTTCCCTGATCCGTACCTTAAAAAGTTTAGACCTACTGGTTTCTCAGCTGGTGAATCTGAAGTAACTTGGGGTTCTGATAATCGCGATATGCGTTCTTCTTCAGTATCTGGAAACTGGGCTCCGTTCTTAATTATGGGTCAACAAGCTCTTATGGAAGCTACTGCTGGTAAGACTAAGATCACTAAATGGGAAGGTAAACATGATCAAGGCATGGAGATAGCTGCTCATATTAAGCAATCGTTTGCGCGTACAAATTGGAAGCCTAGAGATGGTCGAAATGCACCAACTCTTAATCAATCTTCTGTTTTATGCCTATTCTGGACTCCAGATTCACTATTTACGCCTACTGCGTAAGGAAAGGATAAATCATGTCAAATGATATCAATTTACTAGAACAAACCATTCCCACTAAACAAATGTTTCCTGGCCCAAACCGCAGTCTTGCAGGTTCTAAGTCAGTTTTATGTGCTGTTGATGTGGAAGTTCAAGGCGAGCAAACTGATGTTCCTCCTCAATACAAATTTATCGAAGTTGTTGGTTATTTAACTCTAAGCGCTATTTCCGCTGGAGACTATACCGACTCTTTCTTGGATAAAGCTGGAATTGGATCCGAATACAAAGAGCTTGTCGTGTCTGGAACACCTAAAGTAGTCTCTGGGGCTGTAAAGCACTTAAAGACTGCCAATGCTGGTGTAAAGGCTGATTGGACTGTAATCTCGTAACAATAACAATGGGAGGCCCTCAAAAGAGGGCTTTCTTTTTTAAAAGAGGAACGAATGAAACTCGTAAAATTAAGAATAAACACTAAAGCTGTTTTAGATGTATTTAAAGATGGAATATTATTCGAAGACAAAAAATACAAGTTTGCTTTAGAAGATGGAATGGATGTAATTACTTGCCCTGAAGAACTGGCTACTCGTCTTCTCAGTAAGAGTGGAGAACGATACAGCCTTTTGTCTCCTTCAGTATTGAAAGTTCAACAACGTAGTATTAGAGGCACATCTGTTATTGAGATTAAATCAGTTTCTAAGCAAATTGTCAATGGTGATGGGCCTGAAGATGATGCTCTTGCACTCATAGCTAAAATAAAAGGCAAATACGATGCGCTTGACTGGAACAAGGAAAGATTCATTGAGTTTTGCGAAGAAAACAATATCGAAGTAAAAGGAAATTGGGGAATCCCCAAAATGATTGAAACTTTGGTTAAATTTGATTCAGAGTTAGAAATTAGCTTAGAAGAATATTTAGGTTAGGATAAAACATGTCTACACTTCAAGATGTACTAAACTACCTCCCTAGAGTTCTCAGTAAAAGATATTCAGAGAAATTTTGGGTGAATGCCGCGAACAAAGTTTTAAACGATATCGAAAAGAAAATGAGACTTCCTAGGGTAACTGAGGAGTTTGGGCTAGTTCTTGAAAAAGATATTACCAATTATCCTATTCCTAATTATGTAAAAAAAGTTTTGGGGGTCTATAAAGTAGGCCATCCAAATACATCTAGAGGTAGAGCGAATGAGGTAAAGTGGGAAACCAGAGGGAAGATGATCCAAGTCGATGATATTTTTGACGCTAAAGATGAGATTACTTTAGAAAATGGATTAATTGAAGCAGGGGCAACTAAGTTTAAATTATTAAGCAATGATGCGAGCGACTCTCACAAAAACCTTTTAATTGTTTGCAATGATGGAGACAATGAAGGCTACACCTCAATGATTCAAAAAGTTTCTGAAGGAACTCCAGGTTCTTACGTTTTGAAAAGACCTCTTCCTTTTGAGCCTCTTGCAGGGGAGCTTTTTAATATTCACGAGTGCTTTTTAATCGTGGAATACATTAAGGGTTTTGAAAAAGTAAAAGATTTAGTTTGCGATATTGTTGATGACGAAGATCTTTTAATTGTGGTTGAAAATGGTTTGAGATATTACGGAGAGCTTCAAACTGATGAAGAGTCTGAATATGCAATCAGATGGTCAAATCAGTATCGCACATCCCTTAAGTCTTATGTGAACTTTCATACTAGACACTTATTTAAACAGCAACCTAAAATCTCAAAGCCGAATTTCAATGCAATTACAGGAGACCCTAGCCGGCTATATGGAAACAATAGTGGTGTTTATGGTGATCCGGAGGCTCAAGGATAATGAGAGGCGTTCAAAATAAAAGGATAAAGCAATCTGTAACAAATTTTAGTGGTGGGTTTAATACTAGAGATGGTTCTCTTTCTTTAGCTGAAAATGAATCATCTAAAATGTATAACTGCTATCCAGGTAGCTCGAAGCCGACTCCTAGAGAAGGGACATCATACTTTTCTTCTGCTCAGTTTGATGGTGAAGTTGCCTATACTATCCCCTTTGAAGATAACGACGTTCCAGAAACTATTATAGCGATTCTAGAAGATGGGCGAATACAAGCAATAATTAAAGATGTTCCAAATGTTATTGATCTTAAAAATATCGGAGTCTCTGCTCCTGCGCATGATGAAATTTCTCACGTTTCTGCCGACAAAGCTATTCTTATTTTTAGCACTAAGAAAGAGTATAATTTAGTCATTGAGCAAGATATATTCCAAAGTGGAATTGGTTCTCCTGCAGTAGCCCCTTACCTTAGTGTCAGATCTAATTTTATACATAATTTTGGTCTTAAAATAAACCCTGACGAAATTAAGTCTTATTGGTTTGTTGAGCCAGCTGATGATCAAACTGATGGAATTGATTCGGACAAGGTGGTCCAGAAAGTTGTAGAAAACCCAAACTCAGGAAATTCAGACGATTTGGGGCGAAATAGAAGCACTAAAGAAGTCATGTTTTTTGGTTATGCTATTGGTTATGTAAGGAGAAACGATGCTGAAGCATTTGAAGCTGATGGGGTCACAGCTAAAGAGTCTAGTGTTTATGCCCCTGGGGCAATGGAATCCAATTATTCTAACCGCAATAATGTTCGCATTACTGGCATTAGAAAGAGCCCTTTAGAGCATAGAGATGATGTCTCCGTAACTGGAGATATTGAAAGTGGTCAATATGGGTATCCTAATTGGAATCCTGACACTGAGGTTGTTAGAGTAGTAAAAACTGGTGGAAGAATTTGGGATAAATCAAATGGTAAAATTTACAGAGCGATATCTGACACTAACAATCTACCTTCAAATTTAAACGACGAAGACTTATTCGTTCGAGACTCTTTTTCTGATGAAGCCAATGATGGCGTTCCAAACATGAGAGTTTACATTCCTAACAATTCAGAAGTTGGTAAATGGTTTGGCAATACAGCTGCTTCAATGGCTAACATTAACAACATTTCAGATTTGTGCCACCCTATTAACAATGGAAATTATGATGAATCGATCACGCATATCAGGATATACAGAACGCTCCAGGCAACTTCATTCGAAGCCGCTAAAGGTAATTCATATCGTTTTTTGGTTGACTTACCTATTGATTATATCATTGGGGCTCAAAGTCCTTATTGGGTAGACACTATTTCAGACGCGGAACTATCCGGCTCAGACAATGTTTTATCATTCTGGGGTACTACGCCTGCTCCTCTGTGTAAGTACTCTAAGTATCACAATGGTAGAATCTGGGTCGGGGGTGAGGAAAACTTACCTGGCAGATCTTGGTATTCTCAGTTTCCTCAAGATGCCACAGCTGTCAGGAAGTACCTCACCCATTTTAGTCCAGACACAAACTGGGTAGATTGCAATCAAGACACTGGAGACTTTATAAGAGGTATAGCAGAAACGAATGATCAGCTTATTTTCCTTATGAAGAAATCTATCTGGGGATTGTTTAGGGGACTTCCTGAAGGATCAGGCCCTCAGAAGCTCTCTAGTACTCGTGGCTGCCATTCTGATGAATCAGTAACCCAAGTGGATAAGACTGTATATTATTTGTCTCAGGAAGGCCCTGCAGCTGTTGTCGGCAGAGAAGTGAAGTTATTAGAAAACTTTAAAGCAGGTGAATTCTGGTCACTTCAAGGTAATGTTCAGCAAGAAAATGAAATGACAGGAAAAAACATTTTCAAAATTAATGCTGCATCTTTGAAGACATTAAGATCATGGTATCATGAAGAGACTTGGTTTGTATCTTATCGGTATTCATACAAAGGTGAAATAAAGTGGAGTCTTATAGGTTTCTTTATCTCTGACATAAATGATGGAATGGGAGCTTGGGAAATTAAATATGGACTTCCTGAATTGCATGAAATAAATAATGTGTGTCAATGGGACTCTATTAGAATAGCTACAACTATAAATAATTCATCATTTTCTTATAAATTCCTTGATCCCAAGTCTATTGATGATATGGGCGTTAAGTTTTATGTTGGTGCTAAATCAAGAAGAGTTTACGCTAATCCAGATCGTCGAGAAAGATATGGGAACTTGTGGGACATTCTTCTCTACGCTCAGTATAAAGACGCAGCAGATATGGAAATAATCGTATATGTTGATCAAGAAAACATTATAGCAAACAATGTTTATTCGCAAGCACTCATAGATAATGTAAATAGACCTGTTTCTTCAAGACACAATATTCAAATGGCTTTTCCAGAAGGTGTATTTGGTCAATTTTTTGAAGTAGAGTGGAGAAAAATATTTGATACAAATTTTGATATGTACGGATTTGATATGAGATATTATCTTATAGAAGGTGGTGCACCTAGATTTTGTTCAACAGATAGCGAAATCTTAGTGGATGTTAGCGAAGATGGAATAGGTAACATGGGTATTTCAGGAACTTGCCAGCCCTTTGTAGTTGGTCCAAGACCATAGGAGATTAAAATGGCAATTAGAACCATTACTGAATTAAAAGCAATGTTTGAAGATGGGGACTTTCCTTCTTCTTTAAGTTTTGAAGATGTTTTCGATACAATGTTTTCTGTTAATACTGGAAGTGTTATTCATGTATTGACAGCACCTCCTACTAACAATATTGGTAAACTTTATGACATGGTTATCATTTCCAACGCTTCTATTGCAGAGCATGGCAATGTGTATTCTCGAAATATATTTAATGACACAACTCCTGCCCTTTCAGATGAGTGGACTTTTAAAGGTAATGTAGCTGGAATTCAGGGACCTCTAGGCCCACAAGGCCCACAAGGTCCGCAAGGAAGTATAGGTCCTCAAGGACCACAAGGGTCTCAAGGTGTAGATGGTCCAATAGGGCCTTCTGGATTACCTGTAAACTCTCATTTCTACGCTAAATTAGGCAGTACTCTCCCTCTTTCAGCTGATGCTGATTTGGTTTTTGGTGATGAGTCTATTGATATTGGAAATAATTACAATCCTCTTACTGGTATATTTAGCGCACCTGTAGATGGTAATTATCACTTTGAAGTAGGTATTACTGAAGTAAATAGCGCTTTATCTGATTCTGAACATGTAAATTGGGGCTTTGAAATCTGGGATGTATCTTCTACTACTCAGCCTTTTCAAAGTGGTTTAATTTGTCGCTCTAGTATATCTCAGGATCCAACTGAAGATTTTTCCTCATCTAATACCGTTTCTTTGAGCGTCACTCTTATCGCTGGTCAAGACATTCAAATTAAAATTGTCAAAAAAAGTGGTTCTGAAAACATTATCTTAGATAGCGATTCATATTTCTGTGGTTATGTAGTTGGCGGCCCGATTGGTCCAGAAGGACCTCAAGGCATAGATGGGCCTCAGGGACCTCAGGGGAGTGTAGGGGCGCAAGGACCGGATGGACCTCAAGGCATTCAGGGAGTTCAAGGTATTCAAGGTATTCAAGGATTGCAAGGTGATTCATTTGCATGGATAGGCGCTTGGGTTGTCGCTACTATTTATAACGTAAGAGATCTGGTTGAATTTAATGGCTCTTCTTATGTTTGTTTAGTTTCCCACACATCTAGCTCTTCTAATGATCCTGTTCAAGATCCTTCTCTTTGGGATTTGGCAGCTGCTAAAGGAGATCAAGGCGTTCCGGGAGTTGTTGGTGGTACACCTGCTCTAAATGGTTCATTCTTAGTTAAGAATACAAATGGCACATTTACCATGCTTGATGGGGTATCTGGCCCCCCTATGAGATGGGATTCACCAAATAGTCGATTTCTATGGACAGGACAATTAGACTTTACTGGCGCATTCAATATTAATAGTGGGTCAATAGTAAATTTTCTTGATGGGTCAAATCTCCAAGATGCTTACATAGCTAATGCTGCTGGTAGTGCTTTGACAATGTATTCTAACAATGGTCTTCAATTAATAGCTCGCGATGATGATGTATATATTGCTGCATCTACTACTGGAAAAAAGATAAGTCTTGACACTGGATTAGTTGAAGTAACTCATGACTTAGATGTTGACGAATATCTAACTGTCGGGTCTGATGCTACCGTTGCTGGTAACTTAAAAGTTGGGGATGGCTTTGGTGATCACTATATAAACTTCAGACCAGGCAATGCTGGTGGAGCTTTCGTAGGTCTTGATATTGACCATTCAGCAAGTGGTTCTTATATAATCCAAACAGGTAGCAGTAAAGCATTTGCAATAAAAACTAATCAATCAACTACTGCTTTTGGAATAACTGCAGGCGATGAAGACTTTGGTATAGACAATAATGGTGATGCTACTTTTAATGGTAACTTAGATGTTAATGGTATTTTAGATGTAGGTCCGGATGCTACTAACCCACAAATGAGATTAGGTAAAAACACATTTGCAACCACAACCGGTGCAGGTATATCACAACTAATTAGTGGTGGAAGTATATTTTATGACTTCAAGACTGATGCAGCAGGGTCAATATTTTTTAGATGTGGTGAAGATACTGAAGCAGGTTCGGCTCATCAGTTCTTAGTGATAGATCCTACTGATGGTAGTGTTGGAATCCCCAATCTACCCACAGGCACACAGGTCGGTCTAATTGGTTACGACTCAGCAGGGAAGTTGATTCAAGGGGTATCTAATGTAAACCAAGTAGTAACTGATGGAAGCACAGGACCTGAAGATGCTGCTTGGATAAATGGTATCTACAAGATGAGTGTTACAACAGGATCATCTAACTACCCCAATACATTTGGATTGGTTCATGGAATAAGAGAAGGAAACACAAGACACTTTCAATATTTTTATGAGCGTTATTCTAGCAATGTATATACAAGATTCCAAGACTCATCTGGTAACACTTGGTCTGATTGGAAAATTACTGAGAAAATTACACAAGCTAATACTAACCCAGCAACTATGTCAGTGGATGCTTCGTTAGTAAAACAGAAAAGTGCCAATAACCTAGCTTCAACTTGTACCATTCCACTACCTACCAATGGAGTGGATGGTGATAAAGTTATATATAGATTTAGAGCTTCTGCTACTTCTACTTTATCGTGGAATGCAGGATTTAATGATCTAAAGGGTGCTTTGCCTACGTCCATAGCAATCAACAAATCTCTTTATGTGGGAGTAATATACGATGCGTTCACATCTACATGGGACGTTATCAGCGTAGTGGAGCAAAACTAATGGCTCTAGCGATAGGAAATAAGCAGGCGTTCATACAGACTCCTCCATGGCCCTCAACCTCATTGACAAGAGCGCACACTCAGAACACAGGAGCAAACGGATTTTTATTTGTCTCATTCATTATGAGCAATGCTAGATCATACACAGGATGTAGTTATGGGGGTCAGACTATGACTCTTATCAAAACTCAAAACTTCGGAGGGCTTGCACAACGATGGGCTTGCTATGGTTTGCTAAATCCTCCAACAGGTAGCAATAATATTGTCGTTTCGTTTAATGGTGCGGTGTTTAATCCCGTTTCAATGTTTGCGACAAGTTTTACAGGAAGTGGTGGAGCAGGTTTATTTGCAACGGATGGTGCAAGCACAACTCCAAATAGTAAAACACTATCAGTAACAGCTGGATCTTGCATCTATGCAACAGGAATCTCAAATAATGCTTTTACAGGTATTGACATAGATGGGTCAGCTAGAACTTTAGAATTTCAGCATAATACAAATAAACAGATAAGCGGTGCTTTGAGTTTAGTACCATTATCAGCAGGTAGCATAAGCGTAGTAACTAAAGTTACTTGGAGCAGTGTTTCAAATTCTAGGGTAGAAATTAAAGCAGCAGCAACCCCACCTCCATCCGATGATGGCAGTTTTTTACTAATGTTTGATTAAGGAACAAATAATGATTAAAAGAGAAAATTTTCCAATATGTGCAAAAAATACTTCTATTGCTATGCAATGGACTTCAGCCAATGTAGATGATTTGGAGTTGCAATCTTCACATCTTACTTTTGACAATATTAATGTTACCACAGCAGGCGATATAGTCAAAGAAAGAACTTCTTTACCATTTGATAATGAAAATCCTATTGAATGGTCAGAGAGTGCAAGCCAAGAAATAAAAGATGCGTTCCCTGAAGGTCCACAAGAAGCCATACGGTATGCTTTAGGCGAACTTTACGAATCAGATGAGCATCAGTATAGACTAGGGACAAAAACGAGACCAGAGGAGCCCTAAAGGTGAGCTCCTTGATTTTCGAATTTATTGAAGAGGGGATGAAAAGAAGTTTCCCTATCGAGATAATTCTACTTATGCTTATTATTCTGCTATCGTTTCCGGTGGCTTTTTTCTTTTATCGTTTGATGCGTAAGCAACAAAAAGCTATTGAAAAACAAACCAAAGCGTTAGAGAAAGTGGTAGAACAAACAGCTTTGGTCATGGTTTCAATTCAAGATTATATTAGAGGCGATGAAAATGTTACCGAAGCTCAAGCTATTCTTGTTTATGAAGATATGCTTTTAAATACTAAAGCAGACTTAATGGACTTATATAAACGAACAAAAACATGGCTAGGAACTAGAGATATAATAGAAGACCCAGAGCTTCAAAAACAACTAGAAGGCAGAATATTTAATCACTTTGAAGCCGCTGAATCTAATCTAATGGATAAGCTTAGAAGTTTTAAATATGATGGTAGATGGTTCTCAGAATATCAGATGACTTACTCAAACATTTGGAGACACATTGCTGATGGCATGTATTCAACTCTTGCTGTTCACGAAAATGGCGTGAGAGAGTATTTAGACTCCAGGTTTGAAAAATGTATTAATTGTTTCAATTTATGGTTAAAGGACGCTATTGGTTATGAGCAGAGAAATCCTAATTCTAAAACCTGATATGTTAAATCAGGAATCAATAATGTGTCCTGTCTGCGGAAAGGATTATACTCCTAATGGTGTAGGTCCTCAAAGTAACAAGGGTCTCTCGTTTACTCTTCAAACTATTTTTTTCTTAACTACAAAGAAGTTTAAATTAGCAGCTAAAGCTCATGACATTACATATTTAATTGTTCCTTATGCTCCGGTTTTATACAAAGATGGTAATTTTGAGTTTTTATGTAAAACCAGAAAAGATTGTGATGATTTGTTTCTTATTTTGATGTTAAATGAAGCTAGAAAGTCTTATCCTTGGATGAAGTCTTATTACCGAAAAGGTGCTCATGTTTTTTATGATTTTGTTAGAGAGCATGGCAGATCGAGTTTTAAACATGTCCACTAAAGATAGAATACAGCAAATTAAAGCCAGAATAGAACTAAGAAGACCTGTCTCGGAAGCTCATAAAAAGCGATCTGTAAATAGATACTCTCAAATGAAACATGGAGTAAAGCGATATGCCAATTACAAGCGAACAAATTAATTTACTTTTAATACAACAAGAAGAGATCTTACTTACTTTGTCTTCTATGTCTACGGAGTTTTTAGAATTAAAGAAAGATGCCTCAGCTCTGAAAGAATTCGTTGCGGATACTAGAACTCAAAATATTAATTTAAAAGTTAGAGGTTTATGATGGCTTCAAGAAGTATGAATGGGCGTGATTTCGTAAAAGATATGGAAAGTCGGGCAGGGTATCAAAATGCAGTAAACACTGGCATGGCTGAATATTTTAAGCAAAACCCAATATCTCCAGCAATTATTCCTCAACAAAATGTCGACGCTAATAAAAAAGGAAAAAGCCCAAGGTATTCAAAACAAATATCAAAAGCTGTCCAAAATAGTGTTAGAGAAGTTGGATCTCAAAATAATTCAACTAGCCGATCTACTGAATACGTTCCTAGTGAAAATGAAAAATTAGAAGAAGAAAGACTTGCATCTTCTCGAGCCGGAGACACTTGGTGGACTGGACCTATGAACAACACTGAGATGGGTCTTGGTTTACAAGGAAACATTAATGATCAGATGGGTGGTAAAGAATCTAATTCACTGTTACACGCTCAACAATCTGGAAATGAAGCTTTAGCTCGTAAATCACAAGACATCAGAGGCGCAGCAGCTCAGAATTCTATAATGAATGGGCAATTAGGTCAGGGGATGGCTCAGACTGGCAAAATGCAAGCTGAAATGCAAACTATGCAGGCTATGGGTGATTTCCAAACTAATATGGCAGGTCTTGCAGCTCAAGAACAGCAACAAGCCCAACAAAATGCACTACAAGCTTTAGGCCTCATGCAACGTGACGAAGAAATCGCTGAGACTAAACGACAAGCACTCATATCAGACGACTTGTCTGCGGATAAGTTTAGACTTGATCTTATCAACCAAGCTAAAGATCTTAAAATGCCGGGCTATGTTTCTGAAGGTATGCAAGCTTTAAGTTCGGAAAGCCTTAGCCCTGAGGAACATGCTAGAGCTTTAGAACAAAATGAAGATTACAGAAAAAGTGAACAAACCATGCAGCAAGTCAGGACTATCCTTAACAATGTAGACCCTAGCTCTTTTAATGAACAATTTGAATTTGACGCTGATAGTGGGAAATACACTCTCATTTCTGATCCTAATAATCCCATTGAATTAGATGAAGCTCAATCACTAGAGGTTTCAGCTGCTTTGCAAAATAGTCCTCAAGCTCAGTATGGGAATAAAATTGCTAATAGAGATATCGAAGGGATGACTAATGAACAGATTTCTACTTTAATTGAATCATCAGATGATAGGGCTAAGGCTGGAATTATGGACTCTATAAGATTTGTAGGAGACATGAACTCTTTTGATAGCAATGAGTCAGGCGGTAGGCCAGCAGCTAGAGAAAAATATGATGAGAGATATAAAGACGAAATATATTTTAATCAAACAACTGGGATTTTTTATCGTTTAGAAAATGCCTCTACTAGCGGAGAAGATGAAAGTGGAAACTTCAAAGTTAGTATGTCTGGGACTCCTTTAAATGGTCCCAACAAAGGTAACGTTGAAAGTAAAGTTTGGACTTCAGGTCCTTATGACTTATCTGATGCGCGTATAAGTCCGCTTACATTTTCTTTTTTTGGATAAGGAGTAATTACAATTATGTTTCAATCTAGTGGACCAGTGGGAGCTTCAAAAGGAGCTCAAAAAGAAGTTTTAAAATCAGAATTAGGAGGCGGAATGGAACCCACGACTATGATGGCAATTTCTGGAGGAGTTCAAGCTGCAGGAGGATTTTTACAATCTTACATGCAGGGTAAAGCTGAAAAAGAACGCTTCGAAAAAGAAATGAAGTTTAGAAAAGAACAATTTAAACAGCAAAGAAGACTTGAGGACAATCAGGATACTCGTAGCGAAGAAAAACATGATTTAGATATGGCTATGGGTACTCAGAATTATAATAGCAGTATTAAAGCTGAAGGTAGAAATGATTCTTTTTATTTGGCTGCTTTACAAAGTTTAGCTGGGGGTTAAAATGGAAAATTATACTTGGGCCGCTATGGGCGAGGCAATTAAAAGTCTGGGTTCATCTTCTCAAAGTCATGCAATGGAAATGGCTAAAAGAGAAGAGAGCTTAAAGCAGAATTACATGAATATTGCTAACACTAACGCTCAAACTACTTTTCTTGCTGAACAGCAGATGCGCAAGAATCAAACAGAAAATCGAGATTATAACGACAAGCAAGAGCAGAAATTTTTATCATCAGCTTCTGGTAGAGAGTCTCAAGTATCACAGCAAAAAGCTAATGAGAGATGGTCTGACTTTACGTCTAAGTTTGGTGACGAAGATCATGTAGCCGCATCTATTGCTGAAAAAACAAATACAATTAAAGATCTTGCGAGTAGTGTCGAAGATAAAGCTGACCTTCTGAATGCGAAGAAATTTAAGTTTAGTGCATCAAACCTTGACGCTGAAGGGCGACAAAAGCACAATGAGAGCGTTAAATCTCTCCAGCGTTTTTCTCTTTACAATGACAAAGACATCATGGAAGATTTTAAGAAATACTCTCAAACTGAAGAATTTCAAGCTGACTTCGATTTAGCTATAGAAGAAGAAGGTTTGCCCTTCTATGAATGGTCAGATGCAGCTTTATACGCATACTTCAACCCTACTGATGTATCTGGCAGTAAGCCTATGAAGGGGGAGAAGGATACTGAAAAGCCTTATATTAGGAATTTTGGCGAGCAATATAATCGTTCGATTGATGAGTTAGAAAAGTCTAGCACTTATGATTCTTATCAAAGAAGTAAAGCAACAGCTCAAGAGCTTATAGCTTTGCATCAGGCAGATATGGTTCCTTTTGTTGAGGCCAATCGTATTCACCAAAACAAATACATGAAGATCAAAGGCGGTTCAAACTCTTTAGAATCTATTCAAGTTCAGAAAAAATGGGAAAAATTTGCATTGGATAACAACTTATCTATTGATCAATCAGTTAGATTCGCTAATTCCATGCAAAACATGAACAAGCTTAGAGTTGAGCAAAATCAGGCACAGCAAGAGCTTGACTACAAAGAAAGAGATTCTACACGAAGAAACGAAGCTTCTTTGACTTCTTCTCTTGCTCAAATTGAAGTTGGTAAACTTGGTATCGTCGCTAGTCAAGCAAAGCAACAAAGTGGCGCTGGAGTTAAATTTGAAGGCATTAGTGTTGTCGACGAACGTAAGACAGTCAAGGAATACGAAGAATCTATTGATACGATTCTCGCTAATCTGGATAGTACTTCAGATAAGTTCGCCAAACTAGCGTTGTATAGCAATGATCTTTTTGAGGATAAAAAATATAGAGAGTTATATAAGAAAAATCTTAAGAATGCTTTTAAGAAAGTCGGTGAAAAATTAACCGAAAAAGAGTTTAAAGCCCTTGTTGAAGAATTTCATAATTTACAAAACAGCCCTGGAGATATTAAATACAAAATCAAAACTGGTTCGGATGGTAAAGAATTTAGATCTCTCATAGAAAATGCAACAAGTAGAAAAGCTAAAAATGTTGCTGCAGCTATAAGGAAGACAATCAATGACAAGTTAAAAGACTTAGAATCTTCAGGAGTTGGAGGTATGAACGGATATTCTATTAGTGGAAACCCTGAAATGGTTAAACATATAAATAGTGCTAATGTTTTAGGCAATCATATGAGATCTAAGTTGGGCATAGAAAAAGAACCATTGATGGTAATAAAAAAACCTAAAAAAGTAAAAACTAAGTAAGGCTCTAAATAGAGCCTTTTCTTATATTTAAAAGTGAACTAGGATTCACCTTATCACAGGATTATTAATGAATAAAGACCTTTATAACTCTCTAGCTAACTCTTATAATGATCGTAACCCAGATGCTTTTACTAAAGCGTTGGATTCACATAAGTTTGACGATGACACATATAACTCGCTGGCTACTTCTTTTAATAATGAGGACTTTGATTCCTTTAATGGCGTTCTAAATGGTTATTATGATCAAGCCAACTCTAAAGCTAACCCAGAAGCTCCTAAGGAAGTTGCAAAAGTTAAAGATGAAAATCCTAAACAAAGTGCTTACTCTAAAGAACAAATGACGCTCCCTCCAGATCAGCAGCGTTGGACAAATGAAGATGGTGCTCCTGTTAATGGCTATGGTAAGTTAATTGAAAATGAACCTAAAACTATTGATTACGCAAAACAACGATCAGAATTGTTCCAGGACTTTGATTCATACATTGATTCTATTCATAGTCAGACTGAAATTGTCTCAGACTCTAAAGAAAACTTTAGAGAATACACAAAACAAATTGAATCTCAAGTCACAAAAATGTCTCAGATGGGATTGTCATCTTGGGAAATAGAAGCTTTTGTTAAAGCTCAAACTGAACAAGCTGCTAAAAGATTCCCTTTAGCGGCAAAAGACACTCAAGCTAGGCAAAAGCAAATTGATGACAATATATATTGGAACTCAATGAGCGACAGCGATAAGTTTGCCCCTAGAAGAGCTACTGGCAAAGCTAATGCAAAAAAAGCATTAAAAGATTTAGAAGAAGAGTACTCTTATAAGTTTGAAGAAGCTGCTAATGATCCAGATCTTTTAGACCAGTATAGAGAAGAATATGCTGAGAAGTCTATAGCTGAACAAAGAGTAATTGACGAAGGATTAGGAGATATTACTTACGGTGAAATCTGGGACTCTGGCTCTGATTATATAAACTCAGGAGCTAGAGCTTTAACATCTCTTGCTGTGGATGGTTATAACAAAGCTAAAGAATTTGTTACTGCCATTGAGCCTCAAGACCCTAGAGAAACTGAACTTTACAAATCTTTTGAATCAAATCCTAAAGCTCAAGCTAATATGATGCGGTTTTATAACGAAAAAATGAAAGATTATGATCCAGAAGGTCGAACTGGCATGTTTACTCCAGAGGGAGTTCTTGGTCATATTGATATGTTAAAATCTGGTTATGGTGCAGATGTAATCAAAAAAGGTGAAATACTTCCTGATGGTAGTGTTGCTTCTGAAGATACTGAATTAGATCTTGGTGATCATGGTGAAATGATTGCCGAAGCTTTATACACAGATCCAGTCGGAACTTTAGCTTCTATTGGCTTAGAAAGTCTTATTGACCCTCAAATGGTTGTAGGGGTAATGGGTGGGCTTACTTCTAAAATCACAGGATTAGGCTCTATGGATAGGGCTAGAAGAGTTCTTTACGTTGCTATTAGAAGAAATATTGTTGATCCTAAAAACTTGGCTAAATTAGCTAAGTCTCCAAAAATAGCAGCTATTTTGGCAAATTCTGGAAAACTAGCTAAAAACAAATTTCCGAAATTAAGTTCTAAAGCTGTTGCGATGAATAAAGCGATTACCAGGTTTTCTACTGGAGCTAATGCTACTTCTAAAGTAGGTCGTCTTAAGTCTAAGCTTGCTAAGGCTCAAAAATTCGGTAAAGGCTCTCATGTTGTAGGTTTGGCGAAGTCTACAGCTAAAGAAGGCTTAACCGCTGGTACTCTGGCTATTATGCACAATGAAGCTCTAGGCATTAAAAAAGATTGGGTTAATACTTTTATTGTTGAAGGTGTTGAAGAGGGGGCTTTTGACTTTGCTATGAACTTGCCATCTTCTGTTAAAGGGATTCTTAAAAACAGAAAATACAAGCACTATCTAGAAACTTATGAAAAGCACAAAAAAAATGTAAATAAGTTCAATGATCATGTTACCAAGTTTCAAGAAAAGGAAACTCACTTTGATAAAGAAGAAGAGCTAGATGACTTTATTGAAGTAACAAATCAAATTGGAGATGTTCTTGTTGAGGACTCTCAAAAGATGCTTGTAAATCTTATTCGAGATTATAAGATACACAAAAGCGCAAAGAATGCTTCGACAGTAGACACTGACTTAAATGAATACACTGCTTCAGAACAGGGCGGTCAATGGCTAGAGCTAGGAAAAAAAGAAGCCAGGGGTATGTATAACCTGCTTAAACAAAAAGGTCACGACATCACCGGAGAGGCTATTCAGCGCTATAAGTCTAACGCTAAAAAAGGTAGAGTATTTCTTAGTGAAAAAGCCATAGATGATATTGAGGTTTTTTCTTATTTGCAACGAATCAATCCTTCTGCAGCAAAGAGAGCTAAAGCACAAATTGTAAAGCAAACCATGCAAGGCATAGACTCTGTTGTTGATGGAGACAAAATAAGAACTGATTATAATGAAGATATTATTTCTAAAAATTGGGAACGAATTTTAGATTCTGATGATCCTTTAGCTTTAGCTTCTGCTCATTTAATGTTTGAAAATGTGAACTACGCTCCTGATTCATTTAATAAACATCTTCAAAATTTATCAAAATCAGCTCAAGGCATTCAGTCTGCGGACATTGCTAATTTAAGAAACAGCATATTGTCTGTTAGGAACAAAGAAAATCTTAAAGGTCTGGAAAAGAAAAGGGCTCAAGTTAAAGATTTCGCTCATTTCTTAAAAGACTACTCTTACGCTCAAAGAATATTAACTGATGAAAACATTAAGGAGTCTTCTGATAGTGGCTCTACTCCAGATTCTATATTCTATTCAAACCACAAGGGTGGTGCTATTAGCCATGATTTCGCTGACGTAAAAGCTTTCCACATGGCAGCTGAAAAAAGTGGCTTCCAGATACCTAAGAATGGATTACACGCACATGTTACTAAGCACCCTGGTTTAGCCAAGCAAGAGTTTGAAGTAACTAATACTAGAAATCAAATTAATTCTTTATCCCATTATGTAGAGGCTATCAAAAAAAATAACCCTGAAATGGCGATCAAAATAGAAAATTCTATTGGTCAATTTGAAAATATCTATGATGATTACATGGGATTCGTTTCAGAGGGCGATAATCTTTATAATAAATTTCTAGCTACTGAAGATCCAGAGCTTAGAAAGGCAATAAAAGAAGACATATTAAACTTGGAAACAGCTTTTCTTCAAACTATGTCTGATCATATTACAACAGTTCAAAATGCTTATGAAGCAATGGCTCCAGATCCTATCACTAATACAGATGATTTGAATAAAATAAAGTCGATGGAACTTAATGATGAACAAAAAGGGCTGAACAGCTTTATAGGTATTTATAACAAACTCGCTCCTCTAGGCTTAAACCTTAGTGTTAAGAGCATCGACAACAATACTATTTTGAACATGCAAGAAAATCCAGATGGTTCAATTAGAGTAGAGCTAAACAACAAGATGAATCAAACAATTTATCATGTTAGTAATAATGCTCAAACTATAATTGCTGATAAAATGGACCAACTAGACATTAATGATGAGTTTGAATACTTGTCTGATAATGAAGATGGTACAAAGTCTAAAAAGCTTAATTTGGCTCAGTTAAACGCAGCGTTGCTACTAAACAACCAGGCAATTTTTAATCAAGTAAAAAGAGCATTTAATTTAAAAGGTCAAGGCCCTGTTGAAGTAGATATTATAGACAGCTTTAAATTGGCTAGGCAGACATATCTTTATAATGACAGCGAAGGCCATGCTAACGCCATGAGGAAGCTAAATGGTCAGCTTCAATCTTATCACGCTATTAACCAGACAAATGAATCAGCATCAGCAGATAGATTTACTCGCAGAGCTGCTCAAGCTTTTGTTGAATACCAAAAAGCCTTAAAAGGTGGCGGTCTAATTAACCCTGAAATAGTCTATACTGAAGACCCTGAGATTTCTGGCAAACTAATACGCCCAAGCGAAGAAAATGGACTCAAAGACAATAAAATTCTAATCAATAAAGACATACTTGAACAGCTTTACAAAGACAAAGCATGGAGAAATCCTAGGGCTTTAGAATATTTTATGGAAGATGAATCTGGAGAACCGATACTTAAAGTCGATTATTCAAGACCTCTTTTAGATGAATATTTCCCAACTTATGAAGCTTTTGAAAACTTTGTAGTTCAGCACGAATACTCTCATTCAATGTACCCTAGAGAAGAATTTTTTGACGAGTTTGGAGTTCAACATATTGCAAAATATGAAGATGAAGTGAACAAGAGAGCTCTTCAATCAATCAAAGATGGTTTTGTTTATAATAAGTCTTCAGGTGATAATATTGATTTAAGTCCAGAAGGTGTTTTAGAGAAACATAGAGGGTTTATCTTTTTAGATGATAACAACATGCCTCAAATGGTTGATCCTTATGTTGTCAAGAAAGATGGCAATACTACTGCAGGTAGGTCGTTTAGGGCTTTTTTAAGCGAAGAGATATCTAAAGGTGATGTTTCACCATTGGCTACCAGTGGCGCTGAGATGTTGCTTCCATTTTATCTTAATATTAAAGGTTTGCATTATAATGAAGAGCTAATTAGGAAAATTGCTTCTGAATCTCCATTTATTCGATTTGATGGCTTAAGCGATATGCGTGGCAGTAATGCAGTTTGGTTTAGTATTGCTGACATGAAAAATGGTTCAGATCCTCAAGTAAGGCTACGCCAGTCTAAAGCTGAAACTAGGCACTCTAAAGAAGGATATGAGCAGCACTTAATGCCTTTAATGGACTTTATTTCTTATTTGAATAATCCTTTATCTAAGCCTAATAATTTAAAACTTGACCTTTCAGGCACTCATCATTCGCCAGTAGTCCAAGCTAAAGACCCTAATTTGAATTCATTAAGAGCTGAAGGTCAAATCAGTAATATTGATTATAATAACATCGAAGCATCTATTCAGCAAGGCGCTAATCTTACTAAGCCTAAGTCAGTAGAAGTTTTAAGTATTCCTATTGGAGGCCCAGTTTACATAAAAGACCATAATGATAAAAACAGGCTATACACTCATGAACTAATTCAAGTTGGTGGCAATCCTTACTCAGCATTAATCAATAAAGACATCGTAGATAAGCCGATTACTATTCCAGTTTCTCATTTAGAAACATTGTTTGTCGAGGATAACTTATCTAACTCTGCTCTTATCTCTAGATCTAATACTTATAAAACAGAGTTGCAAAGAAAAGCTGACCCTACAACAACAGAAAACATTGAACGTGCTGTAAATGATGAAGAAGAATCTTTAAAAGAATTTTTAGAAGTCCAAAAGGCTAGTGACGAAGTTGACAAATTAACTCCAGAGCAATATGACGAAAACTTGGAAAAGCAATATTACGAAAACTTGGAGATTAAAGCTGCTGAAGAAGAACGAGAAAGGCTTCTTCAAGAAAAGTTAGACAAAGAAAGAGATATAGAACACGAAGAAGATATGCTTCCATTTAAACTTAAAACCCAAAGAATGGTTTTAGTTCATGGAGGGTCTGTCAAGCAAAATCTAGAAAATACTATTGATATTAATGAAGATGGAGGTATGGCTTTAGAAGACTTGTATCCAGCTAATAAGCTCCCTGATGGTTTCAAATTTCTACCAGAAGATGTAGGTCTTTCGATTTCTCAATCCAAAGCTAAAGCTATGCTTGAGTCAGAAAACTTAAGTACAGATGATTTAATTGCTTTGTCTAACTATAGAACTAACAATGACTTATCTCTAGAGGGAGTGTCTATTGTTGGTGACATTATCAATACGATTGGAGAAAACACTGGTATTGGATCTGTAGCTAACTTCAATCCAGGATCAGGAGCTTTGTTCAGAAGTTTTAATGTTCCTGTTGAGTCTTTTCATCAGTTCGATGTTTTAACTAAAAATTCTTACACTAGCGATTTTAGAAGCAAAATAAATAATGCTCTACATGGCCGAGACACCGAAATGCACTTGGTTCAAGACCAGAGCATTGTTCCATCTGGGTTTAATGTTTCTTTACTTGTTCATGGTCCTAATGAAACTCAGCAAAGATCTCATCAAGAGAGATATGAACCTAAAATCACAGAAGATCAAATAAGGCTTGAGTTTGAAGCTAATTTTGATCAGATTTATACTGATTATGTTACTGAATTTGAGTCAGAAACTGGCAACGCTAATCAAAGCCCAATGAGCCCAGAGTCCTTTCAGGAAAATGGGTATAATATCTTTTTTGAACAAAGGATTAAAGAACATAGCGACGCAGCTAGTCGAAAAGTACCTAGTATTAAAAATAGAACTTCTTTTAATTTCAAAAGAGCTTTTGACGCAACAGTTGAAGGTGGGTTTGTAGTTTCAGTATTGCCCACGTCTGCATTCTTAGACTTAAAAGGTGATCTTAATAGAACTTATGTTGGTCTTATGAATCAAGGCGATATGATTTTGACTAAGAATATAGGTCAAATGTATGAAGGAGGAGAGTCTGGAGTACTTATTGTTGCTCGTAAAAACACTAAAAAAGATCAGAATCAAAATGTTCCATTTCCTCACATTGAAGGAATGGAGAGTGACTTCATTTCTCCTGCTAATAGATTTCTTAGTTCACTTACTTTGAATAATACCAAAAACATTTTAAAAGTTGCTAGTGGTAATTCAGGCAAGTCAGCACATCAAATCAATTATAATATTAAGTCAGTGGCTCCCGATATCTCTGTCAGAGCAAAAGGCGATCATTATATACCACCTAAAACAGGCATTAAATCTAGAATGGAGCAAATTGAAGGCGAAGAAATGCTTTTTATTGCAAGTAATGTCATTAAGTCAGCTAATACTCGTGGTCAAAGTAATCCCGTAGTTCAAATTAATTTGGATGCTAATACTAAAAACACTACAGTAAGAACTACTTCTATCCCATGGCCTGCTGGGTGGGGCGTTAATATTGACAATACTTTTCACAAAAACTTAACTGCTATAAACTCAAAAACAGGTAAGCACATAGACAAAAATGATCTCCCTAAGATTGCTGAATTTATCAATAAAGATGGTAAAAGAATGCCTTCTCCTAATGAAATAGATTTAGGCACTGGTGAGTATAATCATGTCTTTAGTCCGGTTGTTCTTTTTGATGATGCAGGTAGGATATCTAATGTTTTTATTGGAGAAAGAGTTAGTAAGGGTAGTTATCATAAAGTCCTTGCTAAATCTTTTGAGAATCAATTTCCTGATTTAAACGTAGTACTTATTACTGGTTCCTCAGAATCTAATGTTAAAAAAATCGATGCTGTTAAAGCTGCAGCTGCAGCTGGAAGTGTTAATGTAATTATTACGGACTCTAATAATGAAGTTCCAATAACTAATTATAATGGTGGGACCAGAATATCAAACAAACTACACGATAAGAATAACTCTAAAAACAATGAAGCTTTAGGTGTTATTACTGTCCACTCAGATTCTGATGCGGATCTTCAAGAAGAAATCGCTGAAAGAGAATCTAAAATCAAGAATTACGCTAAAGATATGGCTTCTATTGAGCGGTCAATGTTATCTGGATCCGAAAAGGCTTCTAAGTTGCCTGGGATGCTGACTCAACTAATGAATGCTTCTTACAATAAAGAGATGAGTAATTTCTTACTTGACTTGCTTAATTCTGGAAAATATGACAACAATTCTGAAATTGAACTTGATGATAGTCAAAAAGTTAAAGATTCTGATGTAGCCAGGTTAATGGCTGAAAGTACTCATTATAAAGATGTTTTTACTGATATGTTTCACATGGACATGGATAAATTGGACATTTTAAAGCTTGAGCTTGATTCTGTTGTTGATCAACTTAGCAAGCAGGGTGAATCAAACCCAGAGGGAGTCACTCCTGATTTTCAAAAAAATGTTCAAAAAGCAAAAACCTCGTTGCAGTATGTTTCTATGATGATTAAATCAAGAATGATTATAGAGAATTCAAGCTATGATTCTTTAGATCTTCAGGAGAAATATACAGAAGACTTTAAGGGCTACACAAGAGAAATTGCTTCTCACGCGTTAGATAATCTTTTAAGTAATTATTCAGTATATGAAATTGAACCTACAAAAGGACAGTGGGCGTGGGCTAAACAGCTTCAAGGCGCTTACCCTGCACTTAGTACTTATAAGATTGCTAGAACTTTTGCTTTACTATCTCATTCAGCTAAGTCTAATCCTAAAAGTATTTTTAGCAATTCATTTAAAGGCCCTAAGCATCCTAGATTTGGCAACGCTAGTCAAATGTCTGTTAAGGTATTTCAGGCACTCATAGATGAGTTACATGCTGAAGTATCTAGTGGATTAATGTCTAAGGGTATCACTAGATCTAGTAGCTTACCCCCTGGAGAAATGGCTTTAGAGCTAGGTTTAAATGTTACTAGCCGAGAAGCTTTTCTTCAAAGATTAAAATCTAGAGCTGATTTAAGAAATAAAAAGTCTGAAATGGAATTGAGAGAAGAAACTCAAGGCTATGTAGAATCAGCTTATTTTCAAGAATCTGAAGCTAGTAGAGCTGCTAAACTGCATGAAGAAGCTCAGATCAATAGACAGCTACTTACAGATGGTGAGCAAACTTATGATGGCTTAGAAGAGACTGCAGATGATGCTGCTTTAGAAGAGTATGATCGTCAGATGGAAAAAGCTGTTGCTAAAATGCACCAGTTACAAGCTGAAATGGCTGCTATTAGATTAATTGTCAAAGATAATAGGGTTTCTGAACAAAAGAAAAATGAAGCTAAAAAACTTTACGTTGAGAAAGCTGCTGAAATTCAAGGCATAGAGTCCGACATTATGTCTGAAAGTATTCTTGAAGATACAGATTACACCTTAGACGCTAGTAAATTGACCAAATCTTTTATGGATCCAACTCAGCATTTAGACGCTATTGTTGAAAGAGAATTTAAAAAGCAAGAAGTCAAATCAAGTAGACAAGGCTTAATGAACCAAATAAAAGAAAATCTTGATGCTGTTAAAAATAGTGGTAGTCAGAAATCGATTATTGAACAGGAAGCGGAAGCAATTCAGGCTTATGAATCTATGAATGATTCTCAAGATGGATTTAGCAATGTTGATACTATGCTGGCTTTATTAGGCGTTTCTAGCGCTGCTACTATGGCAATAAGTGGTTTCGGCACACCTACTGATGAAAACGATAAAGCTTTTAATATTGGAGTCGTTGGAGCCGGTCTTGTTTTAGGATCTTTTGGTTTAAGAGGAGCGATTAGGTCTTACGCTAAAACTAAAGATTTTAAAAACACAGAAGTCTTTTTAGATAAGAGGCAAATGGATCAGTTTATTGACGATAATGATCAGCCTGCATCTATATCTGAAGTTGAGGATAAAGCCTTAGGTATGTTGCACGATAGCACGAAAGGTCTTTTTAGGACCCAAGACAATGTTTGGGATCAATACGCGTCAAAGACAGGCCATGGCTCTTTTCAGCTCCCCAGGAGGCTTAAAAACCTTTCTGTTGCCAAACAACAGTTTTATGGGACAATACTAGGTGATCTTGAGTTAAAAGCTAGATCTATGAGAAGAGACGATGTCTCTAAACTTAATGAAATGTTTAACAACAGATCTTTGGTTAAAGTTGCTTTGAGCAATGATTTTAATCGTTATCTTAATGATAAAATCTCTTTTGATGAGATGACAACTGGAATGAGTGAAGAACTTATTGATTTACTTTCTGATGACTCAAATGTAAAGCTTTTAGAAACTATTGGAGAAATGAAGTCTATCGAACTTCAACTCAATCAAATTGCTAAAGTCTCTGATATTAGAAGGCCAGTTATTCTTACAAATAAAACTACCAATTATGATGCGCTTATAGATGAAATGGGCTTAAATACCTTTTCATCAAATAGTAAAAGAAATCATGACTCTGGAAGATTCAACGCATTATTAGAGCGAGCAGCAAATTCGCTATACAACGATAAAGTTGAAAACCTTTCGGACTCACAAAAAGAAAGAATAGGTAGAGAACTTTATGAAGCTGCAATAGCTAGTGGAAAGCAAGGAAAAAGTGATTTAGCAAAAGTATTGGAAAGATCGACTAAATATTTATTTCCTAATGGTGGTGAAGCAGCTTCTGTATTTCAAGATTCAGCAAAAAGAAGAGTTGATTTCTTGTTTGAATCAGAATCGTCTCAGGCTACTCGTATTTACAAGAAAGGAGTTGATTGGGGTCCTGATTTTGAAGAAATATCTCTTGATCACTTTATGGCAAATGCTAGGATGTCTCTCAATGGTATTCTTAATCAAAAGTATTTTGGTGAGAATTTACAAGATTTAAAACAGCATATTAGCGATGTTCACAATGGCATGAAAACTAATGATAAACCTTTTGAAGGTTTTGGACTTGATCTAATTAATGATTTAGCAAAAGAGCTATCTACTACCAAAAATGAACTCTTAGGATTAGGGCAAGTTCGTAGCGGAGATCCAGCGAGCAAAGTCCTTTTAGATAATTTTGTAAACAAAGCCAATGCAATGCAGCACATGAATAAAATCATGATGTCTTTTAAAGCTGGACCTATTAATGGGGCGATGGCTTTTGCTTCTACAGCTATGAACTCTGGAGGCTTATGGGATGGCAAGCGTGGAAACCCTATCACTTCTAGCGTTGTAACTGCTGCTTGGGATATGCTTCGTAATAGGAGTAAATTTACTGATTTAGACAAAGCTATTGTTCTTCAAATGGTTGAAGATGCAAATATCGATGAAAACTCTTTAAATAAATCGACTCTACAAGCTTTTTACAAATATGCTGAAACCAATTTTGGTGATGTGTGGGACATGGCTAACTCTCAAGCTGGACTAGGAAAGAAGCTTTATGAGCTCTCTAAGATGGGCTCTGGAGGGATTGCTGGATTACCTTGGAAAATATATAAAGGAATAAACAAAGAGGCTTATAGGTATGGCTTTATGGTTGGTAAGCGTATGCTTGGGAAACAACTCGATAACATTAGAACTGTTGAGTCAGCCAAAAATAGTGTCGGTAGTATTAAAATGCTTCAAAGTGTATTCTCAGATGCTGAGATAAAAGAAATGTTAAATTCTGCACCTTCAGATACTCAAAAAAACAGATTTGGCATTGCTTTGGCCCACAAAGTTAATGGCACTTCAATTAGAAAATGGGATCTTCCTGGAGCTGCAAATACTCCAGAAGGTAAAGCTGCTCTTTTATTCCGCAAATCTCTTATGAGAATGTATGGGATGATGGTAGAGTCTTATGTTGATCCTTGGGCTGATCCAAATGTTTCTATGCCTGAAAAACTTAGAAGTCTTGGCAAGTTTGCTTCTTCCGTTTCGGCTGGAGCTGGAATTAGCGTTGGAATAGGTGGCGTTATGTCAGCACTGGGACAATCTGATTGGCAAGAAGATAACTTGTCAGAAGAGATGGATGGAGTAGGCAGATGGGTTTCTTATGTTCTCGCTAATTTTTACATGCCTTCTGGCTTGTCTTTAGCTATGGATGCACTTACTACTCCCGGGGACGAATACTTAGCTATGATGGCTAAAACAGCCGGTGGCGCGTGGACTACAACCATTGAGAATCTGGCTAAAAATGTAACTGACATACCTACTTTTTTAAGAAAAGAAAATCAACTGCTTAATCAGAGTTATAAATTTTCAAGTAGAGATTATGAATTACCTGCGTTGAACAAAGTTTTAAAAGATGAAGATGTTTCTTTGGAAGATTTAATTCCTGAGGCTTACATAAATACTAAGAAAAGATTTGATCCTTTATCTAATATGATGTCTTTAAAGTCTCCTTCTGATTGGTTTTCTACTGATCCATTAGTGCCTGGTGACAATAAAAATCCAATTAGGGCTCAAGTTCCTTTTTTCAATCCAATTCCTGAAAAGATGAAAAGAACATCCACTCATAATGATTTGATTAAAACTAAGCTTAAAGAGTTTATAGCAAAAGGTCTTTCTGGCGGCCAAATGAATATATCTGAACTTGATGAGCTTTTTAAATTAGCTGATGGCAAGTTTAAAGGTGATTTTATAAATACACTAAGAACATCTTTTAAGAAAGCTAAAACTGATCAACTCAAAAAAGATATGGCAGAAGTGGTTAAAAGGCTAACTAGAGGCTACGAAGGCTATCTTGATCTTAAAGGGAAAAACCCACAAGAAATTCTGGATCAAATTGATAAAAGCCAAATTAAAAAAGGGGTTGAAGATATTGAGATAGATCCACTAAGTGATAACCCAATAGACGATTACATAGATTCACAATTAAGATAATGAAGAAGGCTCCCAGTAGGGAGCCTCTTTACTAGACCAAAGGGCAAATCTAGTCTTCATTTGATTTTGTAAAAATGCTGGATTAAAGTCTAGGACACCAATACTTCGACTTCTATGACTTCCAGCGCGCCACTCAATAATTGAACGAGGCAGGATTTGAACCTGCAATCTACCCTAGAAATAGAATCCTATGTACTCATAGGTGCATCTACCAATTTCGCCACTCGTTCACAAATGCTAGTCTTTCCTAGCAGTCATTTAAAATACAGCAGTAAGCTCTCTGTTGTAAATTTTACCATCGTCTCCAAGCTCAGTATCAAGCTCAGGATTCCTCAAAAAAGAACTATAAACTTTAACTAAAGTGCCTAAAGCTGGATTGCTTTTAACTTCTTGCTCCGGATTGATAGCATTCCATTCTAATATAGCATCTTTTAACATTGAAGTTTCAGTAACTCTTTTAAGATGAGACTTAAAGTTAACCGATGGATCATCATCATTTAATTCCTGTGGCTCATGAGTGACAACTTCAGCTTCAACAATCGGCTCCTCTTTCTTCGGCTTAGGCTGTTTCTTAACTGGCTTCGGTTTCTCCTCTTGCTTGACTTCTTTTTCTGATTCAAGCCCCATATTAGACGTAACTTGCGATCCCCCATTAAACGAAGGTCCATCAAGTTCGCCTTGTGCATACATGCCTTGGATGACATCTGGAAAGAGTCTACGCGCAAGTCGTCCCAAAGCTTTGGAAAACAACATATCTTTGGGGTATTTTTTCCAATTAGGATTGCCAGTGAGTTGAGCTTGTTTAGCATCTTCCATAGTAAATGATGTACAATATTCAACATCTTTCCTCCCATCTACTCCGTAGCGAATGCCTTTGATTTCTACAGCTGTATTAGTTTCTGTAAGCACCTCAACCATGCCTTTGTTAGAAGCCATAATAAGTGTAATCATAAGGTTTGCGGATATAGTTGGCTTGCCTTGGATGACGTGAATACCACTAAGAGCTGTCATAGGTGAAACACCTAACTCATGACCCAATTGGATCTGAGCTAGAATGTTGTTTGCTTTACCTTTGAAGTCGCCAGGAAGCAATGAAGAACTCGAGATACCTTTAGCAAAAGTATCAAGAGCTTGAACGTGAGATAAATCGAATTTTTGACTCATTATAGTAATCCTTCTAGGAATTCATCTTCTTTTGGGTTTGAAGTCGGAGCATCAACAAAAGAAGGTGTGTCAGCGAATGGGGTAGTATCCATTCCACCATAACTTTGATTGTTGTCTTGCTCAGGCGTTGAGCCGCCTTCTACATGGCGAATAAGCTTTGAAATGTTTTTGAAATCAGATATCTCAACAACTTGCTTACGTTGTTTTTGTCCATCTTTTTCCCATTGATCAACTACTGTTTTGCCTAGCACATGAATGTAATCTCCTTTGGAAACGTGCTTATTCAAATTCTCAGCTAACTTACCCCAGGCTTTACACTCAATATAATGGGATATATCTTTCATTTCTTTATTTGACTTCATCACGCGTTCTTTGACGTGAATCTTGAATTTAGCGATTTTAGAATTCTGTGTGTCTTTGATATCAATTTCAAAAGCACAAAATCCCTGAATGATTGAAAGGTTATTTGATAAAACCATTTTTTCTCCTTTTTTTGGCGGTTATTTAGCTTCGCCCTCACCCAGAGGGGGTGAAGGTAAATTAACGAACAAATATATTTTGAAGTTCTACTGAGACTTTCTCAATAGGAAATTTCTTTATTTTCTTTTCTTTTCTTGAGTCTAAAAACTGATAATTAAGGTAGTGGACTTCTAAGGTGTTTAGAGACGTTCTAACGATGTTTTTTATAAATACTATCTGATACCACCCTCGCCTTGGTTCAACAGTGTCTAGCCTTTGGATATCCTTGTTTATAATGAAAGCAAGCACACACTCATTCTCTGAAGCATATTTTAGTCTAGCTTTGTAAGCTTTTTCCATTTGCTCTAAACCTTTAAGGAATATCCTAGTCATAGTAGTGCCATAAGAATTATTCATATTTGAATATTTTTCATAAGCACTTTCAGGTATCCTAATGTTTTTCGCTATGTTCTTTTCTTTCATGAATCTCTACCTCGATGTACGCGTCTTTTTGTTTGTCAACTTTATGTGGTATTGGTGTAAACTTCCCAACAAAGTCAGACGCATCGTCTTTCATTAAGCCAAGTTCGACAATGACATCGCCAATATTTTTAAAGCTAGCTCCGAAATTATCCCAAGGGTCTAGTAATGATACTGAGCCCCTCCTGTAAATTACATCTGGCTTATGTAGCGGTCCTGGGATATAAGTCCAAACATCTTTAACATAAGTTTTCTTAGTCTTTTTGTTTATGCAAGTTACTTTCTCATGGGAAAACTTTTCTTCACCAATTTGCTTTCTAATCTCTTCAGATATTTTTTCTTTGCGCTTCATTTTATCGCCAAAATGTTCTCTTACCTGAATATTCATTGAGGCAGCTAGTTGGATCCAATTAGGCTTTCTGACTCCAGCATTAAATTTAAAGGGAAGCTTTAGTAGGATCATAACCTTTCCTTAAAAAATACATTTGGCGCAAAAGATCAAAACATTTCGACGCATCAGCTTTACTTGGTGCATCAACCTCTGACCAGAATTGACGATCATCTTCAGTAGAAGAAATGTACAAATTACCTACTGCACAGTCTTCTGGAGGGAATCCGTAAACTCTATCGTTGAGCTTGGCTTTGGCTTGAGGGCATTTAGAGAAATCCAGTTTGTCGAACCTGTCGAAACCATCCCTATACGCCACAAGTTGAAGGGGGTATCGCTCGGAAGCGTAAGGAGTCTTTCCCGGAGTAGTTTTTTTCGTTTTGAGATCAGGAATAACAAAAGTATCCAAGATGAGATCATAGGCAATAACATCGACGCTGCCACCATAGCCAAGAATTGGGTTTCCAAAACTAACCTCAGTCCCAAGATAGACCAGATTAGGAAAGGTATCATCAACAACGGACTTCCAACGATCAATAAATGTAATTTCGTCATCCGATAAGAAAAGTTCCTCACCATTAATTTCGGATAAGATGTATTTTTCAATGGCTTCATGGACCATAGTTCCAAAGTCAGCATATCCAGTAGTCTCCTCTTCTAGCATTCCCATCGATCTATTAATAAAAACTTCAGTTTGATCAGGGTGTTTATGTTGATAGGCTATTTCATGCCCATGAGCAAGTGCTTGCCTTATTTTCCATGTAGTCAATCCATTTGATTCTAATTGAGAAGATACTTCAGTTACGCTAGGCAACCATCCGTTCTTTTTAGCATCTCTGATTGTAGTGGGTCTTTTTTTCCCTTTGTTTTTGCCTGATTGTGTTATTTGAAAATGATTAGGCTGTCCATTTTCGTCATAATAATGTCCCATTATTTCCTCTTCTTGTAAGGGTGACCAGTCATAATGTCTCCTATTAACATGTTGTTTTGGTAAATTAATTCTTTACCCACAACAAGATTATAGATGTTGTCTGATATTTCACTTAAGACTTGTATTACAGATGAAGGATTGTTGTGCAGCTTAGTCATTGTGTTTGCTGTGAACTTATTCCTGTTGTCAATGGCTAATTTCCATTTAGATTCTGTTTCTTTATCTTTAGGCATATCTCTTTTTATTCGATAATAAAGATTTTTAAAATGATTATCTAGAAATATTACATACTTGACGCTCCTAATCGGAGCGCCAGCATAGTCACCATGTTCGCTTACAAGAAATTTAGCGCAACCATTGCAAATTAGCTCATTGTAAGTGAAATAGTCAGCAGATTTCATATAAGCTTCATTATCTATTAATTCTTGCTGATCATTCTTCCTGAGCCCTTGTAAGCACTCCAGGCAACGTCTCCTGTTAGACATTTCATAATCCTTCGACTAATACTACTGTACCATTGGTTCCGAAAAGCTCATTGTATTCTTCAAATTCATTCTCTGGATCACTTTCTCTAACGATGATATGAGTCTGAGGAGGAGTTTTGGCGTGAAACTTACTTATGTGAGTAACATTTTGATAATTGCCACGCATGATATCCCGAAGCGCCTCGCCTTCAATGAAAGTATCTGTTGTGATTGTGGATGCTTTCCCAGTAGGGCGAAATACTTTATATTTTAATGACATTAAGATTCCTGTTCGATACGAGTTAATGCTTTTTGTAAGTCTGTCAAATCATTTCCAAGCATAAGCTTATCAATGAGTTCACTTTGAAGAGAATCAAGTCTTTTGTTTTTGATTGTAGCTTCTTTTTCAAGATTGAATTGCTTCTCAAGAATTTTTGGTATTGACTTTTTGTGCTTTGAAATAAACTCTGCGTATTTTTGATATTCAGCTAAAAATTCTTCTTTAGTATTCAATTTCCATGTTGAAAGTCCAGAGCTTATTGTTTTTAGGACATTATTTGGATCATAATCAGATGTATCAACTACTTGTATTTTTTGTCTAATAGAGGTTCTAACTCTTTGGATCATGTGATTTCTTTGTGTTTGGCTTATCTTTGCCATTGTGGACCACCTTTAAGTATTTACGATGAATAGTACTGATCACGACCCCAGAACTATCATCTTTGTTTTTTATTAAAAATTTAACTTTGAGAACATCATTAGATTCTTCTCCAACGATATGACCTACAAAGCCATTTAGCTCGACTACACTTCCGAGCGCACCTGAGGAGCCTCGGAGGTGTAGGGCGAGCGAAGAATCAATTTTGTTCTTCATATAAATTCATGTCGATGTGAGACAATTCTTCTTCAGTCATGTCTCTTTCGTCATAAATTTCACCTGTATCCAATCGAATATATTGAACTTTTTTACTTCCGTAATCTGGCTCGGATTTACATGAAACTTTTCTCAACATAGTTCCTGTAGAAGCCATTTGAGAGTTTGTATCAATGTTTTCTTGGATCATTTTTATTTTTTCATTAAAATTAGAAGCGGAATTTTTTTTCTCTTCTTCTAATTCTGCTTTTCTTACACAATCTTGTCCAAGTTCATGGCAGATCTCAATTAATTCTTCATCGGAAATTGATACTGGCAAACTTGTTTCAAATTTAGAATTCATTTTTCCTCGTCTTCGTAGTGTGAAAAATAGCCTTTCTCTTTATCTAGAGAGAGCTTATAAACAGGAGTCCTCATAAGCTTATGTTCTCTTTTTACTGAAATAAATTTAGACCCTACAATTTGATAAGGGTCTGGCTTCATTAATAAGCCATCCATGGGTCCTCCATATAATTTAAGTTCCATAAGCATTCCTAGTATCCCTTGAAATGGAATATAACAAAGATCATCCTTTCTCAGTAGGTCTTTCTTTGTTTTTCTCAAGCTTCAGCAATTTGTCATCTACAAAATCCAAAAAAGGCTCAATAGGTAAATCATCTTGCATAGCAAAGAACGACTTGAGTTGAGATAGTGTGGGCTCAATGTCTCTTCTGGCTAGGTAAACGCCTACTCTTTTATAGAACTTTGGAGCTTTAGATACGAAAAAGTCTTCCATCAAATTGGCTATTTGAACAGAATCAGCTTTTTCTAAAAACTTCATTGCTCGCATAATGTAGTCCTCTTTGTCGAATGTCGCTGGAGGCAACACTTCTTCATATGGGTTTTCATTAAACATTTTAGCAAAAGGAACCTGATTGTACCTCCCTTGTTTATCTCTGAAATTTGCACAAATTACGACTACTGATTCCCCAGTTTTCGCGTCTTTACAATCTAGTAGGGCTAAATGCCCATGTTGGAATGCTTGTAACATCATTTCAAAGTTTTCTTTATGGTGGTCAGGTATTGCCATTTGCACCTCCTAGTACGAGTTGGCCAATCTTCTCAGCTAAGAAGATAGGATAATTATTGCAGAGCTCAAGCCACGCCATCTCTTCGTCTAGAGCTATATCTTTAAGATGAAGATCACGTTTGACAACATTTTTTCCGTGTTGTTCACTTGTGACCCACTTACTATGTTCTTTGAAAAGATAGTTCCAGATTTCAGAAGGTGTTAAATCATCAATTTCGTTAGTACTGTCGTCTGAAGAGATTACTTTATAATCAAAATCATCTCGAAGAATGTCAGCCACTTCTTCGTGACCTCTTTCTTCAATGAATTCTGACAAGTTAAGGTCATCAGCGTTAATTGTAATGTCTGTGTTGTAGACTATCATTAGTACTCCTTGGTTTCTGCTACTGCTGTAGCGTAGTTTTCGTAGTCAACTTCTTCCATAAATGCGTCCAGGACAGCTTTCTCCATTAAGGTTCTGAAAGATCTATTAACTGGGTAGAAAATCTGCTTGTAATCATCTCCCTTGTAATTAGGGTCGTTTGGGTAGCTTACAAATAGGTCTTTAGTTCCCTGGTAGACTCTAAGGCTTGTCAGTTGAAGTTCATCGTCAAGGCAAATTCTAGCAAAGGCTAGTAGTTTACCTGCTTCTGGTACTGGGAATACTTGTACATCAGTAATTTTCATGATTACATCTCCTTAAATAATTCTCTAGTATTTTTACCTTGTACCAGCTTTTTGATTTCTGCTTCACTAAACTTTGTTACGACGCCTAGTGCTTTAAGTGATTCGATGATTTGATTTGTTTTTTGCTTTGCTGGTTTAAACATAACTCCAACTCTGACCTCCCAACTCTTAGGCATTGAATTAGTATGGTAAGAATCATCTTGAGGCTCTTTCTTTCTGCTTCCTTTTTTGATTGAGAATCCAGGTACTTTGAATTCATTTACAGCTTCATACCAGTCTTCTTCGTGACATTCAATGTATGTTTGGTGGTAAGAAGAAAACTTTTTAACCCGGTTATGAATTTCCATGATTTTAACTTTTTCTTGCTGTCCAAAATAAGGTGAGTCACCTCTTCCTCTTTCAAACCAGGATGCTGTGACTCTCAATCCATCATCCTTGTAGATCGCTACTTGTACTTCTTCAAAACGCATATTATATTCCTTCTGCTCCAATTACGAGCTTGTTGTTCCACTCAATGATGTGGTTGGCCATTAATAGTTCATTTGCAATAGACTCAAAGTCTAGGTGGCCCATTAGCCAGGGGGTAACATTGTAGCACTCTTCAACATAATCGTAAGCGTAGTCTTTTGGGCTTTGATCATCGAAGCATACTTCATCTGCTTTGCTTATTGCAAGGTCATGTTCATAACCCATGTGGTCTACTAGGAACTCATAGCCTTCTTTATGTGTGTCATCGAGTTCTGCGTATTCCTTGATTTTTTGATAATCCTTTTCACTTAAGGATTCGCCATAGAGTTCTTTAGGGAAGTCCTCATAGTCTGTGAACATTAGTTCTGGGTCTTCATCAACCTTATTTCCGATGAACAATTCAGTTAGATCATCATAATCATAAGCTTCTACATCAAGCCAGAAACCAGTAAAGGCAGACTCAAACTGTCTGCCCTCATTGTAAAGTTTATAGGTGGTTACAAACAAACTAGCCATAAATAACTTCCTTTATATCTCCGATGATTACATTGCCTTTGATGTATCTTACAAGGTCAATAGCGTCTGTTTCATCTTCAGCAGAGACTAATATTGTTGGATGATTAAAGCCTGGTCTTTTAATCCAAGTTGGTAAGGCTACCAAGTATTTCTTCTTATCCATAAACTACCTTTCCATAAAAGTGATACTGCATGAAAACATCAACCATTTCCATGTCAAAAAATTCACAAGTTTCTTCGTAAACGCTCTCTAGTTTGGCTCCATATTTTATGTAAGTATTTGCTAAGTCTTCTGGCTTTACTTTTTTAGAAACAAAGTGTTCATCTCCATGAAGAGGGTCTAGCACAGAAAACTCTAGATTAGAATAATCATTCCAGTTAGTGCATCGGATCCATTCTGTTGAGTATTCTGGATAATTATGAAGCATTTGTTGAATCTTAATTTTAAGTTCATTTCGCATTTTGTTCTTCCGCTTTTAATTTATCAAAATTTTCATCAATTTCTTTTTCTTCAAAATCAACACAGACTTCATCTTGTTCTTCTTTTATAAGCGTTTTTACTTCATCTTGTTCTTCTTTTATAAGCGTTTTTAGCTCATGTTCAAGTCTATATTTCTCTTTAGTTAAAAATTTGAGGTCCCATTCGTTGTCTTTAATTTTTGATTCAATCTGCATAAGTTGGCCAGCTTTTAAGCCTTGTTTATATGTGTTTAAATAACTCATTATTCTTTCCCTTCTGAAATTATCCGATAAGCGTTAAACATTGCCATTTCCCAGATAACATCAATGTCATCAATTTCATGATAATAATTTGCAAAATCTCCATCTGAGTCTTCTGTAAAATCATCAAAGTCTATTGAAACTAAAGTATTTGTATTGTTGTCTTTTTTCATATAGACTTCTTCATCTGAGAATTTTCCTAAATGATAATAGTTTTCTAATATATAATCATTGAAACGATCTTGCGCTCCATCGTCATCAGGTGGCTCTAGCCATTCGTCTCTTGTTCGTGGGAAATTCTGACTCATCTTTATTCTCCTACTACTTTAATTTTATAACCTAGTTCATGCTCTATCTGTTCAATAGTTAATTCTTGAACTTGAGTTCTATTATTGAATTCTTCTTCGGTGAGTTCTTCACCATTTAAGTACCAATGTTTAGTTCCATCATAATATTCACAAGCTGGACCATCTTCTCTATGAAGTTTATCATTCAAGTACCAAACTTTATGTCCTCTAGCATATTCAATAGCTGGGCCATCTTCTCTATGAAGTTGTCCATTTAAAAACCAATATTTATTCCCATTTTCATGTACTTTAACTTTATATTCAATCATTCTTTATCCTCAAAATGTTCTAAAATTATACAGATCGCTTGGGTTAAAGTTTCTTCTTGCACCCTATATTCATCAATTCTTAACCTCCATTTTTGATGGTGGTCTAATATTTTTACAGCTTGATCTAGGTTCATTCTTCTACCTCGTTGATTATATATCAAAATATCTATTCATTACTTCATAAGTGGGTGTGATTAGTCTCTGCTCGTGTAAGAACCTTTCTTGATTTTCACATATTTGTTGATTTTGTTTTCTCCAAAACTCAGCATCTAACTCTACTTTAGAGTTTCTAACTGCTTCTAACACTTTAGTTAAATCAGTCATTCTTCTACATCCTTTACTTGGCATTCTAATTCTATTGTTTTGATTATGGTTTGTGTTTTTTGTTTACTAATTAAATATGTAGCTAAAGCACTCCCACCAAATGATACTAGAGTCAATGTACCATACACAAAAACAAACTGCTTAAAATCTATTTTCATTCTTCTACCTCTTCCTCTTCCTCGTCTAATCCTACATAGACTATCTCAAAGCCTATTTTTTGCAAAGCCCAAGCTCGCCAATCATCCTCATTATCCCATCTTCTGATCGTGTTAGGAGCTACACCTACCGCCTCGGCAATCTCTTTGGTAGTTGTGTAATCTGTATAATCAAATAAAAGCTTGATAGGTGTTTCGCCTCTAGGAATGAAGGGTTTTTGTGTCTTTCTTGCTGCCATTACTTATCCTTTTGTTTTTGAAGCTGATCGTCAGCCTCACCCGGAGGGGCTGGCGTATCAGAAGAAAAAACCCATTCGTCCCAAGACATAGGAGGGGTGAATTTATAACCAAAATGCTTGTATATTTTCAATAAAGTATTCACCATGTGGTAATAATCTTTTTCGTTGAGACTTGTTTCTAGAAATCTGTTTAATAATTGATCAGGATAGGTTTGTTTGTCCAGTAAGTATTCATAGCCATTTTTGTCAACATCTACTACTATATCGTAGCGAACTAGCTTTTTCCAACCTTTATAGCCTTGCTTTACAATGTTTACTAAGGCTAGTCCATCACCTTTTTGCCCATATTTAATGAACTCAAATATTACTTCATCAATGTAATCAAAAGCATAACCTAATCTGTCTTCTCTTGCAGCGTGCCGGCATAATTCAATGTATGTACGCTCATTAATTTTGTAAACTCTCATTTACTCCTCCTAAAAGTAATCCTAATTCATATAACCAAAACACTATTGTGATGGTTAAGGTTGTACTTTCGATTAAATTCAAATCCTTTCTCTCATGTGAATATGTTGCCTCGTACATGTTGTAAATTATGTTTTTAGCTACGACAAAAAATGTCACTATTGTTAGTAAAATTGTAATCATGGATAAACCTTTCGTTTCTTTTTCCCTCACCTGGGAGGGGAAAAAGGAACGGAGGTTTTATTGTCATCTCATATGGTTGTATATAAAATGCAGGCACTCATAGAGACCCGACACTCATAGATTCCCCTGTTTTAAATTAAGGGGAGCGAGCGTAAGCGAGCGACCCCTGAGTACGATACGCAAAGCGTGTCGCAACTAAAGGTTGCTCCTAGATAATAATAATGCGAAGGGAGACAACTTGCACATCTTCACCATCTTAGGTGCGCCCTTAAGGGGCGCGTAAATACGGACACCTTCAGGTGGACGAAACTATAAACAGTGTCCACAACGGGAAAGAGGTGGCTCGCTTACGCGAGCCTGCCTCGTTCTTAATAATACAATGGTCTCCCATCGGAGCTACAATCTGGAGCAACGTATCCATCGTAGATATCGTCAGATAATCCTCTATCGTCATCGTTGTAGTCAGCATTATCAATCGCCAAATGAGACAATATTTGCCTACGAATCTCATGTGCTGGAGGATTTCTGTAAGACTCTACGTCAATGATCTCAAGCGCAAGCAGTGACTTCAAAGCAGGTGTTTCTTCAATAAGCCTTTCCATGTAACTATAAGCGTGTTCTTCACCGATACGATGCGCAGAGAATCTCTTAAGCTCTGCATCATTAATTGTAACGGATAAAGCTTCTTCGTTGAACTTGAGCTTCTGCACTTCAACAAGCATAGAAGTTTCATTCTCATCATGCTCTTGAACTATGAGCTCTTCGTTAAACTTTTTGAGATTCTCAAGATCAACTTTGACAGTAAGATGTGTCTCAGTGTGAGCGTGGACTTGATAGTTGATATTAGCGAGTAATTTGTAATTCATGATGGTGTCTCCATAAAAATAGGGAGCCGAAGCCCCCTGTGATTGATTAAGCGTTTGCTAACATTGCTGTTAATACATCCCCAGGTATTGCAGAGATCTGCTCTTTAGTCAAGTTTGCAAGTGGATTGACCTTTTCTTGATTGACTTGAGCCTCAGGCTTCTTCTTAGCAATGCGAAGAGGTCTGAACTTAGTGACAGTCACTTCAGAGTAATAACGCATGTTACCAGTCTGTTTATCTTTAAACTTACGTTCGTGGATGATCCCTTCAACTTCAACTAATCCACCTTGCTCAGTCTCTCTTTGGAAAGCTTCTGCAATTTCACCTTTGAGAGTGATTCGCATATTATCCCAAGACTCAGCTCCTGTATGAGGATTTTTATACTTCGTTGCGATTGAAGTATTAACATAAGTTATGATGTCTCCTGACTCAGCTTTGAAAGAATCAGCGTTGTGGAATTGTTTTGAGATGAAGCCTTCGCCTTTAAATGTAAACATGATGATGTTTCCTATTCTGTGGTGTCCTGTATGTAGAACTGATTAATTTTGAGAAACCTAAACCCATTTTAGATTTCTCTTGAGGGAATTTCT
>ENA-UZWR01003131-UZWR01003131.1-metagenome-genome-assembly--contig:-Day-1-25m-contig-3131_pt1 | contig 48672 bp, 81 predicted proteins | sample MGYA00260337_ERZ794897 | MGnify/ENA metagenome assembly ERZ794897 | reverse complement strand
CCACAAGCTGCCTTAACTTGTGGATTGTAGAATTCAAATCCCTCATTAAGCCCCTGCCTTTGATAGTCTACTTCTGTACCTGACAAGTACAATAGACTCTTAGCGTCAACGATAAGATTTACTCCTCTATTTTTGAATACAATATCTTCAGCATCTACTGAGTCAACGTACTCTAGGGTATAAGAATACCCCGAACATCCTGCGGTTCTCACCCCCACACGTATACCTACCCCTGAGCCTCTGTGCTCAAGACGGTCTAGCATTACGTGTGCGGCTTGTTTTGTTAATGTCATATCTATAATTTCTTGTAGAATCCATTCCATCTTTTTATATGTAAAATATATCCTACCATAGCATGGTCAGAAAAGTTATCAACCTGACCCTGCTTTAATCCTAACCACATACCGTACCACCTATCCTTTGTTCTTTTGAACCAGTTAGATGTACCAGTAGCGTTTATTTTCCCTGTACTACCAATATAATGTAACTTACCATGATGTCTGTAATTCATTATCCTAAGAGGAACACGAGTTACTATATCATTATTATTTTGCCACCTTATATGTTCTACTTTAAGTGACCTTACATACTTAGGCCAACCAACTCGTGGAGAGCCATAAGTATACAACTGAACTGGGTCTGCTAATGCGGGGTCATCCTTACAGCGGGCTGCCATAATAGTAGCCATTGCCGCTCCTAAAGAGTGCCCGCAAAACCACAATTTTTTTAATGTTTGTGTGTCTTTTTTAACTTCAGGCCATAGTTCGTCTACTTCAGCTTTAAAGCCCCTGTGTACTCTCGAAATTGTTTCAGCCATTACTGGAAACGCTTTCAAATCTGCTTTTAAGTCATTAAATTCTGTAGGTTGAGTCCCACGACAAGCTATTACAACATCAGTATCATTTTCAAATCTAAAAGCTTGTGCGCCATCACGATTATAAAACTCTACATCTGTAAACCCGTGCTCTGCTACTACTTCTCTAACAGTAGCTTCTTCCCCATAGGCATCTGCTGCGAGGTTTGCAAAGAGTAAACTTCTTTGCTTTAAATTCATTTCAGATATGCTCATTTTTGCATCATCCCATTTTGAGGGTTCTCTAACTTATGTATCCTAGAGTCCAACTCCTCAATCTTTGCAGCGATTTTAGGGTTTACCTTTTTCCAGGCATCAGGGTCTTGGTTTAGCCAAGTCCAGCCTAAGTAGTCCCTACAATAGTCTACTGTTTTATCAAACTGAGAGTATGCCCAAAGACCTACTCTAGTATCCTTTATATAAAACAAGAAAGCTGCACCTAATAACGCTCCAGCTATACTTGTGTAAATCCATAATGTATCTTCAAACATCTACTCTCCTTTCTTCTAAATCCTTTAGAATTCCTTGTCTCAGTTGCTCTGAGTAATCATACCAGTCTATTACTTCTCGTTCATGCCTTTTACAGCCTATACAGTAGTCATATACGTTATACGTGCACACCCCCACACATGGACTAGAATCTACTAGAGTTGAATCTTTGTCATATATCCGGTCGGGGTTAGCCACTTACTTCTTTAATTTCCTTTCTGTATACATTACGTGCTTTCTTACAACAGGGTCAAACTTCTTTAACCTCATGTTCTCTGGGTGCAGTCTTTTATTCTTCGTACATGTATAGTAGTGCGGAGACTCAGTCGACTGCATTCGTATATTTACTCTCATGCCACTCTTCCTCCTTTTTTGTCTGAAAAAAGAATACTTGATTCATTCTCCAGTTATTTATATAGTCATTATGATTATTAATGTAACCCCCGTGATACTTCTTCCCTGAAAAAATTACTAACCTATTAGGTTTGGAAGGAATTACTACTTTATCATAATTTGAAACATCTAATAGTAGATTTTTCATTTCTTTGTTAGCTAATTGTTTTATATTTTTATATATAGCCGTTCCTCCCGAACTTACTTTATCTAAATATATAATACAATTATAATTAAAATCCGCGTGTGGATGATGTTGAAGCTTATTTGGTACATCTTTATTTATATTTTTATAAAAATTAAACTCTAAAGGCCGCCCCTTTACTTCAAGTTCATTGTCTTCGCTAAAGTATTCTGAAACTAAATTTCCAACTTGATTGTAATACTTGTTTAATGCTTCGAAGGCATTGTAGTTCATGTTTAGTATAGGTCTACAATCGTAATAATCTATAAAGTTTCTACTCCCCTCTTCCCATTTCCATCTAGGTAGTGGTATATTTGTAACAATTTCGTACATTTCATTATAGTTTTTATACCAATTATCTATTATAAGTATATCGTCTTTAAAACTATGAATTTTGTAATCCCCTATTTCTAATAAGGTTTCGGGTATATACGGGGTATTCACATTTAATCTTTTCCTATTCCAAATGCACTACCTGTTAGTATTGCACCAAATGCTAAGTGAAACAACCCTCCACCCATAAGAGTGAATGGATTGTGTTGTCCTGTGAGTTTCTTCATTAATTCAAGCTGAATTAAGGGGTCTTCCACAGTATTAAGTATGTCAATAAACATTGATATATCTGGTCTATTTAACCCATACCATATAGGCACAAACATAAAATCGTAAAAGCAAATCATAAGATACAAAATCAGTGCTGACCAGCGCCATCTCATTGTACTTAATTCCCTTTCATTCATAATTAATTTTGTGTTACTGTAATGTCGCATCCTGATGAGGTTTGACAGTTGTTTGTTAAAGTATACGTTTTATTTGAATTACTGTTTTGAGTTAGATCTAGGTCTGTTGTGTAAGAACCTGTTAAGTCTATAGTTGCTGTATGCACCCCATCTCCTTCTTGTACCATGGACTGTTCTCCATTATCAGTTCTAACTATGAAATGTAATGTCTTATTTCCGTTGCCTTTTTGTTTAAAGAAAATGTCATTGTTATCACCGTTGTAAGTATAAATTCTGGCATAATGGTCTGCATTGCCTGTACCTGTTTCTTGAGAACCTTTTAAATCTGTATTACCAGCGTGAATATCTAAATCAATTGTATGTCCTCCATATTCACCTGTTGTACTCTCCTCACATGTGGTATCATTCTCATCTACAAATGTTTTACCTTGACAAAGATTTATAGTATTATTACTACTAAGTATATGAAATCCTATCTTATTTTCATCTGTACCTAACGTATTATACTGTTCAAGTTTTATAGTATTGTTTGAACCATCTAAGTCGCCGCCCCAACCAAGGCCTGAGCCCCAGTATGATACCCAACTTATTGTATTGTTTTCCCCTATTTGGTCTATGTCAATATTGTTATTGTCATGTGATATAGATAAACGAACTTCATTATCGTCTCCGTCTTGTAGTATGTCTAAAGTAAGATTATCACTTGTGCCAACTTGAGTAATATAAATCTCGTTACCAGCAAACACCGATAAAGACATAAAAATAATTGAAACCCACATTAGTATCAAAAATATTGTGGTACTAATTTTGAATAATAGTGATTTCACTTTCAGTTCCCCCTAGCTCAAAATCAATTAGTTCAAAATCTCCTTGTACTATATTCATTATGTAACTATTCTCTTTTTCAAGTCTAAACTCTACGACACTTCCGCCTGCTGACTCTCTATGCCAATACCAATGTGGGTCTTCGTCTAGTATTGTTATTCCTGTTACTGCGTCTTTACCTAAGGTTATATCACCACTTGTCTTTTTCTTTTCAAACTCGCTTCTCATTTGTAGAGCTAACTGTAAGTTCAACTGGTCTAAAATATTGCCTAAGAAGTTCTGTGCTAAAAGATCTGTATCTAGTGAGTTAGCTAATTCATCTTCCTCCTCTGCTAGTAAATCTACGTCTAATTCGTCAAACTTCAAAAAATCTATGTCTAATGCAGTAGCAACCTTATTTAATTCTTGTGTACGCTCTGCTTCTACAATTTCTCTTGGTTTAGATATAATTAATAAATTATTAATTAAACTTTCTTCTAAGTTTAGAACAACGGGTTTCAGAGGTCTGCTTGAAATCGTATCTACAGTAGTAGCCTGGAACGCTTGGTTCATAATAACCATGCCTGCATCAGACTCGACTGAAATTTCTCCCACAAAACAATCTCCATTAGTATCACATGAAGGTAGCAGAATAATAGTAGAACTACCTATCTCGTCTACTGTCATTGTGAAATCCGTACCACGAACACCAATTACAGCAGTAGGAGTAGTAATCTTAACGTTTTGTCGGCTAGTCTTTGCTATTTGCCCACTTGCGTATCTTATAGTTCCTAAACTCGCTTTTAAAGAGAGTGACCCCTCTTGGGAAGCCGGGTCGTATACAAAGTCATCAATTACTAAACGACTATGTTCTGTTACATCTACTTGGGTTTCGTCGACGAACTCTATTCTTACCTTGCCCTTTGCTGTAGCAACAACATCTAGCATTTCTACACCAAGGTCTTGTTCTAACTCATATATTTCAAAACCTTCATCACGTTCTATTGCACCACTACCACTAAAGTTTGTTACTAGACCTATATTGGCTAAAACTGAAGTACTAAGTAATAATAGGCTAATCCCTCTGAATAATGTCCACATTTGCGCTTGCACCGTTTGTTGTCATAGTTACTATATCACCACTACCGCCAGCTTGAGATATAACAAAGTTGGCATTATCACCTGTTTGATCTAAAGTTATAGTACTTGCGTTAGTTTGGTCAATATCGTAAACTCCGCTTGCACCATCTAAATCTAATGTTGCAGTTGCTGCTGCAGTTTGTAATACATTAATATTTGCACTTGCTCCAGGTTGAGTTAATGTGAGCGTAGCGGCTGCTGTTTGATTTGCAGTTACCGCTGCACTAGCACCAGACACATCAAAAGTCATAGCAGCACTAGATGCAGTTTGGTCTATATCGTAAGTTCCTCCTGCTCCATCTAATCCAGCTGATGCTGTAAATGTAGCATGTCCAGTTTGGTTTATATTAACTGTCTTAACGGCAGAAGCTGTACTTCCAGTTGTTACAAGAGTTATAGTACCTCCAGCAGTCTGATTTATATCAATGTTTTGACTATCGCCTGTTGAAGTTACTGTCGCTATATTATCATAGGCACCTGATTGAACTACATCAACATCAGCAGTAATTCCTGTCTGAGTCATTATCAGAGTATGACCATTGACATCTCCGTTATCATCAATATTAATTAAATAGTTATTTGAGTCACCATTAATAGTTAATGTCAATATTGCACTAGTACCATCAATTGCAGCAGAAACAACAGTACTGTCTGTACCTGAGGCACCTGTTATAGTAACTGTTGAGCCATCCGCAGATTTTGAGGAAGTATTAGCTAAATCAATATCAATATCTTGTGAATTACCTGTAAAAGTGATTGATGCTGTAATACTATCACAACCACTTGTACTTGACCCACTATCACAGTTAAAATCAATATTGTTACTATTACCTGTTGTAGAGAAAGTACCTGTAAAGCTGTCTCCGTCAATATCAAAGGTTAGTATATTGCTAGCACCTACTTGGTCAATATTAAAATTTGTTGCTGAACCTGAAGATGTGGATGCGGTTGTGCTATTGCCAATCATATTTCCATCACCATCTTGTAACACATCAAATACTAATGAAGCACCTGCCTGCGTTACGTAAATCTTGTTTGTTGCCATTGAAGACATACTCATCATTAAAAGTGTGATAAATAAAGCTATATATTTCAATTTATTCTCTCCCCGTTCCTTACTCCCCTTGTTTTTCAGTAATTGGATGTGGTATCCAACTATCCGTATATTCATTTGGCTTTACAGGGTCTGATACCGTAATTTCTACTACTGGCTCTTCCCATTCCCACAAACCTTGTTCTTTACCTTCGTATAGCATTTGTAAAACCCCATACTCAATTGCGGTACGAATTGCATAGTTAACTGGTTCGTTTGCGGCGTTACCAGATTCTATTTCTAATGCCCTTGTACCTAAATCTAAAAATCTAAACACATCTGCACCATTGCTAGTGCTTGCGATTGTTTTTGTTGACGATACAGTAAGTAGTATCTCTCCTGTCTGTACCGCAACAAGTCTTAAGGATACCGTTACTTGATCTGTTCTATACTCCTCATGAGTACCTAAACCAAAGTACCTTGCACCTGCTCCTCCACTAGTAGTATTTGTATCATATCCAACAATACCACCTTCTAGTATCAGACCTGCGAACATCATAGGCTGTAACGCCTCGTCCGACCCTGTACCATCATATAACTCTCTAGTACTCCTTATAAGCTGTCGCTCTTTAACTAAGGAGTCTAAACTTGCCCTTTCTACAACTGTGAACCAACTTCCTTTGTTAACTGCCATTAAGGCTTGTATGACCCAGACATCTGCTCCTTGTGAAACTGCTGTAGATAGTCCAACTTGCTTTCTTTGTCCTGTAACGTCTGGAAAGCTATAAACGGCAACTGTAATCTTTACTGGGTTGCCTGAGCCGTCTGTTGGCACGCCTATTAACTTAGGCATCTCTTCTAACAGCGTCTTAGTTGGTGTACCTTCCATAAATGGCATGTCACCTTTGATAGCATCTGTTTTCTGGTTCATTCCACATGAAGCCACCAAACAAGATAATAATACTACTGCCAAATACTCCATTAGAACTTAAAGTCTCCCACTGGTACGATTAATTGAGTTATGCCGCCCGCAGCGTCAGTAACTGTTAATGTAATCGTATTTAAAGTTGTATCTTTCGACCAAATAACGGTCGAACCATCAGGTAACGTTGCTGAACCACTAAGAGGGCATTCCACAGCATCTGTATCATCATCCTCATCACAATTAGTACCAAACATGTTATCGACCATCTGTTTAGATAAATTTGCAAATATACGACTTTCAACATTAGTTACAAACTTAGATAAAGTAGTATTCTTAGCCGCTCTTTCCGCTGCCTTCTCCGCTGCAGTCTTATCGTCTAATACTCCCTGCTCTCTTTGGAACTGCAATTGTTCAATTGATAGTACGTGACTAGAGTAACCTACTCCACTAAAGGAAGGGTTACTAAAGTTAAAGTCTAAATTACCCGCTTGACCTTCTAGGCCTATTATTGCCAACAGTAATATCGCTACTTTTAATTTCATTCGCTTCTTCCTTTTGTTGAATAATCATATCTAACTTTGCGTTTAACCTGATTAAATCATTATCTAACATTCGTATCCTATCAATTAGAGCAATAAGAGTCATGTGACTCTCCCCTATGATAGGGTCAACCTTTTCTGTTACCCATCTCCATATAAAGTATATGAAATAACCTAAACCGCCTGCTGCAATAATTGGGAATCCATAATCATTAATTATCTTACCTAACTCCATTTTGGTGGCTCCTTTAACCTGTAGTTATACACTAAAGATATTCTGGGCTGGTCGTCTCCGTGCTGTTCTACTGCATGTTCAACATATCCTCTCATAATTATGAGCTTACCTGGATCAGGGGCATAAAAGACTCTATCGTCATTATCCCACTGATGCTTAGCTATTGCAGGTGCAAGGCAATCAGTTATAGGGCTTTTTATAAATAGTTTAGCTCCTATAGTAGGATTAGCACTTAAAAAATAAACAGCCGAAAATAAAGTATTCGAGTGATAATGGTAATCTTGGTAGTCTCCCTTCCTATATATATTAAACCATGGGTATCTAGGTGAAGGGTTTAAAGAATTTAAACTCCAACCCAGAGCTTCACAATACTTTTTAACTTTGTCATTTACAAAATCTGTAATTGGGTCAAAGTCATAGTCCTTACTTATATCATAACTACCCATTGTATTATAAGTATTATTTTGTAACCATGGTGTACCTATACTTATCTCTTTCTCTAGTTCAAAACATCTTTTAGTTAAGTATTCTTCATACTTATGATGGTCTTCAAACCATTCTACCCCTACAGAGGTAGGAAATACACTTTCTATCATTTACTTTTCCTTGCATCGGCCTTTTTGCCACAATGAGGGCAAAAGAACTTCCAGCTATATAATTTATCAGCATCCCAGTCATCCATTGTTGCGATACTCCAATACCCACTACAAGATGAGCAAGTAAAATGCCATATTGTTTCTTTGCTTGCTTCCACTAATCCTTTCTCGCATCTTTTTGTCCGTCAGCTCTCGCTACCCTGTCTAAGTCGGGTTTTACACCGAAAGCTCTACACATTTTAAGGTCAATGCGAATAATCTCGTTATTCATTGTTTTTACTCTACCATCCAGCGCTTTTGAAAACATACGCTGTTGTTTGATATCATCTAACACTCCATCTAAAATAAAGTTAAGTGTTAGGAATACAAAGTAGCCTCCAGCTAAAGATGCTACTATAGGAAACCCTACCTCTGTTACAAGTGCTAAATATTCCCCCATTAGTACTCCTCAGGTGAATAGATAGTAACAAGTTCTTCTTTACCTTTCACCTTAACTTTATCTATTTCTACCGACTTCATATTCTCAGGTAATTGTTCCATTGTGTAAGATGAGTACAGAGTAGTACAATTAGGATATTGTCTAGTCTGGGCTTCAAGTCTTGCAGCTAAGTTGACAGCATCTCCAATACAAGAATAGTCGAAACGTGTTTTTGAACCCATGTTACCNNGCTAATTCAGTCTTTAATATCTCGGTTTCGATTGCTATCTCTATTGAACTCTTTACTGCCATCTCAGCATGATTCTCACAAGGTACTGGTGCGTTCCAAAACGCCATTATACAGTCCCCCATGTATTTATCTACACAACCACCATTATCATTGATAATCTTAGTCATTCTATCAAGGTAGTCATTGATTAATTCACATAACCCTTCGGGGTCATCATTATTCTTAAAATGTTCTGAAATTGGAGTAAACCCTACAATATCAGAAAACAAGAACGACATCTCTTTTCTGTCGCCACCCAACTTAAGCATCTCTGGGTTCTTTTGCAGTATAGCGACCTGTCGTGGATCGAGATAGTGCTCAAACTGTTTCTTAATAAGTTGTTTAGCTTTAAATTCTATTATAAACCTGCCAAACACTGCTACTAGACCTACTAGTAGTAAAGTTGACATAGCCATTGTTATATCTAGCAAATATAAGTAATTCTGCCAAGCGTATAGCGAACCATAAATAATTCCGCTACCGCTGCCTACAAAGAATAACCCTATTAGCCAATATGGTGCAAATCTCACTAACAATACTATAAATAGTCCGAATAATAATGTTGTTAGCAGTTCTGCTGTTTTTGCCCAGTACGGTCTTTGTATATATTCACCTTCTATAAGTGTTTGAAGGGAAACTGCCGCTGGAACAAAGTTATGTTGCTCTCCCGTAGGAGTACCTATCATACCACCCACACCTTCTGCAGTTGCTCCTATAAGTACAGTTCTTCCTTCAAAGGAAGATAAGTCTGTACTAGCGGCGGAAAGGGTTTCAAACTTCTTATTCCATCTTAGCCAGATTCTTGCGTTCTGGTCGGTTTTCATAACTGGAAAACCTTTTACCCTAACTGCTACAATTCCACCTGCATTTGCTTTCACTTGATACGAAGGGTTGCCAGTTGCTACCCTAAGTACTTCTACTGCGATAGAAGGGTATACTTCCTCCCCTATACGCATCATAAGTGGTAGTCTTCTTACTACCCCGTCGATTTCTGGTACCGTATTAAGTACTCCGACCCCGTCTGCTCTTTCGCCTAAGAAGGGTATCGGTCCGAGCATTCCTCCCCATTCGAATAAGAACGGGATCGGGTTACCTATCTTTGCTACTCCTCTAGGAACGCCATTCTTATTTATTTGGCTAGAACCTACTTGAGCTATGACAACCCCGTTATTCGGTAACGCGGATACAAAGTTCTCGTCCCCACCTAATCTATCCTCTTCTGAGAATAATATTGGTATAACTATTATACCTGCTCCCGCCTCGCGTAAATTCCATACTAGATCTCCTAGTACTTCTCTAGACCAAGGCCATTGACCATATTTCTCTATGGCTTCCTCATCTATGGTGAGAACACCAATATCCGAAGATACAGCAGGTTTGTCTGTCTGCTGTAGTAAATCAAACTGTTTTAACCTAGCTATTTCTCCAATAGCAGTATCACTGTAGTGAAAGTACGATAGTAACAATACTAACAGTAAGGGTACTATTATACTTAACTTCTTCACTTTTTATATATACGCCAAGGGTTAAGTTGTTTGACTCCGTTTTCTAACTTTTCGTTGATTACCCATCCTGCGATGAACCCAACTATAAATGCTGCAAATAACATTAATCTAATCTCCCTAATGTAGCTAAATACTCATCTCGTATAGTATTGTATGCTGCTTGCTCCTCTGCACTAAGAGCTGCTGTAGTTCTTTCCCTGGCAGTACCTTTATATACCCAATCACTGCCTATAGTTCTGTCTTCCATATCAACTACATCAAAAGGACTAACTTCAAATTTAGTACCGTCTGGTAATTGTGCATTAGCAATATGAATTAGTCTGGATTCTTCTGTACCTGGGAACTCTTCCTTAAACCCTTTCCTTGGGTTTAGTACAGCTACATCACCTTCATAGTTATAGATTATTATCATATTTCTTCGCCTGGGGGTAAAACCACCTTATTGTCTGCTACCAGCCTTTCTCTGTTGTACTGGTGCAACTCCATTAATTCGTCTTTTGAACCACCGAAGTATGGAACAGCGTGCCCTGCCTCTATAAGTAGGTCTGTTACTCGTTGTGGTCCTGCGTTAGTAGGTTCTACAAAAAAGTCACCTAAGACACGACCAAACTTACCTTTCTTGTCGCCACCTTTCTTGTCTACTTCTGTTTTTAGTATTTTCATACTGTCCGCAGGTAGTAATTTCTTCAAGTACTCTTTTGCAGCTAATCCAAAGGCTTTCTCTACTAAATCTCTAGTACGGCTCTCTGGAGTATCTATACCCATGATTCTAACTCTTTCTTTATGAACCCAAATACCAAAACCTAAGTCAATATCAATATCTACGGTATCCCCGTCTACAACTCTTAAAATTTTGCATTTATATTCATGCATACTATCCCCTTATGTCTATAGTAGAGTCGGGTGCAGGAGTAACTATTAAAGTCTCCTCTCCTTTCTCTATCCTTTGAAACTCAATATACATTTGTTTCTCTAAATCGTATATATCACGCTGTAGCCCCTCGAGGGCGCTGTGATAGTACATTGCAGACTGTTCTGCCTTTAGTTCGTCTATTTGGTATTGCATAACTAGAAACACTATTACAGGTAGTAATAGTAGTTTAGTCATTGACCATTTCTTTTCAGTTTCCATTTTTTCTAACAATCCTTTTCTTTAAATTTTTAAGACTCTTTACTAGACTTTTCTTTTTCTTGTAGGCTTTGTGTGCTTTACCAGAGCCATTGCTTTCTGTAAGTTTCTTTAATTTTTGTTTTGTATGTTCTAGTTGAGCCGCCTTCCTTTCGTTCCTTCTAGTGATTTTATTCATTTATCCCTTGTCATTAAGTCTGCGGGCATTAAGCTCCGCTTTAAGAGTATCATACTTTTGTTTCTTACGTGCATCCTCTGCGGCTGCTTCCGCTTTACGTCTAGCTCTGCGTTGTGCTGCCCAAGGGCCAACTACGTTAGTAAAAACTAAAAATCCTATAATAACATATAGAATATTAGACATTATGTTTTGTGCAATATAAGCTATCATTTGTTCTTTGTTTCCTTCTTCAATTTGTGTAACAGCGGGTTTGTCCTCGGGTAAGACTTCATCGACGGCTACAGCGGTTAATAAGACTGCGAGTGCAGGAATAGGCCCAGCTGTGACATAAGCTACAGTTGAGGTAGTTGCGGTTTTTATTAGATTTCCTGGTTCTAGAGATTTAATCCCGAAAAGGGAGCATCCCGATATAGATAGTGCCAGTACACCTGCTAGAATTTCTTTAGTCATTCGTTTCGAATCCTGCTGCACATACGGTTGATAAAGAGGTTTCTTCGCAATATAATTGGCGTTGTTCCTCTATTTTTTGGGAAAATTGACTACAACCTGTAAGTAATATAATTATTAGTATAGTAGTTATTTTCATATTAAGTAACCCTCTCCTTTCGAAGAGGGTTGAATAAAAGTATTAAAACTCCCCGAAAGTTTTTAATACAGTATCTAAGTATCACGATTATGATGCTTAAATTAGTGGAGCACCCTATGCTCTTCTTCATTTTCGCTAGGGAGCTGATAGCGCGGGTTTCTATGTAATTCATCATACAAGTACACTACTGCCTCGCTAAGATTCAGTAATCCTTCCTCATCTTGATTTAGCTGAGCTCTTCGCGGTGCAAGGTTTACTACTGCCTCGGAACAGCTAGCATATAATAGTGTAACCCATTTGCTATTTAATTGTGTCATTATTCTTTGTTAAGTTGGTATTGATGAATTATGTCAATCATTTGATCGAGTTTCTTATCAATTTTCTCAAACATTGCTTTATTATCTGTTTCAATCTGAATAATCTGTTTTTGCATATTTGCTATATTAGCTTCTAGTACTGCTACGTCTTTGTCTATACCAGTGATATAGATAACTCCAGCAAGTATTAGTGCAAATGTAGTTGCAAGGTGGCTTAAACTTATCGCTTTAGATAAGTGCCATTTATCAGGCGTTCCCATATTCCCCCCTTTACTTCTTTTTTGCAGCCGCCTTTTTAGGCGCAGCTTTTTTCGTTGCTGGTTTAGGCTTAGGAGCAGGAGTACGGACTTTTGAAATTTCCTCTGCTGTTGTACCTGCCATAGCGGCTATTTCTTCATCTGTATGACCTTCCGCTATTTTGCGTTTAATTTTATCTGTGTTCATTTTGTCCCTTTGACTGTCAACTTGGCTACTTTTAGTTCTAGGTCACTGATTTTTTTAGCTATTGCTTCAACTACCCTTAATGTCCAACTATCGAAATCCTCTCCACTTGGAGCTTCCTTTTCGTTTGTTAGTTGTTGTAGAACTTTGTACGCTCTTTCTGCTTGGCTCATCCGCCTCTCCTTCTGTTAAAATTTTAATTTGTTCCTCAGTAAGTGACGGGTACGCTTCTGCATACTCCTCTTTAGTATATTCTAAGGAAGCCTTCTTTATTGCTTCAAACTTGCTCTGATTCATTAACCTGACTCCAATAACTTTTTCATTAGCTCGCCGTAATTACCCTCTCCGAAAGTAGAGTTATCATTTATCTGAACGTTAGTTTGATGTTTAATACTTGACTGTTCGGCTTTGGCTGCGTCTGTTTGAATTTTCATTTCATCAACACGCATTTTGTGAGCTAATTGAAGTAATTCTGCAATATCTTTGTTTGACGTCATATCTGCCTCATCTAATTCTTCTAGCTTCTTTTCAATGATTCCATCTAAAGTTGCTGCAAGTGTGAATCGGTTTCTATATCCAACGTCTAGAAATACTGTGTCAACGTATTTCTTTACTTCACGTTGATTTAAGTATCTACTTACTTCGTCCTCGGAAACCCCAACAGAAAGCGCTGTCTCTCTTACAGACGTAGTCGCTAGGTAAGTGTTAGCTATCTCCAGGCCTTCTGGAGAAATACGTGCTTCTTCAATTTTTGCTATATTATTCATTTATTTCTCCAATTATCTCGATATTATATCAAAATTTGAGCTCGATGTCAAGCATAGTTTTTCAGTGGTTATTTGAAAAAATTAAAAAAATTTTTTAAGACACCGTTTACGGTTCTTGAATATTTCCCAAGTAGTACATGCGGGGGTGTCCAGCAGGAACAGAAGAAACTTGGTCTTTTATCCCCCCTATGGGGTGAAAAAAAGAAGAAAATAATACACTATTTACTTGACATTTGAGGGTGATATGGTATTATATATCTATGGTTAACAAAGGAGAAAAAATGAAAATAAAACTTAACTCTGGTGAGGTCGCTGGTTGGGTTGGATTAGGTTGCTTACAATTTAATTCAATTCCTGCAATTATCTCATCTGTGGAAACAGGCTCAACAACTCCTGTTGGAACTGTTGCACTAACTTTGGTCGGATTGGTTTTATACCTTATTCGGTCATTGACGGCTCAAGATACTTTATATACTGTTGGAAATACTATCGGTATAATTGGTAACTTGATTTTACTAGCAACAATTTATGGGGTTGGTCTTTAAGACCAATTCCATAAATTATTTAAAAGGAACGATTATGAAAAATTTAGAGAAAAATTATAATCAAGATATGGAAGCAAAATTGATTAATGAATATAGAGATAATCCTACTAGAGAAACTGTTGAAAAATTGGCATCTCAAATGGGAAAATCTGCAAGGTCAATTACTGCTAAACTTTCTCAACTTGGTGTATATAAAAAGGTTGAGAGAAAAACCAAAACAGGAAAACCTGTTATTTCTAAAATGGATTTGGTTAAAATAATTAATGAGCATTATAATTTAGAGATGCCATCATTGGTTAAGGCAACCAAAGAAGATTTGGAAAAAATGGTAACTAACCTTTAACTATGGACTGGGGATTGGCAACAATCCCCATTAACTAATATGGATTTTACAGAATACAAAATTGAACAAATAACAATGTTACTTGGTGCAATCTTAATTTCAAACCTTGCTATCGCTTGGTGCTTTTTCAGGGGTATGAACTTATGAACTATAAATATATTGTTGGCTTTTGTTTAGGGTGTGTTGGATTATATATCTTTGCAATGGTTGGAATACTTCTAACTGTTGAACCATTCAATACAATATTATAATATCACCAAATGAGAATGATTCGCAAATGCGAATGATTCTCATTTCGGCGCCGATTTTACACTACACGACCACGATTGTCAAGAGAAAAATATTCAACTTAACATGAATTCAATTCAACTTTTGCGCCGACGGGCAGACGGCTTCCCACCTATACCATAATTATACCACATTTTGGGACATTGTCAAACGAAAAATATTCAACTTAACTTGAATTTAATTCAACTCACCCAAATGCGAATGATTCTCATTCGCGCTTGCGAATGCGAATGATTCTCATTCGCGCTCTGCGCCTAAGTGCGCGGCTGCGCCGAAGTGCGTAAGTGGTGAGCTGCGCCGATTATACCAGATTTTGAGATGTTTGTCAAGAGTTTTTTTCAAATTTAATTGATTTTTTCATATTATGAATTTATACCAAACTTTCGAAAAAAAGATCTTGACATTTCGCTGAAAACGGAGTATAATATTTATTAAGAAATCGAGAAATATAACATTAACCCACACATATAAGGAGCATAAAATTGGAAAAGATCGCACAAAAAAACTACACAGACGAAATGGTCGCAACTTTGGTATCAGGCTACGCTACAAAGGAAGGCACTAACAAAGAATTTGTATCTCAAGTTGCTGTTGAACTAGGTCGCTCTACTAAAAGCATCGTTGCTAAGTTAGTTTCTTTGAACCTCTACAAGACTGAGGACAAAGTAACCAAAGCAGGCTTACCAGTTATCTCTAAAGGTGAACTAGTAGGAATGATCGAAAGCCACTTCGGTTTCGGACTACCTTCTCTAGTCAAAGCAACAAAAGTTGACCTTCAGACTTTAGTCGATAACCTAGACCAAACATAGTCTACCCCGCCCTCTTCGGAGGGCACACCTTCTCGGAATAGGTGTTTAAAGAAAAAAGCCCTCTCCGACACTCAGGTGTATGAGCATGGAGGCTAAAAGACGTGAGAGTGCACCCCCATCGCCCCATACTACGGTACTGGGGCTTTGTCGTATGTGCTCGTAAAAAATGTGCCTACGGCACCGACCTAAGTACTGTTTTGCACCGATCTAAGTAGTGCTCTGCGCCGACCTAAGTACTAATCTGCGCCGATCCCGCTTTGGAGGTAAGTACTAATCTGCGCCGATCGCGGGCGTGAAGAATATCCCATTATAACATATATTATACACGAATTTTCCCAAATTGTCAAGAACTTTTTTCGAAAAAGACCAATTTAATCAAATTCTGCCCAACTGGGCGTAACGGTGGGCTTTCAGCCCGAATTGACGCAATTCATGACCAGTTTGAGCCAATTTGGGCCCATCCACAGCAAATTGGCATCAAGATTTCGTGGTCGCGGCCCAGAAGTAAATTTAAGGAATATTTTGCAGTTTACCTTAAGAAAGTTCTTGACAAAATGGTAAAAATTTAGTATAATATAACAATGAAAAATATAACTAAAAACCAAACCAAATCCCAAAGCAATGTATTTTGCTTACAAATCCTCGAGCATGGAGTACACTCTAATGCCTATGTTTTTGCTAAGTCAATGAACAAAGCAATGGATATTATCAATCGCCAGTACTCACACAAGAATGTGCTTTCAGTAGAGAGATTACATTATGGGTGAGAGATGGTACACGCAACAACAAGAAGGAGCAAGGAACATGAAAAAAGGTTACACGAATGAGCAAGTGGCTCAAATGATTAAGTTGTATGGCGAAGGTACTAATGATGCAGAACGCAGAACTATAGTTGAAGACCTAGCAAAATCAATGGGTAAGACTGTAGGTTCTATTCGTGCTAAGTTAGTTTCCGTTGGTCATTACATCAAATTAAGTGGTAAAACTACTGCCACTAAAGACACAGTAGTTAGAAAAGAGAATCTAGTTTCTCTTATAGAGGGTAAACTAGAGGTAACATGCCCATCTTTACAGAGCATGACTAAAGTTGACTTAGAAACTTTGGTAGCGAGGTTGTAATGGCAAAAAATTACACAGATGAGCAAACAAAAGATATGATTGCTAAGTATCAAGCAAGTCCTACTCGTGAAACAGTAGACAAGTTAGCAAATGAACTGGGTAAGACTGTCAAATCAGTTATTGGCAAGTTATCCCGTGAAAAAGTCTATATTAAGAAAGACTATACCACTAAGCGTGGTGAAAAACCCATCACTAAGTTAGAGATGGTACAAGAAATCGCTGATATGTTGAAAGGTGATAAAGAACGCTTACAGACGCTAGAAAAGTCGTCAAAGGCAGAATTATTATATCTTAAAGTGTTGGTGGAGGACTTGAAGGAGGGTTTTTAATATGAGAACCTTCAGAATCGGAATGGAATTTACTAGAACAGTAGTGGCACTAGCAGTATTGGTACTACAGATAGTAATATTATACGAGGTGGTGCTATGATGAAAAACAATAGTATAATGATATTTTTGTTAATTATGGTTATAGTACCTCTCATTATTGGATATGTATTTAATTTAGGAGCAATATTATGACAACAGCATTAGTAGTAATCTCGATAGTTTTGACTGTATTAGTAGTCGCTGGTCTAAAAGATGCTAAAACGCAACAAACTCCATTTATGAAAAGTCGTGAAAAAGCAAACCACTTTCATTACTAGGAGTAGTACTATGAAGCATTTAGACTGGATTGACATAGCATTTTTAATAGTATTTTTTCCACTATTACTACTGCAGTACTTAGGTAGTTGACGCTAAACGATAGAGAACCCCCTTAATTGGGGGTTTTTTGTGTCCGATAGTAAGCGTGAACAAGTTTGCCCTAAAAAGGCATCTTTGTTCCAGTTAAGTACGAAAACTAGAAGGATTTTGTTGATTGAGGTAGGTGAGGAGAACACACTGTATTGGTTTATTTCAGTTCAGTATGAGAGTGGAAAATTTGGGGTTGAGTAAGGAATTGACGCTAAACGACGGCGACGAAAAAACTAAAGGAATACCCTTGAATGTCATATAATTTACACCAATTAACACTCATTTTAAGCCTTGTGCCATAACTTAAATATATCTTATACGATTAGTGTAAGTTCGCATTAGTATATATGGCTTGCTTTAGAACGCAGTAATAGGCTTTAACATCTCTCGTTATTAAAAATCTATTTAGTATCAATCTTCTTCAATATCATCAACAATTCTGCTTAGGTTCGCTTTAGGCTCACTAATCAGAATCAGTGATATCTCGAAGATTTCTTTTTACAGTAAGTAGAAACTAAATAAACTTTTTAAGTATATAAAAATTACTATAATTATATCATATTTTGAGCATCTTATGTTAACTATTTTTGATGTGTTGGATGAATTTGAAGTTCAGTGTTGGGAATTTTTGATATTTGTCATTATCGTGTCAAGAATTATTCCTGAGATAATAAACCATACGGCAGCAACATAGTGATTGGAGGTGAAAAAGGATACTATGATAAGTCCGATTGTTCCACCTACTAAGTAGTCTAAAATATCGTACCATTTACCTTTATTTTTCACCTATGAGCCTTAAATATTTTGAGCGTAGTGCTGATGCTGTGCGTTGTTGGTCGAAACGGTCGTTCCAACCGAGTTGTATAAGCCGTGTGCAAGTTTTCATTACTTCTGGGCCTAGAGGTACACCTGTTAGTGCCTCTATTAGTGCTTTTGACTCTTGTTCAGAGTAGAATTTAAAGGATTTTGCTTTAGATTCCATAAGTACCTCTTTGACGACTTCTAGTCGTGATTCGAGAGTTTCTATGCGTTTAAAAGCATCAATCGTTATCTTTGCAGTATAATCTTCAAGATACTGGATTCGTTCTTCAAGTGTTTTCATTTATTAACCTCTTTAAGTAAAATTGTGCCTTATATAAATCTTCTAGTCCGTTCTTAGTCTTGTAACGAGCGATATACTTGACTATGTTACCTTCTAACCAGTTAAATTTCTGGTCAGTAATAAAGTCAATAACTTGTATTTTGCCTTGTTGGTAGTGTTGTGGTGAAATGGGGTCGTTATCTTTTGAACTGTCTGCCACTACTTTAGCCTCCCGTAACTGCCGTACCCACTTCCTGCCCAAGTTGCCTTCATAGTTTTGCCATCTTTCGCTAGTGCGTAGTCCAAGTCTAATAATTTTTCACCAGACACCCAGTTTTGGGCTGCTTGACGAACAAACTCTTCATCACAGTAGGGAAATTCCTCTATGTAGAATAGTGAGTTGCCGTAGTCGTAGCGACATTGTCTAGCGAAGTATCGAAGTTGGTAATAAGGTGTATCCTCATACTCATCATTTCTTTCTATGTTGTGTTCTGCCCGAACCTCATATACATTGACATGGGGTGGGTATTGTGGGTCGCCAATATCTCGAGTTGATTTCGAGTATGTAGCGACTAGTATTTTTGATTCCTCCTTTGGGAAGGCGTTAGATTTGACATCAACAGTAAGTTCGTTTCCGTCATAGTTTAGGTCGTAATCGGCGATAAGTTCGCCTACTTCACAGGCTTCCTTTTCGGAACTCGCTTCTACTTCTTGAGTAACTTTATAGGTCTTAGTTACAACTACTTCATATTTTATTGTCATTGTTGTTCCTGTGTTAGAATAGGGGAGCCAGTTTAATACCCTAGTGAAAGTTCGATGGTTGCTGCCTTACACCTGTTCACTTCCGTCATGGCTCGAGGACGCACGAGTTTACTTGTGTCCCACCGTTGCTGGGGCTTGATTTACTCGAAACCCAGTGTGGATACAGACTTCGTGAAGTCTGGTTGCTCATCTATAGGGTGGGCTTACACTCCCTCCCCGAAGGGGGAAAGGGAGCGCTCGTCCTACTCGTCTACGACAAGTCAGCATATTATTCTTTTACCGTCTCCTTGCTCTTTAGGTACAACAGATAAACTGGTACTCTTAAGGCATTTTGGAAAGTCGGGTGATGGAACCTCCTTTGTCCACACGCTTTATCAGTTTGCTCTAGTTTCTCATCCACTTTATTCACCTTCTCAGTTACCCTGTTTCAGGCATCTCGTTTCAGTTACTGTAGACTACTCTCTAGTCGATAAATGCTTATACGCGGTAGGTCATACTAAAACCTCCTTGCCTCGGTTGTTTAACGAGAGGACGGCACTCCTCATCTCCAGTTGTAATTTTAAGACTGCTCTGGACACAGTCTGTTGAAACGAGACGGGTGTTTGTAGTCATTCCCTTTATATAATGTCCTATTCAACTCGTTTCCATCATATTCTACTAGCAACAGTAGTTTATTTGTTAAGACTCTCTATGTATGCGTTTCGCACCAGGAGTCCAGTTTGTATTGTACTTACCACTAATCTCAGTCCGTGCTACATTAGCCTCCATTGCTCTTTGGCGTAACTCTTCTTTAGACTCAAATGGGGACATAGCAGCGTAAGGTGCTGGACGCTCTTTAGGTGTATAATGCTTTAGATGCTCACCTTTCTTAATAACAGTCCATGTTTCCTTCCACTCGTGTATATCTCTGCGAAGTTGGTCTATGGTATATTCACCATTTACAATATCGGCAATAATTTCGATTGCCTCCTCTAGTGGTTTGTCAGATACATTAATTTGGGTATCAATACCCAAGAAGCCGTCAACTTCTTCCTTAGTAACTAGTTTTGTATCCTTCATAATTTCGTTCCTTATAAATTTTTGTTAATTTTCGAATTTTTATAGACACTATTATACCGAATTTTAACCATTTTGTCAAGAAGTTTTTTGAGTCACCCTGTAATATAATTTATTGTGTGAATCCTGCAATTGTCAAAGAGAGTTGTCTGACTCCAATAGAAGCAAATAGGCTTAAAGAACGAAAAAGTATATAAAAAAATACTCCAAAAACGTAAAAAAGCAAAAAAAGAACTGCAAATAACGAAAAAACTACAAAATTGAAGTACTACAGACAAAAAACCCGACACGAGGTCGGGCTTCTTGTTTTTAAGTTAAGGTTTTTAGAAGCTCATCTTCGCTATGACAGAGACAACTCCATCTGCAGTTCCAATCTTCTCATACTTTCCAGTAAGGATACCTTGTGTAACTTCTAAAGTATAAGTCTTAACATCAGTTGATGCTATAGACACTCCACCTTTAACAGTTCCTACTAAGCCCAAAGGCATAGAGACAGAACCACCATTAGAAGTAGTATCGTCGGCTGCTTTATCGTGCTCTAGTGCAACGGTGAAGCCTCCAATTTTAGTACTAGTATCTAAGTCCAGTACAGTACCTGCAGTAGTTTTCTGATAACCTACAGTAGAAGTAAGACCAGCTATAGTAGTACCAATAGTAGTTTCACGGTCAGACCTAGTTATATCCTCGACTGTTACATCGATTCCACCAAATTTGCCTTTTACATCTAAAGATTCTTTACCGCCAGAAGGTTTAGACACACTTACTGTCATGCCCCCTACTTGTGTAGATGCTTTAATGATACTGGTATTAGCCACATCATCAATAGTCATGTTACCTAGAGTTAAATCTATGCCTCTTAACTTAGCTGTAGCGTACAAATCCGTGATAGTATTAGTCTCATCAACAACAGTAGTTACTGACCCGAAAGGGGTAGAACCTACTAGTTTTAAGTCTAAAGTTTGCGAGTATACACCTGCTTGTGTAAGTGTACCCTCGTAATCACCAGAAATGGCAACGCTAGCTTGAGCTGAAGCAGTGGATAGAGTAACGGCTGCAGCCGCTAGTAATAATTTATTCATGCATTCTCCATAATTATCGTTAAGTCGAAGTTAAAAGATAGAGTCGACTTTCCCTATACCGAAATTTCCATTCCAATAATCTATATTATACCGTAAGTAGGGTTGTATGTCAAGAAGAATTTTTTTATGCTCGTTCAGATAAGAAAAATATTCCTTGACATTAAGGTAAAAATTCGGTATAATATATTATTAAAAATCAAAAATTTAACAAAAAACATAGAGAAATCGTATTCTTTAGGTATTAATGCGTGATTTTCTCTATATAATTCAACCAACCCCGAAGGTAACCAACATGGCAAAGAGCTTCAAAGACTTAATCAGTAAAGATAACGACAACATATTGATAGTAGATGCTTTAAATCTAGCATTTAGATACAAGCATCAAAAGAAACGAAACTTTGCAGAAGATTATCTTAGGACAGTTCAAAGCCTAGCAACCTCATATAACACAGGATGTGTATACATCACAGCAGACTGGGGTTCTTCCTCGTATAGAAAAAACTTATTGCCTGAATACAAACAGAACAGGAAAGATAAGTATGCTCAACAAACTGAGCAAGAAGCAGAAGATTTTGCTAACTTTATGGAAGACTTTGAAGAAACCTTATTGTTACTAGGAGAGAACTATCCTATATTTAGGTACAAAGGTGTGGAAGCGGATGACATTGCTGCTTATCTAGTATCTAAACTATGGAGTAAGCACACAATGTGGCTAATATCTTCAGACAAAGACTGGGATTTACTTATTAAACCTACAGTTTCTAGATTTAGTTATGTTACTCGTAAAGAGATTACAGCAAGTAACTGGTCAGAACACTATGAAGTAGACCAGGAAGAATATATCAGTTTTAAGTGCCTAACTGGTGATACAGGGGATAATGTTCCTGGTATACCAGGTGTTGGGCCTAAACGTGCGGCTGCTCTAATACAAACATATGGCAGTGCCTTAGATATCGCAGATGCTATGCCCTTAGAAGGTAAGTACAAATATATACAATCAACAAATGACTTCGGTGCAAAGGGGATAATGAAAAACTATGAGTTAATGGACTTAGTAACCTACTGTGAAGATGCAGTTGGAAATGAAAATGTAGTAGATATTGATAAAAGAATTAGAGATGAATAGAAAGACTCTACAACTATTACTACACAGCTACCAAGATATACACGAAGAACTTAAACCCTGTGCTGAAAAATCTAGGTTTGCAAAACTTATAAAAGAAACAACAGAACTATTAAATAAAACGCCCTTTGATAGGATTTATCCAAAAGGTATGTCAGTAATGGAGTATGCAATACACCTGGCTTCAGTAGCCAACAAGAAAAATAAAGGAGAGGAATGAGAGTAACAAAACGAAACGGAAACCCCGAAGAATTAAACATTGATAACATTCATAGAATGTTAGAGAACTGTAAGCGGGAGGACTTAGGCAGAGAACTAGACGTATCAGTATCTGACACAGCCATTAATGCACACATAAAGTTTGCTGATGGTATGTCTACATCTGATATACAACAGACTCTCATTAAGTCAGCAGCCGAACATATTAGTACGGCAACACCTGACTATTCTATATTTGCAGGAAGATTATTAGTAACAGAAATGCGTAAAGAAGTTTATGGTAGTTTCGAACCTATCCCTTTCCTAGACTATATTAAATTAAATATAGAAAGTGGGTTATATGACCCCGAACTGCTGGAATGGTATTCGGAAGCTGATATAATATACTTAGGAAGCCAAATTGATTATGATAACGATTTTTCTCGTTCTTATTCCTCTATTGTTCAAATGGACAGTAAGTACCTAATAAAAGACTCAAAAACTAATAGACGCTTGGAAATGCCTCAAGAAACTTTTATGCTAATAGGAATGGTTATGTTTGCACAAGAGGATTCTCCTATGGGTTGGATTCTTAATATGTATGATGCGTTAAAAAACGACTTAATAAGTCTTCCAACTCCTATAATTAGTGGAGTAAGAACTAAGATGAAAATGTATAGTTCATGTTGCAAAATTAAAATGGGAGACCATACGGAGTCTATACTAGCAGCCGAGTACGCTTTAAGTCTTATGACTGCTCGTAGAGCAGGGATAGGTGTGGATATGGGGCCAGTAAGAGGTATTCTTGCTCCTGTAAAAAATAATACTGTTAAACACACAGGCGCACTTCCGTTACTAAAAGCAATCGAGTCCAGTTCTAAACAATTCACTCAGAACAGTCTTAGGACTGGAGCTACGGTAGTAAACTACCCAATATTTAACTGGGAGATAATGGATGTATTAGAGTATAAGAACAATCAAGGCTCTAATACTAATAGAGCAAGATTTATAGACTATTCTATTGGAATTCCCAACTTATTTATAGAAAGAGTATTAGGTAAAGGATATTTTACTTTATTTAGTTCCGAAGAAGTTCCTGAATTATTTGACCACTATGGAGATGAGGAGAAGTTTAAAGAAGCATACGAAAAGTATGAGGCTGACCCCTCTATTCGTAAGAAAACCCTTGATGCAAATATTATCTTTAATAAGTTAGTAAAGGAACGAGTTGGAACAGGTAGAATATATATCCACTTTGTAGACAATATGAATAAGCAAGGAATGTTTGATGAGAAAATAACCCAAACAAACCTTTGCTCTGAGATATTCTTACCTACTAGAGCAATGACATTTGAAGGTTTAAATAGTACTAGATATGAAGATGTAGAGGACTATGACCTTGATGATGGTATGATTTCATTATGTATACTAGGCTGTGTAAACTTTGGTAAGTTGGAAGATAAGTTAGACTTAGATAGGTTAACCAGACTTATGGTTAGATTCTTAGATAACTTAATAGAGGCTCAAGAATACCCAATGGACGCAACAGAGTGGCCTACTAAAGGCTATAGATTCTTAGGTATTGGCATCAGTGATTTTGCCCATTTCTTAGCGAAAAATGAAGCCCCACTAGGTTCAGATAAAGCAAAAGTGCTCACACATGAGTGGGCAGAAAGATTCCAATTCGGCTTAATTAAAGCATCAGTAGACTTAGCAGCCGAGAGGGGTGCGTGTGACTACTCAAATAGAAGTGCTTACTCTAGGGGTATTATGCCAGTAGATACTTACAATAAGAATGTAGACCTTATTACCCCTAATAATTTGAACTGTGACTGGGAAGGATTGAGTGCAGTAGCAAAAATGTATGGTATAAGAAACATGACACTAAGTGCCATACCACCAACAGCGTCTTCTTCCCTAGTATCAAATAGTACACAAGGAATAGACCCCATACAAAGTACAACAGATACATATGAGGCTTCCAACTTCACAGTAAAGTCTTTAGTACCTGATTTTGAGAAGGAAGCGTACTATATGAAAGCCTGGGACATGCCAGGTAATACCTCATCCGAGTATATAAAACTAATAGCTATTCTGCAGAAGTTTATAGACCAAGGTATAAGTACAAATCAGTGGTACGATTTAACTAAGTTACCCAATAAGATTTTAGACAGTAATAGGGTGAAGCGAGATATAATTACTGCCTACAAGTACGGATTAAAGAGTTTGTACTATATTAGAAGTAAGGATAAATCAAACATAAGTGAAACAATATTAGAGGAGGGATGTGAAAGTGGTGCGTGCGAAATTTAACAAGAATAGTATGACATATAGGACTTGGTTGACACGATATAAGGGTATCGATATCGATACTATTAGACTGGAAGAACATATTAAATATGCGGCAGAATATAAAAGATGGAAACAGGGTAACATAGAGAAGGTAGCAGGAGTATGGTGGAACAGATAAAAAAGTATTTTAATGAAAATGGTGATGTCGGTGTATTAGTATCTGGTGGATATGGTGCAGGATGGTCAACATGGAATAACGATTCTTCTTCCAGTTCGGGAGAGCAAATCCTATTTGAACCAACAGTGATTCAAATGATACTAGACGATGCCGACCCAAAAGATGTTGAGGAATATTGCGAAAGTAAATATGAACACGGATATTTTGGTGGAGTTGATGGATTACATATTGTTTGGTTGAAACCTGGCACGGAATTCTACATTGATGAATACGATGGTGCCGAAGGACTCATTCAAAAAGAACGTCATCATTGGAGCACAGCATGATAAAAGAAGATGTAATTAAATATAAAGAAAATACCACAAAGTTATTCAATACAGGAGAAACTGTACGGAGTAAAGATACTCGTTTATTCTTAGGTGAAAATTCAAGCAATCGTAACATACAGACTTACCACTCTCCTAAATACCCTTGGATACTAGAATTTGCAGAAGAACTTAGAGCTTTAGGAAACTGGTCTAAAAACGAAATAGATTTATCTAAAGAGAAGAATGACTTCGACTCTCTTAGCGATGCAGGTAAGCATATATTTGAAAAAGGATTGAAATTTGGTATTGCTTTAGATAGTTGTGCTGGACGAGGGCCTTTACGCTTATTTAGCGAAGGAGGATTAAGTAACAATCCTGAGTGGGAACTATACTTATCTAACCACCAAAACAACGAGTTACTACACTCAGAGTCTTATACTGAGATGGTAAGGGCTATCTTTAATGATGTAGATGATTTTATTGAGTCTATACTTACTGATGATTTTGTTCTCAAAAGAGCAGACTCTATACTAAAAGAATTAGATAAAGTTACAGATATACTAAATCGTAGAGACGCTAACTTAACTGCTTGGGATGCTGGGTGGGAGAACACCGTGTTTCATAGAGCCTCAAACAGCGACGAGTTCATTAATGATAAGTTAATAAAGAAGTGTATTTATAAGAGTGCTATTATTTTAAACATGTTCGAAGGCATTAGGTTCTTTGCAACCTTTGTAACAGCTTGGAGTTTCTCAGAACAACCAGAGAAACTATTATCAGGCTCTTCCAACATATTTAAACTAATTGCAAGAGATGAAATGATGCATTTAGATGTCTTTCAAAAAGTAATTAAACTTCTCAGAACAAGTAAGGAAGAAGGTTTCTTAGAAGTAGTAGAAGAAACGGAAGACGAAATATATGATTTATTTAGAACTGCGCATAAAGAAGAGATGGATTGGATAGAACATTTATTCAGTAAGGGCTCTCCTTTAATCGGTATGAACGAAACCATTTTAAAAGAATATATGGATTATATATTCGCTGTAAGAATAACCAATATAGGTATGGATCCAAGTGTTATTGGTCTAAAAATAAAGACCAACCCACTCCCGTGGGTAGACAATTACCTAGATTCTAGCCATATTAAATCTGCCCCTCAAGAAATTGAGTCAGTAAACTATGTTGCAGCTATAAATAGTTCCTTAGACGAAGATTTTACTTTGGAGGATTTATGACCTCAAGACAGAAAGGAGACCCAAACAAAAATGCATCAAATAGAATTAGATTATCACACATTGGAGGAGTACAAGTCCATGAATACAAAGAATAGTTATAAAGCAATAGAGATAATACAAGCATATATGAAGGGACTGCCTATACTAATAAGATATAAATTTGCTGGAGGCAGGTGGTTTAACTTAACCGACATATCCCATATAGATTGGAATTTTGCTAAGTATGAATACAAACTTGACAATAAAGAAAAAACAGAAGACGAGGTCATGGAAGAAATATATAAAAAGGAATTAGGTTCTAGTTTCGAATCAGTAGACCGAGGAGTATGCCTTGGAAAAACTGATAATATGTTACTTTAAAAATAGTTCTTGACAAAAAGCCAAAACTTTGGTATAATATTCATTATAAAATATGAATTTAACCTAAAATAGGAGAGGAACACGATGTCAACACCAGCATTTGAAATGACAAAAGAAGAAGCCCAAGAAAGGCTAAAGGCAGTACATCGCCAACAAGACGCTATCGTAGAGAAGTGGAGTTGGCCTGAACTTACTGATGCAGAGTATATAAGTTCACAGCACAGAATGGAAAAATGTAATGCCGAAGAAGTACTCCTTCTCAACACTATCAAACTTTGGGAAGGCATAGAAAAATCCAGAGAGCAAATAAAAAAGAGACAAGCAGAAAAAACATTCTTTCCATCAGAGAAGATTGATTTTACTAAAGACTCTGAGTATACAAGGCTCTTCGGTGAATAGAACTATACTAACAGTCGGAGTGATTTTAACTCTCGGACTAGGTATAATTATGGCATATTCACTAACGGCAGACTCCTGCCAAGACCTCTCTATAGTATATGGTATAGATGTATTACAAGCCATATCAGATGGGAGGGATATAAACTGTTACTAATATGAAGAACCACGGTTTGATAAGAGTAGACAAGACCTTCCTTATGCAATTAAGGATGGAGCAAGAAAAGAGAGAAAAAGAGGAACAAGAGAAGAAAGATAAACTAAAAACCAAACCACGCCCTCTGTGGCGTAACGACTGGAATAAATGAAAACTATACATAATAATTTAATATTTGCATTTCTAGTGGTGTCCTTGATTGGCACTTGGGTGGCTGTACTATCTTATCTGTTCCTTCTCTGAAAAATATAACTTGACATTTTGGTGAATAACGAGTATAATATATTTCAGAAATGAGGAATTTTAACCTAATTTTTCAGCCAAAGGACATGAGGGTTCAAGTACCAAGTAGGGGAACAGAAACAACTGACCCGAAAACTCGTCAGAGGGGATACTTGAATACTGCCGAAGTGCGAGGTGACTGGGCAAAGGCTTAGCAACTAAAGGGGCAAAGACCAAACCAGTTGGAAAAGACTGCAAGTTCTAAACGAAGTGCAGGATAAAAAATGTAGTTGGGGGCGTAGGAGTCTTTCACGCCCTAAAATACGGAGACTCGGAGTCATGGGAACTAGTGCCTTGAATCGACTCCTCCACCTACGGGGGAAGAAGCAATTCTAATAGACGTAGCTCGAGCAGGGAAGAGGCCAGACGCGGAAGCCTCTTCCCACTTTTTGCTCTATATTCTGCGAAAGAACTAAATCCATAGGTTTTAGCACGCTGGGGCAGTACCAGCCATCTCCACCATTGTGGCATTAACATGCTCCTCCCACACATTTAGTGTGTTAGTGTCACCCTAGTGTCACAATGATGGGGATGAAATAGACTAGACTTTAACCGATGGCGTCAACGACTTGGACGTTAAACAGTCCGCTACTTAAGTGCTAGCATCAGTGGGATTGAATACGCCCGAGACAAAAATTTGTTTAGGTTCAGGCAGGCTGTCCTCAACAGCCTCCAACTTTAATCAAGAGGAGATTGTTATGAGTTATGTATTAGAGTCAGACGATAATAGGTTTGATTATGATGTACTAAACAAAGACCTTGTTCTAGTAGATTTTCATGCTACTTGGTGTCAGCCGTGTAAACAAATGGCTCCAATACTAGAAGAACTTGCCAGAAAAGTATACGGAGAAGTCGGCATTGTAAAAATAGATGTTGACGAAAATAAGTATCTTTCTGAAAGATATGATATTAGGAGTATACCTACTATGGTTTTGTTCAAAAAAGGTATGGAAATTGCAAGAAGAACAGGAGTACAAGGCAAAGGATTTCTTGCAGAATGGTTAAAGGAGGAAGGCTTATGAAGAAGTTATTGTGTGCATTAATTTTATTATGTTCTACAAGTAGTTTTTCAGAAACTACCTTTAACTGGAACGAGAAGTTACTTCTAGAGTATAAAGACTACACAGGTGCAGTACTGGGTGCTATGGCAAATTATCACATAAGATGTGGTGGCATATCAGCACAAGGTGGTAAGTTTATAGAAGAGGCTGTGGAGATACACAGTTTTGATGTAGAAAATACTCAAACAAACGAATTCTACGAAAGAGGATTTGACCAGGCTGACAGTATGACCTGCCAAAAATTACGTAGAGGATTTACAATGTTAAATATAGTTCACCTATTAGCCGAAGGCGAACACTATGATGATTGATTTATGCGACCATTGTAGATATGCTGATAATGGGTGTCCGATTTACCCGCCTTTAAGAATTACTTATAATTGTGTGGAGTACGCTGGTTTACCAGAGTTATCCACAGAACTTTTTCAACAACTAAAATTACAAAATGTATCACAACTTTATAATATACAAGCAGAACCTCCACTTCGAGAACCTGCGAGCCCCCAGTAAGGAACACGCTAAGCGTAGATTTCCTAATGCTAGGGCAGTATTTCAAGTTCGTGAAAGTTTAGGTTTTAGAAAAGTATGAAGAATAGGAAATTCGGAGTAAGAAAGAAAACGAGCATTGGCAGGAGGTGGATAAAAACTTCCACTATGAATAAGTCCAAACGAAGAAGTTTCAAGAAATACAATGGTCAGGGAAAATAGTTGTTGTGAAAAGAGAAAGTGGGTCGACTACCTGCCCTAACTATCAAGGGGTCAAAAATGCCTTATATACCTAAAAGTCTTAGGGATTCTTTATAAGGTGGGCGTTATACTCCTCCCAGCCCTTAAAATTGTGATAGTACAACAATCCTGCGGGACTCGCCCTTCGGTCCCCTAAATAAATAGAAGGGCTTTTATTTTTTAATTATTAAATTTCAAGGAGAGGAATATGGGCAAACAAGCAATACCAGGTGTCAAACTAAAAAGGGACGCCAACAAAAACAGAATTTCTAAAAAGATGTATAGTCACGGAACCTTCCGTTGCAAAAGACATCCTAACAGTAAGAGGTGCCAGAATGCCTGATATAGAAATATTAGTATATGGGTTCTTAATTATAGCAACAGGAAGCTCTTATTATTTTGGTCGTCAACATGGCATAAAGGACGCAGTAGAAACTATGGAAAGACTGGGTCTTGTAGAATTTACAGATGAGTGAAAATAGTGCTTGACTTTTTTGGTGAAATTTGATATAATATATATAAATAGTAGTAATGCCTTCGGGGTTACCAACTATTAGACGGGCAATTAGCCCATTTTTAACCCGTGTGGCTTGACTTCAAGCACACAATTCTTACTTTATAAGGAGAAATTATAATGGTAGCAACACAATTAGTACACGACTTCCCTTTCAGGGACATGATGATAGGATTCGACGACTTCTTCTCACACGCAGATAGAGTTTCAGGCAATCTTAAATACCCCCCATACAACATAGCAAAACACTCTGATGAGAAATATACCATCGAGATAGCTTTGGCTGGGTGGTCAAAAGACCAACTTACTATAGAACAACACAACGGTAAACTAACTATCAAAGGTACAAAACCTAATGGTATGACTGAGACCGAGTTCGTATACAAAGGGATTGGTAATAGAGCTTTCACACGAGAGTTCAAGTTAGCAGAGCATATGAATGTATCTAACGCTGACTTAGAGAATGGTGTTCTGAGCATAGACTTAGAACTAGATATTCCTGAGGAACTAAAGCCTAAACGGATTTCATTGTAGTCAATACTAAGCCCTCTACGGAGGGCTTTTTAGTATGGGTAAGAAAATTATTCCTTGACATTTATGTCATATTTTGTTATAATATATAAAGATGTAACAGGTAACTTTTAGGAATTTTAAGGAATAACACAATGGAATGGCTTTATTATTATATAACATTTGCAATATCAGGTGCTTTAGTAACTTGGTGGGCAATATTTAGACCCTCACTCCGATTAGTAGCCTATGAAACTAAAGGCAAACATCCTATGTTACACAATCAAATACTCTCTGGAATAGTCTGGGTAACCCTAGCTACAATAGCTATACCTGCTTTAATACTTCCAATACTGCATGATAAAATACGATTAAACTTTATTGTAAGTTTAACACGAGGATTTTTGCATTCAACCCCCAAAAATTAACATTGTTTAAAAATAGTACTTGACATCTATCTTAAATTATAGTATAATATTCATTTTAAAAGTCGAAATTTAACATAAAAATAGGGAGCAACAACGCAATGCACACAACAGTAGACGAGAAAATTGACCAATGGTTTGAAGACCGAGGTATTGTAGCGAATGGTAAAACCATGAGTCAGGCTATAAAAACCTTAGAAGAAACTACCGAATTAATTGACGCAATAAACACTAATAATTTACTAGAGATAATAGATGCAGTGGGCGATATATATGTCACCCTTAGAGGTGTATGTGTAGTACAAGGCATAGACTTAGATGACTGTGCAAAGTTAGCCTATAATGAGATAAAAGACCGAAAAGGACACCTCAGAGCAGATGGAACATTTGTTAAAGAACATGATAGACTGCCTGAAAAATTAATGTCTGACGAAACGATTGTTAGAGATAATATGCAATCAATAGCAAAAAATGCTGAAGTTCTTGGTTGGAATAAAGAATCAAGAATGGATATCATTGGTCAAAACGGTAATGATGGGTTACATTATACACCCCAGCCAGGTCCTTTAGATGGTAAGATGTTTACTCAACAACAATTTGATGAAGTCGCAGAAAAAGTAGATGAGGAATACGGACATACAAAGGAGTATTACGATACAGAACGCAACAAGTCAACTAACGATAATATCTATGTTAAGGACAAAGAAACTGGGAAAAATAAACAGATGTCTTCCAAAGAGTACTGGGACAGTCTTCCAGATGTAGTACATAGTACCGAGGTGAAAGAGAGGGCGGTTTGGAGAGACAATACACATGACCCAAAGATAATACCTTTTAAGGAGGATAGTAAAGATGTGGATTAAAAAAGCAATAGTAGCAGGTCTAATAGATGAAGTAGGCCAGCTAGCCGAGCGTATCAACAAGACTGTTAATACTCAATCAGAAGCAACTGTAGAACTAGGGGAACTAGTACTACTATTAAAATCCGTAGTACTTGTTCAAGAAGAAAGAATTGCTCAACTAGAAATAGAAAATGGGTGGGAACTCGAACAAACAACCAATAGAGCTAAACAAATTCTAGGTATTGAAACTGACTCTACTAAAATCCACTAATGATATTTAGTAATAGTCATACAGCCTTAGAGATAGGTGCTTGGGTTTATAATAAGCTGGGGATAGAAGGGAGTGTTATGATTAACCTCTGTCCTTTAGACGCAGATGGATACTGCTATGATAACGCTTATATAGAAATCAATGAAAACCTTTCTATAGCAGAACAATCAGTTGCAATTTGCCACGAATTAATACACTGGTTCCAGTTTCAAACTGTGGGAGAATTTGAAGAAGATGAAGCATACAACGGTGAGCTAGAACTATACAAACAGTATAGAAATGAAGTAAATCAAACACTACACTAACAAGGAGAGATATAAGTGGAAGAACTATATAGAAAATTTGAAAAATTATCAATGGAACATGAACCATTGACAAGTGCTGGAATAATGATGGCGCAGGCTCTTACAATTTATAAGAACGCATTGCCCGAAGAAGAATTTAAAAGGATTACCGAACATATATTAGAAAGTAGGGATAATATTCTTGAAGTAGAAAGACCAACACTAAATTAATGTTTACTATTACAAGTAACAAATAAAAAATATTTCTTGACTTTTTACTTAAAATTAAGTATAATATTTATATAAAAATCGAAAATTTAACAAAAGAACGCAAAAGATGAAAACAATTCAATTCCAATATCGCAAATCACCAGAAAACATAACAGATAGAAAAGCAATAATACTATCACCACCCAGTAATAACTACTTTACGTTAGACATTACGGAACTGGACAAAGCAGAAAAGGTAAAACTTGAAGCAGGTTTGGTAGAGTTACAAAAGGGGGTTGATGAGGCTTTTACGATTAGAAATACCTGGCTGAGGGATAATGGTTACAATACTTGTTATCGCAATTTTACTAAAGACAAGATGTCCCAAGTAATTGAAGCTGGGTAGTAAGCACGGTTTTGCCTCATTCCAGAATATGGGGCATTTTTATTTACCACAGGAACTATAATGTCCACATACAAAGAAGAAGTACAACAACAAAGAGCCCAGCTCTCTCGCTTGTACGAACAACAAGAAAGTTTAACTGAAAATATTAAGGGGTTGAAGCAGATAATCGCTACCTTAGAGTATGTCGATGGTAAAGAAACTGAAAAAGAAGAACAAAAGCTACAGGATATAATTACCCGAGCTAAAAAACCCGAACAATCTAATAAAGGAACCGAATAACATGGCATGGACAGATGAGAAAAAAGCAGAAGTAGTTTCAATGTACGAGGGTGCAGACCCGACTCCCGAAACTTCAATGGAAATAGTAAAAGAGATAGCAGACCAAGTGGAGGAATCTCCAAACGGTGTTCGCATGATTCTTACTAAAGCAGGAGTATATATTAAGAAGGCTACTACTAGTAAAGCTTCGACTGATGGTACCGCAAGTAAGCGTGTATCTAAGGTGGCTGCTCACGCTAAGTTAACAGCTGAGATTACTAGTGCAGGACAGGAAGTAGATGCGGACATTATAGATAAGATGTCTGGTAAGGCTGCTATGTATTTAGCTGATGTAATCAGTAAGATACAACGAGTTCAAGACGAACTTTAAAAGTTTTAGGGGGCAGGAGTAGATTCAGCCTTTTATAGGTGGACAGCATACACAGACCCCCTAATTTTATTATTTTCTAATGGGAGATTACAATGGCAAGAGTTAAAGTAAAGGATAGTGAAAAACTAAACCCTAGCAACATTCGTCAAGTAATCAACCTATTAGAAAGTGATAAACCAATTACTAAGAAAGAAGCGTGTAGTATTTTAAGAATTTCTTATAACACTACTCGTCTTGGTAATATTATCGCAGGGTTTAAAGAACGAGAAGAGACAACAAAAAGATTAAGAGCTAAAAATTATGGTCAACCTGCCACCGAGCGGGAAACTATTACTTCCATTGAGAGATACTTAGATGGTGAGCCTCTTTATAAGATTGCAGAGTCTTTGTTTCGTTCTTCAGCCTTTATAAAAGGAATTATGGTAAGGAACAACGTCCCCGTTCGTACTACTAACCATAGTTACTTTCGCCCACAGTTACTCCCCGACGAAGTTCTCTCAGAGGACTACGAACTAGGTGAACTAGTATGGTCTACCGAATATAACCATACTGCGAGAATTAGCGGAAGACATGAAAAAGAAAATAACGTCCATTACCCTTGCTACGGCATATGGGTTCTGGGGGATTATTATAAACATGCTTACGTTTCGTGGTATGAGTTAGGTAGTCTACGACATTTACAACAGTTAGGAGTAAAGATAAATGATGAAATCCCTATTCTTGGACAAAATGGAAGAGGCTGGTGATGCAGTTATTACGTATCGAAGTCCAGTTTCCAAAAAGCTCAAGTACAATGTATGTACATTAGAATTTAATTCTTGTGATTACATAAAAGAGAAAAATCAAAAGAAAAATATAACGGTGAAAGAGGGTTGTGTTCTACTATTCTGTTGGGATACAGACTCTTTTAGACAAATAAACATTACGGCAGTAACAAGTATACAACCTTTAGGAACGATTTTAAGGAATAGAATACCATGAGCATTACTGATGATGATGTTTACGAAAAGATAATTTTAGAACAAGAAGATAAAGAAATACAATATAGGTTAGTTGTATCTACTTTCAGAGATGTTGAGTATGTTCATATAAGAAAATACTATTTAGACTTTGAAGGGGAGTATAAACCCACGAAAGAGGGAGTGTGCATACCATTTGAACTTAACAGTCTATCCAACTTATTTGAAGGTTTAGTAGAACTACTATCCTTATCAGAAAGCAAAAGCATTATACAAGAACACTTTAAACACTTATTAAGAGATTTATATGACTAAAGACTTATTAGATAAGGCATCAAAGGCGTACTTCGAAGGTTCGCCTTTTTTGTCCGACGAAGAATTTGATGCCCTCGCAGAGAAAGAAGGCTATGAGCGTGTAGGATACAATCCAGACGCTAAACAACAACACCTGTTCCCTTTATACTCGTTACAAAAAGTATTCGAAGGGGAAGACACTCCACCCGTATATAAAAGTAAAGTAATTGAAACCCCTAAATTAGATGGGGCTGCAATTGCTGTACAGTATAAAAAGGGAAAACTTTTCAAAGTAATAACTAGAGGCGATGGTACCGCAGGGGTAGACGTAACCGATAAATTTATGTTTTCTGACCTTATACCAAAACAGTTTCATTCTGGTTTAGAATTTAAAGACTGGGGTATAATGCAAATTACAGGTGAAATAGTAGCTCCTAAGGAAATTCCTAATGCACGGAATTATGCGGCAGGAGCATTGAATCTAAAGGATATTAATGAGTTTAGAAATCGAAATCTTACTTTTATTGCTTATAGTGTAGAACCCACAATAAGTTCTTACTATAAGACCGATATGAGTAGTCTACTATATGAAGGTTTTAATGTAGTAACCTGTGACCAAAGTAATAATTGGAACGAGTTTCCAAACGATGGTAAAGTAATACGTGTAGATAGTAACCTAGAGTATGATATGTTAGGATATACATCTCACCACCCTAGAGGAGCGTATGCTCTGAAGACTAGGGAAGAAGGTATTGAAACTACATTATTAGATGTGATATGGCAGACAGGTAAAAGTGGAAAAGTTACTCCAGTAGCAATACTAGACCCTATAGAAATTGATGACGCTATAATTTCAAGGGCAACCTTGAACAACATAGCATACATCAAAAGTTTGAATCTTGAAATAGGGTGTCGAGTAAAGGTAATAAGGGCGGGCAAGATAATCCCCCGAGTTATTGAAAGAGTCAGTGGTAACATGGAAAAAAATAATACTTGACTTTTTGGTAAAACTTTAGTATAATATATGATATAGAAAATTGAGAAATAACATCATGAATTTAAGAACTATTACTGAACCTACCTCATGCCCTACTTGTAATTCTACATTAGAGTTGGTGAATGACCAACTTTTCTGCAGGAACAACAACTGTGAGGCTAAGACTAGTAAATTGATAGAACATTTCGCAAAGACTCTGAAAATTAAAGGACTCGGACCGAAAACGATTGATAAGCTACCTCTTAATTCTATATCAGATATTTATTCTATTTCTAAGAAAGAAATATCGAGTGAAATTGGGGAAAAGTTAGGAACAAAACTGTACGAACAGATTGAAAAAAGTAAGTCTGTAGATGCTAAAACTTTGTTACCTGCTTTCTCTATTTCATTGATTGGCAACACTGCTTCCAAGCGACTATTTAGTAAGATTTCTCACATGAATGATATTAATGAAAAGAGTTGCGTATCGGCAGGACTGGGGCCAAAATCCTGTGCTAACTTACTCGAATGGTATTATAGTGATTATAAAGATAACCTAGAGTATTTGCCTTTTTCATTCCAGGCAGGTGTACAAGAACCAACAGCTGAAAGTATCGGAAAATCAGTCTGTATTACAGGGAAACTTAATGATTATAAAAATAGAACTCTTGCAAAAGAGTATTTAGAATCGTTAGGGTTTACCGTTACTTCCTCTGTTACTAAGAAAACAGATTACTTAGTGGATGAAGAAGGAAGAAAATCAAGTAAGAGTACTAAAGCCGAAAGCTATGGTATTCCAATTTTAACAATAAAAGATATAATTAAGGAAAATTTATTATGACAACTCCAAGATGGACAGATGACCGTACTCGTATCCTTTCAGCTATTGCTGAAGGTATGGATACCGTTTCACAAGACACCGTAGCCTCAGCAGCAGTAGAACTAGATACAACAACTCGTTCTGTTAGCTCTAAGTTACGTAAAATGGGCTATGACGTAGAACTAGCAAGTTCTGCTCACAAGAAAGCCTTCTCAGATGAGCAGGCAGAATCATTGTCTAGCTTCGTTACTGGTAACAGTAGCAATTACACATATGCAGATATTGCTGCTAGTTTTGAAGGCGGTGCTTTCACAGCTAAGCAAGTACAAGGCAAAATTCTTTCAATGGAATTAACTGACCATGTAAAACCTGCAGAAAAAATCGAGGTTGCTCGTACTTATACTCCTGCTGAAGAAGCTACTTTCTTAGAAATGCACGCTAATGGTGCTTTCGTTGAAGAGCTAGCAGACGCATTAGGTAAGTCAATTAACTCAATTCGTGGTAAAGCATTATCTTTCCTACGTTCTGGCGAAATTACTTCAATTCCAAAGCAAAAAGAATCACGTGCGAAAGCTAACGTTGATGCACTTGAAGCTCTTGGCGATATCTCTGGTTTAACAGTAGAGCAAATCGCTGAATCTATTGAAAAGACTGTACGTGGTGTTAAGACTATGTTAACACGCCGTGGTTTGTCTTGTTCAAATCATGATGGTGCTAAAAAAGCCGCTAAAAACGCAGCTGCTTAATTGGTAATTTAAGTGAAAGGTAGCAATCATACGTTGCTACCTTTTTTTGTCGGAGAATTAAAGTATGAAATTGATAGCAAAATTCCACGACGTGGACAGCTTCACAGCAACTGAAGCAATTAGACGAGCAAAAGACCTTCTAGGCGATTACACAGATATCCGAGCATACCCAAGTACTAATGACCCTTGGGATATTGTGTATTATGCACTTCAACAAATCGTTACTGGGGAGCAATTAAATATGCTCTTTGACGAGGGTGCGCTCTATCCTATAAAACTAAAAGAGTTACGGTCAGAAATATTAGGCAGATTAACAGCCGAGCTAGATGAAGTAATTCAGGATAACGAACATAAGGCTAAATAATGGATATTGGGGCAACAGTTCTTCATATGTTGATGGAGGAACAGAGCCTTGATGGCTGGGCAAGAGTAAAAAAGGATTTCTTTGAGGAGTCCTATAGCTCTTTATATTCGGGCGTACATAGATTTTATGCTGAGTACAATCGAATCCCTTCCTTTGACCAGTTAGAAACTGTAACAAGGGATATTAAAACTCAAAAAGATTTAGCAGCACTTCGGTTACTCGAAGTACCTGATATTGATTTAGACCTAGCGATTGACGCCTTAATCGACCAATATTCCCAAAATGAGTCCCTTAACCTACTGGACAGTTACATAGATAAAATAACTGTAATGGATAGTTTAGAAGTTAAAGAGAGCTTATCAGGGATAGTAATGAAGCTAGATGAAAAGACCCACACAGACGAAAAAGTGTCTAGTATGGGAGATTTACTAATATTTCAAGAACAGGGCATAGAAGAACACTCCTGCCTTCCTCTTGGTATAAATAATGATTTCGACAGCAGAGTCGGAGGTGCTTATAGAGAAGAACTCATTATGATAGGTGGTAAGAGAGGTGCGGGTAAGTCTTTAGTATGTGCTAATATGGTGGCAAATCAGTATGATACTGGTAAAACTGCAATATTCTTTACTATTGAGATGACAGCTTTAGAAACCTTCCACAGAATAACAAGTATGCTATCGAAAGTCTCGTACGCTAGTATACGTAAAAACAGATTAGACGCTAAGGAACTTAATGCAGTAGCAAAAGTTCGTTCAGAGATGTTCCAACATAGTGAGGGCATATATGAACAATTCTTAGAAAAGAGAGACCCAATAGAATTCGAACGTAAATTAACTTCAGAGTGTAAGCTGAAAGAAGATAATCAAATTATAATAGTTGATGATAGGTCTTTGTCCCTTACTGGTATTGATTTACAATTACAAAAAGCCAAGGCACAATTCGGTGATAATTTAGGACTCGTAGTAGTAGACTATGTAAACCAAATTGACACTGGTCTTGGAAAAGACATTTATGACTGGCAAAGCCAGATTTACGCTAGTAAGAAACTGAAAGAGTTTGCTAGGAAATATGATGTAGCGTTAGTAACCCCATATCAAATTGATGATACTGGTCAAACTAGATTTGCTAAAGGACTACTCGACAGTCCTGATTCAGCTTTCTTAATTAACGCACACTCTAAAGAAGATAACGCTATTACTTTCACTTCAACTAAAGTTAGAAGTGGGCCAGATATAGAGTTTACTAGTACCATGGATTGGGATACTCTTAAGTTAGGGCCCCAACCAACCCCTAAGCCGTCTGCAATGGGTAAAGAAACAGACGCAAAGAAAGTCGGGAAAAAATCACCTAAGAAAGAAGATTCGGATATGTTATGGTAGTAAGTGAAATATTAACAAAACATAATATTACTTTTACCCCGAAAGGGCAAGACTTTGTTATAAGTTGTTTAAGCCCAGACCATGAGGATAATCATCCTTCCATGCATATCGATCAAGCAGAAGGTACGTTCCACTGCTTTAGTTGTGGTTTTAAAGGGAACGTTTTTAAGTTCTTTAATGTAGATAAAAACTGGCAAGATGTCAGAGTAAAAAGATTGAGAGATAAAATCTCAAATATCCGAGCAGCTTCCACAGGTTTAATATTACCAGACGGAGCAATACCTTATACTCGACACTTCAGAGATATAGACAAAAGAACTTTAGCCCGTTTTGGGGCGTTTATCCATGATAAACAGTTTGAAGGTAGGATAGTATTTCCTTTACCCGATATTACTGGGAAGATTCGAGCTTTTATCGGAAGATATATAAATAGTAATGCACATCCAAAGTACCTGATAAGACCTTCTGGGGCGGAACTACCGTTATTCCCGGCTGTAGTATCTCCTATTGAGGGCTCAGTAATTTTAGTCGAAGGTATATTTGATGCCTTGAATCTAATCGACAAAGGCTTAGTGAATGCAGTAGCTGTGCTCGGAGCTAATAATGTACAACTAGAATTATTAGAAGGCCTTAAGCTCCAAGGTGTGCATACTATTTATACTATGTTTGATGGGGACGAAGCAGGCAGAAAAGCCGAGCAAGCCGCCCACAGACTACTAGCAGATACATTTATAATAAACGAAGAAACCAAATTACAATTACCTGACGGCTTAGACCCAGGAGATCTGTCCGCTTCGGACATAAAACACATAAAGGAAAATATCTATGGAACAACAATCACGTAAGATAGCAGTAATTGACAAAGCCCCAAGTGGGGTAAATTATAAGTCATACTTTAAGTTTGACTTTGACCATTTTCATCTCTCTTCCAAAAGGATTAAAAAGCTTTTGAAAAAGGATGTAGACTTGGTAGATTTTAACGAAGATAAGTATGATTATATTGTACTTATAGGGTCTGAAGCCTGTAAATTTATTGCAGGTATCACTTCAGTAACCGAATTTTCAGGACACTTAGTTGATAAGAAATTTATTCCTATGATAAGTCCTGCAATGTTAAGTTTCAAACCCGAAGCCAAACCACTATTCAATAGAGCTTGTGAAAAACTGCACGGGTATATAGCAGGACAACGACCTCCTTCTCTTTCAGGCGATTTTAAAGCCATATCTACGGAAGAAGAAGCTACAAGTTACTTAGAGGCTATAGTAGCAGATGAATCAATAAGATTTGTAAGTTGCGATACGGAAACTACCGCCCTGTATCCAAGGGATGGGTATGTTTTGGGTATTAGTATGTCGCATAAGCCAAAACAAGGAGTATACATATCAACTGAATGTATAACTCCATATATAGAGGGCTTATTTCAAATTATCTTTGATACTAGAATGATTGTATTTCATAACGCCAAGTTTGACTTAAAAATGTTAGAGTATCACTTCGGATTTAATTTCCCAAGAGTTTCTGACACAATGCTAATGCATTATCTTTTAGATGAGTCTAAAGGAACACATGGCTTGAAGTTCCTAGCTCTAAAGTATACAGAGTATGGGGATTATGATAAAGATTTAGATAATTTTAGAAACCAATACTGTAAAGAACATCATATATTAAAAGGCGACTTTACATATGATTTAATTCCTTTTGATATACTATCTAAGTATGCTGCTATTGATACTGCTGTTACTTATGATTTATACCAGCTATTCGCTAATAAAATTATAAGTAGTGTGGAACTGACTAAAGTATATAGAGAGTTGATGATTCCAGGTATGTTATTCTTAAAAGATGTGGAAGAAAACGGAGTTCCTTTTGACCTGGATAGACTGCATAAAGTTCAGAAACTAATGGAAGTGGAAGTACAGAAGGCAAAAGAAAAATTGTATACTTTTGATGAAGTTCACCAATTTGAAGAAGCTCAAGGAAAAGTATTTAACCCTAATAGTACTCAACAGTTAAGAATATTAATGTTTGATTATTTAAAACTAACTCCAACAGGTAAATTAACTGGTACAGGAGCCGCTTCCACAGATGCTGAAGTTCTAAAGACTTTAGCGGAAGAACACCCTATCCCAGGAGTTATTTTAGATATAAGACAAAAATCTAAAATAAAGAATACTTATTTAGATAAAGTTATCCCCGCTCTAGACAAAGATAGTAGAATTCGTACAGGGTTCAACCTTACCTCGACAACGTCGGGAAGACTATCTAGCTCGGGTAAACTTAATATGCAACAGTTACCTAGAGATAACTCTGCTGTTAAAGGGTGTATAAAAGCAAATCCTGGGTACAAGATACTACAACAAGACTTAGCAACTGCAGAAGTATATGTAGCATCAGTACTTAGTAAGGATAAAGCACTTCAAAAGGTATTCAAAAGTGGGGGCGACTTGCACTCCACAGTTGCAAAGATGGTTTTCCAACTCCCACATGAAGTTGCAGATATTAAAACATATGCTGCAAAAGAAAGGCAAGCTGCAAAGGCTGTTACTTTTGGAATCATGTATGGGTCAGGCCCTGCGAAGGTGTCGGAAACAGTAACTAAAGATAGTGGAGAGTTCTTCTCTATTGAGCAAGCAAAAGAAACGATTTCAAACTACTTTTTAACTTTTAGAAAGTTAAAGACTTGGTTATCGAAATCAAAAGAACAAATCGAGTCAGATGGATTCATTTATAGCATTCTAGGTCGAAAGCGTAGATTAGCTAATGTATTCAGTAACGATAAAGGCATTGCGTCGCATGAAGTAAGAAGTGGCATAAATTTTCTTATTCAGTCTGTTGCCTCAGATATTAACCTTTTGGCAGGGATAGAGCTGAGTAGGTGGTTAAAGGATAACAAGAAAGATGCAAAAATAATAGCACTAGTTCACGACTCGTTAGTGCTAGAAGTGAAGGAATCGGAAGTTGAGGAAGTGTCAGATATGATGGCGAAAATAACTCAAAAAGACCGAGGATGTTCTATTCCAGGGCAACCGATAGGAGTAGACCTAGATATAGGAGATGATTATGCCTTCGGAAAGTTCGAAAAGCAATATCCCGAACTTCTCTGATATTCACTGGCCTGTTTGGATAATTAGACCTCACGATTCCATAGCGGGAGGTCTAATTACCGACAAAAGAGGTACTAGACGCATAGACTTAGTAGGCGATGATGCTGAATTCACGCTTAGAAGGTTACATGCAAAAAAACTAAAGGATTACCCAATATACCCCTTGGGAAAGATAATATGGTCTTTTAAAGACCTATTAGCTTCAGGACATCTTTGTTTTATAGATACGAAAGGTAAAATTTATAAATATAAAAAAACTACTTTCTATCCATTAGTATACAAAGAAATCTTAGATAGGCGACTTACAGGTAATTCTACCGTCTTTACCCTAAAAGGGGTACACCACCCTTTTGAAGTTAGAGGCAAACTAAACCTCCATGCAAAGTATGCTGGAGTATTAAAAATAGATAAAGGTTACTTGCTTTATGAAGTAACTAATCAAAAACTAAAAGATAGTAGAAGGAAAATATGAGAGAAAATGCAATAATGTGGATAGTAGGACTAACAGTATTTGTAGCTCTTGGAATTGCATCAATAATATTTTATGTTTTTATGCAAGGAGTTATAGAAGGTTATTTTATATCGTGAACGATAAAGCAGTAATTTCAAATAGAATCTATATGACAGCTGACGCTAAACGACAGAAGCTGTTAGACTTGGAACTTACCTATAAGATTCCATCGTACAATCCTACTGAACCACCCCAGATAATTAAGAATATGGGACGTATAAATAATGAACTTATTACAGTACCAGTAGGTAGATTCGACTTAATTCCTGAAGGACATGAAATTATTGATAAGAGAGTGTTAGTCCCAGAAATTTTTCCAGATTTCAAATTTGAGTTGCGGGATAGTCAGAGTAAAGTTTTCAAAACTGTAGAAGATAATGCAATTATTAATGCATTTGTAAGTTGGGGTAAGACTTTTACAGCTCTGGCAATTGCAGCCAAATTGGGACAGAAAACACTAATAGTAGTACATACATTAGCGTTAAGAAAGCAATGGGAAGAAGAGATAGAGAAGTGCCTGGGCATTAAGTGCGGGATTATCGGAAGCGGAAAGTTTGAAGTTGACCCGATAATTGTTGTAGCGAACGTACAGACGTTGAGTAAAAAAATAAAAGAAATTTCGAAAATGTTTGGAACTATTATTTTGGACGAAATGCATCACGTAAGCGCTCCCACTTTCTCTGGTATCATTGATAGATGTTCTGCCAGATATAAAATAGGTCTGAGTGGTACATTGCAAAGAAAAGATGGTAAACACGTAATCTTTAATGATTATTTTGGATTTGATGTACATCAACCCCCGAAAGAGAATTACATAACTCCAAGAGTGACCATAGTAAAATCAGATGTCAGATTCCCTGATAGTACCAAACTTCCTTGGGCCAAAAGGGTAAATGTCGTCGCTTATGACGAAAGTTACCAAAGAATGGTTGCCCAATTAGCGTCAGTTTATGCCGCTAGAGGACATAAAGTATTAGTAGTGAGTGATAGAGTACAACTTCTGAAAAGATGTGCTGAATTCACAGGAGATAACGCAACATGTATAACTGGGGAGCTAGACCAAGCAACAAGAGATGCGGAGATAGAAAAAATACGAACTGGAGAACTTGATATCCTATATGGCTCTCAAAGTATCTTCGGAGAGGGTATTTCTGTTAACGAACTCTCGACCTTGGTCTTAGCAACTCCAATTAATAATGAACCCTTACTTATTCAATTAATAGGGCGAATTATTAGAAAGCAAGAAGGTAAACCCCAGCCCGTGGTAGTAGATATACACTTAAAGGGCAACACAGCAGCTAGACAGGCTAGAGCACGTTCAGCTGTATACATTAAACAAGGTTACGACATCAAGGTTGTAGCTAATTAAAAATAACTCTTGACAAAGTGGTTATTTTATAGTATAATATTACTCTAAATGGGAGATTTTTAAGTTGATTTTCTTTGATTGGAAAAAGGTACAAAAACTGAGTGGAGGTAAATCCGAAAACGTGGTAAGAATAGTAGCTATTCATACATACAATATCAGGATGCCTCGAAAGAATAAGAATATAAGCCGATTTTACAACCATAATCTAAGTGGCGATAGCTACTTACTTAATCCTAGAGAGATATTTAAAAACAAACTACAAGTAACTTTCAACAACATGGCACTCTATATTGAGTTGGCAAGTCTTAGAAATTACTTAGATTACAAATGGTATGGCGTTAAATCGTTACCATTAAAATACACAGAGATAGACCGGGCATCTTTAGAGGCTAATCCCCTTTTAAGTATAGATGGTCAAGATAATATAACATTTTACTACGAGGAAAAAGAAAATGGCAATTAAATTTGGAAATATAGAAGGAAAAGCTAAAAAATCATCAGTAGAGGCTTATACCTATAAAGAAGGCGACAACAAGATACGTATGGTAGGAGATGTTCTTCCTAGATACGTCTACTGGCTAACAACTGCAGACGGCAAGAGAGTTCCTATGGAATGTCTTGGGTTTGACAGAGATAAAGAACAATTCACGAACATTGAAAAAGACTGGGTAAGACATTACTTTCCAGACCTTAAATGTTCTTGGGCATATGCAGTACAATGCGTTGATTCTGATAACAAAGTTAAGGTTCTAAACCTTAAAAAGAAGTTATTTGAATCAGTAATGGTAGCTGCTGAAGACCTAGGCGACCCTACAGATACTACAACTGGTTGGGCATTATGCTTTAAGAAGCAAAAGACTGGGCCTCTACCTTTTAACGTAGAGTACACTTTACAGGTTCTTAAATGTAAGCCAGAACCTCTAAGTGCGGAACAATTGGAAGCAATTAAAGAACTACCGAATATTGACGACGTAATAACTCGTCCTACTTCGGATTTACAGAAGGAATTTATCGAAAGTAGAGTTCTAGAGAACTCTGGTGGTGGTAACATACCTGATGAAGTTGCGGAAGAAGTAAAAGAACTACTGTAATTTTACCCACAATTAGCCTCAGCAGGACTGGGGCTTTTTAACACCTTTAGGAAACACCAATGAAAATTCTATTCAGCGCCGATTGGCACATCAAGTTAGGACAGAAAAGTGTTCCACGTAAGTGGGCGACCAATAGGTACAAGTTACTATTCAAAGAATTATACAAGCTAGAAAAGACTGCAGACCTTCATGTGATTGGAGGAGATTTATTTGATAGAATACCTACTTTAGACGAATTAAGTTTATATTTTGAGTATATCAAAGAAGTAAAGATAAAAACTATCATTTACCCTGGTAATCATGAAGCACTAAAGAAAACTACTACATTTTTCACTAACTTAAAAGACGTAACACACGCTATTAATCCTTTAGTAACAATACTAGACGATTATTACAAATTAGAAGATATGGATTTCATTCCATACAATAAATTAAAAATATTCGACCCTAAAGACTTTAGCGGACGAACATTATTCACACACGTTAGAGGTGAGATACCTCCACACGTAACTCCTGAAATTGACCTTGACCTACTTAAACGGTGGGAACTAGTTATCGCAGGAGACTTACATTCACATTCAAATTCCCAAGGTAATATAGTTTACCCTGGTAGTCCAGTTACCACTTCCTTTCATAGAAATCCTGTAGATACAGGAGTATTACTATTCGATAGTAGTACTATGAACTGGTCATGGTTAAAACTAAAATTACCTCAACTTATTCGACAAACCGTAGGTCACCCAGACCAAATGATCGAAACTCACTATCATCATACTATATATGAGTTAGAGGGCGACGTATCTGAACTGGTCAAAGTAGATAAAGACAATAAGTTATTAGACAAAAAACTTATTAAACGGTACAACGACTCTGCTCTTATTTTAACTTCAGAAATGACATTAGAAGAAGAATTGTCAGAGTATTTACAATTCATTTTAGGCTTAAACGAGAAAAAAGTTAAAGAAGTCTTAGGAGTATTTCATGATTATACTTAAAAACCTTAGATGGTCTAATTGCTTTTCATATGGGAAGGACAATCATTTAGATTTACAAGGAAACATTATAGTACAGCTTGTAGGCGAGAATGGTGCGGGTAAAAGTACTATACCTCTTTTGTTAGAAGAGGCTTTATTCAATAAGAACTCTAAGGGTGTAAAGAAAGTAGATATAGTAAATAGAAATCACCCTAAAGATGGTTACCAAATAATTCTAGACTTTGAAGTAGATGGTAAAGAGTATTCTATATCTGTTAATCGAAAAGCAAGTATTAAAGTAGTTCTTCTATGTGATGGAGAGGACATCTCTTCTCATACAGCAACAAATACTTTTAAAACAGTAGAAAACGTACTTGGTTTAGATTTTAAAACCTTTAGTCAATTAGTATACCAAAGTACCACTAATTCTTTACAGTTTTTAACTGCTACAGATACTAATAGAAAGAAGTTCTTGATAGAACTACTAAATTTAGATAGCTATTTGAAATTATTTGACAACTTTAAAGAGGCTCATAAAGGAGCTGCTGCAGATGTTGCAGAGATAAAAGGTAGTATTAGTACTATTAAAGCTTGGATAAAAAGCAACCCTATAACAAGTACTACGAAGAAGGAACTCTTAGAAGTACCTACTTCTCCTGAAGATTTAATATCCGAAAGAGCTTTAATTCAAGAAAAATTAGATAATATAAAAGATATTAATAATAAAATTAATCTAAATAATCAATATAGAAGTCAGTTAGGTGAGGTTAGTGCAGAAGAATTAACAAAAGAAACTACGGAACCTGTTGGAATAGCAGACCTAAGGGCGGAAGATTCTACTATTAAAAATCTTTCAGCTCAAGCCGTAGCAGTTATAATGAAAATAGATAAGCTTGGAACAAGCTGTCCTACTTGCTTACAAGAAATAAAACAAGAAAAAGTAACTGAATTAAAAAATGAGCAGAATGCAATTATTAAGAAAAATAACAATAGGGCAAAGGAAATCAGTTTAGATATAAGGGATAAAAAAGCCCAGTTGAAAGAGCATGAGGAACACCAAAAAATTATTCAGAAATTTGAAAAATTTTCAAGCCTGGTTGACCAAAATCTACCTCAACAGACTGAGGATAAAACCGAGCTTGACAGAAAAATTACTTCTTTAAACGAAAAAATTTCTGAGAAAGAAAATGAGATTAGGGATATATCCAGTCAAAATACAGCTATAACCAAATTTAATACTGAATTAGATTACCTTATCTCTCAAGTAAAAGAGTTTAAATTAAAGTTATTATCAGAAGAGTTTAATTTAAAGAAAAATAATGAAGTATATGCGAACCTAGAAGTACTTAAAAAAGCATTTAGTACTAATGGTTTAGTAGCATATAAAATTGAAAATCTTGTTAAAGACTTAGAAGATTTGGTTAACGAGTATCTCGCAGAATTATCGGATGGTCGCTTTGGGCTTCAATTTGCTATTACTAATGATAAACTAAATGTAGTTATATCAGATGAAGGGAAAGACATAGATATTCTCGCATTAAGTAGTGGTGAGCTAGCTCGAGTTAATACTTCTACTTTATTAGCAATTAGAAGACTAATGAGTACGCTTTCTAAGTCTAGAATCAATGCTTTATTTTTAGATGAAGTAATTGGTGTTCTAGATGACGAAGGCAGAGAAAAATTGATTGAAATTCTATTAAAAGAACACGAGTTAAATACCTTCTTAGTAAGTCACGGGTGGTCACACCCTTTACTAAGTAAAGCGAATGTTATTAAAACTGATAACATATCGAGGATAGAGTGGCAGTAAATAAAAGTAAGGCTAAAGGCAGTAGAGCGGAATCAGCACTTTGTAAGGTACTAACGCCTGCTACTGGGTGGAATTGGGAAAGGATACCTTTGTCAGGCTCACTAGATGCTAAGCATGGGTTAAAAGGTGATGTATATATTCCTAAACAACTAAATAAGTATTGCGTAGAAGTAAAACATTATAAAGATGACCATCTCACAAGTAAGATGCTTAGTAGTAAATCTCCACAAGTACTAGACTGGTGGGAGCAGACAATGAGGGAAACTGAAGAGAATGAAGTAGAGAACCCGTTACTTGTATTCAAGTTTGATAGAAGTAAATGGTTTTGTGCGTTTCTAGAAGAGCCTGTAAATGATTACAGACACTTCTATTTTTCAGATGGGTTTTATTTGTCGAAGTTAGAAGATTTTCTAACGGATAGGCAAAAATACGATTGGGTTTGGGCTAAACAATAATTATCTAGCGTT
>ENA-UZWR01000168-UZWR01000168.1-metagenome-genome-assembly--contig:-Day-1-25m-contig-168_pt1 | contig 49621 bp, 61 predicted proteins | sample MGYA00260337_ERZ794897 | MGnify/ENA metagenome assembly ERZ794897 | reverse complement strand
GTGTCGCCCGCAAGGCGTAGGTAAAGCCCGGCGTGGTCACCCCATCCGTAGGCAGTGTTCCACTGTGTAGAGGTGCCCCCAGTGGCGGTAATAACTCCGCTTACATCAAGTTTGGTTCCCGGACTCGTAGTGCCAATCCCGACGTTGCCCGCGGTGGGGTTTAAAGCTAAATTATTAGTCCCTGTTGGCACAACTATTTTCAAGTTACCGGCAGGGGTAAACATTGCAAAATCGTTTTCCGTACCTGTGACTCCATGTATTGCTAAGCCGTGGTTGCTTGCTTTATATATCCTACCCGCATTAGAGCTTGAAAAACTTATGTTTGAAGTTAATCTTATTGCTCCTGTTACATCAACACCTGTACTTGTGGTGTTTAATTTAGCAACCCCATTATGGTATAGATACGCAGAACCATTTGTATAAAATCTTGCATAATACTCTGACCCAGCAGCATTTAATAGACTTAAACTGTCTGCAAGTATCTCAAGGTTCCCTGTGCCCGTCTCTTTTATATAGCTATTAGAGCCGTCGTGGTATATTGCTAAGTCGTTAGCGTCGCCAAAAAAGCTCTTAAGACCATCAGGGCGGGTACTATTGTCCTTAAATTTAATTGACATACTTGTGTTTTATTTTATCCGATAGACTTAACCAATACCCGCGCTCCGTTTGTGGGTAAGGCCGAGGCTGTAGATATGGTTACCGTAGAAGTGCTAGTCCTAACAACCGTGGTTAGGACAGTCTCGTAAGTAGCTGTGTCGTACACCTCGACAATAACATCACGTGTACCTAAGTTGTGAACTACAGGGTAGCTTGTAAGTGTTCCGTTACCGATGCTTGTAGCGTACTCGCTGGCCGATGCAACACATGTGTTGACGTCAGCGCAGAAGTCTGTAATCTGAGAGGTGACAATCTGAATGCTCTGCTCAGCAAGGGAGGTTACGCGACCCTTGTTATCAACGGTGGCTGTCAACGACTTAGCCGCACCACCCTTAGTTGATGCCGTAACAACGGCTGGCATGCTTACAGCGCCAGCCCCAGTGATGGACAAACCACCCGCCGTAGGGAAGGAGGCAAGACCCGCAACGGTTGCAGATGCAATGTCAATGTTATTCTGTACGGTGGTCCAGCCAGCTAAGGTTGTAGGTGTGTCGGAGTTTGCAATAATTAAATCACCAATCTGTACTGCCTCCGTGAAGAAGGTTCCAGCTACAGTTACCGTGTATGTGAATCCCTGATTGATGGTTCCCGTTGGGGGTGTATCAAGGTTAGGGGTGTTGGTTGACGCATTGTATCCTCCTTGATAAATCAAAGCACCTGAACCTGCGATAGAAACATCTACATAGTTCTTTGTGGCTGCATCCTGAGCAGCCGTAGGGTCTATAACATTAGTAACCTTGTTGGTTCCCATTGAAATAGTTGCAGTAGGTGCAGCAAATTGAGTTAGGGATATGTTGTTCCCCAGAATCTTTCTTGTAACACCCGCGTCAGAGACAGCAAAGTAGTCTGCACTGCCGTCAAAAGCTGTGGTTACTACAAGGTCATTGATGTCAAGGTCCATCCTTAAGGTGTCCGTTGCCACAGCGGAGCTAACGAGACCGCTGCCACCGGTAAAGGTGACAGTGTTTCCGTCCGTGACGGTCTGACTAGAGCCCGAATCACCAGCCAGTGTCCATGAGGTCATGGTTCCGGCGCCACCATCAGAGGCGGCAGTTAATCTACCCTGTGCGTCGACAGTGAAGTTACCGCTAATGTAAGACCCCGCAGTGACAGATGTGTTTGCCAAGTCTAAGCTTACAGAAGAACCCAAGTCTACAGGCCCACCTCCTGACATGCCCGTTCCGGGGGATACCGTTAGTGAGCTGTTAGTGATTGAGGAGTTGGGGATGTCTGTCAAGACCAATGATGTTCCCGTGATTGTGATGCCTGAAGCACTTGATGGGATTAACCAACCAGTGGCGGATACTCCGTCGTCCCAGAACATGATGGCGTCACCACCAGCGTCTGTTAGGTTCTGAATACCCAAGTGACTAAGGGCCACCGTCTTAATGGTCTCCCCAGACACCGCAATGCCTGTTCCGGCAAGGACCTCTGTGATATCACCGCTTACGCTAATCCAGCTAGTTCCGTCAGACACGAACAGCACATCATCAGTTGTGTTATAGTACACAGCGCCTACGCCACCCACGGCGGGAGCCGTACCTAGCGGATGAAGCTTTGCGTTCTGTAGCTCGTTGCCACTAAGGTTAATCGATGATAGATACTTAATTGCCATGGTGTATTAGTTTATGTAGGCCTTTCCTGAGAAAGCGCCTGAGAATGTTAGTGTTACTTGGTTATCCGAGTTGTACTCTACTTCTCCGATTACAATGTTTTCAGCAGAGTCCACGACAGATACTGATACTCGTTTCTTTAGGTTGTGTGTCACCACCCATGTGTCGGCAGCAACACCCTGTGTGTATACAAAATTCTTGTCGCCAATTACGCTGAGTCCAGCAATGGAGTACTTATCCAACAGGACCACAGACTGAACTGTTTCCTTTATCGTTGTTACGCGCTGCGTGTCAGGGACAGTGAGGATTATCTCATTGCTCTGACCATTGGTTATATCTACGTTTACCTCAGACACTATACTGTTACATCTTCGTTAACCCTGAATGTCCCATAAAGCCAAGTCTGCACGCTTGAGTCCGATGTCTTTGTGGCTTGAAAGTCATACACGAATAGTCCTGCGTTCACGGCTGCCATGATTGCTGCTGTTGTTGTGATTTCTACCACCCCTAAGTTTGTTCCCGTGATGGTGAACCCACCGGCAGATGTATCGATGATGGTTGCTGCTGATGTGTCCGTCTCACGTACCTCCATCTTGAAGGTGTACATAGTTGGGGTCGTTACATCAATTACCACACCCAAGGCGTCCTTAATCAGAAGCTCTAGATTGAATGTGTTCCCTTTGCGACAAACTATGTCGACGCGTTTTGAGATGTCTAAGTTTACTGAGGTAGCCATTATGCAAATATAGTTAAGTTTACCAGTGCTGGTTGTTGATTAGTGTACATATTATGCGTTCATTAAGTCATCCAACGCATCGCTGGAGTCGTCCTCTAGCTCTCCACGCATGCCCTGTCTCTGAGAGATGAGCATACTTTGTTTTGCGGCCTGCTGGTCTATACGGTCATCCTTGCGGTCCTCCTGTAGCTCCTGCAATCCCTCCTTTAGCTGAGCACTTGCCCCTGCTGCCATCGTGGCGTTCTCTCCTTTGATGGCCTCAATCTGCGCCTTCAGCGAGTACTCCATCTGCATCCTCTGCATGGTCATCTCGCTGATAGCTTGCTCAACCTGAATCTTAGCCTGTGCCTTAACCTGCTCCATCTGTGCGTCCAGCTGTGACTTTACCTGACTGGATTGAGACTGAGCTTGGCTCTGTGCTTGAATGTTCTGCATGGCCTCTGCCTGCTTGCGCTTGATGCGCTTTGCTCGGCGTATCACTAACAGCCTCTCTGCTTGGTCCACATCCTGAAGTCTACGGATGGCGATAGCATCCTCTAGGTCAATCTCCCCTTGGGCGAGTGACTGCTGGATGTTCTGCTCTAGGTACAGCCTGTCGTTTTCGTTCATCTCCGTCTGAACCATTATACCGAAGTTCTTCATCGGTAGTTTCTCAAACTCTTTAATGGTGTCCATCGATGACTGACCGATGGCCTTGATGTATGTCTTGTGCAGGACGCTATCCTTGGGTAGAATCTGAATACACTTAATAATGTCCTCACACACCTTCCTGTACAGTACAAGCGAGGAGTGGGTGATGTCGTAGATAGCGTTGTTGGCCGCAGCCATAGCCTGCTCCCGTACCCCTACAAGCTGCTCACCCTTAGGTGTGCTTCCGTCCATGACCTCGTTGATACCTGTGGCGTCACGAATCATATTCAGGTAGTGGTTGTACAGTCCGATAAGCTCGTTGATATTGCGGATGCTGTTATCGATGGAGCGGATAGGGGGGTTCTGGAATCCGCCGTCGGGGTTCTTGCTCCTGTAGTAGATAACGCCTGTCTGCTCGTAGATATCTTGGATGTCCAGCGGTGATAGCTCCCCGCCTGTCCCTAGCTGTACGTTCTCTAGTCCCTCGATATCAATCATGATACCATCAGGCTTGGCCTTGGCGATAGACTGCTGAAGCTTAAGGTGCGTAATCTGCATCTGGTCTGCGAAGCTAATCACACTACCGACCATTGACTTAGGCATCATCTTGCGGAAGTTGGTTGAGGTGATAGAGTATGACAGCGTGGTGCGCGTGATGTCGTGGATATTACGTGGCTGGTTGAAGCTCTTCCCGTAATTAATGATTTTGTTAGCCCCATCAATGTACATGCCCCCATACAAGCACATGTTATCCATGTACACTGGGTTACGGTCATACACTGACTGTGTAGGGACGTGGTACTCCTCCCCTTTCTTGTAGAACCCTACGTTCCCGTACTTGGAGTTCTTCTCCTCGTACACGTTCTGGTCGAGACCAATGAATTCAAAGTCCAGTACTGTTACTCTGAACTCATCATACCCAAATGAGTTTGTTCCTGACACCTCGTCGTATGTGCTATAGTTAATGCGTCCAGCATCGTTGCCGTCTCTGCTTGAGTTTGCTTTAGCAATAGCCAACCATTCGTCATTGGTCATGTTCTTGGCCACACGCTTAAGGTCTAGGATGGACATCTCTTTAATCTCTCCGGCATACACTAGGTCATTCATCATCGGGTCCTCCGTGTATGAGTGAATAAGGTTCGCTGGGTCCACATATCGCTCTGTAATGCCGTAATTGGGGTCATTCTCGCGCTTTACAGCGGCCATACCCACCACCACCAAGTCCTCTACGGCACGTCGGAATGTGGAGTCATTGAATGAATTCCACTCTAATGTTAGGTTAACAGCCAGTTGTGTAGCAATCTCAGCCGCTACTTTGATGTTTGTGTCTAGGAATATCTCTGCTTCCTCTGCCGTGTCGGGTAGTGTATCCACCTCACTGGTGACCTCTACTCCAATTTCGCGCATCCCCTTAAGGAACTCTTTGTTTTCGATGACAGCCTTTACTCGTGCCTTCTGCATCTCCTTCTCTGTTCTGGACAGGGGGTCGATTGCTTCCACATTAGGGTAGGGGGCCTTGGCTAGAACCTTGTTCACTACAATCTTAACGAACTTAGGTACGATAGGTACTGGAGACCAGTCAATATTTAGTAGTGTGCCGTCGCTGGCGTTAGGGTTTAGGCTGTTAAGGATTTGTTTGTAAATCTGTGTGCTCTGTGTTCCCTGAGCGTAATCTCTGTTCACCTCGAAGGTGCGCATTCTTTTATCGTACAGACCAGATGTATTGCTGCCAGCGCCCCACTGGGCTAGGATTGCCTTAGCATATTTTTTACCGTAAGCTTCAGACGTTTTAACGGACGCCGGTGCAGACGGGTCAGGGAATGACCCTAGGTTTTTTCCTTTATTCATAATTCAAAGCCTTTCGCGGAGATTTTATAGGCGCTAAATTACAACTTTAATCTCTGACTATCAGCCAAGCAGGCTACAAATCATCCCTCGACCAGTGCCTCCCTTTGCGGAAGAATTTTTTTCCTGAGAAATCTGTTCTTTTTCTTTCTGATGTGTCCACCTGTGCTGCCAAAAGACACAGGCCTGAGGATATCGATAGGTCATTCTTTGTTCTGTTATCAATCCTGAATGATACCCAGTCCTCTAGGGTTCTGTCCAGGTACATCTTCCCGAATGTGCCTTCGTCGCTCTCCCCCACGTGGGTATGTATGTATGCCTCCAGTGCCATAGCATGTGCCTGAATCATCTCTGATGAGTTGGATGGCACACCCTTAGTCTTTGACTTAGACATTGCAGAACCTAGGTGTAGTGGTCTGTCCATCAGGTAGTTAATATACCCCCTTGACTCAAAGTACCTCGCGATACCGTACTTGTTGTTCTCTATGAGTATAGGGTACCCAAAGAAGACTGCCCCCATGAGCACATCTTCATAGAAGATTTTAGCCAGTGGCGGGCGCTCGGCATATTCTGCAACAAACATATTTGATGACTGGTTCATGGAGAACTTATTGTAGAAGTGGCAGGCTCCCTTTGAGCCTCGCCCATCTACTGTGGCATCAATATCATAGGAGTCACAACCCCCTACGCCTAGGTGTGCGTTTGCTGGTGATGGTCCGCCATCCCTGCCCTTGCCTCTCTTGTTCCTGTGTTCCTCTGGGGGTATCCACGGTATGAACCACCTTCCGTCTGTTGTTGGGGCAAACACCACCTCGGTGTCTATGGCCCCATTCTTCCAGTGGAAGTTGCCCTGAACTACAGGGCTTGGGTACATGAGTTCGTTGTACTGCATCTGACCGTATACGTTACCTAGGTTGAACATACTGGTCTCCACTGAATCCCTGAATGCCTCGTTGGGGGTGAAGGGGAACTGACGTATCACCTCATTGAGTTCTCGTGAGTCGTTCTTAAGGGCTTCTCTCTCGTTGTTTAGGTATGTTCGTGACCCGACGACAATCTCCTCACCATCGATGCCCATGACCGGGGACTCGGGGTCTGACACCACAGGGTCCCCATACACGTCAAAGAAGCCCTCTAGGGCGTGCTGAGCTGGAACAAACATCCTGTACAGCATGGACTTGGTACGTCCGTTAGCGTTCCTCTGTGTGGGGTCTGAGTCCTCCCAGAGCTTCTTGAAGCTTGAGCCGCCCCTGTTCATTGGGTTGACGGTGGAGCCAATCATGGCTGTCCCTACAATCTTCTTACCTACGATAAGACATGTCCTGTGTATCCTCCATGTCTCACGGATGTCTACTGGCTTCTCAAACTTACCTGCCTCATCGATGAACAGCATGTAGAGCCTCTCCCCGTCATAGGCGTTGTTTGTTGTGGTGCGCCAGTTAATGATGGTATTAAGGGCCTTGCCTGAAGATGACGTCTTGTAATTCTTTGTTATCCTCTTTGATGGCTCACGGAAGGCTAGCTCCATCCTTGGGTTTGTTGTACCGTCTTGAATTGGTTTAAAGAAGAAGGGGTAGCTACGATACATGCGAACTATCTTGTTCATGAACACGTTCTCCTGTGCGTCCTTACCTGTCTTACTCAGGATGCCAAGCATCTTATCCTTGGTCTGTGTACCCTTGTTTAGTATTCTACTGGCCTGCTTGTTTGTGTATCCCGAACGACGGCACTTAACGAAGAGCTGCCCTACGCATCTGGTGTCTAACTCACATGCCTGAACATGTATGTACACCAGCCGCTGGAAGGCTAGGTAGTCCCCATAGAAGGAGCCGTCAACCTTACTCCACTGGAGGAGCATGTAGTGGTCACCTGTTATGTATGTGGGCTCTCCGTTATTGTAGAACCATAATCCTTCTTTTCTGCGCGCGAACTCCCTCTCAATGTATGGGAGGAACCTGCTCTGTGTTTCCTTTGGCTGCTGTTCCCACTCTTCCATAGAGCGGACACCTGATATGGCCGATGGGGGTACTTCTCGCACCCACCGCTGGTCTTTCTTTTCTTTATCGTGGTAAAGTATGTCCTTGTCTTCAGGGACCTTAGGTAGCTGTATGAGAAGACCATCAATATCTATAACCTCCCCTGCCGTACCCGAGAGACAGATATTAACCACCATGTCATCGTATCCTTCTACCTTTACCTCCCTCATATCTTCTCTACGTATTTCTCTGCGAACCCTGCGCTGAAGTCTCTTTCCTCTTCCATGCCTCCGTTCTCTTGTAGCTCACGCAGCATTTTTTCTGTCTCCATCCTCATTCGGAACATGTCCTTGCAGTCGGATGCTGTCTGTTTGATTGCTTGCAGCTCTGCCTTTCGTGAGGACCCGGTTAGGTCTGGGTCCACAGGTTTCTTTATCTCCTCCACCATGTTACGTATTGCCCCCTCCATGGACTCCAGGAAGGATTGCATCTCTGCGGCTGTATTAAATTTTTTCTTTTTCATAGTAGAACGTACTCTAGGTCGTCTGGCTTGCATCGGTAAACCTTGTCTCCATTGGGCAGGAGTAGCTCGTAGTCGGCGTTCTTCACAAACCCTACGGTATCGCCCTTGTTTACCCCTACGGACTCTGTTCCCTTGCCCTCGCAGTACACCACGGCCTCTCTCTTGAGCTCCGATGCCTTGTGTCCTAGGAATATACCATCATCTGTCAGTACCTCCTCGTTGGTGTCTACATCGTATGCTACTAAGAATATCCAGTCCCCCAGCATGTGGACAGAACCATCCCCTTTGATGGCGCAGTAGCTCTGCCCTTGGTAGTTGTGCGGGTCGTATGAGACCCTATATAGGTCCTCCCCCATGGAGTATTTCTCTGGCTCCTGTGATACGTGGTGATGGAACAACAGGGTGTCCCCCACTTCAGCTGGGGTGTCGAATTTTTCCGGCACACACACCACTTCCCCAAAGGGGACGCGGCCCTCGAAGTCGTCCCACCTAGTGTCTCGTATAAGTCCGGATTTTGAGTTGGTCACTTCGGTGTCGAAAAGGTTCTCAACCCTAACGACAAAGTCATACAGCGCCCTCATTACATTTCTATATCAAACTCCAGTATTGTGTTGGAGCCGGTGATTTGTTTCCACAGGAACACATTGCCGCCTTCATCCATCACGTGCACGAGGTACCTCACTACATTGTGTAGCGACTGTGCCCTCTCGTCGAGTTCGATGCTTACGATAGTGTACTTGCCCATGGGGCTACCTACCTTGTATGCTAGTCCATCCTTTGGGGATGAGCCTACCACGATTTTCCTAATTATTTGTGAGCTGTTCATTTGATTTAATTTTTGGGTTCTGATGGGTCAGTGTTCTTGCTTATATAACTCATCCAGTCATCCGCGCTCCACCCCTCAGTGTTTGGTCCGCGCCTTGACTCACTTATTACCCTGTCCCCCTCTAGTTTCCGGTACACCTCTACCCCGACAGACAGGAGCTCATCGAGCTCGTCTTCGTTTTCAACATAGAAGTCTGACATGGCCTGAAAGGGTGTGTTACCCTCCTCGTCTGTATCTTCTTCGCTGTACAGGCCCCCGATGAAGAACATCGCGTAGTCTTCCTCCAGCCCGAGTTGCTTGGCCGTAAGCCTGATGTTCTCTAGGTTTTCTTTGAGTGTTAAGAAAAACGTGTATCGCTTCTCTCTTTCGTAGTCTTCCATTTCAAAAGGGGGTTGGGAAGTTTTGTTTAAATTATATATTCAAGCAAAGGTAACGCTTTGACACTTAACTTTGCTGTTAACTTAATATAAACTAAAATGAAGATTAATCACGGGAGTCCTGTTAGAGTTTCACACAGGAAGAAGAAGCGGGATATTATTTACCGCAGCAAGTCCAGGTCAACTGCTGTAGACTACATGTGGAGGATAGGTGGTATGCTGGACTACTATAAAGAGAAACATGATATAAACAATCCAAAGGTTTTCTTTTTGCTGTTCATATACTCTATGGAGAGCTTCCTTATTAAGGGGGTAGCGAAGGAGTATGGGAGACACTGGAGGTACCTGTGGGAGAAGATTGTGAAGCCACTGATTGTTGTGGGGCTCATTGATGAGGTTCTTTACCACGGCATGCAGGAGGATTACTTCTTTCAGGATGACTCACAGTACAAGAGCGGACCTGGGTACACGGACACCTCTAAGAGACGATGGGGTCTGTCGCAGAAGGGTAGGAATGTTGTTGCAGATATGTACCGATTCATGAGTAAGTAGCATTTTTCTTTTGCAATAAATAATAATAACCAACTTTTTTTTGCAATAAATAATAATATAGCCCAAATATGGGGTTATTTAGGGGGGGCTCCCTTGTTTGTTAAAAAAAAAAGCACTACCTTTACAGTATACTGAAGGTTACCGCAGTCATCATTTCGACAGCAATTGCATACTAGCTGTCAGAGACATCTAGCGTAACAATCCAACTCTCTATTTAAGACCGGCCCAAAGCCGTGTCGTCGAAAAAGGAAACGTCAGTCAAAACTCAATAAAGCATACATAACAATCCGGGATAACTATGTTCCGTCGTCGACGATGCTGCGCTTGGGCTAGCACGTCTAACGTGGTTAGGTACAAAGAATAGTGGGACTTTCAATAAGTTCTCAGTAATGTAGAATGGTGGGATTATACTATACTATACTCGTTTCATCATCAACTCCGAAACGGAATCTCAGACCCCACCCCCCTGATTCTGCTATAAAATCCCAAATACCTTTTGGCTTTTTGCTCTGACCATGTGAGTGCCTTGATTTAAGTAGGTACGATAATATCGTGTAGCATCTTTGCCCCGATTGATACATATATTCCCCTGTATGCCTTTACTAGTAGGCATTCAGAGGTGTTGAATTATCCCTCCCCTCACGCCCTTGGGTTTAGCCCTTACTTACCCCCTCTTCCCTTGCTGTTATTTTTTCCCTTCCTTCCTGTGGTGTTACATGGTTACCGAGTGCATGGTGTAACTACCTGACTCTCAACGCATTACGATATCGTGTGCCCCTTATGTTCTGTGGCTTTTCTTAGTGCCATGAAATCGCCAAAGCCCTCAGTATCTCTGTTCTTATTTATAATCATTCTAAATTTACCTATCTAACTGCCTGATGTTCAGCGTGTTATAAAAAACTTTTACTTTTCATTTGTTTTTTCAAATATGTTGCCGTTTGTTTGTGGTGTTGAAATGAAACACTAACTAAATCTGAAACCATGAAAAACACACTAAAAGAGGCCAACGAAACCATCGCCCTACTGCAAGCCGAACTAAAAGCACTTAAACTTGACCACTACGAACTTTTTTTGTCAGCTATGCGTGAGAGCAAAAAGAGGCATAACGACCTGAGAAATCTGTTCTACCCATCAAATAACAGGTAACTACCACCAACACACCAATGCCCGACCTTGAGATAGTGGTCGGGATTTGGTGGTGCCGGATGGCGCATAACTAAATAAATTAAGCATGAAACGTTCAGTAAAAAACTTTACAGATAAGCAAATTGCCGACAACTTAAAGGCATGGTTGCTACACGCCAATGATGACACCATAAAACAAGGGATGGAATGGTACAAAGATGCGCAAACGTTCACCAAAGAGATTGCGAAGAAATACAAAATTGATGCCTATAAAGTAGCGGGAGTAGTAGCCGCTCTGTCCCCCAACAATAGATGGGAACGCAATAAGATTGATGCGGAGGCCGTGATTAGCGCATGGGCTAAGGGTTATTCTTACGACTGTGTCAAAGTTTGCACATATGGTGCGAACAAGCGCAAAGCATTTGGCATATTGGAGGGGCGCTCTGAAATAACCGCAAAGAGCCCCAAAACACACGCCTTCGCAATGAATGTGGGGTTAAACAGCCCCGACCACATTACCATTGATAAGTGGCACTTACGCGCATGCGTGACGCGCCCAAGAGATGGCGTGACCGATTGCGTGGAATCATGTACCGCAATACAATACAGACGTTTGGAGGCCATCACGGCACAAATAGTTTTCTTGCCCTTTACTAAGTTCCGAGAAACATTTGGAACAGAACTAAAAGGATACCAACTTCAAGCAATCATATGGGTGGCCATTAAAAAAGCATGGAACCGATAGTTTTATTTATAATCATTCTAAACTTCAAAAAAAAACACATAAAAATTTGGTGGTCTCAGAATTTAGCCGCATCTTTGTAAAAGATAATAACAAACCAACTACAATATCTTAATTAAAACCAAGAACATATGAAAAACTTCAACCTACACCCCGAGGCCCACACGTCACAGATACACGCAATGACCATTCAGATGGCAGAAGTGTTCACTCAAGGCGAAATTGTTCTGCTGAACGGAGACAGACTTCAATCAGAGTACAAGGGTAAACTATTCAATGCAACCCCTCAACGTGCAGGTACAGAAACACAGCGCAAGGCTCATGCCTTGCAAGTGATACAGAAAGCAATCAAGCGCTCTATTTAAATCTTTTAAAAAAACAATCATGGAATCATTTAAATCAATCTCTGAGGCATTCGCTGAGATATTCATTAAAAACTCAAACATGACCACTCGTCAATTGGACAAGGCTGTGCGAGATTTAGAGAAAAATTCGGTTACAAGGGTGCAAGGAACGTACTACTTTGTTGACGAATTCGGAATCTTAGAACTATAAAAAAACAATAATTATAAAATGAAAACTACTATCAATCTACACAACTTCCGCAGCGCCTTTGATGGCTTGAAGTCTAGATATACCAACATAACAAACTTTTCGTACGATGGCCTGGAGGCATTATTCAATTACCTTGAGGAAGAAGAGGCATCATGCGGTACTGAGTCTGAATTTGACCCTGTTGGGCTTTGTACGCTGTATACAGAATATGAGACTTGGGAAGAATTTCAGAACGACTACCCCGACTTGGATGATGATGAACTCAGGAATAGAACACCAATCCTATGGTTTGATGGCGAGCATGACACTAAGAGTTTCATTGTCCGCACTATTTAGTAACGCCTTAATTTCTAACAACTAATAACTAAACATCTTTTAATTCACAACCAAAGGAGAACTAATCTAATTTCAAAACTTATGAAAAATCAAAACACATACCACAACGATGAAGAATCTAAACTGAGCAACGCCTATGTTACCTATGACCTTGATGGTGATTTGCCATACAACATCCACTTAGACTTTAATGGGGAGTTTGCTCTGAAACTTAAAGGTGAGGCATTAGTTTATTTCTATAATAAAATCACCGAGTAAGACATTAAAAATAAAAATAACTAAAAACTAAATATCATGAGAATTATTGAAACCAAAGTCTATACCATAAACGAGCACCCCATGAAGAGCCTGTGCTTTGATTGGATGCGAGAAAATCTCCATGACCTTAACCAATACAGCGCACAAGAAGTGACGGATAGCATTGAGGCATTAAGTGAAGCGATAGGTGGAACTAACGACTACCTAAGTAGGGCTTCGTTTTACGGTATGTTCGTTGACGCGGACAAACAAATCCATACTCTACCATCTATTGCTAAAAACAATTTCGGTAGCTCGCCACAGAGCGGTGGGGTTGTTAAGTTCAAGAACTACTCTGTCAAGGCTTTGATGGAGCTTGACCCTGAGGCGTTGGAACTTACAGGTACTTGGTCTGACTTCGGAGTAATTAAATCATTGCAAGACTCACCTTCATTTAAGGATGAAGAAGGAAATCTAATCTGTTACCCTGTAGGCATTCTTGATGAACTACACTCAGATACTGAGTACAGATACTCTGACGAAGGTCTTGAAGAGTATGCAGATATTAATGAATTTGAATTCACAACCAAAGGAGAACTAATTTAAACTCAATGATTACATTTAAAGAGACTATGAAAAAAAACAAATCAGAATCAGTAATATTGACCATTATCTCATTAGCGGTCACCATTATCACAATCTTATCTTAAAACATAGAACAGTATGAAAACCTACAAAGACATTGAATTACTTAAAGTTTTGAAAATTGCAGAGGACTTGAGCCCTGAAGAATTCAATAATTTATTGCAAATAATGATTTTTATGCAACTGGAAGGCCGGCCTGAGTCGGAAGCAAGAAAATCTTACGATTTTATCATCTCGGAACTTAGTAGAGAGCAAGACCTGTCTGATGCAGGTCAGTTAAAAGCTATGACAACTAAAGAAGCAAGGGGATTATTGGAATCCAAAGGATATTACACAGGTAATCTGTGGTGTGTTGACGATTGTGACGCTGACCTAACATACGATGAGGCTATACAAGTATTGGACAAGGCCCTGACTGAGGAAGCTGTTATGGAAATAATTTGGGATTTTATTAATTTCCACACAGAATCTATTAAGAATAAATAATTATGAAAAACCAAGAAACGCCAAAATACTTTCGGGTGATGTTCTCCAAGGTACATTTCTGCACCACCATGGCGCACACTAAGTGGCAAGCCATTGACCAAGTAGTAAATAAAAACAACCTCCCGCGCCACTTGATTAGTGCTCGGCTCATAAGCAAGTAAAATAAAACAAAAATAATTTGGTAGTCTCAGAATTTAGATGTACTATTGTAAAAGTTTAAATCCAGTAATAAATAGAAATTAACTCTATTAAATCAAAAACAGATGAATACTCAAGGTAAATACACAATAAAAAGATATCACGACAACGGTCAATTGCAAACCGAAGAAAACTACAAGGATGGTGAATTGGGAGGATTGGGTGTCATTCGGGATGGATTAGCTAAAGCCTGGTATGAGGATGGTCAATTGGAGTTGGAAGAAAATTACAAGGATGATGAACTTGATGGATTAGCTAAGTACTGGTGGGAAAATGGTCAATTGGCAGTTGAAGTCAATTACAAGGATGGCAAAGAGAATGAATTACGAAAAGGCTGGTTTGAAGATGGTCAATTGTGTTACGAAGCAAATTACAAGGATGGTGAATTGGAAGGATTAGTTAAAACCTGGTGGGAAAATGGTCAATTGCAAGGCGAAAGCAATTACAAGGATGATGAACTTGATGGATTAGGTAAATACTGGCATGAGAATGGTCAATTGAAAGAGGAGGTCATTTACAAGGATAGCAAACCTAATGGATTATATAGAAAGTGGTATGACAACGGTCAATTGAAATTTGAAGTCAATTATAAGAATGGTGAACTTGCTTAATAGGTAAGAAATAGGAGACAAAAAGAGTTTGAAGCTAGGACGAACCCTAGCTTGCCAGCGGCCGATGGTTGTATTCTCTTGGGGACACACTAACTTACCAAGCCAACGCCCTGCATAGAAATATGTGGGGTTTTGGTGGTGCTAACGGATTAATAATTAATAAAAACAAGATGAAAGTAATACTAAGATTCAACAAGGGAATGCACGACACGCACCTGACTCCAACCATTGTTATGTTTGGTCACAGCCTTTGGGCTTCTGATGTAGGGTTGACAGCAAGGTCGTTCGGCATCATGTGGCTCAACCTCGCCATCCTTATTCACATTAAATACGAGTGGTCATGATGAAGGAGATGATGTTTATAGTGATGACATATGTGCTATGGATTCTTGTAGCAATGGTGTTCAGGTATTTCGGGAAGAAAATTTTTAAAGATTAAAATAAATAAATAATATAGTTATGACACAAGATAAAATTAAAGAACTAAAGGAGATAATCATTGAGGGCTTGGGTAAATCATTCACACCAAAGGATGGGGTAGCGATAGATGAGAGTCCTGAGTTGATTGCAGACAAGTGGGAGGCAAATGTTCTTGCCCCAACTGGAAACTTTATCCCAACAATCGGTGGTGACGTTGAGAACATTATCCTTGATAATTTCTCATGGAACCTATCAAAGGAGGGGTACAACTACTGGGCATCCATTGATGAGAAGTTCAATCAGGCCATAGTAGAGTACAACAACGAGGCACTTGAAGTGACGGAAACAAAAGAAACTAACGGAAACTTTGAGGTAAGCTAATTATGAATTACACAATCACAAAGGGTGGTCTCAAGGTAATGGCTGAGAGCCACCAAGACCATACAATCGTAAGCATGTACTTCAATGGGGAGTTGATGGATAAGATTCCAGTAAACTCAACAGACATTGTTCAGTCGGCAGAAGCTGTAATGAGCGGAGCAAAAGCTATATTCTCAACTAAAAAACAATTACTATGAACATTAAGGATATATCTTTAGGTGGTCTTGTCTCACTGCGTGACGACATCAGCCTCGCTGTGAAGCTGTACCTTCATCAGCGTGGGTTCGTGCCCATTGGTGGTGGTGGTGGGCAGATAGATGACCGCGAAACGTTCCTCAGTACAACGAGCGACGACACACTAACCATTAAGATATTGACTGACCCATTAACAAGGGCATCAATATTCGCAGAGGGGGCATGGGATGAGTGGCACGGAATGTACGCCACAAAGATGGAGTACAAAGGTTTCATTTACTTTGTTCTCGTATCTCCGCAGGACTTGAGTGAAGCTGTTGGTATGTCCCAAGCTAAAGAAGCCCTTAGACGAGCCCTGAGGGGTGTCTGCGTGGATGAGAATGAGACACTACGCAACCAGTTGGTTCGCGACAGGTACATTCTGCTATTACATGACACCTCTAATAAGGTTGGTTACTCCGCAGTAAAGAACGAAGCACTCATGAAGGCTCAGTCAAGTTAGGGTTGTTGATAACTAAAGACTTATGCACAATAGCTTGACCGCATCAGTATTGGTTGTATCTATACTACAATCGCTTCAACACTACAATTGTTTCAACACTACAATAGCTGTAACACCCTAAGTGTTACAGCTGACTATAGTCTTTAAGACTAAGTACACAAGAGTTGACTTAGGTTAACTTAAGTATGGGCTTGTCGCTTTGTGCGACAGCCCTAATAAAAATATTTTGAAAATAAATAGGGAAAAATTTGGTGGTCTGGATTTTTATTCGTAAGTTCGCCATTCAATCAAGGGGAAAAGCTGACCCCCAACACAACAGCTGAGAATTAAATTAAAATAGTAATGAAGAGTCTAACAGAAACCATGTCCGCCATCCAGTTTAAACTGAAGGCACCTAAAGGGCAATTCAATAGCTTCGGCAAATATTCTTACCGCTCACAAGAAGATATCTTGGAGGCAGTTAAGCCCTTGCTGTCAACGCATAAGCTAACCATGCGAATCAGCGACAGCGTAGAAGAGGTTGCCGGTACAATAATCATCAACGCATGCGTGTGTGTATCTAATGGCGATGAAACATTCAGTGTGACAGCACAGGCCGGCGTGGATATTAACAGAAAAGGGATGGACATCGCACAATCCTTCGGTTCATCTTCATCTTATGCTCGTAAGTATGCCTTGAATGGTATGTTCCTTATCGATGATACTAAGGACGCTGACAGCTCAAACACTCACGGCAAATCAGCTAAGGAAATGTACACCGCGGCGGCAGCCCCCAAGGCTGCGCCTAAGACTGCAAAAGCGAAAACAAAAGACAGCTACGCAAAGGCATTGGACTATGTCACATCGAGCAATAACCGAGCACAAGCACTGAAGATGGTAATGAGTAAGTATGAAGCAGACTTCACGACCGCACAGAAGAAGAACCTAAACGACCTTGCGTAATGGACTTTGCTAAACAACTCCAAGAGAGGACGGGCAAAGGATATGTTTCGTACTCAGCGTTGAAATACGCCGCCGATGGTAGCAAGAGTCAGGATATGAACAAGTTTGAATTATACATGACCGGTAAATTAAAGTGGACATCAACAGCCCTTCAGTTTGGTTCACTCTATGACTGCATGCTGCTTGAGCCTGAGACACTTGATAGTCGGTTCATGCGAATTGATGACTCAACAATCTTAGACACACTGGTTACTTCATACAAGAACCCTCGTTCATCTAAGCCCTATCGTGACTGGAAAGCACAACAAGAGGAGGTTGCGTCAGCAAAAGGTTTAAGCGTGGTATCTGTATCTGACTGGGATATGTCAACAGAGATGGTTAAAAGACTCAACTCATCAAAGGTTGTTGACCAATTCACAGGAGAGATGGTTGACGTGTCTAAGTACCTGACTGGAACTGTTCAGCACGAAATCAATGCTTGGATTGAGGATGTCCCTGTGCGTGGATTCCTTGACGTGTACTCCGAGGAGGGTGGTTTTGTTTCGGACTCTAAGAGTTCAAAATCTTTGCACTCTTTTAAGTGGGACGTACCAGGGTACTGCTACGACATTCAGGCATACATTTATACGCAGGCCATGGGTGTTGATGACTTCTACTGGGTGGTTCAAGAGAAGACATCCCCGTATTTATGTGGGGTATACAGAGCAACGCCAAGGACACTTGGCGAGGGCAAGCGTAAGTTTTGGTCAGCAATTGGTAACATCAGGCAGTGGCTTGATGGTAACGACAAGACAGAGTCATTCGCTTTATTCGGGGAGATTTAATCATGAAGAAAGAGAGAGAACAATTCATGAGAGTGTGTCAGGCGGTTATCCGGAAACACTATCCCTACCTGCCTCAACGGGTTGCTGTTGCAGCCCGAATGTATCACGATTTCCTTTACAGGAAGGAAAAGAAATAGCAGTATGTTAGAGTGGACAATAATAGTGCTGTTATATGCCGTATTCTTTTTCGGAATACTTAGAGAACAAGATAAATAAAATAAAACTAAGCAAGAACATGATAAAATACCCAAGCATCTTAAACCTAAAGAAAGCAATACAAGGACTCCTCATCAGGCGTAGGTACGCGAGCCGCGTGATTCGTGCATCTGATAAACGCTTTCATATGAGCTGTTCACATGTGCCGGCGGACATTAGAATCCGTAAGTTCACAATGAACTACTTGCTTGACCACACTGACTGGTCTGTCCCACGACTAGCTAAAGAACTTGAGGAGGTTGGAATGAATACGGATAGTCTTAGCCTAAGAACGCTGTATCGTCACCGTAAAGAGCACAACATGTATGTGTTTCAACACCAACAACTTCCGATAGAGTCTGGTAAGACAAAGTCCCGTGCGTACCGGGATGAATACAATTCTTTTGTACGCGTAATCAATTCTAATATTTAATTTTATGTCACAGGAAAAAATCTTTGTAGGTCGTGTAGAAGTACGCGAAGGACAATATGGACCAATGACCACCATCTCTTTAGGTCCTCAGGACACAGAGAAAATCGCAGCAAATCTCAATGAGAAGGGTTGGATTAATCTGTCACTGAAGGAGTCACGAGCGGGTGGGTTCTACCTTGAGGTGTATAAAGCGAAAGCTAACACAGGAGCGCCAGCTCAGGAGAAGGAAGCCGCGAACTTACCGTTCTAAGTTTCCATTAAGGAGAAGGGGGTTGGGCCTAATCAGCCCTACCCCTCTATCTTCTTAAGCAATAAGCAATGAAGGGCCGAATGATATACCTACTGAAGGTAAGGATAAGGTACAAGAGCGGAAGGAACATGGTATCTCAAAACGTTGAAGTCATAGGGATGGAGACAACAACGGATGCCATCCAGTCATCAGAGAAGATGATGACATACATAAGGGCAGAGGCTTTCAGCACGATGACCCCGAAGAAGAGAGATGCCATAGCCATTGAGGTCACTGACATCATCTCAGGACAAAGGCTGTCAAGGTCTTTTTTCCACATGGAATAATAAATAAAAAACAATACATATGAAAACACCAATACAAGAGTTTATTGAAACTCTAGAAATATCCAAATGGATGTACGGAAGTGACACAGTGAAAATAGATGCTGTAATACAGCTGGCAAAGCAAATTCAGTCCAAAGATAGATGAAAACACCAACGCAAGGACACTTAGCGATGGAGACATCAAAGGAAAGCATTGAGAGGATATGCGAGGCTACTCGCGTCCTGTTAGTAAACAAGAACAGAGACTACGGAAACAGCGCTCTAACCCCCATAGGTATCTTCGGTACAGGGGACGCTGTCATAAACCTTGGCGCAAGGATGGACGATAAGCTTGGCCGGCTGAAGAAGCTTGGTATAGGAACACAAACAATAGATACCCTCTATGATTTAAACGGGTATATTGTTCTTTTAATTATTGCTCTTGAGCGTGCCGAGGGTGTGCGAAGTGAAGAGTTCATTCATGAGGGTGACTCCAACACAACTGAATCTCTGTCCAATGAGTAAGGAAAAGGAACCAGTCGTCTTTGAGGCACACGAAAAAGTTCACATCACAGATAATGACATCAAGGACTACTTTGATGAAGACTACCACATGCTGTTCATCGCAAAGAGATATGGGTTCTTCTTCAAAGACCCTGAAGACTTTATGGATGCTAAGCACGAGGCGATTATGACAGCTCTCAGGGCTAAGCAAAGGGGTAAGGAATTCAATGGGAAGAAACACCTCTACTACTACATGGCAAACGCCGCTCGTTCAGGAATAAGTAGAGCCTTCAAGAAGAAGAAAAACCTCAGCTACATAGACATCAAGTACGAGAGTGATTTCAGGAGCTATGAAGACGGAAGCACGGCTTATGAGAATAAACTTCTGTCGGTAGAGGGTGAGGGTTACTGTGATAGGTCTGATTATGTCAAGGAGATAAGCCGCAAGGTGCTAACAGAAAGCGAGATAGAGATACTGGACCTTCACCTTAAAGGGTACAATGGCTCAGACATAGATAGGATGCTTAAAAAAAACTTAGGCTCAACACTACATGCAATTGGAAGGATAACAAAAAAACTAAAGAAAGAAAAAGATGGCAACACTAATAACAAAAGAAGAATTTCAACTGCTGTGCTCGGGTTACGAGAGAAGAACAGGAGTAGCCCCACTTCTAAAGCGAAGGTATCGAGCGAACGTTGTATCGCGGCAAGTAATTTCCTTAATCCTAAGGAAAAGATACGGAGCGTGTTTTAGTCAGATAGGTGAGCTGCTTTTTTGTGACCACTCAACGGCAATACACAGCGCAAAAAAGGCTGAAGACATGATTGCCCTTGGGTTGAATGACTTCATTGGGTCACTGGAGTCATGGCAGATGTGCATCTCGGAGGTCTTAGATACTGGAACAGTGAGCTATGTTTCTGACAGGGTGGAAGAGCTGATGGACTCATGCATGAAGGAGTGTGATGTAACAGAAACAGTAATCGCATCCATCGCGTCAAGGATTCTAACCAGTAAGATTGTTACACATGACTGAGCTTACAAAGAACCCCATGGTCACGATGTTTAAGAGCGTGTATGATACGAGCAACCCATTCATTGTGGAGTTAAGCGTGGCCCTTGATAGAATCAAGACCGGGAAACAGAAATCAATCATTGGGGAAATCAGGGGGTCAGAGGAGGGCCGCAAGAAGAAGGCTGAGCTGCCCGTTGTTATCTTCAGTGGTGAGTTCAATAGCCGCAGAGATGTTGACTTGGTGGAGTACAGCGGACTAATGGTCTGTGACTTTGACAAGGTGGATGTAGTTGAGACAAAGGATAAGCTATCTGAAGACGATTACGTCTTAGCTTGCTGGACGTCACCATCAGGTAACGGAGTGAAGGCCCTCGTGGAGGTTGAGAGCGAGAAGAAACACATTGAACACTTCACTGCACTCACTGAATATTTTCAGGAGAAGCATGACTTGGCGCTTGACCCAACAGGTAGGAACATGTCTCGTGCATGCTACGAGTCCTTTGACCCGGACATCATCATTAAGGGTAAGTCCAAGATGTATGTTGACTTCAAGGCAGAGGAACGTGTGGAGGTGGCGCCCATGCCAGAGGTTGTTGGTACCTCTCAAATCAATTACGCTAAGCTACAGGTGGCTGCAAGTATGATTCGTTCCTCGGCTGACGGGGACAAGCATGCTACGCTGCTTCGCGCTTCACGCTTGATGGGAGGGTACGTTGCATCTGGCGTATTAAGCAAGGAGGATGTCATCAAAGTATTGGAGGCAGAGATAGAGGCGAGAGGCGTGGACGACATGTCCAGCGCCAAGCGAACCATAAGAGATGCCATACAGCAGGGCATGATGGTGCCTATCACGGATGTTGACAGAGACTTCTACGATGAGAGACGTAAGATGGAGTTGGCTGACGACACCAACACAGACTACCTGTCAGACGGTGATGAGGACTTGGCTGAGATTATGAAAATTAAGAGAGGAGAGGTGGACCTCGGACTAAAGACGGGTCACTCGGTCATTGATAAGTACTTCAGGTACAAGCGTGGGGCATTCGTTGTAATGAATGGTCACTCATCTGTTGGTAAAACAACACTGGTTCTTCACTTCATGATTAACGCATCAATACGGTTGGGTTGGAAGTGGTTTGTGTACTCGTCAGAATCAAGGACAGCAACACTCAAGACGCGTCTCATTGAGTACGCGTCACAGCTGCCCCTGTCTGAGCTGTCTGAACACCAGATTGTACACTACTACGAGTGGGTGAACGAATACTTTTCATTCCTATCCAACAAGAGGGGGTACTCCTACATGGACATCCTCCTGTACTCAGAGAAAGAGATGAAGAGGCGTAAGTTTGATGCCCTGTTCATTGACCCATACAACAGCCTATCTATGGAGAATAATGGTAACGCTGGGTTCAGTCCACACCAGTACAATTATGAGGCAGCTACAGCTATGCTGACTTTCTGTCAGCGAAGTGGCGTGTCTCTGTGGCTTAACACCCACGCTAACACGGCGGCACAAAGAAAGAAAGGTCAGGATGGGCACTCAGTGGCCCCCTACGCAGAGGATAGCGAAGGAGGTTCTCTGTTCCTAAATCGATGTGATATGTTCCTTACGTTCCACCGCAAGGTGCAACACGAGGACGAGTATGTGCGTAGAACAATGGAGCTACACGTCAGGAAGATGAGAGAACAGGAGTCAGGTGGTAGACCAACAGCATCTGATAGTCCTATATTATTTGAGATGAGCGGCGATTCTACGTCGTTCTGGGTGAACGGTTCGAACAAGTTTTTCCCTTCTGTCAATCAATCTTTGACAGAGGAACAGACACAAGTCCCTCTCTATGAGACGCCTACACCCGACTCAAATATTATTGATAATTTTTAATTAAAACTTGCACACGTCAAAAGAAATGCTTATGTTTGTAACACCATGAGGAGGAAGAAGAAAAAGACCGGTGCAGTCAACAGTACGAAGGTTACCATTGATGGTATTATTTTCGCTTCTAAGATAGAGGCGTACACGTACAGTCATCTGAAGTCAGCAGGATTGGAGTTCTCATATGAGAGCGACAGCTTTACCCTCATGGATTCATTTAGGTATGATGGGGTTCAGTTTAAATCTGTAAAGTCAAAGAAAGATTTAGTAGACTATTCGGGGAAACTCACAAGAGCTATCACTTACAAGCCTGACTTCGTAAGTCATACTCATAAGTTTGTGATAGAGGTCAAGGGTTTTATTCCGTCTCAGCACACCTTTCCTTTAAGATGGAAGCTGTTCCTCAGATACTTAATGAATAACAACATGGGAGATTATACTTTATACATACCAAGAAACCAGTCTCAAGTTAATGAGATGATAAAACTAATTAGTAATGATAGATGAAGAGATTGATGAGGCCAAGCGCCTGTCTACGGATGCTGAAATGAGAACATTTCAGACGCGTATGGTAGATAAGATGTTCGAGTCACTAGCTATATACGAGGATAAAGTTCTCTCCAATACAGGTAGGGGCCTTGACCCATATCATAAAGCCTTCCGTAATCTGGCGAGACAGATAAAGTCTCTACATGAGGGCGTGCTTGAAGCACACAGGGAGAAGTTCCACAATCTTTATCGTGGCGATGAAGAAGTGGGGGAATCATGATGAGTTACGCGGCAGGTGATGCCGGAGAACTTATGTGGAGGTTACACCTTGAGCGGAAGGGGTTCGAGATAGAGGCGGCCCCCAAGAGGGTTTTCTATGACTGGGATATGAAGTCCACACGTGGGGACTCAGTCACCACATACGAAGTTAAGTATGACGAGAAAGCTTACTGGTGGGCGCAAAGGAGAGGTAAGCCTGAGGAGCCTAACCTTTACATAGAGTTCAAATCAACAAAGAGGAATGGTCCATCCGGGATACTCCTATCTAAGGCCGACTACTACGTGTACATCCTCAAGAGGGTGAGCGAGAAGTTGTCTGAGGCTGACGGCAGCACCTATAGTGTAACAGAGAACCTCGCCTACATATACGATAGAGATAAGCTGTGCTCCTTCTGTCAAGAAGGGGGCTTCAAGGTGGTGGGAAACAAGGCCACCGGAGACGATAATGCGGAGGGCTGGATTCCGCCTGTTAGTGAAACACTCAATGATGCAGCGGGTTTTGTAAAACTAATCTTGCTGTAAACAAAAAACAATACAGCGTACATTTGTAAACACAACTTCATTATGACAATTACACACGACCAAGACTCCAAGTGGGGCACTGACAACACACACAACGCAGGGGACTTTCTTTTCTGCAAAGACTACCTGTCTAACGCTTCCAGTACTGGTGATAGTTTAATGTCTGAGGAGTTAAAAACTAAATAGATATGTCAGAATATAGGCACAAAGAGACAGGTGAAATAAAGTCTGTCTCAAGGACGCGTACATACATTAACTACCCAGGACCAAATCGTTGCATCAGCCTCGATGACGGTTCGTCTCTGGACGATTGGGAAAGCGTTGTCGACAGCACAGATTACCGCTCTGTGTTAACCAAGAAAGCCCCGGGTGACGGGTCAGGATTACGGTAGTAGTTCCTAAAGTCATCTAATTTTTACACAGCACTTGTTGCTGTTTTTTTTTCATTAACCATTAAAGTTTAAGCTATGGTAAACAAGGAGACCCCATGGGGTGAAGTAGGATATGTAACATACAAGCGCACGTATGCAAGGCCAACCAAGGGGGGGCAAACAGAAGAATGGCACGAGACAGTAGATAGAATTATATCAGCAAGCAACAAACAACTTGGTTGCGACTTCACAGAGAAAGAGCAGGGAGAGGTACGAGATATGATGCTTGAACTGAAAGGAACTGTCGCAGGCAGGTTCCTGTGGCAGCTAGGAACAAAGACAGTGGACCGCTTAGGTTTGCCTTCACTCCAGAACTGTGCGTTCACTGTGGTAGATAAGCCTATCAGACCTTTTACTTGGGCGTTTGAGATGTTGATGCTTGGCTCAGGTGTGGGATTCAATATTCAGAAAGAGAATGTATACCAACTACCTAAGATAAAGAAGAAGGTTAAGATTTCTAGGCTCGACGAGAACGATGCAGACTTCATCATCCCCGACAGCAGAGAGGGGTGGGTAGAGCTACTCAGACGCGTCCTAGAGGCTTCATTCTACACAGGTGAGGGGTTCACCTTCGCTACGCATTTGATTCGCCCTAAGGGCTCCATAATTAAGGGGTTTGGTGGCATTGCTTCAGGGTCTGAGGACCTAGTGAAGGGGATGAACAGTATCAATGAGCTACTTAACGGGCGCTCAGGTAAGCGCCTACGCCCTGTTGATTGCTTGGACCTAATGAACATCATCGGTATGATTGTAGTGTCCGGTAACGTAAGGCGTTCCGCACAGATTGCACTCGGTGATGGTGATGACCTAGAATTCTTACGCGCTAAGCGATGGGACCTTGGTAACATCCCCAACTGGAGAGCTATGTCAAACAACTCTGTTGCGTGCACAGACATCAATGAATTGCCTGATGAATTCTGGGAGGGTTACAAGGGTAACGGTGAGCCATACGGTCTTATTAACCTTGAGGCTTCGCGACGAATGGGACGAGTAGGCGAGACCCAGTACCCAGACCACGACATACAAGGTTATAACCCATGTGCAGAGCAGGGTCTTGAAGACAAAGAGACTTGTTGTCTTGCTGAAATCTACCTGCCAAACATCACATCTCCAGACGAGCTACTCAAGGTGACTAAGTACCTGTACCGAATCAGCAAGCACAGCTTAGCTATCAAGTGCTCGCTGAAAGAGACAGAGGAAGTCGTTCACAAGAACATGAGAATGGGTATCGGTGTCACTGGGTACATGCAGTGTACTGACGAGCAAAAGAGCTGGTTATCAGGTGCTTACGAGAAGCTTCGCGAGTATGACGTTGAGTACTCAGCTAAGATGGGGTGGCCTGTATCTATTAAGTTGACGACAGTGAAGCCATCAGGCACGCTGTCTTTGCTGGCTGGTGTTACACCCGGAGCACACCCCGGATACAGTTCCCACTACATCCGACGCATTCGTATGGCCTCTAACTCTGAGCTTGTTTCAGTTGCAAGAGAGAGCGGATTCCATTGTGAGTATGTACGAGGTTTTGATGGGACAGAAGACCACAGCACGGTTGTTGTTTCATTCCCCTGTAAGTTCCCTGAAGGAACCACAGTGGCGGCAGACATGACAGCTATTGACCAACTGGTGGCGGTCAAGAAACTTCAGACCGAGTGGAGCGATAACGCAGTATCTGTTACCGTGTACTACCGTAAGGAGGAACTGGATTCCATAAAGGAGTGGTTGTCTGAGAACTTTGTAGATGTGAAGACGGTGTCTTTCCTGCTGCACAATGAGCATGGCTTTGAGCAAGCTCCTCTTGAGGAAATCACAGAGGAGAAGTACCTAGAGCTTAAGGCTACTACTAAACCAATCACTTCTATTGCACAGCTAGACTTCGATGACCTAGAGATTGAAGAGTGTGAGGGAGGAGCATGCCCAATCCGGTAGTGAGTAAGATTGCTAAATTAATGAAGGATTCTAAGAAGGACCCTATTGCACAGCGCATCATCGACATAAGAGTTGGTGATGTGCTTGCCATTAAAGACCCCAAGGCCCTTGACAGAATCAAGGAGGTTAACGCTGGAAACCTTGTAGGTTTCGCGCTAGACATAGACGAAGAGAAAATGACAATCAGAAAGGTTAGACCAACCATAGCTGAAGCATTACTGTGGAACTTTGGAATGGATTGAAGAGCTGTACTATCACCCACAATGGGGCGAAGCAGCAGCACCGGAAGGTGAGGATACTACTTACCCAAAGACTTCCAAATCTTCATAGTCTTCTCAACACCACGGCTACCAACATAGAAGCCTAGGTAAGAGATGTACACTGACTCAATCAGAGGCAGATACGAGGGGTTAACCTGAAAGGAACCCATGTTACCATCGAACAGAACGATGAACACAATGATAAGTGTCCACAGGATAAATCCCATAGGCCTCACTGACTTGGCAAGCCAGTTGTCTGACTTCATGTCAGCCTCGAGTCGAGCTGTGAGCTCAGACTCGTAGCTTCTTTCCGCAGCCTCAATCTCTTCAGCCGTGAACTTATATTCATCAAGCACCCCGGCAACCCGCTCGATAATATTCATATCGATTTTAGTACCGAATACTTTCTTTAGTATACCACCTAGTATTTGTTTCATAATTATTATTTTTCTAATTCGCTGTCACCATACATGAGCTTCTCCGCTATCTTGATGTCGCTTGCTGTTCCTTTACTCCCATTGATGGTAAAGTAAACGTACATGTAATTTATAAAAGCAGCTCGGTCCTCAACGGGCATTTCCTCCGCTATGTTGCGGATAATATAAGCCTTCTGTTGTGCGGAGCGATACCTTTTCTCAATGTCTCTTGCTGTAGCAATGAACTTAACGTTCTTTGTGAGTTCACTCCTCATTCGCTTCTTGAATCCAGTCTTCCTTGAGTTAACCCAAGCTTCTGCTGATGCCTTATTCATCTCTACCCTTTTACTTAGTTCATCAAACAGAATATCTGTTGCTCCCTCTTCCTCATTAATGAGTCTTTCCGCAATAAGATTCTCTATGCCCTTATCTTTAGAGGATGCTGCCCGTTTACCAACACCTCTTTCTCCGGCCTTGATTGTTGCATTCACCTCCTTTGCCATGATACCTGTTCCGAAACCAATAGTCATGACGATTAGTTTAGCTGTCTCCATAAATAACATCTTGTCAGAATCCGCCTCAGTAAGGAACTTCTGGCTACCATAGGGCGTAGTGTAGTAGGGGACATCTTTTGATAAGGTGGCAATGTTCTTTACAGCTAGGGAATATTGGGTTCCAATAGAACCAACCACACCCATGCTGTTAAATACCTTTTGCATGAAAGTAACATCTCCCCTTGGTGTTCCACCAAAGACGGGTATGCCGTTAGTCTTCTCCCACTCCTTGAATCCACTAAGGAATCCCTCTCCACTAATCTTGTCTAGGATTTCACGGTCTTCAGAGAAGGTGTATGTAATCATATTTGCTAAAGTCGTGAATCCGTCCTCTAGAAATTTAACAGGCATAACCAAAGGGTTGATGTCAGTGACCATTCCTTTCCTCCACATGTCCCAGTTGAACTTCTTATCAAACCATGAGCGCTCCTCCTCATCCTCACCACCGAACACTGAGGATGCTAACGCCTGAATGATTGGAGCCACAACAAACCACGTCATGGTTTGAAAGTGGGCTATCTCTAGGGTTGTTCCAGCAAGACTCCTTGCTGCATCCTTGCTTATCTCACCTCCCTTTATGGACTTCTGAACATCAAGAACCATATTTAGTTTCTTGTTCATTAAAAAGTCAATGAAAGGAATAACAAACAGCTTAACCAATCCCATGGTTGTGCCTCTTGTATATCGACCAAATTTAGCTCTATCTCTACCGGTTGAAATGTTCTGGTCCTTTGCAACCATTGCACTTGCCCAATCTCCAGCCTTCTTGTTTGGGCTCTTAGCTGCTGTCTCCCAAGAGAATTCAGATGGACTAATACCATCGTTTTCATAAAGGTAATCCTTGTAGTAGGCTAACCATGATGCTGTTGCTGTCACTCTATCTGTAACTCTCAACCCAGTAGTTGAAATCTCTACCCCTCTTTCAAATATAGACTTCTCACCACTAGCATTCCTGTCTCCTCCGAAACCTATAGTTGCCTCTTGAACGTTTCTGTTCTGGATATCAAATGATGCAATGACTTTCTTTCTAGCAATATCAGCGTCGCTCTCTTCTATTAAACCAATACCTTGGCCTATGAATCTCACAGCACTATTCAAAGCCTCAAGCTTTGAGTCAATGTTTTTAGTTTCCATAAGCGTGTTCCACATAGGTGCGGACTGCTTTAGAACTTGGTCAATCACAGAGCCAAAGTAATACAGTACGGTCACGTTACGCATTTTATTTACGAACCTCTTAGCTCCTGGGCTAGATGTAAAGAAGTCCTCACCGAGTCCTCCTTGCTGGTCAACCATGTAGTCATAAAGCTTCTGCCTAACTTGGTGACGAAGCTCTTCTTGAGGTATGGATTTAGTGAACTCAACACTGCTCTCTGATGTCATCTCTGATATGTACGCAATGTCTGCTGACGTAAATATCTTAACCTCGTTATCTCTGTTGGTTTTTTCTATTGTAGAAAGAAAGTTCATATTGATAAACCTGCCCTTTGTCTTGATAGCATCTGGGTTTCTTTCGAAAAGAGAGCTTGGCTTACCCTCAACCTTGGTCTTATTGTATGAATCCAACGCACCTCTAACGTCAGTAGCATCATCCATTGCTTTGGACAGATTCTCTGTTTTGTCTGATGATTTAATAAAGGAGAATGGTAGATAGTTAGCCTCCGATGAGAACTCTTGACCCAAGAAATTCTCTGCGTAATCCTGTAGTGGTCCACTCTGGTTTTGAAAGTGTGCAACCATAAAGTCATGAGTTTCTACAAGTCCATCAATGGATTCAAGTTGGGCAATGACAGACTCAAGGCCATCCTTAGCTTTATCAAAAGTCTCACTGATTGCCTCTGATTTAGATTCCATAACCTCCTTCTTGAACCTCTTGTCATTAGCTACCGCACTAGTGAACTGTTCCCTTACCGCTAGAAGCCATTCAGTATCACTAAGCCCTTCAGGTTTTTGCATTAGCATAGAGTAGATTTGAAGAAGAGTCTCGCTCTTGGGGTTGTTCATACCATTCTTCTTTACTACCTCAAGGATTCTCTCCATACCTAGCGCAGCCCTTGCGTCAGCCATTTGTGTGTGACTCCTTAGGTCTGAAAATCCAATTGCACTCATGTAGTCAGTAACCCTTTTATCACTGTAGTTCTGAAACAGACGACGGAAGAATGTGGGCGTTGTCTCTAGCCATGAGAATACATAGTTTCGGAACCCACCACCCCTCTTGGCTGAAGTATCTGAGGCCTTCATGTTGAGCTTTCTCAATCTCTCCTCTCCATCAACCTTAGCAAATACTTCCGCAGCAAGGGACTCAATGCCGAACGTTGAGCCGTTGGCTATATAGTTATATAACATGAACTCAATGCGCTGTAATTGAATAGTGCTTAGCTTATTGAGCCTGTCTCTAATCATATCCTCCATAGCCTCAGGGCTGCTCATATCAGTAAGGTTCAGCATTCTAACGAATGGTGCACTCATACCAAGCACGTTCATGTGCTTCATAATAGTAGGCAAAACCTTGTCATCGATTATGACCTTCTTATCTTTTGCTTTATTAAATTCTTTACTGGAGTTTATAATAGCCAATGCTTCTTCAAGCCCAGCTAATGTGTTGATGTCAAGGTTGTGCTGTTTAGCTACTGCCTTTAAGTTTTTCTCATACCGCTTGATGTCTTTCTCTGAATCAGAAAGAAGAACTTCCCTGTAAGCCTCCTCCCATGAGATGTCATCATTCTTGGATTTATCTATGGCTTTTCTAATTAACTGTTGCTCCTTTGTTTGCATAGCCTCATGATTGAGGACTGCAAATAGCTCATCAAAGTAAATCCTACTCTCACGAAGGGATGTATACTCACCTGTTTCTTCATTGAACAACACAGGACCACTGAGTCGAGTCTCCCCATCCTTGTCTTTCTTTGTGGTTATTCTTTTTACAGAGGTTTCTAGGGACATCAACCCCTCCAACAGTAATGCCGCCGACTCGCGAGAAAGGAACGCTGGCTCTATTGACCCAAGATTATTAATCTGATTTCTGTAAGCAATTAGAGCATCCTTTGATGTACCACTTAACTTCTTAAGCCTCCTAGATAGGCGTAGCTGAACAGCTCTAGCCTTCTTAATCGTCTCCATTTGAACCTTAACCTGTTCAACAGTTGACTGCTTCTCTAGAATATCTACAATCTTATCCACTGTGGCATTCAAAATAGCAACACTGTGACCTATGTTTAAGGACTTCTTGGCACGCTTATGAGCCATAGATATGACGCGAGCTACGGTCATCATCTGTGATAACTTAATCGTTACGCCCTTGTATTCTTTTACCACAGCATATAGAGCCGTCATGACTGTCTTCATTGTCAGGTTCTCTCTACCTAGGAGCGCCTCAAACTTTTCTCTAACAGCCTTGGAAACTTCCTTTTCTTTTTCTCTTGCCTCACGCAATTCTTTCTTGAATTCTTCTGAGCGCTGTTTTCTACCTGCAACATAACCATCTGCTGTTCCTTTCTTGTAGCCCAGAGATTTGTTCCATATCATCTCAGCGTCCTTCTTGGTTACCCCGCTGTCAGTCATTGAGTTAATAATCTCAGCCTTGGACATTCCTCGGCCAATCATATCTATAATAGAGTCAAACAGGTTTGCTTGCTTCTTTGATTTATTTGACTCATTGATTCTAGCAACACCCTCTTTCTCTGTCTCACCTTGCTTAATGTCACCTTGATTGAAGTCTTTCCTATATATGGTAAAACCATAAGGGTTATCTTCGTTTGGTGTGATACTGTAGATTCCATCCTGATTTCTAACTTCGCCTAGGTAAAGGGCAATATCCTTGCTTTCATAAACCTCAGATAGGTCAAACACAAAGTTTCCTTCATCTACCCAACCGCCTATGTGGCCGTTGTTTACTGACGGAGCTTCTGCATGAATGGATTCAACAATTTTCCTTACGACCTCAGCCCTCTTCTCCTTGGTCATGGCCATAAGCTCTGACATAGGAATGGTTGTCTCAAGACCAACGACACTAACAGCGTACCCCTTGTTTGGTTCGTTCATGTCGCTAGCCCTAACGGAGAAACCAACGTCACTCTTACCGTCCGTGTAGTCATTGATTGATTCCTCAACTACGGAGACTGCTTTCTCTACAATCGCCTCAATGGAAACTCCATCAGCCTCATTAGCCTTAAAGTTATCTTTCTCTCCCTCTGTTTTCTTTACAGATTTCTTTTTCTCTGCAGGCTTCTTGGCTACAGACTCAGACACAGCCTCTCCTGTCCTGAGTTGCTCAGTAACCTTTCCAACGTACTCTGCAAAGGAGGCAAATGAAGGGTTAGCCCTTAACTTAAGGAAGGGCATTGTCTTACGGAATGCGCTATTGAGAGCCGTCGCTGCTGCACTGGCTAAGGATGTACCGATGTTATCTATTCCAATGGTACCTGCTGATATGTCTGCGTTCAATTCAACGAACAGTTCTTCGACAGCAAGCTTTGCGTTGTCCTTGTGTTTGTCAATAATTCTCTGATACTTATTTTTAAGTTCACCATCAAGTATGCTTAGGCTTGGCATAGCAGCCTTAACAAACTTAGACATGTATTCAGGGTCTACGTCGGCAGCTACCGCGTGTAGCCCCTCGTGGAATCCTGTGTTGCTCATTGCTGCCGGTAAGAGAACATGAATGGAGCCATCCCCATCTTTGTAAATTCCTCGGCTACCGGCTAGCTCTTGTTTGTCTATACCAGTTACCTCAGACATAGCATCGTAGTCCCTGTGTACGGTAACCTTGTTTCCACCAAGAGATTTAGCTACATTTATAATAGATTGAACAAGGCTGCTTCCTTGTGTATCAGACTCACCGTCCAGCTCCAAGCTTCCAGTCTCCCCATACTCAAAGTTTTTTATAGCCTCTCTTTCCGTAAGAATAGCCTGACGGTTGGGTTCATACTTTGCTTCGGTGCTTTTAATGACATCAATAGCGACCTTCATCTCAGCCTTTAATTCAGACGACTGCTCCGGAGTAATACCCTCCGTCTTTAGTTTCTGTGAGTTGTCTGTTAGAACACGGTTGGCTGCAAGTGTAGCTTCTGCATCCTCGTTTGTGTACTCATCATAAACCTGAAGCTGCTCCTCTGTGAGGGCAGCCTCCATAACCTTTAGCTCAGATAGTTTGGCTTCAATAGCGAGCTTCTGTGTCTCGGTACTTGCTTGACGAAGTTCCGTTGCAAGCTTCTGTCTGGCACTTGATATTTGTACAATGTTATTTCTGAGTCCAGCAAAACCCATAGCCGATGTGCTCATGGACAGCAGCTGTCTTGTTGTTTTCTGAGCAGAGATTCCTCCACCCAAACCAAAACCTACGATGGCCCCATCAATGGCTTCAGACATACTGAATTCTTCTCCATTCAATACACCGTGAACAAACTGAGAGCCAACTGATGCAATAAACTCCTCCATCGCCTCTTCCTTTCCTTGGCGCAAGAAAGCTTTACCCCCATCCTTTGCAGCGAACTTAGCTAAACGAAGGAACTCTTCAGACATAATTCCTTTCTTGAAAAGAACAGACTTTAACTCCTTGGTTGTCAACCCCTTTAGGGAGCTGTTCTTTAACACTGCAAGCATATCTCCAGTGAATAACCTTTCAGAAATAATCTCCACGGCAGCATCCCCTAGAGCCATGGTGTAACGCTTTCCGTCAGACATCATTCCGTAGTTGTCTATAAGCGTTGTTCCACCAGCAGAGACACCCATAGCTACGGCTCCTGCCGTTAGCGCCATACCAGTACCGAAACCAGCGGTACCAGCAGTGACAACGACCTGCATCGCTAACTGTGGGATTGTCTGTGCAATTGCTGTCCCCAGAAGTGCAGAAGCAGCATCAAAGTTTCCTCTTTTAATGTTACCAGATATTCCCCTACTTATTTCCTCCTCTGTAAGTTCGTCATTAATGTACGACGCCTGAGTTCTAAATGAGTTAATGTAGTTATCGTACTGCTGTTGTTCAACGATGCCCTGATTCCCTGTTAGTTCACCATACACCCCTGTGGCTGCGTGAACCATTCCACGAGCCCCAGTGCTCATGTCGTAGAAAAATTCCTGAACCTCGTTGTAATCAGCCAAGGCAGACTCTTGCTTAGCAAGCTCCTTCATCTCTGCCTTCTGGATAGGCACAAGCGCATCCTCTAAATTATTGAATTGGTTTACATTAACAAAGTGGTCACCATTTTCGTCAACATCAATGATGGGTGTAGCTTCATTTCCGAATACCTTTGTGTTCAGTTCATTGGCCCTAACATCAAGGGAACCATTTTCGATTATGGACTTTCTTATAGCGGCAGCGTCTCCTCCATTGCTGAGAACTCTTTCAGCTGCCGCCTCCCAAGTGTAGGCTGGACGTATTCCTTGCGGGTTCTCTGGTGTGGGGAATAGTTTAGGTATCTCCCACGTTCCGTCCGCTAATCCCTTAGCATAGTTGTCCGCAGAAACCACTTCTCCTACAGCAAAAGCCAACTCACGGGTGTTGTTTATATTGGCTACGCGTGACTCCTCTTCGTCAACTTTATCTCCAGCTGAACCCGAAGCGGATGTAGTGCTCCCTTGAGTTTGATTCCCAACCGATTCTGAAACCGAGGAACCCTCCTCCTGACTGGAGACTGATGCTGAACTTTTTTTTTTTAATAGGACATCCTCTTGCTCTTGAGCTTGAGGTGGCATCTGACCATAGAGCCCTTCCCATTGGTTCTTTTTAACTCCCTGCTGTGAGAAATAAAAATTAATATCTTCCTCGCTTACTCCCGCGTTCTGGAAGTTTATTAAAATTTTCTGAATGTCTTCGGGTTCCATAATGTCTTGGTTTGATATTTAACCAAGGCAAATATACGGAAAAATGTACACTGTTTTAATCAACTATACCAAGCGATAGCATCCCTGTTACTCCGGCTGATTAGCAACGGCAGAAAGGTATTGAATCTTTGCAACTGCCTTCATTGCTCTGAGGTCCTTAGTTGGAATATCCCCAGCTATTCTACTCATGTTAACAATTTCAGGAACAAACTCACCACCAGACATTAGTGCATCGTTCAATTCCTCTGTACTCCTTTGCCCACTAAGGTACTCTTCCATAAATGTAGGCGAAAGAACCTGAGCGTTCCCGTAATAGTTCGTTCCATCGTAAAGGATTCCGTCGATGTAAATGGTTGTAGTACCCTGACCTAGTCTGTGAGACCTGCCTTTAGTTCCTGAAGCCCCGTATATCCCACTTGCATCAAGACCCAACTTCTTTGCTGCCTCTGGTGCAATATTTAAGCTCTCTATTGATAAGACTCCAGCAGAACCCGGGTAGTCAGACAAGTCTAAACCACCTTCACTTGATGAACTTGTTGCCGGTCTGTCCGCAATTCTAATGCTATTAACAAGACCCTTTTGGATGTCGGCTTTAACGCCATCACGTGCATCAATAAACATTAACCCACTCTTAAGTTCTCGCTTATCGGTTGCGGTAATCCCCTCAACAGCGTCAACCTGTTCAACCGTAGTAATTCCGGCAACGGAAAGGCGGTCCTCAATGTTTTTATAGTTAACGATAGCATCATTAGCCTCAGATGGGTCTAGTTCAGGGTTGAGAAAACTAACAGCTAGAGCGTCAATGTCTGTTTGCCACTGAGTGCTTACGTCATATTGCTTTTCAATATATTCACCCGCGTTAATTAGTGCTTCACTCTCTTGAAAAACAACAGACCCGTCTTTTTTCGTCTTTACATATTGATTAGGGTTAAATGCATTCTGAAACTCATTTGCCCCATACTTTATAATGTCCATGTCTTGCTCGGCAACTGGGGGTTGGAAGAAGTCCAACTGAGCAATGGCATCAATGTCTCCTTTCGCTGTCTCTGTTATTACCTGCTTAGATTTATCAAACCATTCGTCGTATACTTCCTTGTTAGATAGGTAGTCATCGCTCTGACGCATTTTTTCAAACTTTGTGACGAGGTCGTTGCTGATGGTTGACATTTTAGCAGCGCCTATAGATAGGTCCTGAAATGCCTGAGTACTTGCCCCCATGGATGTAGACGAGCCACCCTTCATAATAGCTTCTGCTCTTTTTTGTAGTTCAACGTCAACCTTTTCTGAGTATATGGATGCAACATCAGGTGGTAGAGACATGATGTACTTCTTTGAATTAGCTAACGCTGCATCAGAAACAGCAACAGCCTCAAGTAATTCCTTGTGTCGTGCCTCGTCTCTAGCTGCACGTGCTGCGTAGAAGCTTAATCCTATCTGCCCAACTTTTGAGAAGTCAGCTACCGGTGAGCCACCTTTAATGTATTGACTTGTGTTGTTTGCCATTTTATTATTTTAGTTTTATTGTTGACGTGCAAGGTTATTCAAGTCTGCTGACCACCCAGCGGCTTTCCCGTACGCGTCAGAGTAGGCGAGACCACCCTGAAGCGCTCCACCAGCAATCGCTGACATTCCAGCCTGCTGAGCCGCAACCCCAGACTGACGAGCTGCGTCAGCCATACCTAGGTCTGTTTGGAAACGACCCTCACGAAGTTTCTGTGAGGTCTGTTCAGCCCCACCTAAAACCATGGCCCCCTGCATTTCTCGTTGCTGTTGAGCCATTCTGGCCTTGAACTGAGCCTGTGATGCTTGGTCTGTTGTAGCGCCAAGTCCACCGACCAGGGCGCGTCCGCCTGCCTTTGACAGGGATGCCACGTTTGTGGCTGTTCGCCTTGCAATCTGCTGGTTAGCAAAGTCTAGGTTGCTTCTGTCCATTGAGTTCTTGTAGAAGTCAGTGAATGCTGCTGGCGTTGCCAGGCTTGGGGCGTTAGCTCTGAGCTCGGCAATCTCTGCTTTAGCAGCAGCTACGTCTTTTTTGCCTTGATGGTACTGGTAAATACCTAGCCCAGCCTGAAGGGCTCCGCCAATGATGGCGCCACCCGATGCACCTAGTGCTATTTTTGCTAAATCGTTTGCCATAATTGCAAATTTAGTGAATGTTACGGTTAATATACCCTAAGCTCATCATGGCTTCTCTGGGTTATGTAGATTACTTCTTTCCTGTATTACGTTGATAGCATAAATCTCTATCAAGCTACTTGCGTTAGGTACTGTAATGTCAGCCTCAAGGAATGTACCCCTTAAGGAGTCTCCGTCAAGAGAGGAGTCAGCCTTAACTATTAGCGTGTCATTCAAGGACACTGAGGCAACGCTAGAGACGTTTAACTTCTTCGCTGATGCGACTGAACCAACGGTGGAGCTAACGTTCGTTAAAGCGCTCCCTGTGAGCTTATAGATATCACCACCTAAACGGAAGGGTAATCTATTAATCATATTATAGAACTCAATCTCTGTTCCCGCAATTGCTTTAACCTTGCCGATAGACACATACTCGTTATTGCCAGCTGCGTGCGGAAGCGGTGCGTAGTACTCACCTTCCTTCTTTGTGAATGCTGTACTCCCCATTGTGGCTGTCTGTGATTTTGTGGACAGCGAAACAGCACTTGGACCAACATCACCCTCCAGTGTCATCGCACTAAATGTTTTGACGGACGATGCATCGAACCCGCTAACAACACTGAAGCTAGGGTTGTACTGAACCCCGAAGTACTTACCATAAGTGCTGCCCTTCTCAGCCTCCCAGACCACGTCAGAGGATGACACCCTCATATGGTAGAACTTATTATTTATGTCCCCGTATCCATTGGAGTTTAGGTCCAATAGCGTAGTCCAAGTCTTGGAGTCTACATTGTAGACAGCAGTCTTGAAGTCGTAGTTGGTGGTTAAAGCATAGTATCCACCTATGGGGTTCGCAGACACATGTGCAGTGTGATAACTGATAAGCATCTCCCCATGGTACTTGTCATAACCCATCCTTATGTGGATAGTATCTGAGCCGGCATAAGTTCCTGCGTTACCAATAACCCTGTCCGCGTAATCAGTCAACACTTTGCCTTGACTAGCGAAGTAAGAACTCATACCTGTGTCGGAAAGATTCTCTAGCCCCTCACGACTGACATTGTAAATCCTTCCTCTTGCGGTATCGAAGAAGGCTGTTACACCCTCTACGTTAACGAAAGCACCCCTATTGTTTATTCCTGCAATAGTGGGGAAGTATGTGACGTCAGAGATGAAGTTATTATTTAAAGCAAGGAGCTCGCTTCCTGCCTGTAGAATCTGTTTACTGATTGGAGCTAGACCCACACCATCCTCTTGAAGGGTTATAATGTAGTTAGACTTATCTGTTAAACCAAAGATACCCCCCTTGGATGCATCGAAATCATACCAATTAGCTAAGCTATTGTTGAATGATGAGATGAGTAGCTGCGGGGAATCTGAAGCCATAGCTTCAGAGTACGTCACAGAAGAATACCTGTTCTCCTCCTTCTCCCCTTTTATCACTGCGTAGGGCTTTCCTTTACCATAGAATCCCTCATTAGTTGTGAAGTCAGAGAATCCTTCAGACTCTACAAACACAATGTAAGACTCCATTTCTTGAGTTTCAGTATTCACATACCCACTGGCGTTATGGCTAGTGGCCCACGTGTGACCCACCATCTCCCTTGGTTTATACCAAGAATTCCCATCAGTCAAGGTATGAAGAGTATTGTAATCAGCCCTAGGTAGACAGTCACCTATAGTATAATACACTTTATCAGACAACACCTTCTTCTTCCGGTAAATCTCAACAACACACTGGTTGCCCCATAGGCTAGTACCATTAGATACATCTGTTGAGTTAAATCCAGCAAGTGAGCCCGCATCAATTACAATGAAGTCTCCAACCTTCCGTGCGTCCTTATCGGAGGCGGTACCACCAACAGGTACAATGGGGGATGTAGCTAAATCAGAGTAGGTCTTTAGCTCTATGATTTCAAACTCAACATTATCGATGTATACAGTGTTTCCTGTGAGGTCAACGTAAGAAACTATCCTTAACACATCACCCTTGCTGTAGCTGTACTTTACATCAGCTCCTTTCCCATCAACATATGACTCATTATCAGCCTGAAGCCCGCGAATAGAGAGGTTGATAGATTTCCCTTGCCCCGAAACATAGAAGGCTTCTGTTATTGCGTACTGAAAGTAATCAGTGAAGGTGTCACCACCGGCATACACGAAAAAGAAATGGTCAAAATCAGAAGGCATCAGTCCGCTCATCTGTATGTTTATAGATGCCGGGCCATACTTACCCGCTCGGGCAGCGCCAGAAGGAGGGGCTACAGGTACAGAACCCAAGTCCTTAACACCTGAGGTTCTACCGTACTTATCTTGATACACTACACCAAAGGTGTGGTTCTCTTCGGATTTGAACGAGGGCATACCCATAGTAGAGAATACGTGAGTCTCGTCTTCCTTTATACCAGTTACTGTCCCGATGATTCCATCGTCTGAAACTGAGTTGTCATAAGTAAATGCAGAGGTTCCCTCAACGCCCGCATTTGTGAAGGCATCAACAATTTGAGTAGCCTGTAAATTGTAACTCTCCATCTTAACATCAAGCTCTAGAACAGGACTCCCTGCAAAGGGGGCACCAACAGCAGAAGCCGTGTAGGCTGAGGCTATGCCATTAAGTATTGCATTGCCTCCGTAGAAAATATCCCACGAAGTAGAGCTACCAACCACAGTAGTCCTGTTGGAGGTGCTCTGTACTGGCACTGACTCAGCAGGTGCTGAAACAAGGGCGGACCCAATGCTTGCCGCCATGCCCGCTTGAGTGGTCCATGCTGTTACGGGTATTATGGAGCTGTAACTGAACGCTCCTAAATTAAACTTTGAGTGACCTGAAGATGATTCTTGAGTTCCGTCAGCAAAATCAATAGTATGAGTTGTGTTGAGGTTATGTTCAACAGAGATAGGTCCGACAAGAAAGTCCAACACAACGTCGACACCTTCAGTAAAGGCGGCGGGAACGTTAGACATATCAAACCTAAACTTTAGCCTATTACTAACCCAAGATGAGACTACATCAACAGGTATTGCGTAGTGTTGGGGTATGTTATCGTAGGTCACAGTCATTGTCGCCGTGACAGGGAAGTCATCAAACCCCTCAGTGTAGTTGCCGTACATGAGCCTACTTCCGGACATGGCTTGAGCCTTAGCTGTCTTGGGGACAGCATCAAAAGATTTGTTAGCCTCGTTGTCATCTAAGACTGGCATAGCATTGTCGTTACTAAACACGAAGGTTACGTCAGAGCCAGTATGGCTCTTCTCCTCAACCAAGTAAAAAGGCAGTGAGCCCTCTTTAACAAAAAGCCTGACGTACTCTACGGCTGTGGTCGTAGAAGGTACAGTTATGGATAATTTATTATACAGCTCTTTGAAGTTCTGCTGTCTAGACGTTTCATTGAGTGAGTTGGGTGCAACCATCAGCTCTGAATAGTGACCCAATGCTGACACATCACCGTCTCGGTACACATACTGTGCTGCAAACTGAAACGAATTATTGTACATGGATAGACCTGTACGCGTTGTGTCTGTAGACCAAACACCAGTAGGTCTTAATGGGGGCGCTTTAATGACGGCAATCTCTAACTCCTTGAGAGCGAGGGTCCCCCCAGCAGGGTATCCTCCAGCCTTAGCTAAAGTAATGTTAATCTTCTTGGGCTCACTCCTTCCGTCAGTGAAGTAAAGAAAAGCCTCGTTCTTGTAGACCAATCCATCAATATTCAGGTAGTCGTCGTTACGAAAACCTAAGGATGAATCACTAAGTACCAGCGTAGCGGAGCTCTTAGCTGGGTCATACTCATATACACAGTGATTGTCACCGGAGTTGTGTATGAAAACATACACAGCATTGAGGGCTTCAAACGAATAAGTTCCCACAACACGATTGAATCCAGCCGGCAGAGCAGTGGCCAATGTAATGGCCTCATTGCTCTTGATATTTTTTATAACACCAGAGTCGCCATCCTCCCCAACAGTAACACGGATATTGTTAGCATCAGTGAATTCTGTTCTCTGGATAAGTCTAGAATCGTTATCCTTATTAAGGTAACGTGGTATGAGTTTATCGACTGCCATGTGTTATTACGCTTTGGGTGACTGCATAAAGTTCTTGCGAATAGTATACAGTGCTTCCTCCTTAGAGAATGAGTTTAGCCTAGACTTAGCTCTACGCGCTTCATTGAAGTACTCTTGGCGTGCTCTGGCTTTCTCATTGTATGGGATGTTGGACTTGTGCTCAACAATTTTGTAGTACATGTACTGACGGAGGGCTTCCTCACAGTAGATGTGGACGCATGGATTATCAGAGCGTGCATCATCAGCAATGTATTCAAGGGTAATCTCATCTAGAGAGTAGTTTGTAGAAATCTCAATCCTGTTCTGGTCGTAGTTCATTCTGAACTGAGCGGCAGCGTGTGCGCCTCCGTAGCCGTACAGCGCACCCTGTGAGTCACCTAGGAAGAATTCTGCATATGGGTATATTGAACCCGTATTAGAGTTCTCGATGCCAGCCTTATCATCCTTAACGTCATACACGCCGTCATCGTTGCTATCAATGGGGTTGCCACCACTATCAAGAACGTAGGTCATTGACATATTTAAGTTCTTATTTTCCTTGAAGGTATAGAACAGCCCGTCAGTCCCTGCGTAACCAATACGCAAGTAGTCTACAAAGTCCTGCGGTAGAGTAACAGTAGCGTTGGTTGCAATCACAGGTAGATTCAGGGACTTGATTCGCTTCATCATATCGAATCCCATCTCACGACACCCACGCAGAGCGAGGTTATGTGCCTGATAGTCAGATACGTTAGATGCGTAGTCGTCCTCCGATAGAGTCAGTAAGAAGTCGTTAACGACCTGCTTGATAGATACAACGTTGCGTGCCATTACTTATTGATTATTTGTTTTTGCTGTTCGTTTACCGCGTATGCATAAACATCTGGTTGACGCAGGTTGATTCCGATAAGCTTAGCCATCTCCACAACCAGCTCCGGTACATAGTGGTTGGGTAGTTCAAAGTCTACAGTGTTGTTAACATCATACACCTCTTGCCCGTTTGCGCCCGCTGTGTAACCGAAAGATGGGGTCTGTGATGTCTTCACCCCCGTCAAGGCTAGAACCCCCTCAGGGGTCTTGTAGTAGCGTAGCTTAATCTTATTGATGGAGGTGGGGAACACTTGGATATCGACAGATACAAGAGCAACAGGGTTGCTCTCCGTAGGTACACTGAGTGTTGATACTAGAATCATATCAATCTTCTCCTCATCATACACAAGTTGAATACGCTCAGAGGTGGTTCCGTCAAGGAGCCAAGAACCATTGGTTGTCATGGAGATAATCCTAGACATGTCATCAGGCTTTGTGAACGTACCAGTGGAGCCATTAGGGCTGCTTAGTTCAGAGGTCTTAGAGAACGTTGATAGGTCCTCTTGAATCTGCTTGATGCGATTCTTATCACGACCACCGTCGAGCTGACGGATGCTTTGTTTCTTGTTACTCTGTATCTCTGAGAATAAACCATTAAATACTCGAGTCTGTGCAACTCCAGCAAATGAATTAAACTGAGAGGGGGTAACCATACCTCTGGCGTCCTTATTAGTAAGGTCCTTGAGGATTAAATAAACTTCATAGACAGATGCCATCATTCAGTGCTTTTGATTCCTCAAAGATAGCATAAAAAAAGAGGCCCCTTTAGGGAGCCTCCTTTATGTTTGTCGCCTTAGCCCGTTAAGGCTCTAGGCTATAGGTCGTTAAGCTGTCGCTCTAATTCCTCCCTTACTCCGTAGCCCCTGTCGGACATTAGGAAACGAGTGAAGACCTGAGTTGTGTCTGTACCAACGGGTGTTGGTGCAATAATCTGGTTGGAATCAAACCAGTACATTCCATCAGCGTTAGCTTTAAGAATCTGGAAATCAATTGCAGTAACCACAATGGCACGAAGCTGAACTAGTGGGCTGTTTGTTGCCTCCATGAACACCTTGGGGTCCCCCTTGGCTTGTTGAATTAGCGCACGCTTAATCTCTAAGCTAGAGAGTCCACTATCAATACCATAGGATAAAGCAATGGGAATCAATGTATCCACGTCTGCATCCTTGATGAATGTGATGGCGTCATGAATCATGAACTCAGACTCAAGTTCACTCTCAGCGCTGCTCTCGTCGTTAACCTCAATGAAGACCGAACCACCGTTAGCGATGTTATCAGGGTGGTGACGCAGGTACTCAGATAGGTTAGGTGATGTGTGCTTAACCATTAGGGTCTTATCCCGGAATACAATCTGTTCCCGGCGGGCAACATTTGATTGCTCATCTACAAAGATAGATTTCTCAGCCGGACAGAATCTAATCTCCCGGTTGTAACCCTTCTCTTCGTCGTAGTGTAGGATGTCATCCTGCTTCAGCTTGTACCATATACCTCCGCCCTTAGGGATGGAGAAGACAGTAGGCTTAGGGCTCGATGGCTTCTTAGATTTAAGCTTAAGATTGCTCTTTTTTACGGGAGCAGAGACTAAGCTCTTGGATGTTTTACTTGTTGCACTAGGTGCTTTGGTTTTTGGGCGTTGGTTTGCCATGATGTATTTGAATTAAATTAGTTTATTGAAAACCTACGGCAAAGATAGTGAAACTTTTATGCAAAAAAGAAGGGGGCAAAAGCCCCCCTCTCAATTACAATATAATCCTAGGATTACTTCAACAAGACGTGCTTGTTAGCTGCGCGAGTAATCAAGTTACACTCTGAGCGGTAATTGAATTGTACTGAATCCTCGGTAGTGGTCTTAGCACCCAAGATAGAACCAGTAACCCAATGCTCCATCTCACGGCTATAGCCGTTAGCAGCTTTGTAGTTAAGTTCCAAAGCAGGAGCTTTATCACCAGTCTTAGCATCAGCAATCTTCGCCATAGGAACAGCGACTCCACGGAAGTCAGCATCAGCCAACAAGGTTGGGTCATTAAGCAATTTCCAGTCACGCTTGTGCATGGTGTAGCCACCACGAGTGAATGAACGGAAGCCTAGATTGACAGCCATTTCCTTGTCGTTGTTGAACGCTCCGTACTGACCAGTAACTCCGCCAGTGGTCAAGGTACCAATACCTTGAGCAAGAACGTCATCGATAGCCAAATCAACTGCACGGTTAACAAACATAGCGTACTCAGAAGAACCACCTTGCTTATCCAATTCACGAACGATGTCGTCAATGTGAGATAGTGCAGAGAAGTTATCAGAAGAAACGATGCCACGGCCTTCGACAGCAGCGAAGTAACCTTCAGAACCAGTGATACCAGTTACAGCGGAAGTCTTCTCTCCCAATAGGAGCATCATCTCACGCTTGTCCATAAAGCGCTTTTGAGTGTCGCTTTCAGACTTGATGTACCAGCGGTAGTCACCTTGACCTAGGTCAATCCAACCAATGTTAGTAGCTTGTGAGCCACTTACTTTGTAGGACTCCTTCATAATCATGAAAGGATTGGTGCGCTTTGCAACGTTGGATTCGAAGCCACCAGAAGGTTGCTCAGAGCCTTGAGTGTACAGGTTGCCAATAACTGGGTACGAAGCAGTAGCGTCGTCAGCAGGATTAGCAGCACCATCAAGAGCAACCAAAGTGATTGCAAGACCAGCGATAGCAGAAACGAACATGCGGCGGTCACCGTCAGCAAGGACGATATCGTTCACACGAACATAAATAGAAGCAGCGTTAGCCGCAGTTAAAACACCAGTTGAAGAGACGTAAGCGCCTTTTTGGTGTTGGTGAAGACGAGCCTCTTCCCAGTATGTGACTTCGTCAGCAGTTGCTTGGGCCTTAGTGGCGCCAACCAAATTCAAGAAGCCAGTGATACCTTGTTCGCCATAAGTGGCAACGAGGGCGTCGCGATTGTCGGGGGCATTAACTTCGTTGACATAAGCAGCGAGGTTAATGTACTTGTCCATAGACAAGTTTTTAATAAGTGATGGAGAAAAATCCACCGGTCCAGTAGCCATGATAATTTTTTTTTAGGCGTTAGTAATCAAAATTTGAGGCTAAGGGTGTCGTCACCACCGCGTAGCGCATTAAGAACCTGTTTTCGCACTTTGTCCTCTGAGGAGGAAGATGAACCCGGCGTTGAAGAGGGAGTGGATGTGGACGGATTGACCGCCTCTTTAACAACTTTACTCTGCCCGTCGCTAATGCCCTGACTATAAACAGCCTTGACAATAGAGTCGATATTATCAACAACAGCACGATGCTCAGATAGCTTGACAAAGTCCCAGCTACCATCGCCTGACACGTACTGTGCGAAATAATTCTCCAAGTCTTTGTTCGCCCCCTTGAGGGATGACTTGTGCTCGTCATTGAGTCCAAAGGAAAAATCCTTATCTTTAGATAGAGCGAAGTCCAAGGACTCCATTGTATCAACACTCTTTGACATGTTCGCAATCCACGCGTCATCAATAGGTGACTTGACCTCTGTCTCTGCTTTCGCTGGGGCAGGTGCCGTATCTATGACGGGTGCGCGATATGCTTCTCGGACTTTTTCAAGTCCATCCTTTGCTGTCTTGGCGTCCATCTTCAGTTGTAGTTTACCAAGGCGAATATCATTCTCACTATATTCATCCTCGTTAAGCTTATACTTACTACTCAACAAAAGACTTACGTCTTCAGAAGAGAGGTCTGGGTATTGCATTGATAGCTCTGTTTCCATGATAGTCATGTCGTCCATTTCAGACGGCTTAAATGACTGATATTGAAACCAATCCTCAACACTCTTACCCGTCTCAGCGATGAAGTCAGAGATAGCCTTGACCGCAGGGTCAAGCTTTACCTCCGGCACCTCTGGCAGCTCGGGGTTCAAAAGACCGTCAAGCTCTTCCTTAGTGATAGTACCATTGTCCACCATTTCGGCTAGAACATCGTACATATCAGCAGGCTCACTCTTCGGCTCGTCAATACCTTCCTTAGTCTCCTCGGGTTCGGGTGTCGATTCCTCAGCCTCCGGGGCGTCAGCTTCTGCTGTCGCTTCCTCAGTGATTTCATCTGTACCTTCTACCGACTCCTCTACTTCAGGTGTAGGTTTTTCGCTATCTTCGATAGCGTCGGGTTCTAGTTCAGCTTCACCACCAATCAATGGTTCTGTAGCCGCAGATTCAGGAACCGCTTCCTCCTCTGTGAATTGCTCTGGCGGAGTAGATGAGAGTTTAACCCCCAGCTGCTCAGCTAATTGCTCATATTCGTTTGCCATTATAATAGATTTGATTAATACTGCAAATATAAAACAATTATTATCAATGTTTCCACAAAGTGCTTTAGTGTCTAAAAAATTTGTATATTACACGCGTACAATATATTTAACAGAATGGAAGATAAAGTAAACTTTACAGACAGAGCAGGGGAACGCTATGCGTCCCTGTCAGCAAAGCGGTTCGAGGATGAGTCATACGACGAGTACAAGGAGCGCATGAGGGACACAAAAAAAATGCTCAAAGGATACATGAAAGGACGAAGAATAGCATGAGACCTATAAACAAAGTAATCATCCACTGTAGCGCAACAAAGCCCTCAATGGATATCGGCGCTGATACAATCCGTCGCTGGCACACAGATGGCAATGGGTGGTCAGATATTGGGTACCACTTCGTTATCCGTCTTGACGGCACAATAGAGAATGGCAGGGATATTGATGTCGTTGGCGCCCACTGTAAGGGACAGAATACCTCATCAATTGGTATTTGTTATTCGGGTGGTGTTGACGAGAATGGGGACCCTGAGGACACTAGGACCCCGCAGCAGAAAGCTGCGTTGATTGAGCTCACCTCATCTTTATCTACCCTGTTCCCGGGGATTACATTCCACGGTCACAAGGAGTACTCACCCAAGGCATGCCCTAGTTTCAATGTTGAGGACGAAGGGTATGGTACAATGGGCTCTATGTCCCGTTGCGACTGCTGTTGTTAGCTGTCCTATGACAGCTTCTGGAGCTCACGTATGGTGACGTCCTGACTTTTCTTAACAATCTTCAGGGACTTAACCTCAGACTCAAGCTCCTCAATCCACCGTCGTTGCTTGGATATCTTGGCCTGTAGCCCGTGTACAGTAGACTTCATGTTGGATATCTTATTCATAGCCTCCTGAAGCTGAGACTTAAGGGCCTCACGAATTTCTTGATTCTCTTTCTGCATTGCCATGAGCATGTCCTGAGAGTCCTTGAGCTCTGCACGGAGCCACTTGACCTCACCAGCATTAGCTTTAGCAATGGCGCTAACATCCTTAGTGAGCACTTTAGCGATGCCATCTACGAATTTTCGCCCTATATAATTGAGGAGTGACATCATGGCTGCAAAGATAAGACAGTCGTAGCAACGTTCTGCGGGATTGAGTTATATTTTTTCCTGACATTTGGTGGTCTCAGATATTATTCGTATGTTAGCAAAATAATCAATTTAATATAATATGAAAAATCTGATAACATCATTCCTTATTCTAATAGGGATGTCAGCCTTCGGGCAAAATGAGGGGACGTTGTTTGCTGACACTGTACACGACTGGTTCGAAACCCATGACTACGTGGCTGTGTATAACACGCCACTGAAGGTAAGGTATGTGCTCATAGGCAAGGAGTCGTTCTCGTTAATCCCTGACAGCATACACTTAAATGTGATGCCTGAGAGCGAGTGGCCTGCCTACACTAGGCTTATCGTATCTAGCGGTGGACACAAAAATAATGATAGGTACTTTGTCTCCAAGGATAGAGAGCATATCATTCGTAGCCCACACACGGACCCAGACACAGGTGGGTTGATTGTAGTTACGCTGTTTGGTACTGAGGAATAATAAAAAAGGGGTTACACTTAGTGCAGCCCCTTTCTTTTTAAATAATGTTCTGTAAGCTTACGCCTTACCAGCACCCTTCTCTGAGTTGCTCTCTCTCCACTCATTAACAGCGGCTCTTCGTGCTTCTTGATATACACCAATACGCTTAGCAACCTTGGTTGCTTCAGCAAGGGTCATCTCATCTAAGGAGCCACTGAAGCTGTCACGCTTCTTAGCTAAGGCTGCAACGACGTGGTTGTATGTGGCCGTGTTTAATAGGTCAGCACTAGTTACAGGCTTTGGTTCAGAATTCTTATTGTGGGTAGCCTTCTGGTAGGGCTTGTTTGTCTTGGTAATCATTGTTTCGTTATTTTATGTCTTTATAGTAAAACAGTAAAGCAAAGGTAACACATATATATATATACATGCACTAAGCAATAACTCATAGTTACTCGTCATCAAGCTTATATAGGTTATCGGTGAAGTGTTTCTCGTTAAACCCAGAGCCCTCCATCTTCAAGATATTCTTGACGTAGTTTCTGGTCTCACCGGGTAGGTGTGGTAGGATATTCTCTACATCCCCATAGATATCTACACCGTCAGCCTTCATCTTATTGAGTGCATCAACGAGCCCTGTGCGTCCCATGTTGTACGCAGCCAGTGTCTTAGCTAACTTCATCTGCTCTGTGCCCTTTACCCACGGGGCCTCGGCAATGCTCTCCATGAGATACTTCTGTCCTTTCTTAGCGTCAGATGGATTGAAGGGGTCGAAGCTCTTCCCGTACACCTTCTTTAACACCTCAACGTTAGCTGGCATAATCTGAGCCATACCCATAGCACCAGCACCACTAACGGCCTTGGGGTTAAACGTGGACTCTTGGTACAGCTGCCTGTTGTACAGGGACTGTGTTAGTAACTTACTGTCACCCTCGCCGTCATACTTTGCAGCAACCTTAACTCCTTGACTGGTGTTGAGTAGCGATAACCCCGGCCCTTTTCTTTCTTTGAATCCTAACATCCTGTAAAGGTACAAAATAAAAGCGCCCCTTGTGGGGGGCGCTAATTATATGTTAAGCAAAGAAGTGTTACTTGACCTCTTCGGCCTCAACCTCCTCAGGGGTGAACTCCCCAGACTCAAGATTGACAGACCCATCGCCATACTCCTCTCGGATAGCTTCGGTAGCCGCCTTGCTTGCTTCTTGCTGTTCTACGAAAGCCTTCAGAAGAGCGTCCTTGCGTAGCTCAGCTAGAGCAATAGCGCCCAACTCATTCTGGATTGATTGCATGTTGCCTTGTGCTTCTTTAACGGAGTCAAGCATCTCCTTTTTAATTGTAGTCATGGTTGTGTGTATTATTTTTTGGTTTTATACAGGCGATACATCAAGTAAACACCGATGATGAACATACCCATTGAAGTGTCTAGCCCTCCAATAATGATGCCAACAGCAAATAACCCTACAGTGAAGTAAGGCCACCTGTTTAGTCGGTGAGATAATGTCTCTACCATAGTAGATACACAGTCCTTAACTGAGTTAACGAGCGATGATGCGTATAGTTTTACTTTTGTTATTAACTTTTTCATGTCTTTGTTTTTATTCTACTGAAGTGTAGGGTTTTTATATTGAGGTGGGTATGGTTGAAGTCGGTATATGATTTCTTGCATCTCAGACTCCTTGGCCTCTCTTCTGACCTTGAAGCTTAGTCCACCCTGAAATCTCTGCACTTCTTTACCGTTATTAAATATGATGATGGTAGGGACTGTCTTAATCTTGTTCCTCTGGCAGAGAAGTGGGTTCAGAGATATGTCCACGTAGGTCACCTCGCACCCCTTCAGCTCCCCCACCCAGTCTGCCTTGTTGTGTTTGTTCCAAGGGGCATTGAAGTGTGTTACTACGACCTGTGATGATAGCGTGACAGCAAAGGCAGCGAACAGAAAAGCAGACAGCAGTGTTCTCATTTTAAACCATCAATCTTATCTTCCATCCTGATGAGCCTTTCCTTGAGTTCCTCAACGGACCTCTCAGTTGACATGATTGTCTGCCTCACAAGCTGGTCCTTCATGTCGAACTCCATTCTTGTGACGTCACTAGGTATAGCCTTAGGTAAGGTTCTGGCCTCCGCTATCTGTCCTTGAAGATTATAGTACATACCAACAACTGTTGCGATGGCGATAGATATGGATATCAGGCTCTTAACCGTCAGTCCAAGTACTAGGTCATCCCCAACAACCTTGATGTTTCCGTCACTATTCTTCACCGATAGTCATTGTGACCGAGGTAGGGGTAATAAGCTGCACAATAGCGGCCTCAATACCTGCCTCTATTGCAGTAACCTGCTCTGCACCCATAGCTGCTTGTGTCCATGCGACACATTCTTCGTTGGTTAAGTCAGCGAAGGGAATGAAGTCTGTGATGTCTTCAACAGATAGTGTCTGTGTGCCGATACTCACAGAGGAGTAGGCCACACCTTCGGGGTCTAGCTCATCTGAAGTTCCTGTTACTCTCCAGTGCACGTTGTACACTACGTCAGTTT